>Ga0164242_10002358_pt1 | contig 21860 bp, 18 predicted proteins | sample OricomgcompostMG_FD_108783 | JGI IMG/M metagenome (GOLD analysis project Ga0164242, IMG submission 108783) | Miracle-Growth compost microbial communities from Emeryville, California, USA - Original compost - Miracle growth compost (MG) ... | reverse complement strand
GACGGGCGGCGCGGTCGTCGCGCGCCCGGCGTGCTCAGCCGCGCGCCAGGTCCACGACCCAGTCGAGCGCGACCGGCAGCGCGGTCAGCACGGACACGTGGCCGTCCCGCGGGCGCAGCCACAGCTGCGCGTCGGGCAGCAGCTCGAGCAGCCGGCGGCCGTGGGCCGGCGGGACGACGCGGTCCAGGCCGCCGTGCACGAGGAGCACCGGGCAGCCGACGTCGGCGGGGGAGAAGCCCCACGGGTGGGCGTACGCGACGTCGTCGTCGACCATCCCGTCGGGGTACGCGGCGCCCGCGGGCGCGGCGTCGGCGCCGAGCGCGGACCATGGGCCGGCGAGCGCGTCCCAGTCCGCGTCGACGAATCCCGGCGGCGCGTCGGGCTCGGCGACGGCGGCCCGCGCCGCGCGGCCGTCGAGCGCGGCCCGCAGCGTGGCGTCCCACGCCATGCCGGACGACCAGTGGAACCCGGCGAACGGGGCGAGGCCCGCGATGCTCACGACCGCAAGCGTGCGGTCGGGCAGGAGGGCCGCGCACGCGAGCGCGTGCGGTCCGCCGCCGGAGGCGCCGACCGAGGCGGCACGCTCGACGCCGAACGCGTCGAGCACGGCGCGCGCGTCGTCGGCGGCGTCCGCGACCGTCCTGCCCGGCTGCGGCGTCGAGCCGCCGTACGACGGCCGGCCGTAGGACACGACGCGCAGCCCGCGGTGCGCGGCGGCGGCCACGACGGGAGCGAGCAGGGCGCCGGACTGCGGCGTGCCGTGGTGCCAGAGGACCGTGGCGGTGCCGGCGTCTGCCGCCGTCGCGTGCGCGCGCAGGCGTCGGCCGTCCGGGAGGGCGAGGTCCAGCGTCGTCGCTTCGGGCATGGCGCGAGTATCCGCCCCCGACCACGCGCGCGGGGTCAGCCGTCGCGCAGCGCCTCCGCGAGGCCGTGCCGGCCGATCTCGGCCAGGTGCGGGTACTCGACGGGGTGCATCTGCAGCACGATCGACAGGTGCAGCGCCCAGGCCTGCGCGCGCCGCCAGGTGGCGTCGTCCCAGCCGGAGCCCGCCTGCACGCGCTCGCGGAACGCCGCGCGGCCGGTGGCGTCGAACGTCAGCCACGCCGTCGCCAGGTCGGACGCGGGGTCGCCCGACGTCACGTCGCCCCAGTCGATGACCGCCCGCAGGCGGCCTGCGGCGACCAGCACGTTCGCGGGGTGCGGGTCGCCGTGCAACCACACGGCCGGGCCGGCGTGGTCGGGCGCCGCCGCCAGGTCGTCGAACCGCTCGAGGACGCGGTCCGTGCCGGGGAGCGCGAGGACGTCGAGCCGCTCGGCCAGCGTGGTCCGGCGGGGCGCGACCGGCACGCCGCGCACCGGGTTGGGCGGCGCGTCGGCCGGTGCGGGCACGTGCAGCGCGACGAGCACCGCGGCGAGGTCCTCGGCCCACGCGACGCGCTCGGCGACGGGCTGCGCGTATGCCGGGATGCCGTCGAACCACGGCACGACGCTCCACGGCATCGGGTACCGCTCGTCCGGGCGGCCGACGCGCACGGGGACCGGGACGTCGACCGGGAGGCGCGGCGCGAGCACGGGCAGCGCGGCGAGCTCGTGCGCGACGAGCGGCGCCGACGCCGCCCGCACCGGCAGGCGCAGCGCCAGGACGTCGCCGAGCCGCCACAGCAGGTTGTCCCAGCCGGTGCCGACGCGCGTCAGCGGGAGGTCCGCGAGGTCGGGGTGCTGCGTGCGCAGCAGGTGCCGCGCGAGCTCCTCGGGCACGTCGTGCTCGATCATCGGGTGCTCCTTCGGCGTTCGCGTCACGCCCAGGGGTCCACCAGCCGGTGCGTGTCCCACGCGCGTGACCAGCCGAGGGCGTCGAACATGCGCGCGAGCACGATCGCGGTGAAGCCCCAGACCACGCGGCCGTCGACGACGAACGCGGGCGTGCGGACCGTACGGTCGCCGCGCACGTGGGCGACGGCGGCGCGGTGCTCCGGCTCGAGCAGGTCGGCGACGGGCACGCGGAACACGTCGACCGTCTCGGCGTGGTCCACGGCGGCGACGCGCGAGGGGCGCGTCCACCACGCGGGCACGGGCGTGACGAGGTGGTCGCTCACGGGCACCGCCACGGGTGCGAGCTCGCCGAGCACCTCGACCCCCGCGGGGTCGACGCCGGTCTCCTCGACCGCCTCGCGCAGCGCGGCGGCTGCGGGCGACGCGTCGGTGGCCTCGATCCGGCCGCCGGGGAACGCGATCTGGCCCGCGTGGTGGCCCAGCGTCGCGGCACGTCGCTGCAGGAGCACGTCGAGGTCCGCCGCGACGGCCGGGCGCCCCGTGCGGGCGGGGTGCGAGTCGAGCTCCCCGAACAGCACGAGCACCGCCGCGGGCCGGCCCCCGGCATGCGCCGCGCGCAGGGGGTCGAGCCGCCAGTCGACCCCGTCGCGGCACAGCGCGAGCAGCTCGGCGCGGGCCCCCGCGAGGGCGTCAGCCACGCGCGCGCACCAGCTCGCCGAACCCCGCGAAGAGCTTCTCGGCCGCGGGGAGCAGCCCGGGCAGGTGCGCCGCACCGTCGGCGCGGATCGCCGCCACCTCGGCGTCGTCGAGGCCGGCGGACATCGCGGGCGTGCTGAGCCACAGGTCGAGCAGGGCAGCGTCGACCTCCGCGTGGAACTGCAGCCCGAGCGCGGACCCGGCGCGGAACGCCTGGACCGGCGTCGTCGCGGTCGAGGCGAGCAGCGTCGCACCGGCGGGCAGGTCGACGGAGTCGTCGTGCCAGTGCAGGACGGTCGGCCGTTCGCCGAGGGAACCGAGCAGCGGATCGTCCGCGACCACGTCGACGGGCGCGAAGCCGACCTCGGAGCCGTGCCGACGCAGCAGCCGGGCGCCCAGCGCGAGGCCGAGCAGCTGCATGCCGAGGCACACGCCCAGCACGGGCACGTCCGCGTCGACGGCGGCCGCCAGCAGCGCGCGCTCGGCCGCGAGGCCGGGGTGCGCCCGGACGTCGTCCGCGTCCATCGGTCCGCCCATGACGACGACGCCGCTCACCTCGTCGAGCGCGGGCAGCGCGGGCTCGGGCACGTCGAGCACGGTCCGCACGCGCAGCGGCGCGTCGATCGCCCGGGCGATCAGGCCGGGGCCCTCGTGCGGCGCGTGCTGCAGCACCAGGACCGGGCTCGGGGCGCTCACCAGCCCTCGGGCAGCGGGCGCCCCTCCTCGTAGCCCGCCGCAGACTGGATGCCGACGACGGCCCGCTCGTGCAGCTCCTCGATCGTCGTCGCGCCCACGTACGTCGCGGCCGAGCGCACGCCCGCCGTGATGTGGTCGACGAGGTCCTCCACGCCCGGCCGGCGCGGGTCGAGGTACATCCGCGAGTGCGAGATGCCCTCCTCGTACAGCGCCTTGCAGGCCCGGTCGAACGCCGAGCCGCCGCGCGTCCGGTTCGCGACGGCACGCGCGGACGCCATGCCGAACGACTCCTTGTAGAGCCGCCCGTCGCCGTCCTCGTGCAGGTCGCCCGGCGACTCGTGCGTGCCGGCGAACCACGAGCCGATCATCACCTGCGCGGCGCCCGCCGCGAGCGCGAGCGCGACGTCGCGCGGGTGGCGCACGCCGCCGTCCGCCCACACGTGCCGGCCCAGCCGCCGCGCCTCGGCGGCGCACTCGAGCACGGCGGAGAACTGCGGCCGGCCGACGGCCGTCATCATGCGCGTCGTGCACATCGCGCCCGGTCCGACGCCGACCTTGACGATGTCCGCGCCGGCCTCGATCAGGTCGCGCGTGCCCTCGGCGGTGACGACGTTGCCCGCGACGACCGGCACGTGCGGGTCGACCGAGCGGACCGCGGCGAGCGCGTCGAGCATCCTGCGCTGGTGGCCGTGCGCGGTGTCGACCACGAGCACGTCGACGCCCGCCTCGAGCAGCTCGGCGGCCTTGGCCTTGACGTCGCCGTTGATGCCGACCGCCGCCGCGACCCGCAGCCGGCCGGCCGCGTCCAGCGCGGGGGAGTAGATCGACGAGCGCAGCGCGCCGACCTGCGTGAGCACGCCGACGAGCGCGCCGTCGCGGACGACCGGCGAGAACTTGCGCCGCGAGGAGTGCAGCTGCTCGAACGCCGCCTCGAGTCCGCGCGCGCCGCCCTGCTCGAGGACCGCGAGGTCGACCGTCGTGGGGTTGCCCGTCATGACGTCGACGACCTGCGTGAACCGGTCGACCCCGTGGCAGTCGGCCTCGGTGACGACCCCGACCGGACGGTCGTCCTCGACCACGACGGCCGCGCCGTGCGCGCGCTTGCCGATGAGCGTCAGGGCCGTGTGCACCGTGTCGTGCGGCGACACGACCACCGCCGTCTCGACGACCGTGTGCCTGGCCTTGACGGAGGCGACCACGTCGGCGACCACGTCGGTCGGCACGTCCTGCGGCAGCACCGCGATCCCGCCGCGGCGCGCGATCGTCTCGGCCATCCGCCGGCCGGCGACGGCGGTCATGTTGGCGACGACGAGCGGGATCGTCGTCCCGGTGCCGTCGGTCGACGCGAGGTCCACGTCGAAGCGGGAGGAGACCTCGGAGCGGGACGGCACGAGGAACACGTCGCCGTAGGTGAGGTCGGAGGTGGCCGTCTGGCCGGGCAGGAAGCGCATGGCTGTCCCCCTTTCCGGTCGATCCTACGGGTCGGCCCCGACGGGCGAGCGGGGTCCACCGGCCTAGAGTGGGAGCCCAGCCGCGCGCCGCGGCACCGTCGCCGCACCGCTTGAGGGGGTCTGCCCGCATGGGACTGCTCGACCGCATCGGCTCGCCGGCCGACGTCCGTCGGCTGACGTCGACGCAGGTCAGCCAGCTGGCCGACGAGATCCGCGCCTTCCTGGTGGAGAACGTCTCGCGCACCGGCGGGCACCTCGGGCCGAACCTGGGCGTCGTCGAGCTGACCATCGCGATGCACCGCGTCTTCGAGTCCCCGCGCGACACGTTCGTGTTCGACACGGGCCACCAGGCGTACGTGCACAAGCTCCTCACGGGCCGCGGCGACTTCACGCGCCTGCGCAAGCGCGACGGCCTGTCCGGCTACCCGAGCCGCGCCGAGTCGGCGCACGACGTCGTCGAGAACTCGCACGCGTCCACGGCGCTGAGCTGGGCGGACGGCATCGCGAAGGCCAACCAGCTGCAGGGGCGGGCCGACCGGCACGTCGTCGCGGTGATCGGCGACGGTGCGCTCACCGGCGGCATGGCGTGGGAGGCGCTCAACAACATCGCGGCCGACGAGGACCGCCGCCTCGTGGTCGTCGTCAACGACAACGGCCGGTCCTACGCGCCGACGATCGGCGGCCTCGCGCACCACCTCGACACGCTCCGCACGACGCAGGGCTACGAGAACGTCCTGACGTGGGGCAAGAAGACGCTCAAGCGCTCGGGCACGCCGGGGCGCGTCGCGTACGACGCGCTGCACGGCCTGAAGAAGGGCATCAAGGACGTCGTCGCGCCGCAGGGCATGTTCGAGGACCTCGGCATCAAGTACGTCGGCCCGGTCGACGGCCACGACGAGCTCGCGGTCGAGCGTGCGTTGCGGCGCGCCCGGTCCTTCGCCGGGCCCGTGATCGTGCACGTCATCACCGAGAAGGGGCGTGGCTACCGGCCCGCCGAGGAGGACGTGGCCGACCGGTTCCACGCGGTCGGCGTCATCCACCCGGAGACCGGCCTGCCGATCGCGCCGAGCCGGTTCGGGTGGACGAGCGTGTTCGCCGACGAGATCGTCGCGATCGGCCGGCGCCGGCCCGACGTCGTCGCCGTCACAGCCGCGATGCTCGAGCCGGTCGGCCTCAAGCGCTTCGCCGCCGAGTTCCCGGACCGCGTGTTCGACGTCGGCATCGCCGAGCAGCACGCCGCGACGTCGGCCGCGGGCATGGCGTTCGGCGGCCTGCACCCGGTCGTCGCGGTGTACGCGACGTTCCTCAACCGCGCGTTCGACCAGGTGGTCATGGACGTCGCGCTGCACAAGGCCGGCGTGACGTTCGTGCTCGACCGCGCGGGGCTGACGGGTGACGACGGCGCGAGCCACAACGGCATGTGGGACATGGCGATGCTGTCCGTGGTCCCCGGGCTGCGCCTGGCCGCGCCGCGCGACGAGGAGACGCTGCGTCGCGCTCTGCGCGAGGCGGTCGACGTCGACGACGCGCCCACGGTGGTCCGCTACCCCAAGGGCGCGATGGGACCGGCGATCCCGGCGCTCGACGACGCGGACGGCGTGGACGTCCTCGCGCGGCACGACGGGCGGGCCGACGCGCGGTCGGTGCTCGTGGTGGGCGTGGGCGCGATGGCCGCGACGGCCCTCGAGGTGGGCGAGCAGCTCGCGGCGCACGGCCTGCGCACGACCGTGGTCGACCCGCGGTGGGTGCTGCCGGTCGCCGAGCAGCTCGTCAAGCTCGTCGGGGAGCACGACCAGGTGGTGACGATCGAGGACGGGCTCGTCGAGGGCGGCGTCGGAGCCCAGGTGGCGCGCGCGGCCGCGGTCGCCGGGGTCCCGACGCCCGTGCTGGCGCGCGGCATCCCGCGGCGGTTCCTGCCGCACGCGACGCGTGACGAGCTGCTCGACGAGCTCCGCCTGCGGCCCGCGGACGTGGTCCGCGACGTGCTCGCCGCGCTGGGCTGACGCGCGCGGGTCGCTGCGGGACAGGCCCGTGCCGTACGGTGGTGCACGTAGTCGCAGTGCATCGCTTGTCACGACCGCCGTACGCACGTTGTGCGGCAGGCTCGAGAAACCCTCTCGGACCGGACGACGACCACCGTGATCACCCGACGGGGAACCCGTCGGCGTCCGTTGACCGAGAGAAAGTGAGACACCATGCCTACCGGAACCGTGAAGTGGTTCAACGCCGAGAAGGGCTTCGGCTTCATCGCCCCCGACGAGGGCGGCCCCGACGTCTTCGCGCACTACTCCGCGATCGCGTCGAGCGGGTACCGCTCGCTCGAGGAGAACCAGAAGGTGCAGTACGAGGTCACGCAGGGCGCCAAGGGCCCGCAGGCCTCGAACATCACCCCGCTGTGACGTTCGTCCGGCTGTGACGCAGGGCGCCCCCACCCACCGGGTCGGGGCGCCCTGCCACATCCACCGGTCCCGCACCGGGACGCGGCGGACCGCACCGCGCGCCAGACGCCCGAGAGACACGGACAGGCCATGAGCACCGACGCACCCACCGTCCTGCGGACCCGACCACGCGACGCGAGCGCGGTGCACCCGACGAGCGCGTTCACCGCGCTGGCGCGCGACGTGCGCGCCGGCGGGCACCTCGAGCGGCGGTACACGTTCTACGGCTTCCGGCTGGCGGGCGCGGTGCTGGCGCTCGCGGGGATCGTCACCGCGGTCGTGCTCGTCGGCGACTCGTGGTGGCAGCTCCTCGTCGCGGCGGTCGCGGCGGTGGTCTTCACGCAGTGCGCGTTCCTGGGTCACGACGCCGCGCACCGGCAGATCTTCGTCTCGGGCCGGGGCAACGACTGGGCGAGCCTGCTGCTCGCGAACCTCGCGGTGGGCCTCAGCCACGGCTGGTGGCAGCGCAAGCACACGCGCCACCACGCGAACCCGAACAAGGTCGACGCCGACCCGGACATCGACATGAAGGTGCTCGGCTTCACCCCGGACGACGTCGCCGGGCGGCGGACGGCCCTCGGTCGGTGGTTCCTGCGGCGCCAGGGGTGGTTCTTCTTCCCGCTGCTGCTGCTCGAGGGCGTCGCGCTGCACGTGGCGAGCGTGCGCCGCGTGGCGGCGCGCGGTCCGGTCGAGCGGCGCGCGGTCGAGGCCGTCCTCCTCGGGGTGCGGCTCGTCGGCTGGGTCGCGCTCGTGCTCGTCGTCATGTCGCCGGTCAAGGGCGCGGCGTTCCTCGCGGTGCAGCTCGCGCTGTTCGGCGTCTACATGGGCGCGTCCTTCGCGCCGAACCACAAGGGCATGCCGCTCGTGCCGAAGGACGCCCGGATCGACTTCCTGCGCCGCCAGGTGCTCACGAGCCGCAACGTGCGCGGGGGCCGCTGGCTCGACGTCGCGATGGGCGGGCTCAACTACCAGGTGGAGCACCACCTGTTCCCGTCGATGCCCTCGATGAGCCTGCGCCGCGTCGCGCCCGTCGTGCGCGCCTACTGCGCCGAGCACGCGATCCCGTACACGCAGGTGTCGTTGGGGCGGTCGTACGCGATCGTCGTCCGCCACCTGAACGAGGTCGGGCTGGGCGACCGCGACCCCTTCGTGTGCCCCCTGGTGGCGACCGCGCGCGTGTGAGCTCGCGGGCTGTCTCGCAGGTCACACCCCTGTTTCCGCACGTCGTCGAGCGTGCGGGACGGAGGTCCCGAGACATCCCATCAATTGCTCCCTAGCGTCGAGACATCGGCCCACACCAAGGAGCTCAGATGTCCACCACCGCAGTCCCGCCCACCACGGCGAGCGAGGGCACCCTTCCCACCGCCTGGGACGGCTTCGTCACCGGCCCGTGGGTGGACGCCGTCGACGTGCGCGACTTCATCCAGCGCAACTACACCCCGTACTCGGGTGACGCGTCGTTCCTCGCGGGGCCGACCGCGCGGACCACCGGCATCTGGGACAAGCTCGCGGCGATGTTCCCCGCGGAGCGCGAGAAGGGCGTGTACGACGTCGACGCGACGACGCCGTCGACCATCACGTCGCACGCGCCCGGCTACATCAGCGAGGGCGACGAGGTCATCGTCGGCCTCCAGACCGACGCCCCGCTCAAGCGCGCGATCATGCCGAACGGCGGCTACCGCATGGTGGCGAACTCGCTGCAGACCTACGGCTACGAGCCGGACCCGATCGTCGAGGAGATCTTCACCAAGTACCGCAAGACGCACAACGACGGCGTCTTCGACGTGTACCCGCCGGCCGTGCGGGCCGCGCGCAGCAGCCACATCATCACCGGCCTGCCGGACGCCTACGGGCGCGGCCGGATCATCGGCGACTACCGCCGCGTCGCGCTCTACGGCGTCGACGCGCTGATCGCCGCGAAGAAGCTCGAGAAGGCCGAGCTCGACATGGAGCGCTCGGTCGAGAACGTCATCCGCGACCGCGAGGAGCTCGCCGAGCAGCTGCGCGCCCTGGGCGAGCTCAAGGCGATGGCCGCCTCCTACGGCTACGACATCTCCGGCCCGGCGACCAGCGGTCGCGAGGCCGTCCAGTGGCTGTACTTCGGCTACCTCGCCGCGGTGAAGGAGCAGAACGGCGCGGCCATGTCGCTCGGCCGCACGTCGACGTTCCTCGACATCTACCTGCAGCGCGACCTCGAGGCGGGCCGCCTCACCGAGGAGCAGGCGCAGGAGATCATCGACGACTTCGTCATCAAGCTGCGGATCGTGCGCTTCCTGCGCACCCCGGAGTACGACGCGCTGTTCTCGGGCGACCCGACGTGGGTCACCGAGTCGATCGGCGGCATGGGCGAGGACGGTCGCCCGCTCGTCACGAAGACGTCGTTCCGCTACCTGCAGACGCTCTACAACCTGGGTCCGGCGCCCGAGCCGAACATGACCGTGTTCTGGAGCGACCGCCTGCCGCAGGGCTTCAAGGACTACTGCGCGCAGGTGTCGATCGACACCTCGGCCGTCCAGTACGAGTCGGACGACCTCATCCGCGAGTCGTGGGGCGACGACGCCGCCATCGCTTGCTGCGTCTCGCCGATGCGCGTCGGCAAGCAGATGCAGTTCTTCGGCGCGCGCGTCAACGTCGCCAAGGCGCTGCTCTACGCGATCAACGGCGGCCGTGACGAGGTCACCGGCAAGCAGGTCGCACCCGTGACCGCGCCGGTCGAGGGCGAGCTCCTCGACTACGACGACGTCATGGCCAAGTTCGACGCGACGCTCGAGTGGCTCGCGCAGACCTACGTCGACGCGCTCAACTGCGTGCACTACATGCACGACAAGTACGCGTACGAGCGCATCGAGATGGCGCTGCACGACCGCGAGATCCTGCGCACCATGGCGTGCGGCATCGCGGGCCTGTCGGTCGTCGCGGACTCGCTGTCGGCGATCAAGTACGCCAAGGTGCGCGCGTTGCGCACGGCGGACGGGCTCGTGACGGAGTACCAGATCGAGGGCGACTTCCCGACGTACGGCAACGACGACGAGCGCGCCGACGAGATCGCGGTCTGGCTGGTCAGGTCGTTCATGGAGAAGATCCGCAAGTACCCGACCTACCGGAGCTCGCTGCACACGCAGTCGGTGCTGACGATCACGTCGAACGTCGTCTACGGCAAGGCCACGGGCTCGACGCCCGACGGCCGGCGCGCCGGCGAGCCGTTCGCCCCGGGTGCGAACCCGATGAACGGGCGCGACAGCCACGGCATGCTCGCGTCGGCGCTGTCCGTCGCGAAGCTCCCGTACGACCAGGCGCAGGACGGCATCTCGCTGACCTCGTCGGTCGTGCCGTCGGGCCTCGGCCGGACGCGCGACGAGCAGGTGACGAACCTGGTCGGCCTGCTCGACGCGTACACGCTGTCGAACGGGTACCACATGAACGTCAACGTGCTGAACCGCGAGACGCTCCTCGACGCGATGGACCACCCGGAGAACTACCCGCAGCTGACGATCCGCGTCAGCGGCTACGCGGTGAACTTCGTCCGGCTGACGCGCGAGCAGCAGCTCGACGTCCTGTCGCGCACGTTCCACGGCGCGGTCTGACCCCCGCCGCCCACCGGCCGCCTCGAGCCAGTCGATCTGGTCGCAGAGCTCGACCAGATCGACTGGCTCACCACCCGCTCCCGACCCGGAGAACCCGATGACCGTCGTGACCGACCGCCCCACCGGCGCCCCCGTGGTGCCGCTGGGCCTCCCGCTGGTCGGCGGGTCGCACGGGCGCGCGCACGGGGCGGGCACCGCGGGTCTGGCCGCGACCGACGAGGAGCGCTCGCAGCGGCTCGCGGACGTGCGTGCGGGCCGGCTCGGCTCCGTGCACTCGTGGGAGCTCGTCACGGCGGTGGACGGCCCGGGGACGCGCATGACCCTGTTCCTCGCGGGCTGCCCGCTGAGGTGCCTGTACTGCCACAACCCCGACACGATGGAGATGCGGCGGGGCACGGACGTCACGGCCGACGAGATCCTGGGCCGGATCTCGCGCTACCGCGGCGTCTTCAAGGCCACGGGCGGCGGCCTGACGATCTCCGGCGGGGAGCCGCTCATGCAGCCCGCCTACGTCCGCACGCTCCTGCGCGGCGCGAAGGCCATGGGCCTCCACACCGCGATCGACACGTCGGGCTTCCTCGGTGCGTCGGCCACCGACGAGATGCTCGACGACGTCGACCTGGTGCTGCTCGACGTGAAGTCGGGCGACCCGGAGACCTACAAGCGCGTGACGGGCCGCGACCTGCAGCCGACGCTCGACTTCGGCCGCCGCCTGGCCGCACGCGGCGACACGGAGGTCTGGATCCGGTTCGTGCTCGTCCCGGGCCTGACCGACGACGAGGAGAACGTCGAGAAGGTCGCGGAGTACGTCGCGTCGCTCGGCCACGCGGTGACGCGAGTCGAGGTGCTGCCCTTCCACCAGATGGGCCGCGACAAGTGGACCGAGCTCGGCATGACCTACCAGCTCGAGGACACGCAGCCGCCGACCCCGGAGCTCGTCGAGCGCGTGCGCGGCCAGTTCCGCACACGCGGGCTCACGGTCTTCTGACCGCGGGCCCCCGCGCGGCCCGGAGGGCTAGCGTTCGAGGGTGAGCGTTCGCGGGTTCGTCCTCGCCGGGATCTACGTCGCCGTCGTCGCCGCGCTCGCGGCGGTGTCGTGGAGCAGCCCGGACGCGGCGTTCAACGGCACCGAGGCGGCCGCGCTCGTGCTGACGATCCCCGCGGTGATCGTGGGGCTGCCCGTGCTCTACGTCGTCGGCGCGGCGGCCTGGAACCTGACGGATGCGGACCAGGGCGGGCCGATGTGGCCGGTCACCGTGGTGTACGCGGCGATGTTCGCGGCGATCGCCGTCGCGAACGTGTGGCTGGTGCGGCTCGCGGCGCGCCGGCTGCGGCGCCGGCACGCGGCGGTCGCACCCCTTGCGCCCGCCGCACCGAACGGCGGCGCCGACGACGACGCGCCCGCGCCGCGGGTCTGAGCGGGCGCGCTCAGAACGCGTTGATCGCGCCCGGCGCGCGCTGCGGCCGCGCGAGGGTCCGCACGAGCGCGTCCTGCCCGTGCCGCCGCAGCGCGAGGTCGGTGAGCAGCGTGACGACCGGCTGGACGGCCTCCGCCGGGAACTGCGGGACGGGCACGCCGTCGAGGCTCGCCGCGAGGTCGTCCGAGTGCACGACGATCTCCATCAGCCGGGAGACGAGGAAGTCGTCGGTGCCCATCGTGCGGCCCGTCCAGGGGATGTGCACCGTGGCGCCCGCCGCGGGGAGGACGGCATCGAGGCTCGCGCGTGCGGCGCGCGCGGCGTCGAGGGCCGCGGACTGGTCGCCCGCGTCGGCGCGCTCCTCGTTGCTGTCGCGCACGCCGGTGTTCGCGGGGCCGTCGAGGTCCTGCCGGATCCAGGCGGCCTCGGCGTAGTGCTGGTCCAGCGTGATGGGCACGTCCTCGCCCGCGGGGCCTGCGAGGACCTCGACGATGCGGCGCGGCTGGTCGACCAGGTGCCACGTCAGCGCGCCCACGCTCATGCCCGCGCACGACGACTCGTCCTGCCAGCGCTGCCCGACCTGCGGGTGCGCGACGAGCTCGACGAGCAGATCGGTCGCGCGCGCGACCGCGCGACGGTCGAGGGAGCCGACGAGGGACAGGGGCGGGAGCGCGGTCGAGGTCATGCGGCCCATCCTGCCGCGCCCGCGCCCGCGCCCGCGCCTGCGCCCGCGCCAGGCGCCCGAACCCGCGCCCGGCGCCCGCGCCCGGTCCGGACGTGCGACGACCCCGGGGCCCGCCGTCGTCGAGCGACGGGCCCCGGGGTCGCGGTGACAGGGTCAGGCGGAGACGACGTTCGCGACGCCGTCCGGGAGCAGGCGGCGGCCGAGGACACGCTCGCTGTACCCCGTGCGGTCCAGGTACGGCGTGAGGCCGCCGAGGTGGAAGCCCCACCCGGCGCCCAGGATCATGCACAGGTCGATCTGCTGCGGCGTCGCCACGACGCCCTCGTCGAGCATGTGCCCGACCTCGACCGTGAGCGCGGTGAGCACGCTGTCGAGCACGCCCGCCTCGTCGAGCGGCGCGTCCGCTTCGTGCGCCCGCGCGTCGTCGAACACCGCCTGGATCGCGGGGTTCACCGGCTTGGGCAGCCCCTTCGCGGGGGCGTCGAGCACGACGCGCGTGCCGTCGGCGACGAGCTTCTCGAGGCCCGGCGAACGGGGGAACCGGTCGCCGAGGTCCTCGCGCAGCGACGTCAGCACGTGCAGCCCGACCGCCGGCCCGACCAGGTCGAACAGCTCGAACGGCGGCATCGGGAGGCCGAGGGGCGCCAGCGCGCGGTCCGCGACCTCGACGGGCGTGCCGTGCTCGACCGCGTCGACGATCACGCCCAGCAGCAGCACGAGCAGGCGGTTGACGACGAACCCGGGCCGGTCGGCGACGAGCACCGAGGTCTTGCGCAGCGAGCCTGCGACGGAGAACGCCGTCGCGAGCGCCTCGGCCGACGTGCGCTCGGCCTGGACGACCTCGACGAGCGGCATGGCCGCGACCGGGTTGAAGAAGTGCATGCCGACGACGCGCTCCGGGTGTCGCAGGTCGGCCGCCATCGCGCTCACCGACAGCGCCGACGTGTTGGTGGCGAGCACCGCGGTGGGGGAGACGACCTGCTCGACCTCGGCGAAGACGCGCTTCTTGAGGTCGAGCACCTCCGTGACGGCCTCGACCACGAGGTCGCAGTCGGCGAGGTCCTCGAGCCGCTTCGTGCCGCGCACCGAGCCGAGCAGGCGCGCGCCGGCGGCCTCGCTCATCCGGCCCGTCGACGTCAGCCGCTCGACCGTCGAGCGGACCGCGGCGAGGCCCTTGCCGACGCGCTCGTCGTCGAGGTCCCGCATGACGACCGGCACGCCGAGGCGCTGCGCGAACAGCGTCGCGATCTGCGCCGCCATGAGGCCGGCGCCGACGATGCCGACCTTCGTCACCGGCTGGGCGAGCGACCGGTCGGGCGCGCCGGTCGGCCGCTTGCCGCCCGAGACGAGCCCGAACGCGTACACCGACGCGCGCATCTCGTCCGACATGATCAGCTCGGCGAGCGCCTCGTCCTCGGCGGCGAACGCCTCGTCGCGCGACGCCGTGCGCGCGGCGGCGACGAGGTCGAGCGCCCGCCCGGGCGCGGGGCGCGAGCCGTGCACCGTGGCGTCGAGGCGCCCGCGGGCGACGGCGACGGCGCCGTCCCACAGCGCGGCCTCGTCGAGCGGCCGGCGCTCGACCGTCACGTCGCCGGACAGCACGCGCGCCGCCCAGCGGATCGACTCCTCGAGGAAGTCGGCCGGGTCGAGCACGACGTCGACGAGCCCGAACGACGCGGCCTCGGCCGCGGAGAACGGCTTGTTCGCGGCGGGCCGGGCCAGGATCACGTCGAGCGCCCTCTCGATGCCGACCAGGCGCGGCACGAGGTACGCGCCGCCCCAGCCGGGCACGAGGCCCAGACCGGTCTCGGGCAGTGCCAGCGCACGCACGTCGGACGCCGCCGTCCGGTAGTCGCAGCTCAGCGCCAGCTCGAGGCCGCCACCGAGGGCGACGCCGTTGACGAACGCGAACGTCGGGACGCCCATCTCGTGCAGCAGCGTGTACGCGGCGTGGCCCGCACGGCCGAGCGCGAGCGCGTCGGCGCGGCTCGTCACGCGCGCGACCTGCGTCAGGTCGGCGCCCGCCGCGAGGAAGTACGGCTTGCCCGTGACGGCGACCGCGGCGAGCTCGCCCGCCCGCGCGCGCCCCTGGACGGCCTGCAGGGCCCGCGTGAGCTCGGCCAGGCCGAGGGGCCCGAGGGTCGTCGGCTTGGTGTGGTCGAGCCCGTTGTCGAGCGTGACGAGCGCGAGCGTCCCGGCGCCGCCGGGCAGGGTCACGTCGCGGACCAGGGCGTGGGTGACGCGCTCCTCGCGCGGCTCGGCGGCGGTCACTTCTCGGCTCCGTTCGGCGCGGCGGTCGGGACGTAGTCGGCGTGGTGCGGGTTCTCCCAGATCACGGTGCCGCCCTGGCCGAGACCGACGCACATCGTGGTCAGGCCGTAGCGGACCTCGGGGTGCTCCTCGAGCTGGCGCGCGAGCTGCGTCATGAGCCGCACGCCGGACGACGCGAGCGGGTGGCCCATCGCGATCGCGCCGCCGTACGGGTTGACGCGCGGGTCGTCGTCGGCGATGCCGAACGCGTCGAGGAACGCGAGGACCTGGACCGCGAACGCCTCGTTGATCTCGAACAGGCCGATGTCGTCGATCGTCAGCCCCGCGCGGTCGAGCGCGCGCCGCGTGGCGGGCACCGGGCCGATGCCCATGATCTCGGGCTCGACCCCGGCGTACGCGAACGACACCATGCGCATGCGCACGGGCAGGCCCAGCGCGGCGGCGGTCTCCTCGGCGGCGACGAGGCAGGAGGCGGCGCCGTCGGTGAGCGGTGCCGACGTGCCGGCGGTGACGCGGCCGCCCGGGCGGAACGGCGTCGGGAGCGCGCGGATCGCCTCGACGGTCGTGCCGGGGCGCGGCGGCTCGTCGGCCGTCGCCAGCCCCCAGCCGCGCTCGGGGTCGCGCAGCGCGACGGGCACGAGGTCGGGCTCGATGCGACCGCTCGCGAGCGCCTGCGCGTACCTGCGCTGCGACGCCACGCCGTAGGCGTCGGCGCGGTCGCGCGTCAGCCGCGGGAACCGGTCGTGCAGGTTCTCGGCCGTGACGCCCATGTTGAGCGCGTCGGCCGCGACGAGCTTCTCCGACATGAACCGCGGGTTCGGGTCCGCGTCGAGGCCCATCGGGTGGTGGCCCATGTGCTCGACCCCGCCGGCGATCGCGACGTCCGCGGCGCCGACGCCGATCGACGCGGCCACGCTCGTCACGGCCGTCATGGCGCCCGCGCACATGCGGTCGATCGCGTAGCCGGGCACCGACCGAGGCAGGCCGGCGAGCACGCCGACCGTGCGACCCAGCGTGAGGCCCTGGTCGCCCTGCTGCGTGGTCGCGGCGATCGCGACCTCGTCGATGCGGGCAGGGTCGAGCTCGGGGTGGCGGCGCAGCAGCTCGCGCACGGTCTTGACCGCGAGGTCGTCGGCGCGGGTGTGGGCGTACAGACCGTCCTTGCGCGCGCGGCCGAACGGGGTGCGTACCCCGTCGACGAACACGGCGCGTCGGACGCGGTCGGTGGCGGGCATGGAGCCTCCAGGGGCGGGACGACGGTGTCCTGTCCGGCCCGCGTCGCGGGCCGCCTCCGACCGACGCTACCTGGGACCTCGGTCCCTTGCCCGGTCGGAAGTTACCGAACAGTAACACCAGCGCGAGGGCCGTCCGTGACGTGGGCCACGCGCGCCGCGTGAGCGTCCGGGACGCCGCGGAGGAAGGGGAGTCAGGCGTCGGACAAGGAGGCGAACGCCTCGACGAGCGCCGGGGTGACGAGCGCGACCTGCCAGGGCCGCGCCCCGCCCGCCGCGAGCTGCGCGCCGACCGAGTCGGCGTCGAGCGAGGGCGGCGGCGACCAGCACAGCCGGCGCAGCAGGTCGGGCTGCAGCAGGTTCTCGACGGGCACGTCGTGCTCGGCGGCGAGGACCGCGACCGCCGCGCGCGCCGCGGTCAGGCGTGCCGCCGCGTCGGGGTCCTTGTCGGCCCAGGCGCGCGGGGGCGGCGGCGCGTCCGACTTCGGCCCGCGCGCGGACGGCAGCTCCGCGTCGGGCAGCGCGAGGGCGCGGTCGATCGCCTGCTGCCACAGCGTGGCGCGCCGGCGCGTGCCCTTGCCGGCGAACGCCGGCAACGCCGTGAGCTGCGGGACGGAGCGCGGCATGGCCTGTGCCGCCGCGACGATTGCGGCGTCGGGCAGCACGCGGCCCGGCGAGATGTCCCGCTGGCGCGCGTTCGCGTCCCGCGTCTGCCACAGCTCGCGCACCACGGCGAGCCGCCGCGGGTCGCGGATTGCGTGCAGGCCGGAGACGCGCCGCCACGGCTCGGCGCGGGGCGCGGGCGGGGGAGCGGTGCGCGCGGCCTCGAACTCCTGCGCGGCCCACTCGGCCTTGCCGGCGAGCGCGAGGCGCTCGGCCAGGACCTCCCGCACCTCGACGAGGACCTCGACGTCGAGCGCCGCGTAACGCAGCCACTCGGTCGGCAGCGGGCGCGTGGACCAGTCGACCGCCGAGTGCTCCTTGGCGAGGCCGAGCCCCAACGTGTCCGCGACGACCGCCGCCAGCCCGACGCGCTCCATGCCGAGCAGCCGCGCGGCGAGCTCGGTGTCGAACACCCGGCTCGGGTGCATGCCCTGCTCGGCGAGCCCGGGAAGGTCCTGCGACGCCGCGTGCAGCACCCACTCGACGCCCACGAGCGCGTCGGACAGGGGAGTCAGGTCCGCGATCGCGATCGGGTCGATCAGCGCGGTGCCCGCGCCCTCGCGGCGCAGTTGCACGAGATAGCTGCGCTGGCCGTACCGGTAGCCGGAGGCGCGCTCGGCGTCGACCGCCACCGGACCGGTGCCGGCGCCGAACCGCTCGACGACGGCGGCGAACTCGGCGGGCGTCTCGACGACGGACGGCACGCCCTCGGCGGGCTCGAGCAGGGGGACGACCTCGGGTGCGACGGGGCGCGCCTCGTCCCCGGACGGGACGGGCTCCTCGAGCCCCGACGGTCGCATGACCTCAACGTTAGGCGAGTCGGGCGCGGCATCCGCGCAGGCCGCGCGGGTCGTGCCCCCGTTGTGCCCAGCGTCACGCGGGCTCAGCGCAGCACGCCCGCCCGGATCACCATGGCCACGAGCTCCGCGCGGTCGCCCGTGCCGAGCTTGCGGGAGATGCGCGCGAGGTGGCTCTTCACGGTCAGCGCGGACAGCCCGAGAGCGTCACCGATGAGCTTGTTGCTCTGCCCCTCGGCGACGAGCCGCAGCACGCTGATCTCGCGCGCCGTGAGCTCGGGCAGCGGCTCCTGCGGCGGGGGCGCCGTGGGCTGACGTGCGACCGACTGGGCCGTGAGGCCGGCCACCGCACCGCGCACGCCGCCCGCGAGCAGGACGCCGATCTCGCTGCGGCTCGCGCGCCGGGTGAGGACGACGACCCGGTGGGTGCCGCGCCGCCGCAGCGTCCGGACCAGCGCGGTGCCGTCACCGTCCGCGACCTCGCTGACCACGAGGCACATCGGCTGCCCCGCGACCGCTACCGACCGGCTCGAGGGCACCGCGCGCACCTCGGGACGACGCGGTGCCACCTCGCGGCGCAGGGGCTCGATGCTCACGGTCAGAGGATCGGCACGTCCCGGGACGGACTTGAGCGCGTGGGGTCGTGGTGGCGCGCTCAGTGCCGCGGCCCGATGGGCACGACCCCGTCGGGGAGCGGCTCGAGGCCGGCGGCGGTGCACAGGAGCGTCGCCCACGCGCGCAGGTGGTCGCCCAGGTCCGAGTCGGCCGCCGTCCAGGAGGCGCGGATCTCGAGCTCGGTCTGCTCGGCGCGGCGCTCGAGCGCGCCGAAGCTCTGCGACAGCACGCGCGTCACCGTGCCGCCCGCCGCGTGCACGTCGAGGCCGACCGACGCGAGCGCGTCGCCGAACCAGCTCCACGCCACCTCGGCCAGGAGCGGGTCCTCGCCGACCTCGTGCTCGAGCGTCGCGCGCACGAGCGTGACGAGGCGGAAGCAGCCGTCCCACGCCTCCTGACCGGCGGGGTCGTACAGGACGACGAAGCGGCCGGACGCGAGCTCGGACGCCGAGACCGACCGGCGCGCGGTGCGGACCTCCGCGGTGAGCGCCGCCGTGTACGGCGCGATGCGAGACGGCCCGGGCACCTCGTCGAGCACGACCTCAGGCCGGACGGTGACGCGGCGCAGCGATCGGAGCGCGTCCAGGAAGTCGACGGGCACCTCGTCGGGGCCGGCGGGGGTCACGCGTCGGATCGTAGGCGCGCCCGCCGACACGGGACCCGCGCGGCGCGCCGCCGCAGATCACAGTTCGGCGTCGGCGGCCGTGATCTCGCCGCTCGGGCAGCCGCGCGGCGGGCGCGAGGCCCGCGGCTAGGCTGGCTCGGCAGCCATCACCCGGTCGTCGTCCCGGCCTGCGCCTCTGCGCGCCGCGACGGCCGTCGAACCGAAGGAGCACCCCCGCATGACCGCGAACCCGCAGGTCGCAAGCGCGCAGATCGGCGTCACCGGGCTGGCGGTGATGGGTCGCAACCTCGCGCGCAACTTCGCCCGGCACGGCTACACGGTGGCGATCCACAACCGCACGTTCGCCAAGACGCAGTCGCTCGTCGACGACCACGGCGACGAGGGCACGTTCGTCGCGAGCGAGTCGGTCGAGGACTTCGTCGCGAGCCTCGAGCGCCCGCGCAAGGTCGTCGTCATGGTCAAGGCCGGCGCGCCGACCGACGCGGTCATCGACGAGCTCGTGCCGCTGCTCGAGGAGGGCGACATCGTCGTCGACGCGGGCAACGCGCACTTCCCCGACACGATCCGCCGCGAGAACGCGCTGCGCGCCAAGGGCCTGCACTTCGTGGGCTCGGGCGTGTCCGGCGGCGAGGAGGGCGCGCTGCTCGGCCCGTCGATCATGCCGGGCGGCACGCGCGAGTCCTACGAGAGCCTCGGCCCGATCCTCGAGGCCATCAGCGCCAAGGTCGACGGCGTCCCGTGCTGCACGTACGTCGGGCCGGACGGTGCGGGGCACTTCGTCAAGATGGTGCACAACGGCATCGAGTACGCCGACATGCAGCTCATCGCGGAGGCGTACGACCTGCTGCGCCAGGGGCTCGGTGCGAGCGCCGCGGAGATCGGCCAGATCTTCGCGGACTGGAACACGGGCGACCTCGAGTCGTTCCTCATCGAGATCACCGCCGACGTCCTGCAGCACGTCGACGCCGCGACGGGCAGCGCGTTCGTCGACGTCGTGCTCGACCAGGCGGAGCAGAAGGGCACCGGCCGCTGGACGGTGCAGAACGGCCTCGACCTCGGCGTCCCGATCACCGGCATCGCGGAGGCGACGTTCGCGCGCGCCCTGTCGGGCGGCGTCCCGCAGCGCGAGGCGGCCCGCGGCACGCTGCCGGCCGACACGACCCCGTGGGACGTCTCCGACCGCGACGCGTTCATCGAGGACGTGCGGCTCGCGCTCTACGCGTCGAAGGTCGTCGCGTACAGCCAGGGCTTCGACCAGATCGCGGCCGCGTCGGAGCAGAACGGCTGGAACATCGACCGCGGCGCGATGGCGCGGATCTGGCGTGGCGGCTGCATCATCCGGGCGCGGTTCCTCAACCGCATCACCGAGGCCTACGAGCGCGACGCGAACCTGCCGCTGCTGCTCGCCGACCCGTACTTCACGGGTGCGGTCGGCAACGGGGTCGCCGCGTGGCGCCGGGTCGTCGCGGGAGCCGCGCTGCACGGCGTGCCCACGCCGGCGTTCTCGTCGTCGCTCGCGTACTACGACGGGGTCCGCGCCGAGCGGCTCCCCGCCGCGCTGATCCAGGCGCAGCGCGACTTCTTCGGCGCGCACACCTACCGGCGCACCGACCGCGAGGGCACCTTCCACACGCTGTGGTCGGGCGACCGCAGCGAGCAGGACGCCTGAGCGGACTCGCTCGTCCGCCGACGACGAACCCGCGGCACGCGCTCGGCGCGGCCGCGGGTTCGTCGTTCCGCCGCCGCGTCGCCCCGCGTCCCGCGTCGCCCGGTTGTTGAGCAGAACCGACGTGCCGAGCGCAGATCGGCTCAGGAACCGGGCGGCTCAGCCGCGGCGCAGGCGGCGCAGCGCCTTCTTGCCCCACGGGATCGCGCGCACCCACACGCGGTACAGCGGCGAGAACGGGACGTCGATCGTGGCGACCAGCCGGTCCTCGTGGTCGGCGAAGGAGCGCTTGAACTCGGAGATCCCGTCGTTCAGCAGGCCGTTCATGTCGTAGCGCAGCAGGCCCGCGTCCTGCGCGAGCCGGACGGCGTGCCACTTCACCGGGGCGTTCGCGCGCGCCTTGCGGCCCGCGTCGTTCACACCGCCGTACAGCTCGAACGCGGTCGTGCCCGAGACGGCGTCCCACACGAACGAGCACGGCCGCCCGTCCTGGAACGCCGCGACGAGCACCGAGTCGTCGCCGAGCTCGCGGTGCACCGACAGGTAGTACTCGTCCGGGTGGAGCGCGAACCCGGCTCGGAGCGCGGTCTCGTGGTAGACCCCGAGCACGGCGCGGACCTCGTCCTCGGTGGTGACCCGGCGGATCTCGACGTCGCGGCCACCCTTGCGGACGTCCGAGCGCGTGGTGCGGCTCATCGCGGCGGTGAGCTCGTCCTGGGTGCGCGTCAGGTCGAGGATGAGCGTCGACTCGCAGAGGATCGGCTCGGGGCCGGCGGTCGCGCCGGCGATCGTCGTGGCGGTGCCGGCCGGCCAGTCGGGCTCGAGGCTGATGCCGACGCCGCCGACGTGGGCGCGGCACCACGCGACGACGGCGGCAGCGACCCGCGCGCGCGTGTCCTCGTCGCCCACCCCGTAGCCGACCGGCGCGTCCGGGTCCGCGGGCGCGACGACCGGACCGCGGGGCACGTACGACAGTGCGCGGAACGGGAACGGCAACCGACGCACGAGCACCTGCGCGACCCCGACCGTGCGGTCGCCGTCGCGGACCTGGAGCCGGTGGGCGTGCCACGGGCCGGTCGCCTTGACCTCACCCCAGCCCCACAGCTGCAGCGGGTGCCCCCCGAGGGAGCGCACCAGCGCGTCCCAGGCGACGCGGTCGGTCACCGGCTCGACGACGGGCAGGGCAGTCGGAGCAGGCATGCCCGCCATCGTATCGACGCCCCGCGCGCGCCCCGCCGTGGAAGGTCCGT
>Ga0164242_10002357_pt1 | contig 21863 bp, 18 predicted proteins | sample OricomgcompostMG_FD_108783 | JGI IMG/M metagenome (GOLD analysis project Ga0164242, IMG submission 108783) | Miracle-Growth compost microbial communities from Emeryville, California, USA - Original compost - Miracle growth compost (MG) ... | reverse complement strand
TCTGGTGTGGCTGGCGTGTCTTTGGATGGCTATGTTTGTGCATTGGGGCTGGGCGGAAGGCGGGCGTTATCTGGTGGCGTCGCTGGTGGGATTGGCGGTTTTCGTGGCTTATGGCTGGTATTGCCTGTTGGGTTCCGCGCGGCTGCGGCTGGCAATCGGCATCTGGTGCGTGCTGGCCGTCGCGTTAAATTCACTGACGATTTACTGGCTTTTGGCCTTTCTCAATCCCACCTACGGAAATCACTGATGATTACTGATATTTGCGTCGTTATTCCCACTCTCAATGAAGCCGCCACCATCGAACAAACCATTGATCAGGTGCGCGCGCATTGCAACACGATCATCGTTATCGACGGCGGTTCCACTGATGACACTGTGGCGCTTTCGCGGAAAGCCGACGCGGATGTAAAAGTACTTTTAGAGCGCGGCAAAGGGCGCGCCTTAATTCACGTTTTGCAATATGTGGATCATCCCATTACGATATTCATCGACGCCGATGGCTCGCATGATGGCAATGACATTCCGGCATTAGTGCAACCCATTATTGACGGCAAAGCGGACATGGTGATCGGCTCGCGCTGGGCGGGCGGCAGCGACGAACTTCATGGCGATATGAACAAATGGCTGCGCCGTTCGGGATCTATCGTTTTGACCACGTTGGTAAATTGGCGTTTTGGCGCGCATCTCAGCGACATCCAAAACGGCTACCGCGCCTTTCGCACGGAGATCGGCAGGAACATCGGATTAGAAGAAATCGGTTTTACCATCGAGCAGGAAATGGTGATGAAATTCCTGGCGGGAAAATTCCGCGTCATCAACGTCCCCTCGCACGAATACGCGCGCCAGGGCGGCACAGCCAAACTTAATTTGGGACAAGTGTGGTTTAAATTCGGCACTGTCGCATTGCGACATTTGTTCGGATTTGCCAAACCCAAAATCAAACGTGGCGACAATTGATGAATTAGGATTTACGCCTGGAGAGAATCTTCCTTACCACGAGCGTAAGCGAGTGGATGAAATTGTGCTACAAACCCGCTTGCTAACGCGCGCGGTAAGGGATGATGCGTTAGCCTACAAGTGATGCTGAATATTCGTTTGTAAGGAAAATTAAAAAACGTGTATAATAAGCGCAAGTTGTTACAAAAAAATTTGTATTACATTATGTCAATCACTCCTGAAAAACCCTCCGCCCTTCCGGAAATCAACAAACGCTCCCTTTTATTTTTCACTATTGGCGTCAGTATCCTCACGCTGTTAATCATCCTCGTGGTGGCGTTTCACGCAATTTCCTTTGGTGCTTCCAGCGTTTGGGTGTGGGATTATCAGCCGCTCACGGTTCCATCCAGAATACTTTTTGGGCTAATTCCGCTTGCCGCAATTCTCGCTCTCATTTTTGGCCCGGGACGCGTGTTGTTGCAATCGGAAGCTCCCACGCGCAAACAGGAATGCGGCGCGCTGGCGGCGTTATGGCTCGCCGTTTTCGTGTCGGCCAATGCCATCGTTTTGATGCATACATCCGGCTGGGCCTATCCGGCGACATTGGTTGTCAATCCCGCGGCAAATTCCTATTTTTCCACGGCGCTCGAACATCCTGATCTGGACGCGTTGCTCCACGATTACTCCAACAAAATGTCCAGCTTTATTTCCCACGCCCAAACACAATCCGCCGGCCCCGTGATATTTTCCGGATTAGCCGCGCGCCTCGCCAAAGCATCGCCGGCAACACCTTTTATCGCTGACACTTTATTCGCGCTCTCGCCCGGCCTCAATCCTGATGATGTGGCGCAATTTTGTAAACGTTGGGATCCCAACATTTCCGTCGATGATGTCCGCGCCGCGTTGTGTGTCGGTTTATTAATGATTGCCATCGGCGGCTTGGCAGTCATCCCGCTTTATCTTCTGGGCAAATGGCTCTCCTCGCCAGCCGCCGGTTTTTTCGCGGCGTTGAGCTTTCTTTTGTTACCGGCGTTCGCCCTATTTTCCGTGTCGGTGGATCAGATGTATCCGCTGGTGACAGCCGTGGGATTATGCGGCGTGTGGCGCGGCATGCGTTCGATGGAATCCAAATCGTCGTGGGCATTTTTGTGGCTCGGATTGACAGGAATATGGCTGGGAATCGGGCTATTCTTCAATATGGGTCTCATTGTCGCCATCGCACTATGCGGTTTGTTCGGGCTATTTATGGGATACACCTTGCGCTGCTCCATCCAACAGATGTTGCCCGGCGCGATTCTATTTCTCTGCGGCGCGTTGCTGATCCCGTTACTATTATATATTATCTTTAGATATAATATCTGGGCGGTATTTCTGGCTTCCAATCATTTACGCAACTCTCTGTATTACGACTCACGTTCCTATTCCGCTTCGTTATGGAATAACCTTTTAGACTTTTTCCTCTTTTGTGGATTGCCCGTTGTATTATTATGGATTTGGCACATCCGGCAAATCGCCGGCAAAAATTATTGCACCGTGGCAATGGCCTTTTTAGCGGCATTGTTCATCACTTTGTTTCTCGTGGATATTACAGGCCGGGTGCGCGGCGAAACCGCACGCATGTGGATGTTTCTCACACCATCTATCCTCGCCGGAGCCGGAGTCATGTTGGCAAATGTGTGGCGTAAGTCCCGCGCTATTGCCATTTGGCTTTTGGGTTTACAACTAGCGCAACTCGTGGTCTTTCAATATTTTATCCGCGTTTGGGGATACTAAAAGTACTTTTATCTACCACACAAAAACGCCTCTAATCTTCGTTGCCAACGCTCATTTAAAAAAATGACCCACTAATGGCCTTGTAAAGTCGACCTACCTTGCACAAAAAAGAATCACCTCCTCATGGTGTGGCATTAGCCGTCTGGTCAGCATCCGTGGCGGGATGCCTTTTGGATGCAGTCTCTTTCCGGACCGTTTCTTTGCTGTTCACCGCATCGACCAATGCGGCGCTGGCTTGTCGTTTTTCCTTGAGGCGATAGCTTTCAACGTGGCTGTTGATGACAGTGGCGCGGTAGTAGTCAATCAAGGTGGTTGAGACCATGATGGCGTCTTCTCCGAAGACATCGCCAATATTGATCTCGCCATTTTGGATGGGACGGAAATCATTTTCATCGCTGCTACTGCAAAGCTTTCATTATTTCACCGTGAAGCTCTTCTGGAAATGGTGCGCAATGGTTTGCAATCCAGCGAATGAGCGACTTGTTGGATTTCTGCAACAAAGCCTGCAAATTGTTGGATATTATTGGTCGGCAAAAGACCGATTCCATTTTGCCGCTGTTGCCCTCGCAACTGGCGATATCGCGTAGCGCGCACTTTGGCGCAGGCTATGCAAGGATTTAGATTTCCACATCACGCAAATGTTGAAAGGATGCTTCCAACAAAACCTTTTATGACTCGACACAAATGCACGTTTGCAAACAATTCAGATGCCCACGCGCCTGCATCGCGACGATGCGATTTATGAAAAATAGCCTCTCAGTTGACAATTGCATATAGCTTAATAAAGTCTTACCCGGAAAACCGATGACAAAGGATCATCGACAAGATATGATTTGATGCAACGCGGTGCAATCCGCAATTTTTTGCAAGGAGTAGAAAGATGAAAAATCGTAAGTCGACGTTCATGAAGGCAGTAGGGAATCTAGCTTTAGTGGCTGGAGTGTTAGGAGCGATGGCAGCTGTACCGCAAATTTCATCCGCAGCAACAAAGCCCAAGGCAGCCATGGCCATGACAGCCAAAAAGGCTACGCCAGCGAAAAAGACCGTGGCAAAAACCACACAGGTTACCGGCACTATCACTGCGATCAAAGGCGATGCCTTGACGATTGCGCCAGTGCAGAAGAACAAGAAGGGAGCATCCGTAACTGTAAATGTTTCCCAAAAAACAAAAGTATCGGCTAACGGAAAAACGGCAAAACTGTCACAATTGAAAACGGGCGATAAAGTGACCGTCAAAATGACGGGATCTGATGTTACCAGTGTTTCTGAATCAGTGACGAAAAAAGCAGCCAGCAAAAAGGCAGCCCCGAAAGTAGCTTCCAAAAAAGCCGCTATTTCCCCAAAGAAAAAATAGTTTGTAAACAAGAATACCTTTCACAAGCTATTCGAAAAATCAGCGCGCCGCTCATGCTAAAGTCTGAGCGGCGCGCTAATTTTTTGTGTAATTATGATTTATGATCTTACTAAAAGTACTTTTGTAAATTCCGTTGTTAATTTATTAAAAATCAAGTACCCTTAACTTGCAATGAATACAACTCAAGAGACGAATACAAGCGCTCCTCTAGTTGCACCCGCGATGGATGAGGTGCGCTGGGGATTTATCGGTGTAGGTGGACGTGGCCATGGCCACTTAAAAACGCTTTTGCAGATGCAAAATGCGCGGGTTGTGGCTGTCTGCGATAACTTTGAGCCCAACGTGGAACGCGCCGCAACAACAATTCGGGAAAAAACAGAAAAAGATCCCACAACTTATGGCAGTGATGGCGATGATGATGCTTGGAAGCGCTTATTGGAGCGCGATGATATTGATGCAGTAGTCATTTCCACCGCCTGGCAACAGCACGCGATCATGGGTATTGAAGCGATGAAAGCGGGCAAACATGCTTTTTTGGAAGTGCCAGCCGCCACAACGATTGATGAATGTTGGCAAATGGTGGACACCAGCGAAGCCACCGGCAAACATTGCATGATGCTAGAGAATTGCAATTATGGCCGCGAAGAATTGATGCTGCTAAACATGGTGAAGCAAGGTTTGTTCGGGGAAATTCTGCATGCCGAAGCCGCCTATATTCATGAATTGCGCGGACAGCTTTTTGATGTGGAACATGGATGCGGATCCTGGCGCACTTACCGCCTCGCTGAGCAACAGGGCAATTTATACCCCACGCACGGCGTTGGCCCAGTGGCGCATTGCCTGGATGTGAATCGCGGCGATTATTTTGATCATATCGTTTCCATGTCCTCACCAGCGCGCGGACGCGGATTATACGCACGCGAAAAATTTGCGCCGGATCACCAGTGGAATCAGATTAAAGAATGGCGTTGCGGCGACGTAAATACATCCATCATCAAATTAATGTCTGGCAAAACGATGATGGTACAGTGGGATGAAACCTCGCCACGTCCCTACTCCCGCCACAATTATATTCAAGGCACGCGCGGCGCGTTTGGCGGATTTCCCAATCGCATCGCGTTAGATTACGCCCTGGAAGATTTGCCGGAAGGCGTGCGCGCCAGCACTCCCAAGAAAGACGGGCGTACCAATTATCACGAATGGGATAATCATCTGGAACCGTGGTTTTATACTTACGACCATCCGATGTGGAGAAAAGTGGGCAAAATCGCCGAGGAGCATGGCGGCCATGGCGGCATGGATTACATCATGTTTTGGCGGGTGCAGCAGTGTTTGCTGGAAGGTAAGCCGATGGATCAAAGTGTTTATGACGGCGCATTGTGGAGTTCTATCACGCCGCTCTCCCAACAATCAGTGGATAATGGAAGTGCGCCACAGAAGTTCCCAGACTTTACACGGGGTAAGTGGAAAACAACCGCTCCGCTGGAGATAAACGAGTTTTAAAATAAAAAGCAAACTCTCCTAAAAGTACTTTTAGGAGAGCGCATCAACGAACCATGCCTTGCAAGGCATGGTTCGTCGTTTTATTCCTCATCTTCAATATCACGATGTAGTTCGTTTTCTGTTTCTGCTGCCGTAGATCTTGCTGCTTCCAAAGCTTCTTGCCATTGTGGCATCAAACTTTGTGTCACCGTTTGTGCCAAATCTTTGGTGCGGCAGGCAAGCTTACTAGCGCGTTGTAGAAGTTGTTTCGCTCTCTCTTTTTGATCGGACGCGGTTAACGTTTCATCCTGTTGACGCAACCAATAAAACGTTCCGGCACATCCCATCACTGCACCTATGAGGATCAATTTTAAGGACGATCCCAAAGTAGGACCAGTGATGACAACTACTTTCTCTGTATGATACTCCTCGCTATTTCTTCCCAAAGCCAAAACGTCCACCTCCTTTTTTCTCCTCTTTTGGTTTCTTTTTAGAGCCAAAGAACGTTTTTGCTCCGGCAGCAACACCAGCAGCCATACCCACCGATTTAATCAAAGGCGATTCCATTTTTGTGGCAACTGAAGTCACCACGTTTGAAACATGATTGACCGAGTTGGTAACGTGCTTGACTGTCCCTTGGGCATCATCACTGATGGTTTTCACATTGGTCAATGTTCCACTAACATCTCCTAACATGCCTGGTAAATGGCGATTTAGTTCTTTGACTGTCTCGATTAATTGTCCTACCAATTTGAGCAAGACAATAGCTATTGCTAAAGTGGCCAATGCAAAGATAATCTGCGCAATTGCCACTACCCACATCGTCCACACCGGCAGGTTACTAATGACCATCTGTTGTGAATCCATAATTTCAATAATCCTTTTAAACTTTCAAGAACCTTAGAGCAAATCCCAAGCCGTTCCAATAAAGATCAGTTTTTCACAGTCTAACGCACACTGTGAGCATTGGCACTCCGCTGCAAGAAGAACGAATTATAAAGTTCCTCAAAAGTACTTTTCACCTACAAAAAAAGTGGAGAGCCATAATTAGATGACTCTCCACTTTTTTAATACCTGATTTTTTAAGTTCCTGGCAGCGGGGCAAGGTCATCGGTACGATGCAAAATACGTGCTGTGAGAAAGATAACCAATTCACGGTCATCATCATTCTTTTGTTTTGATTTAAACAACCCGCCTATAATGGGAAGTTTGCTCAAGATGGGAATATCATTTTCCGTATAGCTGACATTCTTAGTGCGCAATCCACCCAAAACGATTGTATCTCCATCTTTCACAGTAGCCACTGTTGTGAGGTATTGTGATGTGAAGGACGGAATGCTCGAAGCTGTGTCTTGATTGCTGCTATTGTTATTACTTGTGCCGCCAGTGGTGCTTGTTTGAACTGGTGTTTGCACCTGCACTTGTGGCGTCAAGAAAACAGTGATTGTATCATCGTTATTGATGGTGGGTGTGACAACCAAACCTATGCTTGTTGTCAGGAAGAATGCGTTTTGCTGGCTCCCTACCTGTCCGCCAATTCCGCTGGTAGAAGAACTCAGCACGATCGGAGTGGAAGTAGCAGAAAAAAGTGTCGCCGTAAGGTTATTGAGTGTAGTCACTCTTGGCGAGTTCACAATACGCGCTTTCTTGTTAGTCACCAACGCTTTGAGCGTTGCTTGAAAGGAACCAAACTTGGCTGTCAAAGAAGATCCACCATCGGCAGCAGGCACTGTTCCAAGATTACTGGAAATGGAATTAGTGTCGGTGCTGTTTGAATTTCTGCTGCTGATACTTAAACCAAATGCCTTTGCATCTGTAGTACCTACATCAACAAACTGTGCTTCAATTTCTACCTGACGAATTGGGCGATCCAGAAAATCGATGATTTGGCGCAGCTGAGCAACACCATCGGCTGTACCGTATACCAACAAGGCATTTTGCGCATCAATAGAAATAATGGTGCCGATTCCTTTCGGGGCTTCCAGAACGCCTTCGCTGTTGCTATTGTTGCCGCTGCCTCCACCAAAACCACTGCGATTACTCCCGCCACCCCTATTGTTGCCAAACTGAGCAGCTCCCTGCATATAGGGCGTATTATATTGATTGTATCCCAGCGGAGTATTCGCCTGGTAAGGATTAGCGTATGGATTAACATACGGATTGTACATAGAATACGGATTAGCCGTGCTATTTATATTTCCCTGTATCTGGGCCGTTATATTGGGGTCTACCGCAGGCTGAGCAGGATAAGGATTGATCGCATGTGCGATACCTCTATCTGCCGCCACATACTCCGGTGGCTTCGGATGATGCGCGGGGTCAATCCACCATGCAAGAATATCGGGCCGTACATTATGCACTTTTATCGTCGTATATGAAGCTTTATCTTTGTCGACAGTAGACACATCGCCACCGTCCTGATAAAGCTTGGGCATCGGTGTATATATCTGACCTTCGTTTTGTGTAACGCTAGCCACAATATCCGGCAAGGAGCTGGTGCTGGGAAGAGTATTTTGTGATTGCCCAAAAGGGAGAATTGGCAATGTCCCGCTTGGCGAACTTGAGCTGCTCTGGTCCCCTGTATTTGAAAGGCTTTTCCCAATCATATACGTTTTGTCATCCAGTTTCTGCCACTTTAATCCAGAAACGATGGCTGCTTTTTTAATTGCATCCTGAGGAGTCTCGTCCTTTAAACTGATATAGGGAATGATCAGTTTGCTATCAACATCAGGGCTAATGAGGATTCCTACGTTGCCCTGCTGGGCAATCATAGTGATTAACTGTACAACAGGAACATCCCGAAAATCGAGATTAATAAGTCCCGATTGCTGCGGCATCGCCTGTTGAACCACTTGAGGTGTTGTAGGGCTGGCAGGAAGAATCGTAGCCTGAGCATATGCCGACACTGCGGGGATCGCACATAGCCCTATAGCTAAACTCCAGGGATTAGCTATGACCGCCGCAATGGTGGACTTGTAAGTAGGTTTTGATGTTGTTTTTAAGCGCATAATGACTCCAGAGACGGCAATTAACTGCATAGATATTCGTTAAGGGGCTATAGGTAATTTGGCTTGAGGCGCTATTACCACAGATTGAGAATTATCGGAATTTGTCTTTAGTTGATCGACCTGCTGCTGTAAGGCCTTGATTTGTTGAGCTTGCTTTTCCACTAACTTATACAACGCCTGGATACCCGCCAACGAAACGCCACCTTCATCGATAGTGCTAATATGACGATCATCATGTCCAACTCCAAAGGCAGCAGCAAAATCCTGCGCCATGGGACCTAAATGGCGCACTGCTGTGTCGTCAAATTTGTAATTCCACGTTGTAATGGGCATTTTATTGATTCGAGTCAAAATGTCTTGGGAATCTACGGGCGCAAAATTTTCTTTCATGTTGCGGTCACTGATGTTCCCAAAACTACTTCCCAGACTACTGCCACCACCCAAACTGCCACCACCCAAACTGCTGCCACCAAAGCTACTACCGCTGCCACCGATACCGCTAATACCGCCTCCTAAGCTACTTCCGCCACCTAAGCCACTACCGCTGCCAGCGCCACTATTAAGAAGCGATTCAGGATATACAAGCTCTTCCGTAGGGACAACGGTGCCAACGTCAAAAAGCCGGGCTATGCCACCGACATAAATGTGGTTCACCAACAGCAGCTGGTAAGTGCCATTGTCAATGCCGTAAGGTGGACTATTAGGATCATTCCTATTATTATTTCCACGCCCTCCCCGGTTACCACCCCGGTTACCTCCACGATTACCAAACTGTGCACTGGCAACCGTATCCACAGTGGAATCGGTATTTAGGGATGCTCCAAATGGGTTGGGTGGGACACCGGGAGCGCCTGGCATACCTGGAAACGCGTCTGGGCTCTGTTGCGGAGGAGCCGGTGGCGGACTGATGACATATGTTTTGCCATTTGGACGGGTCAACTTAAAACCTTTGGAATTGACCAGCTGTAATACAGCGTCATTCCAATCTACATTGGTCAAAGTGAGGGAACTAATAAAGTAATGTTTGGCCGCTTCATCAATACGATGATCGGGATTACCTGCTGCTTTGAAAATGAGTTCCAATGCATCAGAAAGGGAAACATCTTTCAACTCGATGTAATAGCGATTGTTGCTAACAGGCGTAATAACGGTTTGGGCATGAGCCATCGAGCCTATGCCGACAGTGCATATACCAGCAATAATTACTCCCCAACTGGCCTTTTTCAATTGTTCCAGCTTTTTGTGAAGACTTGATTTTGATCGCATTTTCATGATTATAACACTTCCCTCATTCTAAATTGGATCCCATACCCAATTTATCGGTTAGACGCAGTATGCGTCCTTGCAGGATAATAACTCATTGTACTGGAATTATTCCTCATTAACAACTCATTTTACTATAAGTTACCCCGCTAAAAGTACTTTTGATAGGGTAACTTTAATTCGCACTAAACGGATTAGCTCCTCGCCCCACTTTCTGGCCAGGTTGCATACTCGGCGCAGGAAATATAGTTGGGTTCGCTGGAAATGCTCCCGGATTTCCGGGCAAACTGCCTGGATCGGCTTGTTGATCAGCTTGTGGATTGAATGATGGACGTAATTCAACATACTTCTGCTCTCCATTTTCACTTATCAACATGCGCGGAACAGTTCTGCCCCCTACTTGCACTCGTTGTATTCCAAGAATACGAATACCAGCAATAGTGTCTCCTGGCTGCACAACATAGGTCTGAGTGCCGCTTGCATTACTAACCTCCAGCAATGCATGCACAGAATCACCAATAATAACACCGGACAGCCGCTTGTTAAATGAAGGAGTAGCCAAAGGTGATCCTCCCGCCTGTTTAGGCGCCTCAAACTGTTGCGGCTTCGTGGCACCATGTGCCATTCTGGGGATTTCAATTGGCGGTAATCCCATAAGCACCGTAGACGGTTTATTCGCTGCGACAAATGCAGGAGGCAATCCAGAGGCATAATTTGGTTGAGGAGTGGGCAAAGCCTCTGGCATTGGCAAGGGTACTGGTGGTGGCGGTGGTGGCGGTGGCACCACATATTCTGGCGTAAAGGGATCTCCACGAGAACCACTAAGCGAAGCGAGGGAAAGGGCTGTTACATTGCCACCACCGCCACCACCAGCAGGCACGCTCGCGTTCATTGCAGGTTGCCCAGGTCCGCCAGGCATTTCAGGTTCGCCAGGGAGCGCCGTAGGAACATCCTGTGCCGTTGTAGTGGGCGTTGATCCTTTGCGAAAGACAAACAAATAAACCATGACCAAAATAACAAACGCAACCAATCCACCTAAAGCGATTAATTTCTTTTTGTCATCTGCCCCAATTGCCATCTTTGACATATTCATAATTATCTCAGTTACGGTGTATTGTTACTCATCCTGATCCCCTGAGGGGGCAGGAGCTGGCGGCGCGTCTGGAGCACCACCCGGCATCGCACTGGGTGGTGCTGGAGCTGCTGGAGCGGCTGTGGCTGTTGAAACAGCTCCTGGACCAGTTGCCAACAAATAGGGTGTGAGCGTAAACGTTGCGGTAATCAGTGGTGAATATCCTGCTAACTTGACATTACCAACAACCATCAAGATAGAAGACTGATTAATCCCATCAAAAAATTGAAGAATATGGGATAAATCTCCCGTAATAGTAACGCTAAGCGCACCACCATTGGAATTACTCAGTGGCACCATAAAACCATGGGCAGGCGGTTTCACGTCTTCTGGATTGCGTGGCGGGGCATCTACCTGAATTTTACTGGTAGTCTTCAAGACAACTCCCGATTGTTGTGCAATCCGAATCAACTCATTAGATAAGGCTATACCAAATCCACTGTAATACTCATTTAACCAACGATGCCATGTCACCAAACGCGCAGCTTTATTAGCGTCACTGTCGCCATTTATATCACCAAAGTACAAACTGCGAAAACGTCCTTTCCGTTGTGCAGTCCCCGTGAGAAATTGCATCTGATCCTGGGCATAGATCAGTTCATCTTCTGACTTACGTTGTGCCGCTAACGCCTTTTGTAAGCCGTCAGCTAGCTGCTTACGCGAATCGTAAGTGGCCTGTGTCTTGGTCAGCTGCTCTTTCTGCGGACGCACTAACAGCATAAACCAAGCCCCTGTTATGATTAATAACAGCAGGAAAGTAGCGCCAGCCAAAATGAATAAATTGCGTCGGATTTTTGCTTCCACTTTTAAACCTTTTACTTCTGTTTAGTTGAATGCGCGTGAAACCTACTACCTACGGTGCGGGCGGCGCCCCCGGGTCATCTGGCATACCAGGTTCTCCTCCGCCTCCCGCATTAGCAGCTGGCGCAGCACCAGGAGCGGTTGGAACCGTGACGGGATTGAGCAAATCGCCCTTGGCTTCCACTGCAAGTGGAAATACAACCATAGTCAACTGGGTGCTACTCTTGTTATCACTCGTATTTGTCGTATCGCTCTTCACCTTTGGATATCCGGGAACACCATTGGTTCCCACAGGTAATTTGGAGAAAATGGTTCCTGTCGGTGTCGTGCCTTGCCGTAAACTGGTAATGAAGCGCGCATAATCATCAGGAGTTTTTACCATACCCTGAATGACAGCTGTTTTGCCATCACTCAAATCGATTTGCGAAACAACGGAACCAGCATAAATATAGTGACTAAACTGATAGAGCAACGAACTCCGCTCCGCTCCACTTTGACTGGCCGCCAGAATAAACTTTACATCTTCATCAATGGGAGCTTTTGCATCATCTGCTGTTTTCTTGGCTGCTTGAGAATTTTGTGTCGCTGTAGCATTGGCATCAACGTTAGCAATACTGGCTTCTAGCGTTTTCAATTGTACTTGTGTGTTGGCATAAATCAATGCTAATGCCAACACCCACACAAGGGAGCCCGCCACACAAGCAATCAATGCCCACTGAAAGTACTTTTTCAGGAGAACATATTTAGGTAGTAGATTAATGCGAACTGGCATAATTATTTCCTGCTGTATTATTGTGCTATTTTAATAAAAGATAAACAACGCAATCTTATCGAATAATTTCCCGCATAGCGAGACCTAGCGCCACGGCAAGAGCGCTACCCTGCTCTGCAATCACCTGTTGATTCACTTGAGATGTATCCGTGGCCAGCGACTGAAGCGGATTCCCGACGCTAGCTGGAACTCCCAAATTTTGGGAAAAATACGTATCCAGGTTATGCATCTTTGCTCCGCCACCAACTAATATGATGCGCTTCACAGGTGCATCTGGATAACGAGCGCCATGATATTCTAACGAACGCCGCAACTCGCTTGCCAGGTCATCCAAGATGGGCTTAAGCACAGCATGCACGGCCGCTTCATCAAGCGGCTTGTCCTCGACATCCAGGCCAGTCCCAAGATCCGATAGAGAATCCCCAAGTCCGGCATCGTCGCCAAGAGCAATCGTTCCGCCGAGCCCTTCGTCGATATCCAAAGCAGGAGTACCCTTTGCCGTATCACCCAAAATATCAGATAGATCAATATCCTCAACTGGCGCTTTTTCTACTGGAGCCTCGGCTACAACCGGCGGCAAAGCGGGACTTTGCTCCGGCACTGCTGGAACAGGCGGCATTCCACTGTCAAGAGAAAAACCTGAGGGTTGCAGATCGGTTACAGGTTTCGCATCTGCGGTTCTGCCGGCAGGAGCCGCCGGAGACGGAGATTCCTCATCTGGAAATGTAAATGCGGACGGTAACGTAGCACCAGCAGTTTCATCAGTCGCAACGGAAGGCAAAAACGAATCGTCATCCCAATTGATAGTTCCCGGTTCTTCCTCTTCGTGAGGCAATGCTTCGGTGTGTTGGGGCTTACCTTCAATGGTGGGGAGTTGCTCGCTTTGCTCATCGAGTTCATTTTCATCAAAATCGAAAAAGGAAGCTATAGCTCCGCCTGTCTTTGGTTCAGCTGCGGGCGTTTCCGATGTTTCTGATGCTTCCGCTTTGCTGGGCAAGGCCGCATCTTCGCTATCTATTTCTGTATCAGCATTGCCATCGGACTTCTTAGATGGCAACTGCGCCGAATCATCATCGCCAGTCGAACCCGGCATTTTCTGTTGGTGTTGTTCACCAGGCTCGGATTGAGTTGGGCCTTGATTAAAGAGGTCAAGATCGAACGGATCGGAACTTTCTGCCGGAGTATCCTCCGGAACGCCACCTAAATCAGCAGATGGTTCATCAGGCAAAATAATATCATCGAAATTGGATGAAACATCCGATTGCGCAACGCCTGTATTTTCGTCTATTGAAGCAACACTGGTGGGTGCTGAAGGCACCGCTGCAATTGGAGGCGCGGCATCCTGCGCAGGTGACGCATCTCCTTTCTCACGTTTCAAACGCTCCGCATCCATATGAGACAAATTCAATTTGTCCATAAGCGCTTGCGTCATCGTGTTACCTGCAACGGGAACGGTTCTGGTAAAAACCAGTTCATCGCCGCGTAATATGGAAATTTCCGTAGAGCTTGCGCCTATATCCAAAACCGCGACCACATCATTATAATCAACATGAGTGCTGTTTTCGGAAAGCGGCCCACTCAATGCTCGCGCAGCAGCCAGCGGCTCCACGTCAATCGCGCGGGGATCCACTTTGACTGCTCCCAGCAATTGGAGATGCAAATCAATAAGTTCATGACGCGCGGCGACAAGTAGCACATCCATGTTAGTAGCGTTAGGATCCATGGGTAAATCGCGCATCGCAGCCGCATCCCATTGCACTTCGCTGGGTGGAAATGGAATATATCGATCCAAATCCGTAGTCATGTTTTCTTGTAACTCGGCATCCGTCATAGTGGGAACTTCGATAACACGCACAATGACTTCGCCTGTTCCGGCGACCGATGTAACAACTTTCCTCGTTTTAAAAGGAGCAATTAATTCTTTGACGGCATCGGCTAACACATTCACGCTCATCACTACGCCGTTAGCAATGCTATCCGGCGGCGTCGGCGCAATGGCGACTCCAGTGACGGTGCAAGAACCATTCTTGGCTGTCAGCTCCACGGCCTTCATCGTATCCGCGCCGATATTGATACCCAAAACAGATCCATTCTTAAAACTTACCGGTTTGCGAACCTGCACTGCCGAGCCGCTTTGCACATCCGCTTCACCAGAATCAAGAGATTCAGCTAAAGCTGCCAGCGCCTCTGGCGAAAAATCGTCAGTGGAAACAACTTCCTGTTCTGGCGGTGCTTCTTTTGTTGTTGTTTTTTTTCCGAATAGGGCCATAATCTTTGATAATGCACAAAAGTACTTTTAGGGTAATTTTGTCGACGGATACAAATGCGCCTCAACCTACAGAACGTCTTACTATTCTATCACCTTTACCACTGACTTTTAAAGTATACCATGTAGAAATCATTAATTGAGACGGACTGTGCCGTGAAAAGCTGTTCCATATAAACTATCACTTCAAATCAAAATAAGCAATAGAGGATGAATTGTGAGTCAGGAAAAAAAATCGAACAATCTCCGTCTGGGGATTCCCAAAGGCAGTTTGCAGGAAGCCACATTGCGCATGATGCGCCGTGCTGGCTGGGATATTAGCGTCAGCGAACGCTCCTATTTTCCCGCCGTCAACGACGACGAACTGAGTATTATTTTACTGCGCGCGCAGGAAATTCCGCGTTATGTAGCCGATGGCGTTTTGGACGCCGGAATCACCGGTTTCGACAACGTGGTGGAAAGCGACGTGGATGTGCACGAAGTAGCAGAATTAATTTATTCCAAAGCTTCGTCGCGGCCTTACCGCTGGGTTTTAGCGGTGCCAAATGATTCGCCCATTAACGGTCCGCAAGATTTAGATGGCAAGCGCGTCGCCACAGAATTAGTCAATGTAACGCGCCGATATTTCGAAAAACACAACGTGAAAGTGGATGTAGAATTTTCCTGGGGCGCCACCGAAATGAAAGTGCCGGGCCTTGTCGATGCGATCGTGGAAGGAACAGAAACCGGCTCCACATTACGCGCGCACAACCTGAAAATTATCGACGAATTGCTCTCTTCCACGACGCGTCTCATCGCCAATAAAATTTCCTATCAAGATTCCTGGAAGCAGAAAAAAATTGAAGTTGTTTCCACGCTATTGCGCGGCGCAATGGAGGCGCAATCAAAAGTCGGATTAAAGATGAACGCGCCCAAATCCAGCCTGGAAAAAATTCTGCAAATGCTGCCATCCATGCGCAATCCCACCGTTTCACCATTGGCTGATCCAGAATGGATCGCCATCGAAATCATCGCCGAAGAACGCCGCGTGCGCGATTTAATTCCCATGCTGCAAAATCTCGGCGCGACGGGAATTATTGAATATCCGTTGAACAAAGTGATTCCGTGAATTAGGTTTTTAGGTGATTAGGTTTTTGGGTATTTAGGTAAATGACCATATCCAACAAAAGTACTTTTCACCTAAAAACCTAAACACCCAAATATCTAATCACCTAATCCCATGCGATTTATTCTGGCGCAGACCGGCGCTTCCGGACAGATTTACGGCTTGCGATTGCTGCGGCGAATGTTGGCGGCAAAAGCGCAAGTTTCGTTGTGTCTCAGCGAAGCCGCTTGCGTCACGATGGCGGTGGAATGCGGTATTAAAATCAATGCGCATTCTCCGGACTTGACAAAGTTATTGGACAATGAAAGTAATGAAAATATTCGCTATTTCGCACCACGTGAAATAGCGGCGCCAATCGCGTCCGGCTCCAATCCGCATGATGGAATGGTAATCGCGCCATGTTCGATGGGAACATTAGCGCGTATTGCCGCGGGCACTGCCGACGATCTGATTTCCCGCGCCGCGGATGTCACGCTCAAGGAGCGCCGCAAATTAATTTTGTTGGTGCGCGAAACGCCCTTTTCCCAAATCCATCTGCGCAATATGTTAACAGTTTCGCAAGCGGGAGCGTTGGTGATGCCAGCTTGTCCGCATTTTTACCACTCGCCGCAAACGGTGGATGAATTGGTGGATACTGTTGTGGAACGGATTTTGGATCATTTGAATATCGGCGGTAACAACGCGCGCTGGCGTGAGAATGAACTACCGGGATAAAAGTACTTTTACATTATCATGCAAAAAAAGCTCACCTGCGGATGTGGATTTTTAATTGCGTTGCTAATTCTATGCGCGGCGTTTATTTTCTGGCGTTTATCGATTCCGCCCAAACAACTCACGTCCTCAATCCCCACTTCTCCCGAACAGCGCGCCCAGCAACAAGCCGCCGTGCAACAATTGCGGAATCAAATAGAAACGATTCACGATCAGGCGCACCAGAAAAATCATACGCCGTTCACGCTCCGCATCACCGAGACGCAACTCAACGGGTTGCTGGCTAAAGGCGTGGAAAAAGGCAGTAATTTCGATGTGCAGAATTTGGCAGTTCAGTTAGAACCGGGCCTGTTAACATTACAGGGAACCGCAAATTATCACGGCGCACCAGTCTCGTTGACATTGACGGGTGATTTGACATTAGACAATTCCAACATTCAATTCAATGCAAAATCATTGTGGCTGGGCCCATTTTCGGCGCCTTCGAAATGGCGAAAGAAAGCATCTGCGTTCGTGACAAAACAGATCAACAAAGCCATTTCCAAGGACGCCAGCCATCTTAATACAGTAGAAATCAAATCCGGCGAAGTAGTCATCACAGGTATAACGCAGTAAAAGTACTTTCTATACGCGGTTCTTTGTGTAATAAAAGTACTTTTTCACGCTAATGATTTTACTTTTTGGCTCATTCATCGCTGGAATTCTTACCGTCCTCACTCCTTGCGTTTTGCCGCTGTTGCCCGTTATCATTGGCGGCTCCGTCAGCGGCGACACCAAAGACGCGCACCGGCCATTCATCATCGCTGGCGCGCTGGCGATTTCGATTCTTGTATTCACACTGCTATTAAAAGCCACCACTTTGCTCATCAACGTTCCGCCGCAAATCATCACCTATATTTCCGGCGGCATTATCATCGCGCTCGGTTTGACGATGCTGTTTCCCAATTTATACGCGATGGCAATTTCCCGCGCCGGCGCGGAAGAACAGGCGCAAAAATTATTGGGCAAAGGCACGCGAAATAAAAATAAATGGATCGGGCCAATTATCATCGGCGCGGCGTTGGGACCAGTGTTTTCCAGTTGCAGTCCGGTTTATGGGTATATTCTGGCGACGGTGCTACCGGCGCATTTCGCGCCAGCGATGGCGTACATGATTTCGTATGTGCTGGGATTGTCATTGACGCTTTTGGCCATCGGTTATTACGGCCGGCGCTTCACTTCAAAAATTAAATTCTTCAGCGATCCGCGCGGCATTTTTCAACGCGCTCTGGCAGTATTATTTATTCTGGTCGGCGTTTTGATTGTCACCGGAACAGGCGTCAAAGTGCAAACATATTTGGCGGATCATACACCTTTTAATTTCGACTCGATCAGCGCCCAATTACTGCCCAAAGGTGATCACGAAATTGACGACGCGAATTTATATAACGTGAAAAAGCCATACAAAGCACCGGAATTTGCGGGCATCAACGATTGGATTAATAGCAATCCGCTGACGATGCAGCAACTGAAAGGCAAAGTGGTGCTGGTCGATTTCTGGACATATTCCTGCATCAACTGCATCCGCAGTTTGCCGTATGTGAAGGGCTGGTATCAGCAATATCAAAAAGATGGATTGGTGGTAATCGGCGTTCACGCGCCAGAATTTTCCTTTGAAAAGGTGCCCGCGAATGTGAAGTCCGCCGTCAAGAAAGATGGCATCACTTATCCCGTCGCGCTCGACAGCGATTTAAAAACCTGGGCTGCTTACAACAATGAATACTGGCCGGCGGAATATCTCATCGACCGCAATGGCAATGTGCGCCGCGAGCATTTTGGCGAAGGCGAATATGACCAAACCGAAAAAGCCATTCGCGGATTACTGGCCGAAGGAAACGGCGATAACGGCATGATGCTGCCAAATACGTTCGTGGCAAAACCGAATGAGCCCAGCCCCATCAACGAGAATCAAACGCCCGAAACATATTTGGGAGCTGACCGCGCCGAAAATTATGTGGGCACGCCTGAATTAGGTTCAGGGGAAACACAGCAATACACCTTTGCCAAATCGCTCAAAATAAATGAATGGAGCTTAGCTGGCAAATGGAAAGTGCAAGACGACAAAATCACCGCCGAAGGCAATAGCAAATTGCGATTACATTTTGCATCGAAAAATGTCTATTTAGTCGCGGGCTCCACAAAGCCAAGCATGATCGGCGTCAATCTCAATGGAAAGCCTATCAGCAGCACAGGAAACGCCGGCGATGATGTCAAAAACAATCACGTAATTATCAGCCAGCACACGCTATACAATCTTGCGAAACTCTCCAAATTCGGCGATGGCATCCTTGAATTATCCGTTCCAAACGGCACAGATTTGAATGTGTTTACTTTTGGGAATTGAGTAAAAGTACTTTTCGCGTTATTTCACAAAACGATATTGAATCGTATACTTATCTTTCTCCTGATCCAAAATTTTCATCACCACAAAACGCCCGGAGCTTGTTTTGACGGCGATCGTATCACCCGTTTTAACGCCCCACAAAGAAGTATCGTATTTAGCGTTCGACAGTTTTGCCAAAGAATCACCCCCCGCTTTCAAGTCCGTCGGTGAAAGTACTTTTAAGCCAGCATCGCCAATTGCCATCAACGGATCTATGTGAAAAATAACATCCGCTTTGCCGGGATCTTTATTTTCACGAATTGTATTCGTGGCAAAATCAAACCGATGTCCCATCAACGGAATGGTAACGACTTTGCCATCTTTGGGATCAGCTTTAATCGCCGCTTTCGACGGCGTCTGCGCCGCCGCATCCGGTTTCGCGACGAACGGATGATCTTCCTGAAATGGTGCGCCCGCGCTGTTGGCTTCGGAAGTAATTTTGGTGCCATTGACCTCAACGGGCGTGTTGCCTTCAAAAGTACTTTTACCGGTAAACGTAACGCCAGAAGAAATATTTTTCATGGGATTTTGCGGCGTGCCAAAATGATTTCCGCGGATAGTGGCACCACGCAATTCGCCGATGGGATTGGTGCGCACTTTGACAAATTTTCCTAATTGCGGATTATAGAGAAACTGCGCATCAGGAAAGATACCCGTTACTCGAATCGAAATATCTCGAAAAGTGCAGCCAATCATCGAAATATTGCGATCTTCTAATTTCTCCATGCCGTGAAGCACAAACATCGCGCCCCAGGTATCCGTATTCATCTCACCTGCGTGGCTGCCGTCAAACTCGCAATTCACAAATGCGCCGTCGCGCACATAATGTCCTTTATTGGGTTCGATGTCAGAATGGTATAAGCCCCACAATGATCCAAAACGGCAACCGGAAAATAGAAAATTTTCGTCATTGCCAACCATCGAAATAACGTTGCGCCCGGCGCGGTCGAAGTCGCAATTGAGCACACGCAAATTTTGTGAACCGCGCGTGTATAGACAATCATAACGACATTCCCTGGCGGTGACGTCGCTGATGACGACATCTTTTGCGATCAGATTCGGCGAATTTCCCACGCGAATGGCGAAGGACGCCCACGACGAACCGCCTTTGCCAACGCCTCCAGTTCCCACTTTCCAAAACTGGCCGGAAGAGGCGGTATCGGGCGTTCCGTAAACCGTAAAATTATGCAATTCGCCGCCTTGCATATCAAACACAATTGCTTTATTCACAGCGCGAAATACCGTTTGTTCGCGGCTGGCGCCGATAATTTTTACGTTGGGCTTTACAATAATTCCGCCGACGTGATAGACACCCGGTCCAAAAATCAACGAGCCTCCATCAGAGTTCTTCGCCAGATAATCAATCGCCGCCTGCACCGGTGCGCTGCTATCCGTGATGCCGTCGCCAACCGCATTTGTATTGGCGATTTTAAGTCGCGTCAAATCGGCGCTGGCATCAATAAATAGCGGCGCGCAATAAACAGTTTGGACAAGGCTCGCCACAACCAGCAGTAAAAGTACTTTTAGATAATTCTTCATTTTCATTTTTTGTAATCCTTTTTTATTAAGGTGTGCCGTCCAGCATCCAGTAGACACCACGATCTGCAAGAGGAGGCATTGTTTTATAAGTAACGCCATAGGGATCGCCACTAACCGCGGCGCCTTTGCCCACACTAAACCATTTGACATGCCCATCGGCAAAAGCGATGTTCGCACCATCTAAATGCCGGTCTGACATACAACGGTGATCTGTCCCGCTCCCCTGACAATAGCTATACAACCGATATCTGTAATATCCTTCTCCATCGGCCAGTAACGCCGTCTGCGAAGGATTCGCTACTTCGGCCATGACAGGACCATCCGCAAAATTCGTGTTGTAGGGATAACTAATCAGATGCGCCAGATCCAGTCCATTGGTTCCATAACGTCCATCCCATTTCACCGTGTCGCTGGGGCAATTAAAAACCTGCACACTTTTCATATAAGGATATATCCGCACCGGCCAAAAAGCGCCGCACGACGCACTGGGCTGCGCGGGACAAGGCAACACTTCACCGGTGCCATAGGAATTTTTGGGATAATATTCATCATAATCCTGCACATACATCATCACTCCCAATCCTATTTGTTTTAAATTACTCATACAACTGGCGCGTCTGGCACTTTCTCTCGCTCGCGCGAACACGGGAAACAATATCGCTGCGAGAATCGAAATTATTGCCACAACCACCAATAATTCTATCAATGTAAAGCCTTGACGATTCGATGCTTTTTGCATGGTTCCTCCAAAAGTACTTTTAGTGGATTTCGAAATCACTTGATTTAAGTATGCCACTCCGCCCTCTTTTTTAAACCTGAAAGACACCTCCTTTCTTTTAGTTATTTTGCGTTATTTTTTGCTTTATTGCGTTTCTGCGGAATTCACCCGGCGTGCATCGAAAATTCCGTGTAAAAATTTGGCAGAAATAGGCTTGATTCCCATAACCTACTGTTTTTGCGATCTGCCCTAAACTCATGCGCGTGTGTTGCAGCAACGACGTGGCATATTCCAGGCGGAAACGGGTAATGTAATCCGTGATCGTCATCTGCTTTTCACGGCGAAAAATGTGGCTCAAATGGGTGGGCGAAATGAACGCATGTTCGGCAATTTCAGCCAACGTAATTTTTTGAAAAAAGTTCGCTTCGATGTAAGCGCAGGCGGCTTCCACAGCGCGCGCGGCGCTGTTTTTCTCGATGATTTCCGGGCCAACCGGACGCCAATCGGGCGATTGGATTTTTTGCAATGCATGCGCGATACGCGCCATGATAAAAAGCAACAGGCCTTGAACGGATTGCGTG
>Ga0164242_10002356_pt1 | contig 21869 bp, 14 predicted proteins | sample OricomgcompostMG_FD_108783 | JGI IMG/M metagenome (GOLD analysis project Ga0164242, IMG submission 108783) | Miracle-Growth compost microbial communities from Emeryville, California, USA - Original compost - Miracle growth compost (MG) ... | reverse complement strand
GAGCGAGAGGCGTTCGGCCGCAAGATCGGTGGCTACCAGGCCATCGCCTTCAAGATCGCCCGGATGGAGGCCCGCGCGCATGCCGCGCGCACCGCGTACTACGACGCCGCCGCACTGATGCTGGCCGGCAAGCCGTTCAAGAAGGCGGCATGTGTGGCCAAACTGGTGGCCAGCGAGGCCGCGATGGACAACGCCCGCGACGCCACCCAGATCTTCGGTGGCTACGGGTTCATGAACGAGTACCCGGTGGCCCGGCATTACCGGGACAGCAAGATTCTCGAAATCGGCGAAGGGACAACGGAAGTGCAGCTGATGCTGATCGCGCGGGAGGCGGGTCTGTGACCGAGCCGAAGATTGTCGTCCAGCGCGGTCTGTGGTTCGAGGAGTTCGAGCCCGGCGTCATCTACCAGCATCGTCCCGGCCGCACCATCACCGAGGCCGACAACACACTGTTCACCGCGGTGACCATGAACACCCAGGCCCTGCACCTCGACGCGGCCTGGTCGGAGCAGCAACCGCCGTTCAACCAACGGCTGGTGAACTCGATGTTCACCCTGGCCACCCTGGTCGGGCTCTCGGTTCAGCAGCTGACCCAGGGGACCACCGTCGGCAACCTCGGATTCTCCGAGATCGCCTTCCCCAAGCCGATGTTCCACGGCGACACCCTGTACGCCGAAACCGTCGTCACCGAGAAGCGGGAATCCAAGAGTCGGCCCGGTGAGGGCATCGTGACGTTCGTGCACACCGGGCGCAACCAGCACGGCGACGTCGTGGCCACCGCGACCCGCAAGGCCCTGATGCGGATGCGTCCCGAGGGAGATGCCTGATGGCACTGACTGATCCAGGCCCCGGCTGGCTGTTCTGTCCCGCCGACCGCCCCGAGCGTTTCGAAAAGGCCGCGGCCGCAGCCGATGTCGTAATCCTGGATCTGGAGGACGGCTGCGCGGCCAAGGACCGCCCGGCCGCCCGCCGGGCGCTGATCGACACGCCGCTGGACCCGGCCCGCACCGTGGTGCGGCTCAACCCGACCGATACCGCCGACCACCCGCTGGACCTGGAGGCGCTGGCCGGTACCCAGTACACCACGGTGATGCTGGCCAAAACCGAATCCGCAGAACAGGTTCGGGCGCTGGCACCGCTGGATGTGATTGTCCTGGTGGAAACCCCGCTGGGTGCACTGGCGGTCACCGAGACCGCCCGAGTGGACAACGCCTTCGCGGTGATGTGGGGCGCCGAGGATCTGTTCGCGGTGCTCGGTGGCACCTCCAACCGGTGGCCCGACGACAGCTATCGCGACGTCGCCAAGCATGTGCGATCGCAGTCGCTGCTGGCCGCCAAGGCCTACGGCAAGCTGGCGCTGGACTCGGTGTACCTGGACATCAAGAACCTCGGCGGATTGCGGGTCGAGGTCGATGACGCGGTGGCCGTGGGCTTCGATGCCAAGGTGGCCATCCACCCGACCCAGATCGCGGTGATCCGTGACGGGTACACCCCGACCGACAAAGAGGTCAGCTGGGCGCGTGCCGTACTCGATGCGGCCACCCGCGAGCGGGGGGTCTTCCAGTACGACGGCCTGATGGTCGACATGCCGGTGCTGCGCCGGGCCCAGCGGATCGTCGCCCTGGCCCCCTAGCGAGCGCGCGACACGTCGCCGATCCGTGACCTGCGATGAACCCGGCCACCGGCCTATCGGGCGCATAATGGCGGTGATGCCCCAGCACTGCGGCGAGCAGAGCGGATCATCCGGTCGGCGCCCCACCCCGGCACCGACCGACGGCCCCACACCAGGGGTTTGCTCTGACCGCCACCGCGCTGAGCTTCTCGCGGACTGACGGTGAGAACATGCCGTCACCGAAAGGAGGCGGTATGGCTGACACGGTGGCCGGCCACGTGGAACTCGTGCCCGTGCAACTCGTCGCGCCCGACGGCGTGCCCACTTCCGAAGACCGATATCACCGCGATCTGCCGCCGGAAACCCTCGGCTGGCTCTATGAGCTGATGGTCGTGACCAGAGACCTGGATGCCGAATTCGTCAACCTGCAGCGCCAGGGCGAGTTGGCGTTGTTCGCCTCGTGCCGGGGCCAGGAAGCCGCCCAGGTCGGGGCCACCGCCTGCCTGCGCAAGACCGACTGGATCTTCCCGCAGTACCGCGAACTCGGCGCCCTGCTGACCCGGGGCATCACGCCCGCGCAGATGAGCGCGGTATGGCGCGGCCGCTGGCACGGGGGACTGGGCTTCACCGAAAAGTGCTGCGCGCCAATCTCCATACCCATCGGCACCCACGGACTGCACGCGGTCGGCGCCGCCATGGCGGCTCAGCGGCTCGGCGAAGATTCGGTCACCGTGGCGTTCGTCGGCGACGGCGGCACCTCCGAGGGCGATATGCACGAGGCGCTGAACATGGCGGCCGTCACGAGTGCACCATGCGTGTTCTTCATCCAGAACAATCAGTGGGCCATCTCGGTACCGGTAGCGCACCAACAGGCCGGGCCATCGATCGCGCACCGTGCCATCGGCTATGGCATGCCCGGCATCCGGGTGGACGGCAACGACGTACTGGCCTGCTACACGGTAATGGAACAGGCCGCGCAGCGCGCCCGCGACGGCGGCGGTCCGACACTGGTCGAGGCCGTGACCTACCGGATGGGTCCGCACACCACCTCTGACGATCCGACCCGCTACCGCCCCGAGGAGGAGTTGCAGCTCTGGGCGACAAGGGATCCCATCGACCGCTACCGCAACTATCTGGAGCATCTAGGGGTGCTGACTTCCCGGCTGGCCGAGCGGGTGCGGGCGCGCTCGCAACGGCTGCGCGACGAGTTGCGCGAGGCCGTGCTGAACACGCCGGACTTCGATATCGCCGATGTCTTCGACACCGTCTACGCCGAGATCACCCCCGAGCTCGCCCGCCAGCGCGACGAGCTGGTCGCCGAATTGGAATGGGAGGGCTGACGATGACCCAGACCATCGAACGGCCGGCAACCTCCGGCGATTCCGGTGATGACCGGCCGCCGCGCACCGGGCCGTCGACCCAGACCGTCACCATGGCCCAGGCGATCAACCGCGCGCTACACGACGCAATGACCGCCGATGACCGGGTGCTGGTGTTCGGCGAGGACGTCGCCACCCTCGGTGGGGTGTTCCGGGTTACCGACGGCTTGAACAAAACTTTCGGGCCGGCACGGTGTTTCGACACCCCACTGGCCGAATCCGCGATTGTCGGGATCGCCATCGGGATGGCGATCCGTGGGTTCGTCCCGGTGCCGGAGATCCAGTTCGACGGCTTCGCCGCACCGGCTTTCGATCAGGTCGTCAGCCATCTGGCGAAATACCGGATGCGCACTCGTGGCGACGTGGACATGGCGGTGACCATCCGCATCCCGTCTTTCGGTGGAATCGGTGCGGTTGAGCATCATTCGGAGTCCACCGAGACCTACTGGCTGCACACCGCGGGCCTGAAGGTGGTGGTGCCCTCGACCCCGTCGGATGGTTATTGGCTGCTGCGCCAGTCGATCTCATCGCGTGACCCGGTGATCTATCTGGAACCCAAGCGCCGCTACTGGACCCGCGCTGAGCTGGACACCAGTACCGCCGGACCGCCGCTGGGACGGGCCGCGATCCGGCGGGCCGGGCGCGACGTCACCGTGATCACCTACGGCTCGCTGGTCGACACCGCCCTGGCCGCAGCGGAATTGGTGGCCGACACCCACCAACTCGAAGTGGTCGACCTACGCTCACTGAACCCGCTGGACTTCGACACCATCGCGGCCTCGGTACGCAAGACCGGCCGCGCGGTGGTCATGCACGAAGGGCCGCGAACCTTGGGCTTCGGTGCCGAACTGGCTGCCCGGATCTCCGAGGAACTGTTCTACGACCTGGAGGCACCGGTGTTGCGCGCCACCGGATTCGACACCCCATATCCGCCGGCCCGGCTGGAAAAATTGTGGCTGCCCGGCGTGGACCGGCTGCTGGACTGCGTCGCCAAGGCGATGAGCCAGCCATGAGCACGGTCCGCGACTTCCTGGTGCCGGACCTGGGCGAGGGTTTGCAGGACGCCACCATCACCGAGTGGGCCGTCGGCGTCGGTGACACCGTGGCACTGAACCAGGTGTTGTGCACCGTCGAGACCAACAAGGCGGCGGTGGAGATCCCCAGTCCGTATGCCGGCACCGTCACCGAACTCGGCGGGGCAGAAGGGCAAACGCTCGATGTCGGTGCGGTGCTCATCCGCATCGCAACAGATGCCGCCGCCGATACCGAAATCGCGGCCGAGACGTCGCCGCCCAAACGCAAGTCGGTGCTGGTCGGCTACGGCACCGACGACCAGATGGACACCACCCGCCGCCGGGCCAAGCCCAAGGTGCGCAAGCTGGCCGCCGACCTGAAGGTGGATCTGGCCGGCGTGGTGCCATCCGGGGCCAACGGCATCGTCACCCGCGACGACGTGCTGGCCGCGGCGCCACATCGGGGGACCGTCGCGGTACACGGCGTGCAGGCCGAGATGGCCCGCCGGATGACGTTGTCCCGCAACGAGATACCCGATGCGCACGCCTCGGTTTCGGTCGACTGCACCGAACTGCTGAGGGTGCGCAATCTGCTGGCGGCCGTCGACGACGCGGTGACGCCGTTCGCGTTGACCTTGCGATTGCTGACCACGGCCCTGCGTCATCACCGGGAGTTCAATGCCACCTGGGTGTCCTCGCCACAGGGCGCCCAGGTGCATCTGCACGATGCCGTCCACCTGGGCATCGGGGTGGCGACCTCGCGGGGCCTGTTGGTGCCGGTATTGCGCGATGCCCAGCAGCTGAGCACCCGCGCCCTGGCCGCCGAGCTGGCGCGGCTGGTCTGGTCGGCGCGCGAGGGCACCCTCAAACCAGCCCAGCTGCAAGGCTCGACCTTCACGGTGTCCAATTTCGGGGCGCTGGGCCTGGACGACGGAGTGCCGGTGATCAACTATCCGGAGGCGGCAATCCTGGGCATGGGGGCGCTCAAAGAGCGGGCCGTGGTGGTCGACGGCGTGGTGCTCGCCCGCCCGACCATGACGCTGACGGTGGCATTCGATCACCGGGTCGCCGACGGTGCGGCGCTGGGCGCATTCCTCGGTGAGCTGCGTGCGCTGATCGAGTCGCCGGAGCTGACCCTGCTGGACGCCTGAGCGGCCGGGTCAGCGTCGCTTGGCCGCCGCCAGCCGGGCGGCAAACTCCGGTGACTCGATCGACCGGGCCTGCGGCACGATCTCGATGTCCACCGCCAGGCGGTGCTGGTCGTTGTCCAATACGCCCGGGTGGTCGGTGGCGCGCATCGAGGCTTTGGTGGCCAGCACCACCTCTCGCGGAGAATTGGCCGGGCCGGCGGCCAGCGTCAGCGCCGCGGCCACCGGGTCGTCGGCGACCTCCAGCGCCAACCCGTGGCGCACCGAGGCCTCGGCATCGAATTTCATCCCGAACAACAGCGCGGCGCGCGCCGCCTGCGGGCCGATCGCCCGCTGCAGCATCCAGGTGGCGCCGCCGCCGGGGTGGATCCCGAGCTTCTGGAACCGCGGGTCGTACAGCGCGGCAGGTCCGGAGATCCGCACATCGGTGGCCAGGGCCAGATTCAGCCCGGCGCCCACGGCCGCGCCGTTCACCGCGGCGATGGTCGGCAGCGTGCAGTCGGCCACCGCCAGGAAGCCGTCGTAGATGACCCGCAGGCCCTCTTCGGTGGCCGCACCGAGCGCGGTCAGGTCGGCGCCGGCGCAGAACGCCTTGCCGGCCCCGGTGACCACTACCGCATGCACCTCGGGGTTGGTCTGTGCGGACTGGACCGCGGACCGCAGGCCGGCGGACATCTCGGCGGTGACGGCGTTGCGCCGGTCGGGGTCGTTGACGGTGATGACGGCGACGCGGTCGACTACCTGCGTCAGTACGAGGTCGGACACGCTGTTCAGCCTAGAACCTCGACCCCGGCCAGTGGAGCAGGTACCGGTAGTACAGCCCCCGCCGGATCCGGGCGCCCGGCAGGATTTCTTTCGCGGTGATTCGAATATCCGACAGTGATTCGCGCGGTTGGGCGACAACGACGCCGATGTCCCGTCGCTCGCGGTGCCGGCGCGAGCCGATCCGCACCGCCGGCAGACTGGCGGCCGAAATCACCCAGTCGCCGATGCTGCGGTTGGCGGATAACCCCACCACGGCGATTTGCCCTGCGGGCGTGAGTAATTCGCGTGCCTTGAGTAAGGACGACCGCAGTTCCATATGGTGCAGACTGGCCACGAACGTAATCAGATCGTAACGCCGGCTGCCGGCATCGAAATCGTCAAAAGTACTGTGCTGCACCGTGACCTGAGGTAGTGAGCCGACCCGTTCCCGAGTGCGGCGTACCGCGTCGGGGTCGGGGTCGATGGCAGTGACCGAGGTGGACACTGGAGCCAGTCGCTGCGCGAAAAGTCCTTCACCGCAACCGACATCGAGAACATCGCCGCGGATCCGGCCGGCGATGTCGAGCAGCCATGGGTGATAGGCGGCGTTGTGATTCCAGTAGTCGGTCACTTCTTCGACTGTGCCACGACAACGGGGTGCCGGCGGGTGCTTCGGCAGAGTTGCAAGTGCTTCCTGGGGTGTACCTCGGCGTGAACACGGCCTGCATACCGGCTGTGGCTTTGTTTCAATTCCGCACATGAATGGTGTCGGAACCGGGTTGTCGAATCGTCTCGCTGCACTCGCGGCGGTGTGTGCGCTGCTGCCGGTGGGCGCCGGCGCTATTGCGCATGCCGATCCGGCGCCGCCCGCGGATCCGGCGGTGGCGCCCGCGGGCGATGACGGTCCGCCGCCGGACACCGGCCTGGTGGCCTCCGAGGAGCCGGCCACCGTCACCACCCCCGACGGCTGGGTGCTGACGGTCAAGGCGGAGAACGAGACCGAGTTGCCGGTGGCCCCGCTGACCACGGCGACGTCCTCGCGTGAGTATCTGGTCGGCGGCACGTTCACCGGCACCGTGACCGGTGGTGGCAAGACCAAGCTCAACGGCGGCACGCTGGAGACCGGCTATCAGATCGGCTGCGGCATCGAGCTGGGTCAGGTCCGTCTGGTCGGAACGGTCGGTATGTCATTCTCCGCGTCGCTGGCCAACGTGATCCCGACCGGCGTGGCGTTCCCGATGTCGGGTGCGATCGAGATCCACCCCAAGCCGGGTCAGGTTACCCAGGTGCCGGTGGACAAGAAGGCGTTCAAGGCGGCGCCGGCGCGGGTGACCCTCAAGGATGTGCACATCAAGGTCGACGGTTGTGTCGGGCAGTCCTTCCTGCGCTCGTATGCGACTTTGACCAGCTCCACCACCGATACCGATGATGTGGTGGCGTACTACGGCGTGACGAAGACGGTCTGATACCCTGCGCCGGCGCGCAGCATCGTGGTCGGTCGGGGTGGGATGACCCTGGCCGACCACGTTTTCATGTGACCATGTGTCGCATTCTGCTGCTGGCCAATACCTGGGGCCGAGTGTGCGGCGTTTTGCCTCGACACGCCGACGGCGATCTTGGCAAGCCCCACGCTCGGTGGATATCGCCGACGGCATGCAAGCCGCAAAGCGCCCCCGGCAGGGATCGAACCTGCGACCAGCCGCTTAGAAGGCGGCTGCTCTATCCACTGAGCTACGGAGGCAACGCTGCCGGAAGTGTATCCCGGCGCCGTGACCGACCCGACACAGCAACCGACGTATTTGCGGCCCGCCGACTCTGACAGCCGACTAGCGTAGGGCCCCTGTACTTGGGCGTGCACGGGAGGAGCAACAGGCCATGAGTGACGTGCCGGACTTTGACACGGCCGGACTGCCCGAGGAACTCAGTGCGTTCGACCAGTTGATGCATCGCGGTGAGGCCAACCCGCGCACCCGCTCGGGCATCATGGGCATCGAACTGCTGGACACCACCCCGGACTGGGAGCGCTTCCGGGCCCGATTCGAACAGGCCTCCCGTAAAGCGCTGCGGCTGCGGCAGAAGGTGGTCATGCCGACGCTGCCGACGGCCGCCCCGCGCTGGGTGATCGACCCCGACTTCAATTTGGACTACCACGTGCGCCGGGTTCGGGTGCCCGCGCCCGGCACCCTGCGCGAGGTTCTCGACATGGCCGAGGTGGCCCTGCAGTCGCCGATGGACATCTCCCGGCCGCTGTGGTCGGCGACGCTGGTGGAGGGACTGGCCGACGGCCGGGCCGCCACCATGTTGCACCTGAGCCACGCGGTCACCGACGGCGTCGGCAGCATCGAGATGTTCGCCAACATCTACGACCTGGAGCGCGACCCCGCGCCGCGGCCCGCCGCACCGTTGCCGATCCCCGAGGATCTTTCGCCCAACGACCTTATGCGCCAAGGGCTCAACCGGCTACCCAAGTCCATTGCCGGTGGGGTGCTGGGGGCCGTCGGCTCGGCGGCCGGGGCGGTGGCCAAGGTGGTGCGCGATCCGCTGCACACCGTCACCGGCGTGGTGGACTACGCGATGTCCAGTCGGCGGGTGAAGGCCCCGGCCGCTCCGATTTCGCCGGTGCTGTGCCGGCGCAGCCTCACCTCGCGCAGCGAAGCGCTCGACATCAGATTCAGCGACCTGCACAGGGCCTCCAAGGCCGCCGAGGCCTCGATCAACGACGTGTATCTGGCCGCGCTGTGCGGGGCCCTGCGCCGCTACCACGAGGCCAAGGGCATTCCGATCGACACCCTGCCGATGGCCGTTCCGGTCAACGTGCGTTCGGACGCTGATCCCGCCGGTGGCAACCGATTTGCCGGTGTCAACATCGGTGCGCCGATCGGCGTGGTCGACCCGCTCAAGCGGATCAAGAAGGTCCGCGCCCAGATGACCCACAAGCGTGAGGAACGGGCCATCGAAGTGGTCGGGGTGTTCGCCCCGCTGCTGGCACTGGTGCCCGACACCGTGCTGGAGTCGATGGCCGGATCGGTGGTCAACTCGGACGTGCAGGCGAGCAATGTCCCGGGCTATCCCGGCGACACTTACATCGCCGGAGCAAAAGTGTTGCGGCACTATGGCATCGGTCCATTGCCCGGGGTTGCGATGATGGCGGTGCTGATGTCGCGCGGCGGCTGGGTCACCATCAGCACCCGTTACGACCGGGCCTCGATCGATGACTCCGAGTTGTGGGCACGCTGCCTGCTGGAGGGCTTCGACGAGATCCTGGCACTCGGCGGGGACGGCCGCGCCATCCCGGCATCGTTCGGCCAGCAGCCTGCTCCGGTGACCGATGGAGGTGTCGCGCAATGAGTTCGGACAAGTCGACGGCAAACCGCAACGCGCGGTTGCCCGGCTCCGTCGCCGAGATCATGGCCAGTCCGCAAGGGCCGGAGGTCGGCGCGTTCTTCGATCTGGACGGCACCCTGGTCGCTGGGTTCACCGGTGTGCTGATGACGCAGGACCGGATGCGACGCGGCCAGATGAGCGTCGGCGAGTTCTTCGGCATGGTGCAGGCCGGGATCAACCACCAGTTGGGTCGTTCGGAGTTCGAGGACCTGATCGGCAAGGGTGCCCGGATGTTGCACGGCAATTCGCTCAGCGACCTCGACGAGCTGGGGGAGCGACTGTTCCTGCAGCACGTGCAGAAGCGCATCTACCCCGAGATGCGCGAACTGGTGCGTGCCCACATGGCCCGCGGGCACACCGTCGTGCTGAGTTCGTCGGCGCTGACCGTCCAGGTCGAGCCGGTGGCCCGGTTCCTGGGTATCGAGAACGTGCTGTGCAACAAATTCGAGACCGACGAGCATGGGCTGATCACCGGCGAGGTGCTCACCCCGGTTATCTGGGGTCCCGGAAAGGCCAATGCCGCACAGTCTTTCGCGGCCCAGCATGGTGTCGATCTGAAAAAGAGCTACTTCTACGCCGACGGCGACGAGGACGTCGCGCTGATGTACCTGGTCGGCAATCCTCGCCCTACCAACCCCGGTGGAAAGCTGGAATCGGTTGCCCGCAAACGGGGTTGGCCGGTGCTCAAGTTCTCCAGCCGCAGCGGAAGCAACCCGGTGGCACAACTACGCACCCTGGCCGGGGTGGCCACGGTGATGCCGGTGGCCTCGGCCGCCCTCGGTATCGGTCTGCTGACCGGTAGCCGGCGCACCGGCGTCAACTTCTTCACCTCGACGTGGAGCAAGGTGCTGATGGCCACCCTGGGTATCGACATCAAGGTGATCGGCGCGGAGAACCTGCGCAAACAGCGGCCGGCGGTCTTCATCTTCAACCACCGCAACCAGGCCGACCCGATGATCGCCGGCACCCTGGTCGGCGACAACTTCACCTCGGTCGGCAAGAAGGAGCTGGAGAGCAACCCGCTGATGGGTACCATCGGCAAGATGATGGACGCCGCGTTCATCGACCGGGACGACACCAAGGCCGCCATCGAATCACTGCACAAGATGGAAGAACTTGCCCGCAAAGGTCTTTCGATCATGATCGCGCCGGAGGGCACGCGCCTGGACACCACCGAGGTGGGGCCGTTCAAGAAGGGACCATTTCGGATGGCGATGGCCGCCGGTATCCCGATCGTGCCGATCGTCATTCGCAACGCCGAGGTGATCGCCGCGCGCGACTCCACCACCTTCCACGCCGGAACCGTGGAGGTCGCGGTGTTCCCGCCGATCCCGGTCGATGACTGGACGGTGGACAACCTCGACGAGCGCATCGCGCAGGTGCGCCAGCTGTATCTGGACACCCTCGCCGACTGGCCGGTCGACGGCCTGCCCGAGACCGCTCTGTACGCCGAGGTGGCGCAGCAGGCCGCGGCCCGTAAGGCGGCCGGAAAACGCCCGGCCGCCAAGAAGTCCGGGACGACCAAGAACGTGGGCCGCTCATGAAACCGGCAACCGATACCGCGACGAGCTATGACCCGACGCGCGACGCGCTGGTGCTGGCCTCGGTGCGCTCACCGGCCGAATGGGAGCTGCTCAACGACTGGCTGCAGCAGCGGCGCGCCGAGCACCCGGAGATCCGGGTCGAGGTACTGCGGCTGCCATCGGACGACGAGCCCTCGCCCGGTGTGCTGGCCCGGCTGGTCGAGCTGCTCGGTGCCGACGAAGACCGCACGGTCGTTCCGGTGCGGGTGTTCTGGGTGCCCGGTGGCCTGCCGACCCGGTCCAAGGTGGTGGCCCTGCTGTCCGGCCGCGACACCTACTGCCCGCCGGAGATCCTGCAACGGCGGATCCTGCGAAAGGACCCGACCCGGGCCCGCGTGGTGGCCGGTGAGCCGGCCAAGGTCTCCGAACTGCGTCAGCAGTGGAACGAGACCACCACCGCCGAAAACTCCAGGGAATTCGCCCGGTTCGTCATCCGCCGGGCGGAACTGGCGATCGAACGGGTGGAGCTGCGCCTGCTCGGACCGGAATACAAGTCACCCCGGCTGGTGAAACCCGAGATGCTGGCCTCGGCCCGGTTCCGCGAAGGCCTGGAACAGATTCCGGGTGCGACGGTGGACAAGGCCGGCGAGATGCTCGATGAGCTGTCCACCGGATGGAGCCGGTTCTCCGTCGACCTCATCCCGACCCTCGGTCGCGCCATCTTCAGCCGCGGCTTCGATCCCAATGTCGACTACGACCGCGAGCAGGTCGAGTCGATGCGTCTGTCGTTGGAGAATCACCCTGCGGTGCTGCTGTTCTCGCACCGGTCCTATCTGGACGGTGTGATCGTCCCGGTCGCCATGCAGGAGAACCGGTTACCGCCGGTGCACACCTTCGCCGGCATCAACCTCTCCTTCGGCTTCATGGGCCCGTTGATGCGGCACTCCGGCGTCATCTTCCTGCGGCGCAAGCTCGATGACCCGCTGTACAAGTATGTACTGCGCCAGTTCGTCGGCTACATCGTGGAGAAGCGGTTCAACCTGAGCTGGTCCATCGAGGGCACCCGATCGCGCACCGGAAAGATGTTGCCGCCCAAGCTCGGTCTGCTGGCCTATGTCGCCGACGCCTACCTCGACGGCCGCAGCGAGGACATCCTGTTGCAGCCGGTGTCGATCAGCTTCGACCAGTTGCACGAGACCGCCGAGTACGCCGCCTACGCCCGCGGCGGGGAGAAGACCCCCGAGAGCGTGTCCTGGCTGTACAACTTCATCAAGGCGCAGGGCGAGCGGAACTTCGGCAAGATTTACGTTCGCTTCCCCGAGGCCGTCTCGATGCGCGAGTACCTGGGTTCGCCGCACGGCCCGATCGCTGCCGACCCCGCGGCCAAACGTCTTGCGCTGCAGAAGATGGCGTTCGAGTCGGCCTGGCGCATCCTGCGGGCCACCCCGGTCAACGCCAGCGCACTGGTGTCGGCCCTGCTGCTGACCACTCGTGGTCAGGCCCTGACCCTGGGCCAACTGCACCACACCCTGCAGGACGGGCTGGATTATCTGGAGCGCAAGCAGACCCCGATGACCAACAGTGCCTTGCGATTGCGGACCCTTGATGGGGTTCGAGCCGCGGCTGACGCACTGTCCGGTGGTCACCCGGTCACCTGCATCGATAGTGGCCGCGAACCGGTGTGGCGGATCGAGCCCGAGCACGAACACGAGGCCGCGTTCTACCGCAACACCTTGATCGACGCCTTCCTGGAGACCTCGATCGTCGATCTTTCCCTGGCTCACGCCTCACGTGCCGCAACCGACCCGGTGGAGGCCTTCTGGTCCCAAGCCATGCGTCTGCGCGATCTGTTGAAGTTCGACTTCTACTTCGCCGATTCGGTTGCCTTCCGTGAGCACATTGCCGAAGAAATGTCCTGGCAGGAGAACTGGGAGCAGCAACTGGCTGCCGGTGGTGATGCCATCCGGACGATGATGCGGGCGAAGCGCCCGCTGATCGCCGGTGCCATGTTGCGGCCGTTCTTCGAGGCGTACGAAATTGTTGCCGATGTGCTGCGGGGCGCGCGTGCGGACATCAGTGAATCCGAGCTGACCAAACTGGCACTGGGAGTGGGCAAGCAGTATGCGGCCCAAGGCAAGGTTCGCAGCAACGAGGCGGTTTCGGCACTGCTGTTCGCCACCGCCCGCCAGGTGGCGGCCGATCAGGGACTGCTGGAATATGTCCCCGACCTGACTGCCAAGCGCGAGGCTTTCTTGACCGAATTACGTTGTGTGCTGGCCGATATGGACACCGTCGACGAGACCTCGCGGGCACAGTTCAGCGCCCGCGAGATCGAGCGGAGAGCGCTTTAGAGCGCCCCGGCAGCCGCCGCGGCGGCCCAGCTGCCGTAGCCGCTGATGTCGGTGCCGCTGTCGACGGCGTCGATGCCGCCACCGAACGCAGTACGCCAGCTGCCGTCGTCGAATTCGACCTTGCCCAATTGCATCGGCGCGGGCAGCGCGGCCAGGAAACGGCCCAGCGCGGCTGGCGAGAGCAGCCAGCGTTGCCCGGTGATCGCCGCACCGGCCTCGTCGTCGGCGACCCGCGCGACGATCGGCTTGGGTAGGGTCGAGTCCAGCCGGGTCATCCGGTAACGCGGCGCGGTGGTCAGCTCGCCCGACCACCGGGCGCCCAGATCGGTGAGCTGATGGGCCAGCACGCCGCCGCGCAGATGTGCGCCGAACACCACCAGCTCGACGCTGTCGGCGGCCGATAGCGGCCAAATATGCTGTGGTGCAGAAGTTTTTGCCGCAATCGCAGAAATATCCAGGGCCACCGCATCCTCGAAGGCCCGGGCCAGCACCGTCACGCCGAACTGGGCATCGCCGGCCGTCCCGGTCGGCACCGCGACACCGCACAGGTCGAACAGGTTGCAGAAGTTGGTGTAGGTGCCCATCCGGGAATTGACGCCCACCGGATCGGCGTTCACCTCGTCGATGCGCGGGTGGAACGGGGCGGTGGGCACCAGCAGCGCATCGACACCGTCGAGTTGCGCCATCGCGATCGCGCGCAGTCGCACCACCTCGCGCCGGTCGGCGATCAGTCGGTGCGCCGGCACCCCACGCGCCGCGGTGACGATCCCGGCGACCGTCGGATCCAGTGCGGCTTGCGGATGGGTATCGATGAATTCACCTACCGCGGCGTACCTTTCGCTGACCAGCCCGCCGTTGTAGAGCAGCTTGGCGGCGACCAGGAACGGCTCGATGTCGATCGTTACGATGCGTACCCCGGCTTCGCGCAGCGTGTCCACCGCGGTGTCGAATGCGGCCCGGAACTGCGCGTCCAGTTCGGGTAGTGACGACGGCACCGCCACCACCGGCTCCGGCGGGGCGGCCAAGCGCACATCGGCGGGCCAAGGCCGGTCACCGGCGGCAGCCATCGCCGCCATCGCCCGGTTGGCCAGCTCCAGGTCGGCCGCGAAAATCGTGACGCAGTCATAGGATTCGCACGCCGGGACCACACCCTCGGTGCTGATCACTCCGACCGTCGGCTTGATCCCGACGATGCCCTGCAGCCCGGCGGGCACCCGGCCCGATCCGGCCGTATCGGTGCCGATGGCGATATCGGCGGCACCGGTGGCCACCGCGACCGCCGAGCCCGAACTCGATCCGCCGCTGATGTATCGGGGCCGGCGGCTGTCCGATACCGCGCCGTAGGGCGAGCGGGTGCCGACCAGTCCGGTGGCGAATTGATCCAGGTTGGTCTTGCCGACCACTACCGCGCCGGCGGCCCGCAGCGCCGCGACGGCAGCGGCGTCGCACTCGGGGTGGTATGCGAACTCCGGACACGCCGCGGTGGTGGGCAGCCCGGCCGCGTCCACGTTGTCCTTGACGGCCAACCGCACCCCGGCCAGCGGACCGGCTTGGGCGCGGCTGTGCGCCAGGTCGGCGTCGATATCGGAGTCGCTGCGGCGGGTGATCCAGACGGTCATGGCGTAACAACCTACGACCGATCTATCCACAGTGCTCGGTTCATCCACAGGCACCGCAGCTCCGGGCACTGCCCGCAGCCGTCCTGTCGGTGGCCGGCGGGTCAATGGACGCACGGGCCGGCGAGATCGTCGGCAACCAAGGAAATGAATGGAGAAATGACATGTTCGAGACACCTTTCACCGTGGTCGGCAACGTGGTCACCGAGGTGGTGCCGCGGCGGGTGGGCGAGACGAATTTCGTGCGCTTCCGGGTGGCCAGCAATTCCCGCCGGCGAACCGCGGACGGCTCGTGGGAACCGGGCAATTCGCTGTACGTCACCGTGGGTTGCTGGGGCCGGGTCGCCGACGGGGTGGCCGGCCGGCTGTTCAAGGGCGACCCGGTGGTGGTGGTCGGCTACATCCACACCAACGAGTACGTGGACAAGGAGGGCAACCGCCGGTCGTCGATGGAGGTCCGGGCCACTTCGGTGGGCCCGGACATGGCGCGCTGCCAGGTCAAGATCGACCCGCGCCGGCCCAACACCGACGAGGAGGGATCAGCGGGCGAATCGGAGCCGGAGGGCGCCGCCGAACAGCCGGCCGAGGATCTGGCGCTGTCGGCCTGACGGTATGGGCGGGGCGTGCCATCGAGCGCGCCCCGCGGGCCGCCGTCCGGACATGATGGCCGGGCGATTTGCTTCCTTGCCTAGGATGGTCAGTGAGTTTTTCTGGGCGCACACCCCGGTCCGCAGCAGGGTCCGCGCCCGATCAGTAGCCAACGAAAGGCATGTCTAGTTCCATGGCCGAGTTCATTTACACGATGCGCAAGGTGCGTAAGGCGCACGGTGACAAGGTCATCCTCGACGATGTCACCCTGAACTTCCTGCCTGGCGCCAAGATCGGTGTCGTCGGCCCCAACGGCGCCGGTAAGTCCAGTGTGCTGAAGATCATGGCCGGCATCGACCAGCCCAACAACGGTGACGCCTTCCTGGCGCCCGGCGCCAGCGTCGGCATCCTCATGCAGGAACCGCACCTGGATGAGACCAAGACGGTCCGGCAGAACGTCGAGGACGGTGTGCCGATCAAGGCCAAGCTCAACCGGTACAACGAGGTCGCCGAGCTGATGGCCACCGACTACACCGACGAGCTCATGGAAGAGATGGGCAAGCTCCAGGAGGAGCTCGATGCCGCCGACGCCTGGGATATCGATTCGCAGCTTGAGCAGGCCATGGACGCGCTGCGCTGCCCGCCGCCGGACGAGCCGGTCACCCACATCTCCGGTGGTGAGCGCCGCCGCGTCGCGCTGTGCAAGCTGCTGCTTTCTAAGCCCGACATGCTGCTGCTCGACGAGCCCACCAACCACCTGGACGCCGAGAGCGTGCTGTGGCTCGAGCAGCACCTGGCCGACTACAAGGGCGCGATCCTGGCGGTCACCCACGACCGGTACTTCCTGGACAACGTCGCCGAGTGGATCCTGGAACTCGACCGCGGCCGGGCATACCCGTACGAGGGCAACTACTCCACCTACCTGGAGAAGAAGGCCGAGCGCCTGGAGGTGCAGGGCAAGAAGGACCAGAAGCTGCAGAAGCGCCTCAAGGACGAGCTGGCCTGGGTGCGCAGCGGCGCCAAGGCCCGTCAGGCCAAGAACAAGGCCCGCCTCGGCCGGTATGACGAGATGGTCGTCGAGGCCGAGAAGACCCGCAAGCTCGACTTCGAGGAGATCCAGATCCCCACCCCGCCGCGGCTGGGCAACGTGGTGGTCGAGGTGGACCATCTCGACAAGGGATTCGACGGGCGACTGCTGATCAAGGACCTGTCCTTCACGCTCCCGCGTAACGGCATCGTCGGCGTGATCGGGCCAAACGGTGTCGGTAAGACGACGCTGTTCAAGACCATCGTCGGGTTGGAACAGCCCGACAGCGGCACCGTCAAGGTCGGTGAGACGGTCAAGCTGAGCTACGTCGACCAGAGCCGTGCCGGCATCGATCCGAAGAAGACGGTCTGGGAGGTGGTCTCGGACAAACTCGACTACATCGAGGTCGGGCAGAACGAGATCCCGTCCCGCGCCTATGTCAGCGCTTTCGGCTTCAAGGGTCCGGACCAGCAAAAGCCCGCGGGCGTGCTTTCCGGTGGTGAACGCAACCGGCTGAACCTGGCGCTGACCCTCAAAGAGGGCGGCAACCTGATCCTGCTCGACGAGCCGACCAACGACCTGGACGTCGAGACATTGTCTTCGCTGGAGAACGCGCTGGAGCAGTTCCCCGGCTGTGCTGTTGTGATCAGCCACGATCGGTGGTTCCTGGACCGCACCTGCACCCACATCCTGGCCTGGGAAGGTGACGACGACAACGAGGCCAAGTGGTTCTGGTTCGAGGGCAACTTCGGTGCCTACGAGGAGAACAAAGTGGAACGACTTGGTCTCGAAGCTGCGCGTCCGCACAGAGTGACCCACCGCAAGCTAACTCGCGACTAACGTCGCAACTACGTGCCGGCTGCGGTACGTAGGCGCGACCCCAGGAGCAGCTCGATGACGGTGAACCCCGGTGCCATCGACGGTAAGGATTCCGTACTCGACGATGACGCCGGGTTGATCCGCGCCTATCTGCATACCTATCGCGGACCCCACGACAGCCCCGATACCAGTGGCGAGGCACCGGCCTGGGTCGACCAGTCACTGGTCGGCGTGATGGCTCCCGGCGTACTCGCCGGGCATCGCCGGCTGGGACAGCGCCGGTCGGCGGGCGAGACGCTGGTGGCGGTCTGCGATGCCGAGCAGACCGGGGGATTCGGGCCGGCGCTGCAGATCGTGACCGACCACAGTGCCATGCTGCTCGACGCGGTCACGGTGCTGCTGCAGCGCAACGACGTCGGCTACATCGCGATCATGAGCCCGGACTTCCGGGTGCGCCGCGACGGCGCCGGTCAACTGGTGGACATGGTGCCTGCCGACGATCCGTCCGCCCCGGCCGACGGCATCGACGAGACATGGATCCACGTGCAACTGGTGCCGACGGCGGACCTGACGGCGGTGGCCCGCGCCGCCGAACTGCTGCCCCGCGCGCTCACCGACGCCCGCACCGTCGAACTGGACACCCCGGCGATGAGCGCGGCGCTGGTCGGCTTGGCCAACGCCCTCGACGCCGACCATGATGGCCGGTTTCCCGGCTACGAACGTCGTGATGTGGCGGCACTGCTGCGCTGGCTGGCCGATGGGCATTTCGTGCTGCTGGGTTATCAGCAGTGCGCCATCGTCGACGGTCTGGCCGAGGTGGACGCGGCCACCCGGCTCGGGGTGACCAAGCTGCGCACCGATGTGCTGCCACAGCTGGCCAAGGATGACGAACTGCTGGCGCTGGCCCGGGCCACCATGCCCAGCTATCTGCGTTACGGCGCCTACCCGTACATCGTGGTGGTGCGCGAGGCGCCGGGGGAGCACGCACCGGCCCGCGAGCACCGCTTCATCGGCCAGTTCACCGTCGCCGCAGCCAATGCGAATGTCGTTGATATTCCGCTTATTTCACGACGGGTTTCGGAGGCGCTGGCGCTGGCCAACGGTGACCGGGGCCGGCCGGGGCCGGTGTTGTTGGACATCATCCAGACCATCCCGCGCTCGGAGCTGTTCACGCTGAGTGCCGCTGATCTGGTGGCGATGGCCAAGTCGGTGATGGACCTGGGGTCGCGGCGCCGGACCCTGCTGTTCCTGCGGGCCGATCAACTGGCCCACTTCGTCTCGGCGCTGGTGTACCTGCCGCGTGACCGTTACACCACTGCGGTGCGCCTTGAGATGCAGGATATCCTGGTCCGCGAACTCGGTGGTATCAGCATCGACTACACCGCGCGGATCAGTGAGTCACCCTGGGCGGTAGTGCATTTCACTATCCGGCTACCCGATCGAACGGATCCCGGCCGGCTGGACACCTCGGCGGACAATGCGGCCCGGATCCAGGTGTTGTTGACCGAGGCGACCCGCACCTGGGGCGATCGGCTGGTCGGTACCGCGGCACCCGAGGCCGTCAACCGTGACGCCGTCGAGCATTATGCGCGTGCCTTTCCCGAGGTGTACAAGCAGGCCTTCGCACCCCACCAGGCGCTCGCCGATGTGGCGATCATCGAAGAATTGCATGACGATTCGGTCAAGTTGGTGTTCGATTACGCCGACGATCAGCAGACCGCGCTGCTCACCTGGTACCTGGGTGGGCGGTCGGCTTCGCTCAGCGAACTGTTGCCGATGTTGCAGTGCATGGGCGTAGAAGTGCTGGAGGAACGACCGTTCAGTGTCACTCGGCCCGATGGCCTGCCGGTGTGGATCTACCAGTTCAAAATCTCGCCGCACGCCGCCACTCAGGACGCGGCCGCGGAACAGCGTGAGGCGATCGCCCGCCGGTTCGCCGACGCGGTGACGGCGATCTGGCACGGTCGGGTGGAGGTCGACCGCTTCAACGAGTTGGTGCTGGGTGCCGGTCTGACCTGGCAGCAGGTCACCATCTTGCGCGCGTATGCGAAATACCTTCGGCAAGCGGGATTTCCGTACAGTCAGTCGCACATCGAGACGGTGCTGCGGGACAACCCGCACACCGCGCGCTCGCTGGCGGAGTTGTTCGAGGCGGTGTTCGATCCGTCCGGTACCGGCACCGCCTCCGAGCGTGCACAGGCCGCCGCGGTGGCGGTGGCCGCCGACATCGACGCGCTGGTCAGCCTCGACACCGACCGGGTGCTGCGGGCGTTCGCCTCACTGGTGCAGGCGACACTGCGCACCAACTATTTCGTCACCGATCCGGCGTCGGCACGCAGCCGAGATGCGTTGTCGTTCAAGCTCAATCCGCAGATCATTGACGAATTGCCCCTACCCAGACCGAAATACGAGATCTTCGTGTATTCACCGCGGGTCGAGGGTGTGCACCTGCGGTTCGGCGACGTGGCCCGCGGTGGCCTGCGCTGGTCGGATCGCCGGGAGGACTTCCGCACCGAGATCCTGGGCCTGGTCAAGGCCCAAGCGGTGAAGAACGCCGTCATCGTGCCGGTCGGCGCCAAAGGTGGCTTCGTGCTGAAGAACCCGCCGGCGCCCACCGCAGACCCGGTGGCCGACCGCGACGCCCAGCGCGCCGAGGGCGTGGCCTGCTACCGGCTGTTCATCTCCGGCCTGCTCGACATCACCGACAACGTCGACACCGCCACCGGGGCCATCGTGCCGCCGGTGCAGGTGGTGCGCCGCGACGGTGATGACGCCTACCTGGTGGTCGCCGCCGACAAGGGCACCGCCACGTTCTCCGACATCGCCAACGAGGTGGCGCAGTCCTACGGGTTCTGGCTCGGCGACGCCTTCGCCTCCGGTGGTTCGGTGGGCTATGACCACAAGGCCATGGGCATCACCGCCAAGGGGGCCTGGGAGTCGGTCAAACGGCATTTCCGCGAGATGGGCCACGACACCCAGACCCAGGACTTCACCGTCGTCGGCGTCGGCGACATGAGCGGTGACGTCTTCGGCAACGGCATGTTGCTGTCCACCCACATCCGGCTGGTCGCCGCGTTCGATCACCGGCACATTTTCTTGGATCCCGACCCGGATGCGGCGGCCTCGTGGACCGAGCGTCGGCGGATGTTCGACCTGCCGCGCTCCAGCTGGGACGACTACGACAAATCGTTGATCAGCGAGGGCGGCGGGGTGTACAGCCGCGAGCAGAAGTCGATCCCGATCAGCGCCCAGGTGCGCCGGGTGCTCGGCCTGTCGCAGGAGACCACCGAACTGGCGCCGCCGGCGCTGATGAGGGCGATCCTGCTGGCCCCGGTCGACCTGTTCTGGAACGGCGGTATCGGCACCTACATCAAGGCCGAGACCGAATCCGACGCCGATGTCGGAGACCGGGCCAACGACGCCATCCGGGTCAACGGAAATCAGTTGCGGGTCAAGGTGATCGGTGAGGGTGGCAACCTCGGGGTGACCCAGCGCGGGCGGATCGAATTCGACCTGGCCGGCGGGCGGGTCAACACCGACGCGATGGACAATTCGGCGGGTGTGGACTGCTCCGACCACGAGGTCAACATCAAGATCCTGGTGGACTCGTTGGTCACCGCCGGCAAGGTCGCCGCCGGCGAGCGCGCCGCGCTGCTGATGTCGATGACCGACGAGGTCGGCCAGCTGGTGCTGGGGGACAACGCCGACCAGAACGACTTGATGGGCACCAGCCGCGCCAATGCCGCCAGCCTGCTGACCGTGCATGCCCGGCAGATCCGTCAGCTGGTGGCCGACCGCGGGCTGAACCGTGAACTGGAGGCGCTGCCCACCGAGAAGGAGATCGTCCGCCGGTCCGAGTCCGGGCTGGGGCTGACCTCACCGGAACTGGCCACCCTGATGGCGCATGTGAAGCTCGCGCTCAAGGAGGACGTGGTGGGCAGCGACCTGCCCGATCAGGAGGTTTTCGCCGGGCGGCTGCCCGACTACTTCCCGGTGCAGCTGCGCGACCGGTTCACCCCGGAGATCCGCGGCCACCAACTGCGTCGCGAGATCATCACCACCATGCTGGTCAACGACCTGGTCGACACCAGCGGCATCACCTACGCCTACCGGATCACCGAGGACGTCGGGGTGGGCCCGGTCGACGCGGTCCGCAGCTACGTCGCGGTGGACAAGATCTTCCGGGTGGGTGAGGTCTGGCGCAAGATCCGGGCGGCCGGGGCCGACGGCGTCGCGGTGTCGGTCACCGACCGGATGACCCTGGATCAACGCCGGCTGATCGACCGCGCCGGGCGCTGGCTGCTGAACTACCGGCCGCAGCCGCTGGCCGTGGGCGCCGAGGCCAATCGGTTCGCGGCCAAGGTGGCGGCGCTGACCCCGCAGATGAGTAACTGGCTGCGTGGCGACGACAAGGCCATCGCCGAAAGCGATGCCGCCCAGTTCACCGCCGCCGGGGTGCCCGCGGACCTGGCCTATCTGGTGGCCACCGGGCTGTACCAGTACAGCCTGCTGGACGTGATCGACATCGCCGACATCATCGAGCGCGACCCGGTCGAGGTGGCCGACACCTACTTCGCCCTGATGGATCACCTGGGCACCGACAACCTGCTCACCGCGGTCAGCGAACTGCGCCGCGACGACCGCTGGCATTCGTTGGCGCGGTTG
>Ga0164242_10002355_pt1 | contig 21879 bp, 22 predicted proteins | sample OricomgcompostMG_FD_108783 | JGI IMG/M metagenome (GOLD analysis project Ga0164242, IMG submission 108783) | Miracle-Growth compost microbial communities from Emeryville, California, USA - Original compost - Miracle growth compost (MG) ... | reverse complement strand
TTCACCATGTGCAAATGTGCCGGTTCTTTGGAACGTCGAGGTGTTGTAGAGATACACTGCCTTGTCGGCAGCGACAATACCGAACGAATTGTCGTGGCAAATTATAGCTCTTGATCTCTTCCCCTGTCCTACCGTGAACTGGGCAAGGGAGTCATCCCAGCCATTGGTGGCAATCCCTGTTATCCTAGGTGTTGACGCATCACCGTGCGGGGCGAAATATTGATTGATGACGGATCCTGGGGGGCAGAAAAGTGGGATAAGACTATAAATGCAATTGGGGTGCTCGAGCAGGTGCTTTCCGAACTTGCCCACGATCCTGATCAGCTCCGTCGACCACAGGCTAAACAACGCAAGCTCGGCTGGATGCTTCAGCGGTGGGTTTAAGTCAGTATTGGCATGGCGAAAGTTTTCCACGTAGACTGCCAGGGCATTAGCCGTCGAAGTGAGAACCTGGAGCTGACCAGCCGTAGCAACTGCATCGATCCAGGCGAGGGCCGCGGAGCTTGTGAAGAACCTAGCGAGCTTCGGGATATACTCATCCCTAAACCCAACAACTCCGGCAGATGTCATATGGTGGGACCAAGACAGGCAGCAATATCGTAGCAGGCCTGTGCAGCCTTGACTCCTCAGCAGTATCCTAAACCGGGGATCCGTGAGTATTTCCAGACACTTTTTGAAGATAGCTCTATGCGCATCACTTGAATTAACCGCCAGAACCGTGGCAGAGTTTAGCAAAAACTCCTTGGCTGTGTAATGAATCATGGAGACATTGCCCTTGTTGTCGAAGGCGACAAAATCACCGCAGAGACGGCTCGTAGTATGCCTCAAGTTCAGCAGTGAAAAATCCGGTCTCAACGCCTCCTTTAGTTCTTCTTCGTGTAGTTGTCGTTCCGAGCACACAACCCAGGCTAGGATAGCGTTCACCAGAGGTGTGTCTGCTTGCCTCAGTTCACTTGCCACAGCCTTCTCAATTCGATGATACATATCGAACAATTCTTCCGGCGTCTCATCCAACACATTATCCAACTGCTCTCTTGTGTCGCAGCTCACCAATTCCCGCATGACCAATGAAAGCCAAAGGAAACTTCCTTGGGACTTTCCTAGTAGGCGCGTTGTGATCCACTCTTTTAGTTCAGGTTCCCAAGGAGCCGAGCCAAGCACCTCTGAGATGAACAGCTTCAGGCTCTCTTCCGGTACCGACATAATGAGCCGCATCATTCGATCGGGAGGAAATGTATTTCTGGGCCGTTCGAGAGGTTTGGTTACGCTCTGGACCCTGGATAGGAATATGACACGAAGCGGGAATCGGAGATCCTTGAGAAGAGAGAACAGAGAGAGAAAGGCTTGCGGGGATTCAGACTCATCTATTGCATCGAATACCCAATACAGTTGAGCTGAATTCGGCCCACCAAGTCTATCGAGGATGTTGATAAAAAGCTTCTGCCAGAGTGTTCGGATATCTGATTGTGTGATGCGGTGTATGTCTTGCGCGAGAGCCAGCAACCGCTGTGAGTAATCCGAGAAGCAGTACATAATCTGGAAGGCCAGAGATAGAAGGCAATGTCGGTTTGATTGCTTGAGCTGGTCGTCGTGTCTGAAATACCAAAACTGGACTGAATGGTTTAAGCCGTCTAAATGTTGAATCAAGAACGAAGCCAGAACAGACTTCCCCGCACCTGGCTGACCTTGTACGTGCAATATGACGGGATTAGGACTGCTGTCGCTCATAAACGTTTGGAATAAACTGTCAGATAGAATCCAGTCGCAGGATCCCCAGACGTATTGCTCCATCATGGTGTCCAGGGTATCGCTGGGTCTTGGGGCAACCCCTAGGTGACTCATCAGTTCGTCCACGTTGGGGAGACTTTGGGAGCTTTCCTGGTCGATGGAGGCTCGTGTTTCTGGAGACCTGGATGCGATTTCCGCTGATAGTTCTCAGCTGGCTTGTTTCGAGTAGGAAATCAGGGGCATCGTCGCTACGTACCTCGTATCTTGGATTTTTCAACCAGTGACTTGATTACATTCCTCACAGTGATGTAGTTAGAATCATTCCGCGAAGCAAACTTGCAGACGGTATGGTGATTGGCATTCAGGGGGGAGGATATCTCGTTTGGGTAATCCAAGACAGCGGAGTCGCGTTTCACAACGACCTAGTTATTAAGGATTAACTACCAAATTTCCAAAACGCGGAAAGCATCTTGCAACTCACTGCCTTCCGAATCCCGATAGATGTCGGTTGGGTCTCGAAGAAAGAAACGAGTTGAAACTTTCCGGCATGTAGCTTGAACTGATCGTTTATGTCGATAATCATGGCTGAGTTCTTCTGCAGGTCGGAGACGTATTGCTTGGGCGACTGAAAGGATGCGCTCATGAACGTCTTCAGGGTGTCGGCCAAGTTGCTTCCACGATGTGGAGTAGCTAGAAATACAATGCCCTGCACTTTGCCCAGCATCTCTTTGTATTGATCGTCTTCGTGTCCGAGTATGTACGCCTACCGAGCCTGTGTCAGTATATATGGATGACCTTGATTCAATGCCGTACGGCGAGAATGCAGATGAGGCAGTAGTTCAAAACCAGAGGTGAGCGAACCTTTTTGACTACTAGTCCTCCCATAGAATGCACAACAAAGATAATGGGAACCTGTAGGCCATTGTGTTAGTAAGGCGCGGATCTGAACTTAAACACTTGAAGTAAAGGAGCACACCTGGCCTATGTTTAAGGCCTTGACGTTCTCATCATTGCCAAATTTCATCTGCAGCAAGAGATCTTTGGCGAAGTCCGAGATGTTGAACAGATCCTTGCTCCGCGACAAGAAATGGGCATTATACCCAAAGGTCAAGATGCGGACACCCTTGAAGCCCGGTTCAAACGGAAGCCATTCTTTGGGCCAGAATAAGGAGGGGTCTTTATTGAAGGACCAAGTCAGTCGACTTGACCCTCCGAGGCCATGTACAAATATTATGTCGACCATGCGGTCCTTTAAGACATCGTAGACCACATGGAGGCCGAGAGGTTCGGCCCGGCGGCTTCGAGACCACGCTTGACTATCTAAGTTAGACGACGAGAACGGTGGGGTTGGAGGCAGTGATCTTTTCCAGGAGGTGCATGTTAATTACGGGTGTGCCGTAAACGGAACTGTAGAGAGGTGTAAACGTACGAACCGGATACAATCTGCGCGAGCTCTGAGTCACGGGGGGAACCATCTGAGGATATCGGCGATTGATTATGGAATGTTTGGTTGGAATCATGGAGTTGCACCTGGTCGGCATGATGGCCGCCGTCATCATTGCCGTCTCTCCGGGATTTGAAAGATCTTTTCAAGTTATTGTACTATCGGTACCTAAGTAAGCGACTGAAGAGGAGCCGTGTAGTGGAATGAAATGAGATGATACATGATCATGTCGAGGGCAATGGGCATACATACCATATTGAGACAAACTCTAGCGGGTCAGTGGCGATGTGCTGCTACAACTACCACCATGTTTCGCAAGCCAAACCCGTTGAGCAGGAGTCGCTCAAGCCTCAAGGGCAGATGATTTACAGTACAGTTGTGTTGAACTGGACGAATGCCTGAATACATTCCTACCAGCGTCGCAGCCACAAAAAGTCGATCGAACTTGCAGCCGATTTTAGAAGAGAAATGGTTACTGCTACGCGATTCCATGTCTGCGGGTTTGCCCTACAGTGTGTCAGCCTCATGGCCACCTGCATGCCGCCGTTGATGATTGGCTCAACGCCCCACAGTGACCCACCTTGAAACATAAACCCCTCGTGTTGGGCCGAAATACAGTCATCCTGTGAAGTGCTACCAATCCCTTGAACCCAGTGGTAAATGCGCTTGGGTAGGGTAAGTATTATAGTTGCCGCATAGTCAAACAAATCTCCAGGTTGATTGAAGCTTCGAAGCGAAATGGGTCCTTACAGTGTCGACCCCACGCCCTTAAAGCGCAAATCTGACAACCTAGACCTTCCGTTGCGATTAACCTTTTCAATAATGTCTATCAGCCGGCCCGTTGTAAATGATGCAGAAACTTGTGCCGGAATTTTGCCCAGAACCATTTGGCTGGGGAAATAATAGACAAGCAAACACACTTGAACATCATGAAATTCCTGTTCTTCCTCTCTGACCATCCAGAATGTGAAAATGAAAAATAAGGAACTGGTAGCTAACCAGCCTAACCTTAATAAGTCCGCTAGTTAGGAGGGTTTTGCACCTGTATCAAGGAGGTATCTAGGCACCAAAACCTAACAGTCTATTATCTAAGACGAATCAAGAAGTCTATAATTACTATGGCAGGATATGGCCCTAAGCTACTTCTACTTTAATCCAAGCTATAGTAATCTGAACGTGCATCTACCGCACAGCCCTAGCACTTCGTTACTAGCAAGCTAGGCCGGCTAAACTAAAAACCCTCTCCAGGAATAACCTCGCAGACTCAATTTCGGGTACATGCACGATAGGACTATGATTCCGGTGCAGAGTCCGCTTGTTGAATATCCCTCTGCCAGCTCTGCAAACGCATAGCCCGAAGGCTGGCCTGGGATTCCGCATCGTAAGGTTCACCCCTTACAGCGGAAACTGATGACAGCGATGACAGCTCAAACGGGTCGACATCAGAGCCATGGCTCACCCAATCAACAGACCTCTTACCGAGCGTCAGCTTGCTTTCTCCCAACCCTAAAATCCTTTTCTTTTTCCGCGAAACTGCGGTGGCGCAGAGTCTCCTGTCAGCCCCATGCCTCAACAGCAATTGCACAATCTCTTCGTTGGACACTCTAACACCCAGGCCAAGAGACAATACCTTCGGCGTGATGTACCTTGATAACGCCGTCCCCAGTAGCCTAGTTGATAGCTGTTTCGACACTGACTCTAGCTGGAATTTGGTGCGCAGATACTCGACCAGTTGGCAGCGCACGGCTAAAGTATAAAAATCGTCCGTTGGCTTGCCTTGCGACAACGTACTGACCCAGTGGTAGTCCGCCGCGGCCCAGTACCTCTGGATGAAGGAGTGGCCGGCACTGTTCTTATATTTCGTCAACTGAATCGCCACGTTGTCGAGGGCGTCGAGGTATTGCACGTGGAGATTTTCACTCTCGTACGCCAAGTCGACCGCCTCTTTAAGACATCTTGAGATAGCCGCCCAGAACGTAGCTGCGTCGACGACGTCGACGGGCATGATCTTCAGGTGGCCTAGGTAAGCGCGGAAGAGCGCCGCGCGTGCGTTGGAGCACGTCTGCGATGCTTCGTCGATAAGGGTCGAGATTCGCGACGAGGTGAGGAAGTCTTTCACGGTTCGGTGAAAGTAGTCTATCTTTGCTGAGGCAAGGAGGTGCCCGTCCGAGACTGCTAGGTTGGAGACGGAACGGCCATTGCTGCTAGGTGCCGGCGGATTGGCGGAGGCTTCGTCCTCGTCGTCGGCAAGCTGATGTGTTGCCGAGTCGCCGGTCCAGACCACGCTTTGAGGCAGTCCCATGCGTAATGGCGCTATCTCAAGCAGGCCTTTGCACCGGCTGTTGAGGCGTCGCTTCATGGTGATGGCGCGGTACCACATCTCATGGGCGCTGAGGGGCACGACGTGTCCATTCATGGCCCACTCATGGTCGTCATCGTCGGCGAACGACATGACTAGAACCGATGGTTTACTCACCGCGGTACGAAAGATTCGAAATAGTTGCGCCGCGTCCCGGAAATGAGCGCCTTTCAAGCCGTGGAGCATCTTGCCGAAGAGGTCATCAAGCTCTTCGGGAAGCTGATTAAGCCGTTCCTGCAACTCAGACGGCTTGTCTCCCTGCTCCAGGCCCTCGAACAGAGAGCGAACGACGAGTACAACCCAAAGGAATACTCCCGATGCTTTGGTGGTAATGTTGTCGATGAGCTCTGACGCGTACTCTGGGTTATATTCCTGCAGCTCGGAAAAGGCCGGATGGGCTGACAACTCCCCCTGGGCATATAAGGCGATGTCCGCGCGCGTCCGATACTGAAGCATCAAGTTTTGTCGTTGCTTGAACGAGTCCTCGAACACGGTCCACGGTCGACTTGAGACGCACACTTTGACGTTGGGGTAGGACGCAATGTTCTGAACGAGCGAGAGCAGCTTTCCCGGGGCGCCGGAGTACTCGTCGAGGCCGTCAATAAAGAAGACGAACTTGGCGGGAGAGTCGGCATCCTCCTCGATAAGGAACCGAAAAGCTTGCGAAAGCTCCCGCCAAGACAGATGCGAGGATGATGTGGAGAGACTGAAAGCCCCCCATTTGCTCGACATCGACGACGAATGCCGGGCGAGGTCCAGTCTCTGCGCCAACGCCTGGTGAAGGAGCGACCGGAGAAGACCTTCCTGTGACATTTGCAGGTCGGTGCCCGAGTTCCAAAAGTAGAAACTAGCCGTGATCAGTGGCGTCGAACCACTCCATTCCCGCAGTAATCCCGACGTGCGGTGGTCCTGGCACAGCATTTTCATCAGCGTCGACTTTCCCGAGCCGGCCTTACCGGTGATCCAGTAAATTGACGAGTCCCGAGTGAGCCAGTCCCGGAAGCTACTCCACGAATCCTGGTGTGGATTGTTTGGGGGATCGGAAAAGATCCACTCAAACGTCTTGGCATATGCCTCGGGGATCCTTTCTGCGCGGTCCGCTATCTCGCGGTAGGATAACTTGGACAGCACCAAGCTGGTGAGGGTTTTGACGACGGGGGTGGACTGCCAGCTGTCCAAGCCGTTGAAAGAGTTCTTCTCTAAGCGCTTCAGCACGCGCCAGTGGCTGGATTCGACGGCGCTCAAGAGGTCCTCTTTCCACCCCTCCAGGTTTTTCTGGTGAGCATCGATCCATTCGCCGAGGTCCAAGGTGTCGCCCCAAGAAGTACCAGCACACTGGACAGTCTTCTTGCTGATCCCGCGCACTAAATCATTGCTACGTGGGACATCAGTCGACCGTGGAATGTTTGCGACGCGGATATTGCACGTACTACATGTTGGCCACAATCGAACCGACAAGCATGCCTCTGAGACTCTCCAACCGGCCTTGCAGCTTGGTGCTCTTCTTTTTCTTCCATATTGCCTTCACAGCGATCAGCGTAGCAGCAAGAGGCCGGCCGTGACCCTCCCCCTTGCCATCAACCTCTTTCAGAGAACTGAGCAGCTCGACCGACGTGGCCTCGCATTCTATGCAGATGGCCAGGGTATCTCGCTCTAGGTCTGTAAGTACCGTTTCGCCCTCTCGCGCCTTCAGCGCCGCGGCGATGCTGGTGTTGAGCTTGCGCAGCCTGGTCGCGTCCCTTCGCAAATTTGTGAATTCTTCGATTTCGCCATCGGTTGAATCGCAGATATTTTTGACCTGGGATAAGAAACGGACGCTGAAGTCGACGATCTGGATGACGCTCCCTGCGACGCCGAGCGCCGTCACGGGCTCCATGACGGTTTCGCAGCGGCTTCACGGTGGCGCGGGATGGATGCGGAGACCGCGTTGCCCACACGAAGTGGGCGATTTGATGGACTTTTTATCGGCCCTTGGCATACCTATCAAAGTTGAACCAGCGAACCAGTAATCGCTAAAGGGGCTTGTAATTGGGGCTGTAGGCAGGCTATGTTGGGATGGCTGTGGAGTGTGGGCAGGGGTGGGATAATCAGACGGGGTACCTACCTAAGGTACCTAAGGTAGGTTGCTCAGACGAAGTGGTTATGTACGCAGCTGTAATCAGCTGTAATCAGTTGTAACCAACCCTACTCAACCTGTCCCGAGGCCTGTTGTCTGATGAGTGTACGGATAGAGGTGAGACGCTGTCAGCAGGTATTAGTTGTAGTGGGGTATGGGGTTGTAGCTGATTACAGCTGTTTACATAAGTACTTCGTCTGAATACCTACCTATCTACCCCATCTGATTATCCCTCCGGTACTGGCGTAACCCCGTGGTTGCTGCGCTCTCTGGTTAGCACTCACAGAGCCTTAGAGGCCCGTCACAAGTCAGGACCTTCGGTCGAATTCTCGGATGCTCCCCACTCGCACTTCCGCCATGACGGACCCCGGATTCTGAGTGTAAGAAGCATTGGGATAGAGAGCCCGCTCAACAGGCCAAAGATGGCAAACGTCCAACCGACCCCGACATACTCAAGTAGTGGCTGCATAATCGCCACCCCTACAGCCGCAGCCAAACATCTACTCAAGCTAGCCGCAACGCTTGCAAGCCCTGTCTCGGCAGGGTGAAAATCTACATTTAACGTGAGGCATGCCTATGCGCATGGTGTGAGACAAGCTAGGGATACAAGATCCGCCGCATAGTTTTGGGACAGGAGAACTTACGTTAAATACAGCGGTAAACGTGACACCGCAGATTGCCGTCATTACGAGCATACAGCTCAAGTGCAACTCCTTCTGGATTGCCCAGCCGAAGATGATTGTAGCACAGATTCCAGCAATTATGAAGTATCCCACGCTACGTATACGGGCAAGCTCCACCGGGAATGTGGCAAGATCATCGCCCTCGGTTGTGTTGATCGTTATACCTTCCGTATTCGCCGTTGCTCGATAATCTAAGTCCAAGATTTTCCCTGTGATTTAGTTCTTGGTAAGCTAGATCACAAGCGTAAATTCTCACGGCGCACACGTACCAACTACATAGGAGGAAGACATGGAGGCAATTCCGTATGGGAGATAGCAGATCCCAGCACTGAGGGCGTTCAGTCCATAATGTTGCATCGCCAACGGGCCTAGCGAGGCGTGAAGGCAGCTGTAGGAGACGTAGAACATAGCGTTCGATGTTAAAAGAAGGGCGTCGTGCTTTGACGCCAAAATCCGCAGGCATCGGAACGGGTTAGGAAATTTTTGCAGTTTGTTGCCCAGCCCCATGCTCTTTGGAGGATGCTCTCTGTTCTTGGGACATAATGTGGCCATAGGCGGTTGATTAAGCCTTCCGGCAACGTATCTTCCGCTACTAACTACAGAGCGGCTTGTCTCGGGAAAAACGATAACAATAGGCACAAGACAAATGCCGCCTAGCACCGCCAGCATCCAGAAGATCCATCGCCAGCCGGCCAATTCGGCGAGGACACCACCGATCACGGGCCCAAGGCTGGGGCTACAATTCGGGCTAAATACTGAGCCATCAGTTTGTTCGACCGCGTGGAATTCCCTTCGACTTACCCTGAAAGCATCGCACCCACGTATCTACTACGAGAGTGTGGAGGAGCGAGGTCAGCCACCACCATGATGCCTAAAGCAATAGTGCCTGGTCCAACAGTTAGTGTGGGGGCGATAAAATCCATGCAGCAAGGATCGCACCGGAGCTTCCCGCGCTCTGTAACATTCTTAGTGCCAACAAGGCGGGGTATGAGGTTTGCAGAGCGAGGCCGACGCAAGCGGCGGAATAAACGACCAGTGCAAGAACGTAAACCGGTCGCTGGCCGACCTGGTCTGCGATATCGCCAAGAACTGCTGGTATAATGCCTTGGACCACCAGAAACATGGTGATGGTGAGGTCCATCATCTGCAGAGACACGTCGAGATCCTTTGCCAAGTATCGAAGCGCTGGGAAGTAGGTAAATGCACTAAAGGGCGAGAAGAATCCAGCCAGAGCGCATAGAGCGACTATGATTCTTTGGCCCGAATCTCGAAGGCACTATACAGCAACGGCGTGGGTCGCTCAGTCCCGACACTGTTGACTTCTAGCAACTCCATTGGGAGATATATAAAGAATAATATGGTGAGGGCCAGATTCTAAGATACCTAACTGGCAAAAAGGCCGTGTTGGCTTTTGAGATCCTGTTCCGATGTCGGATACCCTCATCTAACTACCACCTCCTCTGTAGGAAAATAGTGTATCGGATCATCCCATCAATGTACAACGTGAAGGGGGAAAACAGTGAGATTCTTGATGGAAACTCCTTAATTCGATACTACAGGAATCTGTTCCTCAGGCCGTTGTATGGCTTGGACTCCGTGGCTTGTCCGGTTCCGACATTGTCGACCTCTAATAGCTCCATTGTGAGATGCCTATAGAGGAATGGGGTGAGGGTTAGATACCAAGATACCTAACTACGTAGCATAAAAGGCTAATTGATACCTTAGGTAGGTACCTGTTAGATTTTGGGGTCCGCCTAGTGTACCCCCCGGTCTTTTGTTTGCTATGCCCACGCTGCCCGCAATGTTCACCGCCTACCAAATTTGGCGATGCCGAATATTGGCAACCCTCCTCTTGTTACGTAGAAAAGGGGAAAGAGCACTTGCTGTTATGGCATCGGCGGCTGTCCCCCGGAGGGGGGGGGGGGGTTGGGGTTCGGCCATCTATGAATATAAAATTTGCGAGGACAAACTTATGAGCGTGTCGTGAGGACGATGGAAGCTGCTCGTGGATGGTGCTTGGATAATTAGTAACTATCTACACCTGCCTCGCCGATCCGTTCGCCCAAGAAAAACCCCTTTTCCCGCTAAGGGAGATGACTTCTGCTGTTCGTCATGCGTCTCTCGGAAAACCGGGTAGTTGGTGCGATGACAGTCCCCGTCCGCCCACTGGCGCCCTTCTTCGTCCGTGAAGATGGCCACGACCTCTCGTCGGTGGAAAAACGCCAAAGAATAGCCCTCCGGTGACTGTCCAGGCACGGGCACAACACGAGGGAGACAATTAAATCGTCCTTCGCTGATGAAGTGTGGCGAGTCACCCACGTTGGTAAAAAAAAAGATACTCTGACTGTCACGGGTGCGCGTACAACGGGGCCATTTGTTCCACTGGGACAAGTTAATTCGAGAGCTTTACTTTCTAAGGGAAAATGATGATATTAGCGGGCGGGTATCTATCTCGCCACTACCAACGGACTCGGGATACGTTTGAAGACGCGGACCGCGCCTCCTCAGTACTTCACCTGCGGCTCTCTTCAAGGCTGAAAAGAAGAAGAAAAAATGGTTCTAACAGGCGTCCATGTGGTCAGTTGATGGCCAATTGGATGATGCAGCAACCAAGGGAGACGCAAGTACAGAGGGGTAAGCCTGCATATCCCAATAGCGGCTCCCCGGTTTGTCCGGGTGAAGCTCACTAACCCCCCGGCGGCAGTGTTACACGTCGGTTGCTATACCTGTCTCAACAACCTTATCTGGCACGAAGGCACCAAGCAGACACATGCCGACACAAGCACCGTTAGACCCGACTCCTTGATATAGAAGGAAAATCCTAAGGCGAAGTGCGGACTTAGACAATCGAATACGACGCTCAACTTGCAACCGAGCACGCACGAATTTTGTGTGTACAGATATCAGGATAGCATCCACATAGCCGAGGCTCAAGCCAAATATGCGTAAGTTGATGCTCAAGTCGCGTTTCACTGTACCTTCTATTGTTTGGGTGGGAGGTGGGGAGTGGGCAGATACATTTACTGCACATTGCTCGGTCTCACCGCTACATCGCAGGCAAGAGGCGCCGTAAGTGTGAGGTGAGGTAGATTGTTTTTCCCGCCCTGGCTAATGCAGCTCGCCCTGTTCAGAACCGCCACCCTAGTGGAACCATTCGGCCTCACCTTCGCAGATCTAGAGCTCTCGGCATCTCGGCCAATAGTGGAGCAATCCTTGACAAAGGATTGCTTGTTAACAATGGCATCATGCTAGTTGACAATGGTAAGCTGGCGGTTCCCAAATTCTCCCCGTTCGGCCGCATAATGACATCGGCCACATTTCTCGCCCGGGGTTTTGTGGTGGGGGAGCCTCTCGCCAACATCGATGCACTCAAGCTCAGCCATTGGAATCACTCGGGAAAAAGTGGTACTTGATATCAATGCCTTCGTAGCTGATGATCCCAGAGTGACATTTACAAGGACTGGATTAGTCATATAGGAGATTGAACAGGCCGTATTCTTGGATATCCCCACTCTATTCGCAGTGGCATAGGGAAGTGAATGAGTCACTCTTCGGCACCTCAGTCACCCAGATCCGGCATCGCTCTTCAAGACGCTGCCTCCGAACCAACAAACTTACTACCAGATCATCAACATAATAACCTGCAACGTACAGCTTCGGCAACACCACACCCCAGACCTAAACAATGACAGACACGATAAAAATTCTCGTTCTTGGGAGCGGAATGGTTGCTCCGCCATGCGTTGGATACCTAAGCCGAAATCCCAAGAACAAGATTACTATTGGTGCGTGACTCACCATTTTCCCGCTCGCAAGTGCTCAGCACATCATAGAGACAGGGTTGACCTGGGATCCGATCCCCGCTTGCAGCTAGCCGATCTGGCAAAGGTCTCCCTTCGCAGTACCCGAGTACCAAGCCTCTGGCATTGGACGTGTCCAACATAGCCGACCTAGAAGCCCAGGTCGCGGCACACGATCTCGTCATCTCTCTCGTGCCGTACGCCCACCACGCAGACGTGATCAAGGCGGCTATCAAGAGCAAGACAAATGTCGTCACTACGAGCTATGTTTCCCCTGCCATGCGGGCCTTAGAGGACGAGGTCAAGAAGGCGGGAATCGTCGTTTTGAACGAAGTAGGTGTCGATCCGGGCGTCGATCATTTGTACGCCATCAAGACCATTGACGAGGTCCACGCGAAGGGCGGCAAGGTAGGCCTCCTACTCCATATGTCAAGCGGCATCTCCCACCTATAAGTCTAGCCCATGGTTTTTGTCTAGGTCAAAGAATTTTACTCGTATTGCGGAGGTCTTCCGGCACCAGAATGCGCAGACAATCCGCTCGGTTTCAAATTTTCGTGGTCCCCCAAGGGCGCCATCATGTCGCAGCGCAATTCTGCGTCCTTCCTTGAGCAAGGAAAGCAGGTTGACATTCCTGCTACGGAGCTGATGTCTACGGCTAAACCATACCATGTCATGGATGGGTACTCGTTCGTCGCGTACCCAAATCGAAACTCTGTTCCTTTCCGGGATTTCTACGACATTCCCGAGGCGGATACCGTTATCCGCGGATCCCTCAGATACAAGGGAAATCCAGAATTTATCCAAGCCCTTGCCGGACTTGGCTGGCTGGATCCTCAGGAGAAGGGTTGGCTTAAGAGTGGAATTACCTGGGCCGAGATCCACCAGAAGCTTATCTTAGCCCCTGAGTCGGACAAGGAGTAGGAGCGACCCCCAACAAAACCACACATCGAGCCACGAAGATGCTGACGTTTGACCCAACGCCCACCCTAGGGCTCTAGTTAGCCGTATTAAAGAAGTCTACAAGTTCCCTGATGAGAAGGAAGCAGACCGCATCATCACGGGTATGGCCGAGTTTGGTCTTTTCTCCAACACTCCGGCCATCATCAAAGATGGCAACGTCTTCGATACTCTCTGCCACCAGTTAGCCCAACTGCTCAGCTTCAAGCCCGGAGAACGCGATCTCGTCATGCTTCAGCACAAATTCGTTGTCGAGTGGAGCGACGGGCGCAAGGTCAGTCTATGCGAGTCCCCACACATCCACTCTAGAGCGTCTTTGGTATACTAAACGGAAATACCCACCAGGACACAATGACGAGCACCCTTGAGCTTCTAGGAGACCCTAACGGATTTTCTGCCATGGCCCTCTCCGTGGGCGCTACATGTGGCGTGGCGACACAGCTTTTGTTGGACGGACACCCGGCCTTCACCAAGCCGGGCATACACGCACCGTATCACAAGGAGATGTGCGATCCCATCAGAGAGGCGGTAGCTCTTGAAGGAGTTGCCCTTATGGAGGCGGTCTTGTAAGGAGAGCTAAGGTCTAAAGGTTAAGACGGGCGATGAAAAGATTTGGCTTGATAGGTAAAGGGTGAAAAAAAGCCATGTAATAGCGACAATATGAGATGAGACGACCACCCGTAACTACGTAAACACACTTGACGGGATCTGCCTGTTCTCAACACAATATTGATTGTGGCAAGCCCCTTTGCCCCTCCACGAACGCCACCAAAGAAGAGATATGTCTCTATCCTTAACTTAACGCCTCACCTCGTGATGCGCATAACAAGTTTCCCGACTCCGAGGTGGTCGAAAAGCGAGCCAACAGACTCAACTAGAATCTTTACCCGATAGGGTCAGGTAAACCTCAGAGTCGACATCGAGAGAGAGACTCTCCGCAGTCTTGTTAGAAGCAGCGTCAAATTGAGTGGAATCAATCCAAGATCCTACGCCAAGCAACATCTCGTTTTGCCATTCAGAAGACCTTGTATCCTATCAGTTATTGTGTCGCGTTTACAGATGAGAGAACGTGCAAACTGTGGCTATCGTAGGCGGCCGGGTAGGAGTCGGTGGCAGACATTATTGACAAGTTCCGCCGGCTTTGTGTCTGAAGATTCTCAATAGATAACTTAGCGTAGGCTTTGTGGGATGTGTAGGGGTGGCTCACGTAAAAGGCGCTTGATTGCATACGCCAAATATTTGTCCGTAGAGCTTCTCAAGGTGGTCATGTTACAACAAAGCTTCATGCTTTGTAAGAGTTAAATGACAGACCATGAGGTATTTATATTTTTACAACACGACATTCTTTTTGTATCTAACTGCATTACACTCCAGGTATTCCCTCGGCCAATGTGTGGCATGGACAGAAGTGCGGTAGGAAAATCTTGACACGCGATTAGGCAGTGTGGTTAGCACCGGAAGCATGCCTGACTTTTGTCACTGAGGGACTACCGCCCCAGCCAATCACTTGAACGTAGCATACCTAAAAGACTATAATGTATTCTTTTTCTAGGTTCTAGCACATGGGCCGAACTTTCGTGTCAACATTGCGCACTTTTGCATCAGTTTCTTAGTGGCTCCGACTGAAAACAATATGAAAGGTTTTCAGTCGGAGAATCGTTCCTCACCGAGGGGCGTATCGCACCTTTGGACAGCCACCCTCCTCCAATTATTGGTACATTCGTGGCGTTCATCGGAGGACACAAAGCTTCGTGTGGCGTTGTTTCTTATTGGCGTTGTTGGCAGAGCATGGTAGGGCTGCTGGATGAATGCTGATCTGATTGGCTTTGCGCGAACCGCACTTCTGTTCGCTATTTTAACTGGTTGGTGGAGACAAGGAAACACGGGGTCTACCTTGCAAACACACCGCACTTCTGTTCGGGCTTCTTATTGGCTAGGGGCACAACTATAAGCATCGCAGAACCCCTCGCCTTTTGGATATTATTTCGTTCCTCATCACTTGGAGTAACACAAAAGGCCACATCGTGACCCAAGCTTAACCAGAATTCGTTTTCACTCTGAAGAGAGCCCAACTTCCTTTCAATTTCCCGTTACGGTTACATTTCCTTTCCATCCACACCCAAACTCGAAGCTACAAAAATGCCATTTCACACGCCTCTCGCCCCGAAATCAAACCCACAGCCTAGCAGGCAAGAAATAGTCCCGAGACTAACGGGTTCGCTTCCAAAACAGCGGATTCGCCACTCTGATGAAGAATGGGACGAGCTCAAACCCATAGTTACAATACTATTCATCGACGAGAACAAAACAGCGTCAGAAGTACTAGAGGACCTTCAACAAAGTCATGGTTTTCAGACGAGGTTCGTCTTGCACGCTACTCTGCCTTGGCTCACATGTCTCTCGCCGCATCGTGGTCGATTCCTTACAAGATACAGTCTTCGAGTGCTCAAAGAGAAGCTTAACCAATGGGATTTGAGAAAGAATCTGAAGCAGGCAGAAATAAAGATACTTCTCGCGAAACGCAACTGTCGAAGCTCTGCTGGCAAAAACACAGTGTTTTATTACAGAGGCCGGGACCTATCGGATGGACGGCTAGACCGTGCCGGCAAACGCCCTTTCATCAGAGATGAGACTCCTCAGTCGCCTGGAGCTCGTGAGCAGTCTCAGCTATGATCTTTATATTCAACATATCTGACGGTATAATAGGAACGCCGGCGGACGTGGAATACCACACTCCACCAATGGATGTTGTTTATGCGAATGTTGAACGGTTAACCAATTCTGATCTAAGCAATGATGATGTGCCCGACCCGTCGCAAGCATGCTACCCAACTGCGAGAAAACGCAGTTTATCCGTTGCGGAGATCAATCGTCTTAGCCCAGCATCAAGTAAGTTATTATGTGTCTAACGGAACCCTCCCTCAGCCATACCTCGCTGGTTTGCTGATGAAGTTTCTAGAAAAAAAAACGAAAGAGCCGGGAAGATGCACATTCAGTGGACTTAACTGGCCATTTTGCTTCAATTTCTTCCACTGTCATATCTTATGGCCTCACGGCACTGTTAGCCTATTGCATAGGCTACGGCAAAGGCTGCGACAGAGATGGAGTTAGCGCCCTTCTCGACCTGGGTGCAGACATCAATGGTCGTGACGCCTCCGGCCGCACTTGTTTACATATTTTCATGAGAAATTTGAGACCTTGTCCAGGCATACGAAAGGATTATGGCGTTCTAGAAGGTCTCTTTGAACGAGGAGCCGATGTCAATGCTCAGGACAAGTCGGGGACCTCGGTTTCAAGGGTTGCTTACGCATGTCTATCTCCGTTTTGTTTAATGGGAAGCTACCCTGGAGACCTCTGGGACTCGTTCTTACAAAGCCGTGGCTACGATATTGAAAAATATCGTGGCGGCAATTATCGGAAGGCCCAATATACGGAGGACTATACACGAGCGCATTTTGAAATGCTTTGGGAAGGGAAGGAACATCTATGTCCTTATTGGGATGACGAACCATGGCCGCCAAAGGCCGAGGGTTATTCCAGTGCTGATGACCTTGAGTATGACGGTGATTGCTCGTCCAGTCACTGCAGCGAGTCAGACGGAGGCGACGAAGGAAGTTTCCTAGCGGAAGAGACGAAGGAAAAGGGGGGTAGTTACTTGGAGGAAGGTGGCAGGAGTGTTAATTACTTCGAGTACGATAGTGACGAGTTGGAAGAAGATGGCGAAGGAAGTTTCTAAGTGTATTAATTAATGACATAGGAGGAGACACTTGGTCTGATGAAAAGGTAGTTGCAAGTTTCACAAGTTGGTGATTGCAGTTGAAGAGATGTTCTGGGCTATAGATGAGTTCTCAATGTAGCACACGTGGCGGAGCAAATCCATTAAACTCAACTCCAGCCACGGTAGTAACCCAACTCCGCAGCTTAACAGTTTCTCGTTGGGTTCTAGGGATTGTTGAAGTGCATCACACCAGTTCAAACCTGAAGAAGCAACGTTGATAATTGTATTAGAAGATTGGTCTTCCATTTTCTCAGAGAGAGCCGGCGTTCCTACTATATCTCCATAGGAAAATCTTCTTGAAGTGAGTGTTATTTGTAGGAATGCACTAGGTCATCTAGAAGCTTCTACATACTTAAAACCCAGCGGACGCCCTCAACCGTGTCAGCGCGAAATGTGTCGCCGGCCTTGATTTCGGGAAATATCCAGAAGAAATGCGGCAGACCTTCGTAATTCTTCAGTGCTGTCCTTATCCTGGCATTACAGTTAGTATTGGTGGATCATCGGCATTGAACCCTCGCGGACCACTCACCCGAGCTTATCAAGAGCGAGTTTGAAGACAGTACCATCGTCTCGCAGCGGGTCTGCTCCGCAGGTAGAGAAGAAGACTGGAGGTAATTCAGACTTCCTGCTGTGCAGTGCGGGGAAGACATATGGATCGTCCTTCAATTTGTCGGCGCCGTTATGCGCTTGGATGCAGCCAGGTCAGAAAAAAATTGCAGACACAGAGTTTGTTGCTTACAGTTGAAGGTGTACATAGCCGCGCGGTCAATCAGAGGAGCGCCCACAGCGTTTTCGGTGTAGGCGACGAAGTCTTTCTTGAATTCATCGGGCACATACTCCGGGTGCATCGTGATGGGCGCCAGGGCCACAATGCCGGCCAGGATGGATCTCATATCCCTCTCGATAAGTCTAAAGGCTACCGAGAGCGCCAGGCCGCCGCCGACGGAGGCACCAATCAAGAAAAACCTGGATTTGTCTCCCATGAGGGCGTCACAGTGTTCCCAGGTCTGCGTCAGAGCGTCGGAGATTAGCGAAGACGAACATCCGAGAGAGGAAGCGTCAAAATGCTGACCCACAGGGCCCCCTCCAGCACATCATCCACCTGCGCGGGAACAGGATATTCAGGAGCTAGGCGAAAGTCTACGGAAACCAGTATACACGGAGTGTTCTGTGCAATGTAGCGACAATTGACTGTTCAGTCGGTTAGATCTCTTCTTTCCCGACAATTGCACATGTTATTATTCCATCTCAGCGACTGGGCGACCAATACTTACAGTCCTCAAAGCTTGCGTTTACGCTCCCAGCTACGAATCCACCGCCATGAGCACTACGGTTTCTCCAAGTTAGCAAGGAACGTCGTGATTATAGGGGGACGCGAGTTTGCACTCACTAGACACCTATCGGCAATTGACTGCCTGTGGAAGCTTCCTTCGGTGTGTAGATGCGCGCCGAGATGTTGTCCGAGATTCTCTGATCGACTGAAGAAGCAACTCAGTTAGTATCCTTCTTAAGGCGTCTCTAAATGAGTGCACTCGCAGAATTCGTATCGTACCAACTTTCAGATATGGGTCGGGGGCAGGTAACTTCTCTTCGATGCTGGCACTTAGGGTGTTATAGCTTGTTCGAATCTCTTCTACGCTTCCCGAGATCAATGGTCGGAAGCCGAGCTGCTCCTCGTATTCCAGCCATTCTTTTGTGAGATACATGACACTCAAGATGTGCTTCAATATAGAAAATGGAGAAGGCTTTCACCGAAATTGGGTTTAGAGCATGACTGGATGATATCCACCGCATTATAACTCAGCTATATCAGTCTGCAACAAAGAAAACGCCATTGACCATAATATAGCGTCTGTTTGATGACTGTTTTCCTGGCGATAGCAACGAAGATCCCAAACGCCAGACCGGAGTACGGCGACGTATTAATATTACGTGCAGAGCGTGAAGTTTAACCCAAGAAGGGAGTAGCTGTTTGACTGGTCACTAGACCGGAGTATAACACGGTCAATATTGACAGCGCCATGGGAAATTGTTGCGATCACAGCAAAGAGACATCTCAATTTCCCCAGAGTCAGCAAATCACAAAGAACCTGGGAAAAGGAAGGGCGCGTATTCATCTTCAAATCTTCAGATTTAAGGAAACTTGCACCGCCGTTCGATAACGTCCACTCAGGCTGAGGACCTTTACAAATCATCGCCCGCATGGGCGGCCATGCTGGTATTGCACTCGCGTTTGACGCCTCCGGCCCCTTCACCTGGAGGAAGAAACGGGAAGACCGCACGCAAATGGAAGCCAGTTGGTCCATGGAGTTCTCATCGTCAAAATACGACTACGAGCGGCGCGAGGTGGAAGTCGCAATGCGCGACGAGGTCTCAATCCCTGTCATGGTCTACCGGTCAATAGCAAGCGCTGGGAAGCAGTCGCCGCTCCTCTTCAGAACACACGGCGGCGGATGGTATCAAGGCTTCACGACCGAGGAGATCTTCCTCATTTGCGCCATTACGAATAGCTTCCAGTTTGTCATTGTGTCGTCAGAGTTCCTCCTGGTGCCCGAACATCCGTTTCCCACGGGCTTTGAGGACTGCTGGGACACGTTGCTCTGGGGGTTGCGCAACGAGGAGCCGTTGTGATACGGCCGGGAGAATGTTCTCCTCGCTGTTAGCGGCGCCGGGGGGAGCTTGACTGCCGCCTTCGGCATCCGTTTGGGCAACGTCTCGGCGGCCAAGGAAGCGGGTCCTTGGAGTTCGGCGACATAAACCCCCTGGCCAATACGAAGTTGGTCATGCATCTAGGGGTACCACACATCTTCACCATGTTTGACGATCTCACTGAGACGAAATAGCTGTGGAAGGACGTCAAGACCTAAATTGAGGAATTACTAGGTTGGAATTGACGAAGATACAGGTTAAATGAATGTTATGCCCAAATCTATCAGGCCAGTAATTGCTCTGTGAAAAGGAGTCACTAAGTAATTAGCCAATAAGTGTCCAAAATGATGAGGAGACAAATATCTCGATATCTATTGCACGTGCTCTACCCGCAGCGTAGTTGAGACCACCCAACCATGTTCACGACTTGTTCTCGTTCTCGACTAGAGCGCGGTTCAACAGCAACCCGTCCAGGTACGCACGAACCTCGACGATCTTACCGTCCCTCCACCGTGTAGACCATGAGTATTTGTTATCGTATACCATGCCTAGAGGGAGAATTAACTAAGTGAAAAGCCTTGGGGCACAATACCGTTTTGTTATATTGTTGTGCTAAACACAACCGATAGGAAGAGCGAAAAGAGAACCAGAAGAAAGAACAAAAAAGCTTGTAAAAAAAGAACTCACCGTTCTTGCACCTCGCTTCCGCGGCTAATTCAACAACGGCCCATTCCTCGGTCTCGCCGCCGATAACGCTTTTTACCTGGAGCTTCATGGGACCGTCAAGGACGCCGCCAATGCGCGTCAGGGACTCGGCCATGAAAGTCGCCTTGTTGGGGTAGTGGCCCGACAGCGCGTGCGTGCCCATGACGGTCCAGTCGACGTCGTCGGCGACGTGGCTGTAGAAGGCCGGGGCGTCGCCAGCGGTGAGGTGGGCGAAGATCTCGCGAATGCGGGCCTTGGTCGGGAACGGAGAGGCCGGCATTGATGACATGTTGCGGTTCGCGATGGTGATTATCGACGAGACGGTAGTGGCGTGCCGGCGCGTGTTGTAGTGGTGGGGTAAACTAAAACAGTGGTGGAATGGTTTCAGCATTTGTAACCCTCGCAGAGTAGGTAGGGGTGATTAGATATTGTTCTCGGTGGGAAGCAGGCCTGAGTTCAAGAGGGTCTCCCGTGCGGGGTATGTCAAACGGGCCGGAGTATCAACGCATGTCAAGACGAGAGGAAGTAAGCGTCGCAACCAACAAATTTACTCGTGTCTTCGTGTCGAAAGGTTCCATCTAGTATGCCGGTCACTTAGAATCAATGAATGTTACACAGTTCTAAAGTTTATGCATTTCTTCTAGTAGAATTATAAGTCTATCTATCTAGTTGAATTTTGTGCCGGATTGGGTTATACACGCACCATCTTAATCTCGCCCATGTCGAGGCAGCAGATGGCTTCAAGCTGCAAGAAGTGGATGGAGCGCCTATACCTTACAAATATGCAATCTCAAGCCCCTGCAACAACTGTGGCACCAAACAGCTTCTCGCGCTTCAGGAAGAGCGACAGGACGAGGATCAACGCTCCGGAGGACAGGGGAACAGCGTAAACATTCTTCATAGCGTTGGCGATGACGTGGACAAGGGTCTCTCGCGACACGCTGCTGCTGCCCGAAAGAACCTCGGGGTACAAGCCGAAGAGCGAGCCTAGAATAACCTGCTTGCTAAAGTTGGGTAGGAGTTCTGCTAGTCGATTGGACGCATCATTTAGGAAGACGGCATTGGCGATTGACATGGCGACAGCGGGCCCGGTGAACTGGAAGTAGCTACAGTAGCCAACAGAGAGCCCTGCCTCTTCGGGCTTGACCTTGGCGGCAGCGACCGAGAATGGCAGCTGGATGGCTGCACCGACTCCGATGGCATAGAGGATAGTGAAGCCGTAGACGGTGGAAGTTGCGGTAAGTTCGTTGACAGTGATCAGGCAACTGCTTCCGATGACGATGAAGACACCCGATATGACGAACCACGGCATGTAATAGCCCCATTTCGTGAGGGCCATGCCACCTCCGACACAGACTACTACCATAAAGCAGACGAAAGGTAGCAGGTGGACACCGGACTGTAGGGCCGACTCGCCGGCAACGAGCTGGTAGAACAGGGGGATGAAGAATATCAGGGCAAAAGAAGCCGTTGCCGCAGCGGCGACGGAAAGGCCAAGAATAACCAACAGAGGAGAGCGTAGGAATTGCAATGGGAAGATACGCGTCGTGGGAGTCGTTGATATAGCGAAGACCTGCTGCAAGGCGAAAACGATGGTGAGAAAGCCCGACACGACGAAAAGCGCGATGATTGAACCCGAGTTCCACTCGTACACGACGCC
>Ga0164242_10002354_pt1 | contig 21882 bp, 29 predicted proteins | sample OricomgcompostMG_FD_108783 | JGI IMG/M metagenome (GOLD analysis project Ga0164242, IMG submission 108783) | Miracle-Growth compost microbial communities from Emeryville, California, USA - Original compost - Miracle growth compost (MG) ... | reverse complement strand
TATGTCCGCTTCTTGGGCGGCAAAAAGTTTGAATCTGCCAAGATGTAGCTAATCTTACACTAGGCCATATCAAGCTCTTGATCGGATTTTTACCACAACAACAACAACAACAACAATAATAATATTACTACCTTTTCTATGGCTCAACACAAGGAATTAACGCCTCAATTACGCTCTCGTATCTGTAAGCTCCAGTCTCTTGGTTATAGCCACGCTCGAATCTACAAAATCTATCCAGGAGTGCCTCTTAAGAACTTTTATAGCTTAGTATGGCCTAGTGTGGTGGGAGCTACATTTTGTTGGATTCAAACTTTTTGCCGCCCACTGTACGCATGAGACTTGGGGGGGGAAGCGATACGCGGTGACATTAGCTTTCTGCTGGCGGCACACGGTTCCTTCATTTATACAAATTAGTCTTTATTTATTTATTATAGCCAGACTGCGTGCGATTACTACCAATACACGCACGGTAGCAAAGGTAAGTTGGCAGGACATTTGCCCAACAATCCCGTCGCCGTTTAGGAGAGTAACTAGCTGATTACTCGTGATGATATATCATGAAACCCGCCACTGGGATCATTTATAATTACAATCGCCCCGGTAGGGTGGGTTGCATCCATATAGGCCCAGCCCCATGAATCTCTTCCTTCGTCCCTCACGACGAAGAACCACCAGCCCGAATGGTTTTAGCCCTGCGAGTAGCAGTAAAAGTTCGCATTATCATATGGTGCGGCCAGGCAGCTGGCGCTGGCCTCGTCTGGGCCGAGGTAGATCATGGCTGCGCCGTCAATGCCGATATCCTTCCCGGAGGCGGTAGTGGCAGCGCATTCCTCAAACCAGACGTCGGCGAACCTAGGGAAGGACACTTGACCGTCGGCGCTGTCGAAGTCCTCGACGATCCAGTCGGCGTCGAGGCGGCAGAGCTCGGGCCCGTTCCTTAAGTCGATGGTTAGGGTGTACTGTTGATTGTAGTTCGTCATGACGCTGCACACAAACTTCAGTTAGCTCAGACGCCAACTCGGCCATGGTATGATTATAGACTTTATGGCTCTCGGTAGGTTATGGAGGTCATGGGAGTGTCGGGGGCGGAAACTAACATGTTGCCGTTGGTTGGCGATGTCGCCGTGATATTAATGGCGATCCAGTCACCCGGTTTCACTACGGGCCGCGGCGTTCAGTCCAAGGCCGTTATTAACCACCCGCGTGCCAGGGCGGGAAGAAGCTGCGAGAGGGGGGACAAACCAGGAAACCCGGATATCGCATAAGACGCATTCGGTACCCATTGCCACCAAGCGGAGGCACTTTGCCCGCCATTGGAATTGACCTAAGCGAGCGGGGATAAGCAAGTGATCAATCCGTTGGAGTATGCGAATGACGAAACGAAGTGCAACGAAAGCAAAAATAAAAAGAATCAGGTGTAAACATGCCACTGTTTGTGTCCCAGCTTGCAAGAGGGCTTGCTGGCACGACGCCCCGTCGATGCCAATCCACGCAGCGGCGAACTGTGGAATGGGCTCCGACGGCCGGATGGTGAGCGACGGGGTCGAGAAGATGCCCGACACGCTGGTAATTGGGTTCGAGGCAGTGCTGTGCTGTGACACGCCGCACCAGTTGTCGCTGTAACTAACGGCGGCCCTCTTATCTTTGCCACCCCTTTGCCGGCGATGGGACGTGGAGGTCGAGTTTCGACGGTGCTGAGACCTGAAGGGGATAGGCACGAACTCGAGGCCGGCGGTATCCACTTCCCTCCCTCCGTGGACTGCGGTGGCCGAGAATGTTAGCGCGGCTGCCGCTGTCCACGCGAGGATTGAGGAGGGAGCGAGGAGGGCGAAGGCGAGAGACCTCATCGCCACGGAAGTGCGGTTGTTCGGACGAGGGGCGCTGACGGAAGCGAGAGATGCGCGGATAGCAGGAGTGTCATTTGGGGCGGCCGTTTTTATTTTCCCAACGCAGAGAGCAATGTGGGCTGGGGATTGCGCTTGATTTTTAAGAATTCCGGGGAGGCCGTGAGCGCTACGACCTCACTGGCGTCCATTCTGTCCGTTCGCATGCAAACGCCCAATAACACCCCATGTGGACAGGGCAAGGACGGGGCGTTCCTGGCACGCTAGCGGGGTGGTGAGGGTTGCCCCATGGGCCCTGACCACACACTGCGCTGCTCCTCGGCTTCGCTCGATTTCAGATTTCAATAGTTCGACCTAAAGAGTCACCGGAATTCCAGGTTACTGGCCGAGTCTGGCGAGCTAAACACTTCAGGGTGGTATTCTGGAGTTTAAGCGAGTGATCCGGACTTATCGGGGGCCTGGTTGCAAGGTCTTGGCTCCCTGCTAGCTTTGTTGCCAAAAATAAATTCAAAATTAAGTTCACGGCGAGGGGCACCCGATGTGGGACTTATCGAAAGCTAGTGGTGGCAGGTTAGGCAACTCGGCCCTCCAGCGCCAGTATTATCGACGCCACAGACAGGGCAGACCCCCTTTCGGAGGTGTGAGCCTCAGAATTAATTATGGTTCATGCCTTGGAATGGGAATATAACTACCCTTTGATATACTACGTGTATCGCCCCGACGACAAAATTCCAGCATCCTCAAAACACGGTCATGACAAACGTTCGCTGATGGGTCGATACAACTTGTCGCCAAGGACGAACTACACTGAACGGACTTTTAGCCGGGGGTGTACATTACAGCTTCCAGTGGATTCCACCACCGATTTGAGGTGCATCAATGCGACGCACCATACAACGAACGAAAAATGGGGTCTCAGATGGACGGATACGAATATAGGATCATATGGAAACTTGGCCATAAAGAAAGGAGACGACGCATGCCGAACCCCCTATTCGCACCACTTTGACTATCCGGAATCGGGCAAGGCCCACAACTAACAAACCCGCCTCGATATAGATGTACAGTAGTACATTGTCCCTGCATGGTTGAATCGAACTCCCCGATGCCAAAACTAGTACCAAGGCATCTATCCATATACAGCTTCCACGCTCATCTTTCGCCGCTGCCAGTCATCACTCTCCCTCTGCTTCCGGCGCCTTCTTACATGGGCCCCAAGCCTGGGCCGTAGGGCTCGCGCCGCCCGCCGACGATGTGGGGAACCCTGGGACACCGCCGCCTGGTGGGAACCCTCCGCCTGGTGGGAAACCGCCCGGGGGTCCGCCGCCGCCAAAACCGCCAGTGGCAGCCACTCCGCCTTCCTCGTAGAGGTGGGCAGCTGCCCCAGCCATGGCGTCGTAGTCGGCAGTGGTATTGACACCGATGGTGATCCACATCAGGAGACCATCATTGGGGTCGTCGCTAAGCCGGACATAGTCCAGGAAGGGGTCATATTCGGTCGTCGCCTCGTCGGCGGTGAGGAAATCCCCCGTGTTTGACGTGCGTGGTTGAGTATTTGTGGTGTAAGGATCCAGCTTCACGATCTCATCGTTGAGCTCCTATTCCGAGGGAGGAGAAGCGGTTAGCATATTGGGTTTTATCTCCATGATTCAATATCTCTCCCACCCATGATCGTTGCACCGAGATTCCTCCCCGCGGTGGGAATATTTACCTGGTCGAAATAGAGCTGGCCGATGTGGTTGACAGTGCCACCGGTATAAGTGCCGTTTGGGAGGACCTCGCCACCACGTCGGGTCAAGACATGGATATGAATCGTGCGACCAACATAATGGCCTGGGTACATCGAGTCGAACTTGGTAACACCCTCTTTATCAGTCGCCTGCACGCCACGCGCGAAGGTACTATTCAGGCCGCCTCCCCCATTAACACCCGAGTACACGCCAGTTGCATTGGAGTGCCAGATATCGACAAGCATGTCGGGGATAGGCTCGCAAGTCGCGACGTCAATGAACTGCATGTCCAGGTGGATTGGTACACCGGCCTGGCCCTCGGTGATGTCGCTGCGGATATGCTCGCCCGTGACGAAGTACGGCCCGACGATCGTCTCAGGAGTAAGTGCCGAGGTGGCGTTGGACGTGAAGATGGCCGCTTCGGCAGCCTCAAGATCGCTGCCCATGGCCTCGGAGTGGTCATGGCACGTGTTCAGCCACGCCTCGAGTGCGGGCTGGTCGCGGCGCGCGATCATCGGCTCTAAGATGGAGATATCAGTTTAGCCCGGTGGTGGGAAATATAGGCGGACACTCACTCTCGACGATGCCACGTTTCTCGCGGAGAATCTGAGCCATCATTGACCGGCGAGCAGCCGCGCGAGCGCGAAGCGCCTTGTGTGCGGGCTTGGCAGAGCATGTCTCGGTGACGCGCTTTGAGTGAGCAACGGCGAGATCCCTAGCAGCAATAATCCTCGTCACCTCCTCGACCGAGTGAGTCTCGCCTGGGTGAGCAAGGCCCACGCCGAGAATAGAGGCGCCTGCCAAGAAGGCGGTCACCAGTGACTGAAGCTTCGCCATTGTCCTGAAGAACCAATGAATCCCTGTGGCCTATTCCGAATGATGATCGACAACCACTGCTGGAGGACTACGACAACATTGAGGCATTCACTCGTTGGTATTTTATATCCCACCTATGTAATTGGACATTTCGACGCCAGCAACGTTAACGTGATGGTCGAACCACAGCTTACGATTTGCATTACGCGGACTTAGATTGGAGCTGGACCCAAGAGGCTCCTCGCCCGGGAACATTAATATGGACTCTCTGCGATTTTGATTGAAGATCCCGTAGCTGATTGACGATCCCGTAGCTGATTGACGATCCCATAGCCGGTTACCGTCCGGCACGGAATGTGGGGTGCCAACCGTTCCGATCCAGGGGGAGCGATGCCACCTTTGGTTATTTGCTTCCCGGCACAATCCGCGTCACCAGCGTCCAAAGCCAATCGGCAGAGTGCCCGGCAGCGCTGGCGGCGCCTCTGTTTTCGGGGGTGCTTGCGCGATGAATATTAAAGATGCGGTGACGAACCCCTCTTACAGATACGTTGGGAACGGAACCACGATCGCCGGGGCTCGGGGAGACGCGCGGTAGTGATTCTGGAATCGACTTCTCAGAGGCATTCCGTTATTCAACAGTCTAACGAGACCATAATCGCTGCAATGAATGCTTTGCTACCCACCTAATCCAAGTTATTCAAGCTAAACCGCGGCATCTTTTACGCTAACAATATAGGAGCCGCCGAGCTGTTAATCAAGCCGTAGGAGAAAGTCACGCCAAACTGGAGTCCATGTTCGGCAAAACAGCAAAGAGGTCTTGGCGATAATGCAACGGCAGGTTTCTGGGGAGCGTCTGGACGTAACGTGTTCATAGCGCATCATAAATGTTCTCATTATAAGATGAGAAGTAAATAGTACATGAAATGCCTCTATCCTTGGTGGGGTTCTTCTTCTAACTCCGGCAAGTTGGCAGTTGAATGACTGAATGCAAACCCTTACAAGACCTGAGATTCTGTGAGCCGCACATACAATACTGGAATTTACATGTCCTCTTCTCTGATGCGACAGCTAACTCAATCGAACTGGCGGACTGAGACGACTCCGAAACTGAGCTCTTTGAAGTCACCCGTGAAGCTGGAGTTTTAGGACTTTATTAGCCTTGGAAAGGTACTATTCTTTCGAGCGCCTAGGCTTCTGTTAGGTCATGACAGCTACTCGACTTCTTGAATTGTAAATTCTCTAAACCTTATTGGCAGGCCCGTTCCAAGATCTCTTACGGTCCTGCGAGGGTTCGGTTCTTGGAGTCCATTGGGTTAATTTCCCGAGACTAAATGTAACCACCCCCGTGGGCCAGATTTAGCCTTATTTGAGACGCGGATGTGTCAAAGGAGAGACCTTCTAGAACTGCCTTAGTCGTACGCAGATACTATGTGTCGTTCAACCCTATTCCGACGGCGTGCAATATGGGTAAAGGCAAGGAGGCTTGTGTGAGGGGGGTGCGCCACCATCGGTAGCTGGCAACGGCGAAGCGAGCCTCGAAGCTTTCGTCAATACCTACCTCTTTAGGATAAACAAGACTTGCTCTTGCTCGAATACACAGTCATCTGGCCCCAAGCTCCTTGACTCCTTGGTAGGTATTTTGCGAGAATATGCCCAGGTAACCGCTAGACAGAGACAGAAACTACCGAAACGCATTCGACGCCCGATGAACCCCTTCCCCAGCTTTCCTCGTTGATTCCGTGGGAAACATCAGATAGGCCAGAATTCCCAATAATCACGCGTTTTCTAGGTTCCTTCTGCAAATTCTGTAGTTGCAGAATAAAATGCTCCCGAATCCTGCTCTTGGGCACTTCTTTCGTGAGTGGGCCCGAGCTGCCGCCGCTTTAAACGGTGCTGGCGACACCATTCAAATTCGAGGTTGAAGTGATGAAGCCACGCACGACTTTGACTACATACCTTGAGGGGTGGGGAGGGTTCAACCGAGAAGGTGAGCGACGGTTGGTAACAACAATTGGCGGTAAACGGTGGATATATCGTATAATATCGGTGACTATTACGCAGGTTCGTAGGTGCGTAGAGCCATTGAGGTCTGCATAAAAGGCCGCACTATTTCGTCGGCCGGCGCCGACGCCACACCCCGTCGCACGCCGTCAAGGTCAGAGGTTCCCTCGCTTGCTAGCCCGTTTTTGACTCGTAGAGAAATTAAATGCACACATTCCTAGGTTAACAACAGCCCACAAAAACTACACCAATTCGTTGTCATTGAAATAAGCATCTATCTAGTTTTGAGACTTGCGGCAACTCAAAACCATAAATCGGAGGTATGTATGTACATGCACAACTCTCCCCTGATCATGAAGCACGACTATCAGCCCATGTAAGCTACGGACGATCTATGAGCCGTCGGGCTATCCTTATCCAGGGCCCGGGCTCTCAAAACCGACTTGAGTGGCGGCTACAGGTCAATAATTGAATCCGGACCCGGTATAGCGCCATGCAGGAGCATTAATAGAGAATCCTAAGGCCGTTTATTGATCGTGTTAGTTGCGCCAATATGCGTAAGGCAGCCGTCTGGTTGCGACGCGCACCTTCGACCCTCAAGCTCGAGGCGTATATGATGTCAGATGGAGGATCGCTCTTACATCATAGCCGGCTCTCAACATCTCATCGTCTCCCTAACCACGCATAACGCAAATACCAAAAGCCTAAGCTACTCCGTCATCATGGCAACTCAATCTGGCATTATTATCGAGGCCGTCAACAGCCCTTACACCACCGTGGGCAATCTTCCCCGCTCGTCCCCGGCTGCAAAGGAGGTACTTGTAAAGTCCCTCCTTGTCGGGATCAACCCAGTGTAAGTAGTTAAAGGCTCTCGCCTCTGTACAGTTGGTGTATCTAACAGGAGAAAAGGGAGCCTCTTCAGCAACACACGGGTATCCTCATCAAGGAGTGGCCCGCTACCATCGGCAGTGACTATGCCGGCATCGTAACGGCAGTGGGCAGCGACTGCACTAAGCTGAAGCCTGGCGACTACGTTTATGGCTGTGCGCCGCTGGGCCAAAACAAGTATGCTCCTTTCCAAGAATCCTTCCTAGTAGACGAGACCACTTGCTTCCGAAAGTCACCCAACCTATCGATCGAGGATACCGGTACCATCGGCGCTGGATTGTTGGTTCGTACGCCTTGTAGCCCCGTAGATGGCTGCGAACTACGAATCCGCCGTGGACTAACATCACCCCTAGACATCGGCGCTGTGTCTCTTGGCCGGTACTGGCTTGAAGCTACCTGGGACGAGTGTAAAAGCCCCCGCGAAGGACGAATGGATTGTGGTCCTCGGTGGTTCGGGGAGTGTAGGCCAGTTTGCGGTGCAGGTGAGTGACAAGTCTGTCATGGGAGGTTGCCTTTTCGCTAGTATTGACCTACCCAGATTGCTAGCGTTTGCGGTTACAAGGTGCTTGCATCATGCTCACCTTCCAAGCAGTCGGTAAGCTGCCCCGTCCTACCTTCTCTCATCGTGTGTCTATGGAAGCAACTAAATTTCTCCCAAGCTAGCAATTAAAAATGGCGCAACTGCGACATTCAACAACCGCGGGTCCGTCGATGAGCAAGTAGCAGATATTAAGCGCCACACGGGCGGCAACTTCGCCCGTATCTTCGACAGCACCGCATACGGCTACGATGTCATGCTCAAGGCGCTCGAGACGGCCTCGACGGCAACAACCAAGTACCTGACAAGTGTGGATGATTGGTGAGCTTGACCATCTTCGTGGGACGAGGTCCGTAAAATATAACACGTAATAGGCTAATCGAATGTAATCTAGGACACCCTTCAACACCCCTAGTACTATTCGGGAGTATCGGGCGGAGCTCGGCCATTTGGGCCGCGTGGAAACCCCCATTGGCGCCGAAGTGACAAATGCCATTGCAAGCTGGATAGACACATTCGAAACACATCTTGCGGCTGGGACACTGGTGCCGCTTGACTACCAGCTCGTTGCAGGTGTCGGATGGGACAAAGTTATTGAGGGTATTCAGGACTTGGAGAACGGCAAAGCGGCCAAGAAGATCGTTGTGAGAACTCAGGAAGAATGAGGCGGAGAACTGCGTAACGTGCTTCCTAGAGAGAGTTGCGTACCTATCGAGACTAAATTTTGGTGCGAAGTCATGTATTAGTCCTCAAAAGGAGGCCCGATGCTACGATGAGATACCATTTACGGAAAATCCCCGGTCGATCTCCACCATCTCCCGTCCTTTTTCCCCTGTATCAGTCACAGTGGCATCCCAACTACCACAATATTCAATCTCCCATGCTCTCCCTGATTAAGCTTTTACCACCACCGGAATGTCATCCAGTAGTCGGTTTATGCTCAGTAGATCCCTTCCATCGATGATGTTTGGCCCGAAGCTTGAGATACCACCACACGCCTCAAGTTGGGTGGAACATGAAACTAGAGTTGCTTCTCAAGGTAGCTCAAGTGGCATGACTTGGAGCCTCTTCTGTAAGCATGGACCAAATCCATAAATATCGGTGTGGTTGATCTACATTGTTTGACGGCATTGTTTATATTGGAATACATTCGGCATAAGTTCCAACTACCTCAACTCCAGCCTATCCGACCCCAACTCCCAAGATCCGTGCTTTGTCTGCGCCCGTATCGTCTCCCGCTCGCCATTGCACCTTTCTAGCTCTCGACATCCAATCGGTGCCTCCTGCCTCCTGCGCGAGTACTGTGCTGCGCCTCTGGCGCTCGCAAATGTCGGTTCCACCACAGTGTCCTTCCCCTCCCTAAGCACCAAGACCTCTCCTTCCCGTTCGCCTTCACTACCCACCACGACATACCCGCCCACCCCCAACGCATCCCTTAGCGCACTCAAGAGCCTAGGGTCGGCGGCGCTCTCTCCCGCAAGCATCACCTTCGTCAGCTTCGCGGGGGCCTTCTTCACCACCGCCGTCAGCCCGTCGCGAACATGTCCCCAGAACGCCTCCGCATTCTGGAAGTTACCCATCCCGTTGAGCCCAGCCTCCAAGTCCACAAACCTCTCCACGAACCCCTGGCTCCACTCAAACGGCGCCCGCAGCCTCACTATCTCAGTCCGTAGGTCCCCCTTTGTGAACCCCACCAGCAGCGCTGTGTGCAGTGCCATCTGTTCCTCCTCCTCCCAGCACTCGAACAGATTCCTGTAGTCCGCGCACAGGCCCTGCCCATGGGCCGCGAACACAGCGTGCGCCTCCGTCAGCCGGCCCGGGTACAGCCCCGCCTGGCCCCGTTCGGCGGTCAGCCAATTCCGGAGGCCGGCGTGCTCGAGCGCATCGGCGAGGTCGTGAGCCGCGAGGCCGGGAATGGGCGGCTGCGACACGGAGACGCTGTCGGGAGTGCTGCCGAGCGCGAGCCCCGCGGCGTCGCGGAGGGCGATGAACATGCCCGCCAGGGTGCCGACGTCGGCCGTCGCGGGCCGGCCGAGCTTCTTGTTGATGGAGCGGCGCCACGTTTCCAAGTAGGTTAGCGGCGGGGGCTTGGGGGAGCTGACGAGGCGGGCCATCAGGGCAGCATAATCTGGCGTCGCGGCGACGTGGGCGATGTCCAGGACAGTGCCATTATATAGATGTGCAGCAGCGGTGCTGGGAACCCGTAAGCATCTGTACTTTTAGCGCAGGACCTCTGTCAGAGGGTAGAAGCTTGCCCATAGGAAAACGAGAGCCCGAACCCAAGGCCGGGAGCGTCATGGACGCTGGGTGGTAGGCAGTCCTTGCATTTCGGGAAAGGGCAATCGTAGAATGCGTTCACGGCCGTCACAAGGAAGACGATTAAATGCTGTAGCCGCATAGTTCAAGATGGGAACTATAGGAACATCCGTACTTTCTACGAAGTTTAGGTGAGGGAAGAAAGTTCCAGGTTCCAGGTTCGTGGATCTCAATTTGATAGGTGGGAGCTTAGGGGCCGGCCATTAGGCCAGATCGTTTAAAAACGGATGCCTCGGCGATCACTGGTCCTCAAACACAACAACCCTCTTATTCATGCCTTCGTTTTTCGCTCTACCCACCCTACAGCGTGGGGAGCGACCTAACGCTTCTTCAGAGGGCGATGGGATTGGTAGTATGTTGCTTACAATTTCTCTAACTTGTTCCTTCTTACCCGGAAACCTGCCCACCTTACTATAGCATAAACCTTGAAGAGAATCACAAATATTAAGAGCAAAATTAATCAAGGAGCGTGGCCGTTTTTGCAAAGAGCTCCTTGTTCTCTGCAGCCAAAAGAAAAACAAAAAAAAAAAAGAAAACAACACTGACATCGAAGCATTGGTTTTCGGGGGCCGTTCCTGTTCCTTAGCGACATACCTTTGCAGCTCATCCGCAATGCCCATATCCCAGCGGCGGACAACAAGGGGATCGTTGACACAAGATATCCGGGCTAATTTCCTTGGCATTGGTCTGTAGAGGCTAGGACTGTACGGCGAGTTGGGATAATCTAGATGCTTTGGCAGAGGCGGTTTCAGCCCTCGCCTTTCCCATCCATTACCGTGGCTTGCCAAAAGCGACTCTGCACATACGGTGGTAGAGGTGGCGATTGCTGAGCCTGTGTCTGCGCCAGGAGGAAGGAGGCTGCTTGTGCAGCTGTAGCAGCCGTGGGCGCTGTATTGTAGCGATGAGTGCCCTGAAAATCTACACCTTGACGACTTGGGCCCGCCGAGAAATGATCCCAAGGCTTGGAGTTGGGGTGCGTCGTTGCCTGCGATGCCGTCTCCGCTACGGATGGCCGCCCGACGGACAACGGGCTATGGCTTGCTGGGGGATCCCGCGCGACGTTCGCTCTCTCGGATGCTTCCTCGCCAAAGTGTCTTCGCCAAGCGTGCGCCGCTGCTAGTGCATCACGCTCTTCCGGATGCACGGGTTTGGGGTTGGGGTTCCACGGAAAAGTAAGGACGTTCTGGTCGCCGGGCACGACCTTGGAAAATTTCTCCGTCTGTCCGGGAGTTTCGTGAGTCTGGGTCGTGGTACCCGATTCAGTGATGGGAACGCCGGTGTTGTTGTTTGCCCCCGCGTTGTCCACGTCCGCTTCTGGCGACGAGGGACTGGTGGAAGGCATGAGCCCTACGTCTGTGTGAAAGTTCGGCGCGAAGTCGAAACTCACTTCCACGTTCTTGCGCCGCTGGCCATCTGCTGCGAGAGGACGTGTATGAAGCACCTCAGTGTCGCCTGCCCCATCTCGGATCGAAGGTCCAGGCATGTTTTGCAGTTCTGCGTTGCCTTCTCGGCCCCCCGCCCCATCTTTAACACCTTGGGGAGGTGGACCTTTGGTGCCGGTGTTGTAGTACCTCTCCTGGGGACCGGCTTTGCCATCCGAATCACTGTCTGATTCAGTGCCATCGCTCGATATTGCGACTGCTTCGATCGCCTCCATAGATCGATTTAAAACTCCCCTGTTGGCTGGATTCAACGGATGTCTGCGTTCCATCGCCGATTTTGGTCGTGGGCCGTGTTCGTTATTCTCCGTTCCGTTGGTGGCATTGGTGGCATCTGAAGTACCGCGTCTTTCACGGGAAATTACTTGCGGTTCCACCGTGCTGGTCGCATCTAGTGGTTGTTGCCACACGTCAGCACTTGTATATACAACGAGCTCTTCCTGTTTATTGGAATTTGGTCAACGTACCAGGAGTTGGGTCTCCACGAACTGGCTCCTTGACATTTGTTGCCTCAAGGCCCTGCGAGAATTCCAGCGCGGCATCGTAGCCAAGCGGAGGCTTCCCTTCAGGGTCATATTCGCTAAATGGCCGGATTGATCCAACTGATAGCCACGCCAAATATCTATGAGACGGGTCTACGAGCCCCCTCTCCAGAGGTATCCTCCGATCATCGTCGTCGTCGAAGAACAGGACGGGGACCTTTCGCTTTGCGACTTGAGCTCCCCCGTCTTCGTAGCCCTTCGCCCACCCACGTATGTCCCTCGTTCGCTTGTCCCGGTCATAGCAAACGGGGATACGGAACATGGTGAGTCGTGTATCGTAAATTGATCCCTGGAGGCCCACAGTCTGCAAGCTGCCCAGGGGTAGTATGATGGCAGCAGACCAGCGAGACATGGCATGTGAGATGACCCTCAAGTTGGGCCTGAGCCCAATGTACAGCTTGCCCACTTCGGGATTTGTGATCACATCAAACGGTGAAGACGTCGGCGGGATCCGCTGCGTAAATGGTTCCTCGTCCGCGCCCTCGGAGTCATCAGTGTCATCAGACGCGTCTGGCTCGTCCGGCGCGTCTGGTTGGTCAGGTTCGTCTGGCTCGTCAGAATCATCGCTGTAGAAATAAAATTTCTTTTTACTTCGAGGGCCGGATTTGCGCCAAGGACCGGCCTTTTTTCTTGCCCGCCGAGATACCCGTGGAGGCTTTTGCCCAAGCACCTGGTATCCATTTTCAAGCGCGGTCGAAAAAGCAGCGTTGTTTTTCTCAACATCACCGGCCTCGCAGTTGAGAACACGGATACCAAGCTCTCCAATGGCGATAGGCGTTGATTGAGGAAGTGCGCCATGAAGAGGCTTGCTGTGGAGATGTCTGAAGGCCTGAGTCAGGGTCTGTCTAAAACCGAAATGCTGGTGGTGCTTGTCGCATTTCAGAATATACCATTCCCCGCTCTGTTTTGGGTATTCTATAATCTTGTGTCTGTATCTGCCTTGGGAGAGCTCTTTGAAGTCGATGGTCCTCTTTTCATGGGTTTGGGACGACGGAGCCCCTTCGGTCTGCTCAGTTCGACGGCTCTTTTGCCCGCGCTGATCATCATGGGCTTGATTGGTGGCATCTCTTTTCCGCTGTTGATATACAGCGTTAGCCAGAGGATTAACGCTGTTGGTCTGGAGAATTAAAACTCGCCTTTCTGGTCATAGGCGGTGTCAAATCGGCCTGTGATTCGTCTCGATCAGGAGACGAATTCCGAGTCTGTGACCCCAAGGACAAACGTCGAGGGTGTCTCCGGCGCCGGGTTGATCGACGGGTCGCTAGCTGTTCCGCAGCCGGTCCCTCTAGCGGGGTGCCAGGACGAACGTCCTCGCCAGCCTCGTCATGTTGGTGAGGATTCGTAGTTCCGGTCACGGCACTATCTCCGACTGCCAACGGCGATCGCCGACCTACTCGGCACTCTTCCCGCTGTACTTGTTGCTGTGGCGAAGGGTTAAAGTTCTCATCGCTCATGGGCTGGGAAGAATAATGTAAGCGATGAAGCCCAAGTGGATCAAGAAAAAGCGTGGTTATGACGAACAGTATTCTCACGGGCCATGCTCTGCAATTGGTGCTTCACTTGCCGCCTCTTCTCCCTCGCAGCCTCCCAGGTCTCCCGCAGCTGTAGTTTGTTGTTGAGGGCCGCGTCATTCTCGCGTTGCAACTGCTGAATCATTTGCTCGTTTTTGGTAAACTGATCTTGAACAACAACGTACGAAGCGCGCGCAGCCCGTTCCTCGTCAAGCAACTTGGAGAATACCCCATCGATCAGACGCCGAACGCTTGCAATATCAGCATCGACCGCGCTGCCTGTAGGCTGAGAATTGCTTGACGGGTCCGGCATGCTGACCAGTCTTGACCTCTGGTCAAACGAGATTTGACAGCACTGGGACAACAAATTCGCGTCGGGGAAACTGGAAAAGCTGTAGGGAAAATATTGACCACCGGCCACACTCGCAAGGCTCTGTGTAACTGTGATGAGGTGTGATGGGGCTGACAATTTACAAGGGTTGGCAGCGGGGATGTGCTTGTTCAGCCCACCGCCTTTGTTTGCAGTCGGCGGGGGGTACCTGGTAGCTTCAAGCCACAGGTGTACGTCGGCTGGGAAAAGGGTCATCCGGGGATGGGCGATACCCGTACGAACTCGCAGTGGGGAAGGTGCGATGGAAGAGAGAAACAGACAAACGGCCAGTCTACCTAGACGGCCGCGTCAAGGCAGGTAGGTAGTCGCGTCGAGCCACTGGGCGCATTGAGTATTGTACGTTTTCGCCTCACGTAATAAGACATCATCGGCGACCCGGCTACGCTGAAGATCAAGGGAGCTGTGGGGTGCGAGTACTCACGTTTCTACACACCACATGGACTTCTACGGAGTTGGTAGTCCTTGATTCCTTGACGACTTCGGGAGGGTCACGCTTTATCCGAACACACCAGCGCCAGTAAGAGGGAGAGGCCAAGCACTTGCTTGCCTCCGTACGTTTTGGCCGTTTGTCAAACGTATGTACCTACCTGTACCTAGGTACGTAACCGAAGGTACCTACCCTACCTTTTTTTTGAAGTGGCTGTGAACGCTTGACACCTCATATGTCTACACGTCCGCAAACACGCGCTATGGTCCCATTTCGTCGATTACAATAGCTGTGCCCACGGTCTCGCAGAGAGGAATGTGCCCGAGGCTCAAAGCAAATTAATTGATCAGTAAGGTGCCTATACAAAAACAAAAGAATAAAATCCTTACATATGCACCTCACACGGCAGGACAAGCCATACGCAAGTACTCCTCGGCTGGCCGCTGCTTTGTTGGGTTCACAGTTCACATGTCGATCGAGGTGGAGCCGTATGGCCGGGGGGCTGACCGCCTTCTAATTTGGGAATTGACGGATGAACTATTTTCCGCCGCAGCTTTTCCCCGCCATGATAGGCCACGGCTAGGCCTGGGGAAGTAAAATTTCTGGCACAAACGCCTTTTTTTCCAACTCAACTTCATCCGACCATCTCAACTACGACAGTGAACCTCACACAGGCGAGTCGCACTCAGCAGAAATGTCCCAACCCGCTTCCGATGCCGCAGGTAAGTCTATTCTTAGTTGCCCCCGACTTATGTTCCGCCCGAGCTGCTCCAACTAACACGACCTTCAGCTTGGCCGCTGGCCGACCCTGCCTTGACGCAGGAAATCCTGGACCTGCTCCAGACCGCCACTCATTACCGCCAGGCCAAGAAGGGTGCCAACGAAGGTTTGTCCATTCTCCCACACCTACCCTTCCCCCCCCTTCCCGCGGTCCCCTCTACCCTTCTTTGCCTCGGCAATGCGTTAATAGACGGGGTGCAGTTACCAAAGCCGTGAACCGCGGCGTGTGCGAGCTAGCCATTCTCTCCGCCGACACAGTTCCTCTGGCTATTCTTCTCCACCTCCCCCTCCTCTGCGAGGACAAGAACGTCCCATACGTCTACGTGCCCAGCAAGGTGCAGCTCGGCCGAGCCTGCGGCGTCAGCCGATCCGTCATCGCCGCCAGCATCAACACGAACGAGGCCAGCAGTCTGGCGACGCAGATCAAGGCCCTAAGGGACAAAGTCGAGAGGCTGGCTATCTGATTCCCCCAGTCGATCCATCACAGAACGGGGTGACTTGAACCGAGGGGGCGGGGCCAGTCCAGTCTTACGACACCCTATAAAACCTCCGCGGCTGGTTAGAAACAAGCCGGTTCCGTGGCAGTGTTTAGAGTCTTGGTATTCCTCTATCGCATACCCCATAGATAGATTATACAACTCTATTTTCTGTCATCCGCTCTGTGGTGGGGCGATGCCCCACGTTCCGAACTCGCAGTTTTAATGCCCCCTTGAGAACGGCCTAGACTACCTAAGCCATACGAAGGATAACTTGTTATTTTTATTGTCACTGAAACATTCGCCCCCAGCGCTTGCCTTGCCGAGGTTAAGACCGACCTGCAATCTAGGTTACTTAAGAGGCTACAAAGGGTGATTCCACAACTTACGCTGAATGATTCGAATGTTCCTTACCGTACAAGCCCCTTTCCGTCAGGGGGACGCTTGTGTTACTAAACGGTTTGTGGGGAAGGATCAGTAGGGAGGAGTTGCAGCAAAGAAGAATCGAAAGTATATTGATAATTACTAATAACAATTAACTAGAATGGTATCTGGAATACTACCAGTGTGAAGGAAGCCCTCCTTGCAAATCTACGACGTCTCTAAAGGTTTATTCAGGCAATGCTACCATATATATCCTAGAAATCGCTGTCTTTCTCCAACCGCCAAATGGTGTCCCTGGTCTGCCGCCATCTCAAGTGAGCTTCAGGTTGATCAACGAATCGGTGTTTGAATCCCCGCCGAGAAGATCTAGATCCAAGTCCAGGACATTATGCTTGTCGCCGAGGACGAGCAGGCAGTTATCAACGCTGATGCCGTGGTTGATGGTGACGCCGAGGCAGTCGACAAGACTTCCGAGCTGGATGGTGGCCACGATGCCGGCCTTCTCGCATCTTTGCACGCAGTCCTCCGCATCCGAGGCGGTTTCGTTCCTCCTCTCAGTCCCGTGGTGGCAGTGCTCGAGCGTGGCACCGCAGTGGGCCTCATACTTGCGAGTGATGCTTTTCGGAGCGTTTTTGCCCTTCCCCTTGCCATGACCCAAGAGGCCTGACAGGAGGTCACCGACGGCGCCGAGGAGGCCCGACAAGTCCAAGTAGGCGGTGACGTCGATATCCAGACCCAAGAGGTTGATGACGATGTCCAGGAGGGGGTCTCTGCAGTACGGCGGCGGGGAATGATTGGGCTTGGAATGGACGTAGGTGGTCGTAGAGGGCGGATCCGCGGGGTAGCCGGGGTAACCAGTGGTGGGCTGTGTCATTCAGATATTAGACGGCGGACCTTTGGGCATGGAGATGGGATGAAGCGAGAAGAAAACTCACCGTTGGCTTAGTGGGGTAAATGGTGATGGCGGTTGGGTTGACCTCGACGTGATGGGGATAAGTCCCGATGGGGATAACAATCTCGCCGCAATTCGAGTATAAAGGAGTGATGGGATCGACAAGGCAAATCTTGCCATCGCCGCAGGCGACGTTGAGGCTTGCAATGGACGCCATGGTTGACAAGGAGCTGGCAAATGCAATCAACTAAAAGGAGTGAAGTTGGTCAGGAAAGAGGAAGTTAAAATGAATGTGCTGGAAGGAGCGCAAGATGCAAATGAATGACTTTTTATCGACCTGATGAAATGCTTACTGAGGATTGAATACCAGTGACTGGCCGGAACGGCCACTTCTTATACTTGAACCGCGTCCTTCTCTCAAGTCCGAATAAGGCATTCCGTCGGGCTGTTGTTTCTCGCATCGTCCAATTTCGGGACGATAACCCCCGTTGCGGCAACGAGACCGTAGATCGTCAATATTCGAGTCTAGTCTGCGACAGATGGAGTAGTGAAGGTCAAAGCTGGTTGCCGCGTGGTCCGGAAGGGAGTCGGATTTTCCTGATGGATCAAGCCACCGGAGCTTGGGATTGACCGGCGGCGGATAGTGCGACTCCATCTTTTTCGGTCTCAGTATTTGTGCTCCCTTGCTTGACACCCCATGTACGACCTAGATATTGCGCTGGGCCGGCGGATCCGACTGTCATGATGAACGGGACCACGAGGAGTTTACCTTCCTCGGGCCAGATCTAAGAAGCTGCACCAGATCAACGCGTATATTCATGAAGCACAGCTCGTGGAAAAGATCTAGATTCCGACAATACCTAGATTTTCTCCAAATTCTCATGTTCGTCAGTCTTGATCGTGGACTGTTTGTCAGCAGTACATCTCAAAAAAAGCAACGAGGACTATTGGAATGGAATATGGGGAATGGAAGGGAAAAAATAATGGGGCCCGCAAGCCTAGAATAGAAGCACTAACATTCGGTCCGAAGCCGTTAATCCGCCACAATTACTCAAGTGAGACATTCGGGGGTTTCCTCATGATATCACGTCGGTTAGAGACGGGCAAGAGAGCGTTTTTGGCGAAGCAGAACAAAATATCCTCCTGAGGATGGATATTTTTGGGTTGGTATAGAGGATATTGGGATGGTTTAATCCAAGCAGTAGCCGACCAAGAGGATGTGTGAGTATTGCTGTCGACTGAGTCGTTCCCACAACTAGGAAACGCACAAGTCGATCGGGTGACACCACCGCGAATCCAAGGGGAACCACCCCGACCAGTAGTTTCAGGTGACACACGCGGAGATAAGGGTCAGGAGGTGGCGTTACCGGGTAGTGGAAGGATGTGGTTGTGAGACGCGGGGGTGAGACCTACCTACTAGAGCCTCATAGTTGCGAACGGTAGTTATAAATGTAGCCTCGGATGAGAACAAGGTAGGGATTGAGCGTTAGGGATGAGCATCCCTTGTGATTAAAAATGTCACAGAAGGAACCACAAGAGTCCTTGATTACTTCGTCAAAATGGCCGAGCTACCTTGTCAAAATAACTACGATCTCTATTCATGTGCTCGTTCGCCGATCCGTTGACTCCGTTCTCATTGGCCTTAATCTGGTGTGATAATGCTGTGCGGGGCCTTGCAATCACAGTCATCGGACAGGGCCTCGTACATGATCGAAACCAACGACCCAATCAGCTTCCTAGACCTTTTAGTTTCACCGTAGACGACATGGTCATCGGTAGCTGGACCATCGGCGATACCCTGGTGGAAATGTACCCCTGTATCGTGCCGAACCAGCCGGTGCAGCGCCAGGGCGTGGTCGAGATATTTCTCCGTGCTGGACCGAGCAAAGAAGTCCCTGGATACTCTTCGATACATGGTAGTTGCTTCACTTTCCAAGTTGCGCGCCGAGGCCCGTGCCACAGACCAAGTGCTCGCGCTTGCTCGGCCTGGCTCCCCTGCGTTCAGACTCGCCAGCATGCACAGCATAGCCGCGTCGCCGAGGCTTTTGACTCGGTCCGTGATGTCTAGCCAAGGTGCCGATCTCCACGCCATCGCCAGCTTGATCTTGGGCTGGCAGTTCATCCTCACGGCTGCCTTCGGACCGGGGCACATGGCCAGGTATCCGGTATTCAGGGCCGGGCCGCCACCGCTGTCTGCAGTTCACCACGGAAGTCAAGCTGCAAGGCCCGTGGGTCTAGCGCCTGGCAGCCAGCATATTAAGATGCCACAACTATGAGCGAGACAACTTCAACAGCCTTGTAGGTGGTGCGTATCCTTGGTAATACTCTCAGGAACGAGAGCTTCTGCCGCACCCATTGTCCGCACCTGGCAGCCCTCTGTCTTGCGGATAATTGCATCCCAGTTCCCCTCAATGCCTCAATGGCACCAGGAATGTAATCTAGGGGCATCAGGTCACCTAAGGGGGAGACAGAGCCTTTTAGGGGAACCACAAGCCTAATATCGCCCCACGTGAGAAATCTTGGACAAATGTGGTATGTTAGGTCAGATATACCAGTCTGGATAGCAGGAAATTCCGAAGTCCAAATCAATAAATAGAACGAAGATTTAGTTATTTTGTCGCCTATTACATTCTCTATCCTGAACTTAGGTACAAATTGCACCCTGTATAGTCTAAGTAGGTATCTATCCTGTGACTGCATATGCAGAGTCAACAAGTTCGAATTTAACCCAGCTTTTTAGATTCGATAACCACATGGCTTCTTTCTTAGCAATGCCAGCATATTTTGACACATCCTCAAGGAGCCAACAGATCGTTTCCAGACCATATTTGCCTTTGGCGAGGGCGAGCTCGGATCCACCGCCTAGGAGATCATCCACAAAGACAAGAATCGCATGATGACCTTCATGCTGGCGATGGCCTCAAGCGAGGACGTCGTTCTCGCCCTTGGAACGTATGATCTCAGCTGGGCCGTGGACCCCGTAGAAGAGGCGGCCAAACCCGACGGTCGGGCTTTAGTCGTGCATGTTGGCGGGGGAAAGGGGCAGGATCTTGAGGCTCTCCTTAGAGATACGCCTGTTCTGCCCCGAAACCGGTGTGTGTTTCAGGATCTCCCCAAAACCATCAAGAAGCATAAGCAGCAAAATGAGTCGGACCTTGCTGGTGTACAGACGGTCGGCATGGACTTCCACAGCGAGCAACTGGTTAAAGGTATGTGAGCTTTCATTTGGCGCTAATTAACCGACTTACACTGACACCTCTGCAGGTGCTCTTGTCTACTACATCCGCCGCTGCCTGCATGACTATTCAGAAGACAAATACGTTGGCATCCTACCTACAGAGGATCTCGGATTCTACAATGGCCGATAGCAAGTTGTTGATTGTGGAGACGCTGCTGAGCAATCCACCGGCGCCATTTCCCGCAGGCATGGATTTTATCATAGCGACAATTTCGGGCAAGGAGAGGACGGTGGAGGGATTCCGCGATATTGCGGGGAGGGCTGGTTCGGAGGTGACGAAAGTGACACGGAATCCCGGTGTGGGCGCTGTGGTTGAGTATGCAAAGGCTTAATTATCCTTGCTGCACTTCGCATTGCGTAGTTGCGTTTGGCGGAACTATTCTTTCTACATGTCATATAAAAAACGCTCCGCTCAATTAAATCTTGTCCTATTTCCCAGAATATAAAACAACGCTAAGATGAAGCCATCCCACTTAGTTAGTCTCCGCAGCGGTTTTATCGTTCGTCCACCAACACCCCGAACCAGGGAGTTGGGTTAATGGAGGGCAACCGGGGCTCGGCGGAGTATGCTAGACGGTTAGACTGCACGCGAATGTGACCTGCTCGCAGCGACCAAAACCCGGTAACTCGGTGGGACATGATTGACACAGAGAGAGCACAGTCATCTAATCACTTACCGAGACGATGGCTCTAAAAACCTACCTGCGGCTTCTGAACATTTGGCGGCATTGAATAATATGGGAGCTCACCTTGAGGTGGGTAGGAGACAAAAATTAAAAAAAAAGCCCATTCTACGGTTCTTCATCTCTATGGCGCTACTCCATGACCAGCTCCTTTTCGTCACGTCCTCGCCGTCCTCCATTATTTACAAGTCCAACACCCAGGTTCATAGTATTTATAGGTTTGCCTTGGATCTTCCGTGAAGCCAATTTCCTCAGTCGTCCCAGAGTAAGTAGCGCACCATCCAGCAGACAACCCGCCATTATAGGCAAATACCTTGCACTCCGGGTCCAACACGCACTCTTGAGCGCAATCCTCGAAGGGGAGACCGTACCGCAGTGCATAAAGGCGGTACGGGTTGCTTACTGCGTTAAGCACAATGCCTGCAGTACCGCACATGAGGCCCTCTGGAGGGGGGCTTATGAGTGAACATGGCGGGTCGTACACGGTGACACTGACGTCGTCTATCCTGATCTCGGTCTGGCCAGTGGGCGGGGTCACTGATAAGCGAAACTGTAACGAGCCCTCGGTTAAGACAAGGCCGGACATCCCGATCCTTCTGTGGAAGTATTTGTTTGCCGGTGTCGGAAGCCTGAGGTCGTCAAGTTCGACGCCGGTAGCCACAACGTAGGTGGAAAATTTTACTCCGCCGGCGGCGGATCCGAAATTTTGAACATCTGTGAATGCCCACCAATAATCGAAAACATATCTTGCTGTCTTGTTTAGACCGGAGATGTACTGAGTGAGAGGGATCACGCCACCAACGGAGTCGCTGGGTATTGGCAGCTGTATCTTACTGCAGACGGGCACGGGCCATTAGCTCTTGGCCGTGAGGGCGGATGAAAGGGATCAAGTCAAGGCGTTCTTACACAGAACGGTTCCCAGAATGAGAGTACGTGGGATCGTTGACGAGGCTGACACCTCTACCTAGCGTCCACGGTGCTCCAGT
>Ga0164242_10002353_pt1 | contig 21890 bp, 18 predicted proteins | sample OricomgcompostMG_FD_108783 | JGI IMG/M metagenome (GOLD analysis project Ga0164242, IMG submission 108783) | Miracle-Growth compost microbial communities from Emeryville, California, USA - Original compost - Miracle growth compost (MG) ... | reverse complement strand
GAATGCGGCCGACATCAGTCCCCACAGCAGTTGCTTCCACAGCGAGCTGAGGTACTGGTCGACGAGATAGACGTGCACCAGCGCACCCACGACCAAGATCAGCGCCAGCACGGTATGGACGACATGCCACACCTCGTACGGGATCCGCAGCCGCTTGCGCCACACCGAGGTGATCACCAGGACGACCAGGGCTGCCGCTGCGGCGACACCGACCCAGATGAAGGCCGGAGCATGGAAGGTGAGGATCGCTCCCCAGTTGATCGAGATGACGATGTGGATGATCACGAAGGCCAGCCCGATGAAGCCGATCTGGCGATGGAACTGCAGCAGTGCGTCCTGGCCGAACGGCGCGGCGACCGGCTTGAACCGTGCGACCAGGACGAATTCCAGTCCCATCATCGCCAGTCCGACGAAGGCCAGGGCGACCGAGAAGTTGGTCCAGAACCCGTACCCGGGATCGGTGGCGCCGATGGCGGCGAAGACCAAGGGCGCCAGCACGACGCCGACGTATGCGAGCACCGCGGCGACCGCCCGGACTGCGAGCGTCATGCAAGCCTCCGATCATGATCGACGGCTGCGCGTCACGTCCCTGTCAGCGGCCGCCCGCCGCCATGCTATCGGGCTCCGTGATCGTCTCTCGGGAGGCGAGGGCGACCCTGATGATCAAAGGTAGCGGTCGAGGGCGCAGGCGAGCCGGATGCCGAAGTCGCGGCCGAAGTCGCTGCGGCCGTCGACGGTGAGGATCGCCAGGTAGGCGAAGATCCGCCACAGCTCCCGCCGCTCGGCGAAGCCGGGATCGATCGGCCGGATCTCTCGGTACGCGTCCCAGGTCTCGGGCGGAACCGGAGAGAAGTAGTCCAGCAGGGCCAGGTCAAGCTCCGGGTGCCCGAAATACGGCGATGCGTCGATCACCACCGCACCCTGCGCCGTGCTCACGAAATTGTGATGCTGGGCGTCGCCGTGCAGCAGCCGCGGTGCCGGTTCGGGGCCGATCAACTGCGGCAGCCGCTCGACCAGCCTCTCCACCCGGCCGGCCGTCGTGGCATCGATCGCGCCGGCGTCGTGGGCGGTCCGCAAGCACGGCAGCAGGCGTCGTACGGCATAGAACTCGGCCCAGTCGTTGGAGGTGACCGGCCGGTTGTCCTGCCGCAGTGGGCCGAAGAACCCGTCGGGGGTCCCGCCGAAGATCTTGCCCGGGACCAGATGGATCATCGCCAGGGCCCGCCCGATCGCCTGCCAGTCCTCCGCTCCGCGATCGGTGCGCTCGTCCAACGCCTCGAAGATCACAACGGCTGATCCGTCAGGCAGGTCGAGGCGGCCATCGGCGATCGGGGCCGGTACGGCGACGCCCGACAATTCGCCGATCAGCCGCAATCCCGCCAGCTCGCTATTGGCCTGGGCAGCCGCCTCGACCGGGTCGGCCAGCTTGGCGAAGACGCCGAACCGATCGTCCCGCAGCACCAGCGCCGGATGCGAGGACCGCTCGGCCAGGTCGGTCCAGCGGCCGATCCGCCACGTACGTCCGAGGTGCTCCGACACCGCAGTCTCGATCAGCTGTCGGGTGGCCGGTGCCAGCAGCGGATGGTTCACGGCAACCGGGTGACGGCGCCGGCGGCCGATACGGCTCGAGCCCAGCTGATGGATACTGCGGTCATCATCGGTCCTCCTCGACCACGAGGCGTGTCGGCATCCTCGCACAAACGACTGTCGATGCTTGAATGGCGTTGTGGGCGGTGCGAACCAACTCTTCCAGCCGGGGACGATGATCACCCGCTATGAGTCGCACCACGGCCGCGACTGGATGGACCATCCGGTCCGGGTGGTCCAGGACTCGGGTGATCAGTTCGCGGTGCTGCTCAGTCCCGGCTCGGTCTTCCGGTTCCATGATCAGGATCATCCGCTCGGACCGCACCCATGGCGTCGACACCCCGACTGGAGAGGCCCGGAAGTCCTCCAGCTCTACCGGATGGACACACCGTACTCGGTATGGATGTTCTTTGATGATCAGCGATTCCGCAACTGGTACATCAACTTCGAGACGCCGGTCCTCCGGCGACCGGGCGGATTCGAAACTGATGATCATGGGCTCGACCTGATCATCGAGGCCGATGGCACCCTTGTGTGGAAGGACGTCGAGGATCTCGACGCCATGCTCCGCTCCGGCCGACTCGTCGCCGATGAGGTGCTGGGCATCCTGGCAGCCGCTCACACCGTCAGCGATGAGATCCGACGGGGTGAGCGGTGGTGGTCGGCCTGGGACGGTTGGACGCCTGCCCTGATCGACCGAACGCCCTAGAACGGGCAGGGCAGTGCCCAGGCCTGCTCGGGCTCCATCGCGGTCAACTGCTGCAGGAAGGTGCCGAAGTGCCGGGTCGGCGCGTAGCCGGTCTCACTGCGGCCACCGTCGGGGACGATCTCCGGCTTGCGGGAGACGTCCAGCCGGTAGCGTTCGACCGCATCGGCTGCGCCCGGGAAGATCTCCTCCAGCCGACCGACCGGATCGTCCTCCCAGCCCTCGAGTTGCTCGGCGGTGAAGACATTCGGCCGGGTCGCATCCAAGATCACAGCAGCGTCGTCGACGTCACGGACATGATCAACAGCGACCAGCACGGAGTCCAGCACGTCCTCCCGATCGACGCCGCCGTAGAGCAGCCGGGCGCCGTAACGCTGTGGCCAATCCCCGTTCCAGGGAGTGAAGTCGTGCGGGCGGATCGCCACGTAGGACAGCCCGTGCTGGGCATGGTGATAGGCCAGCAACTCCTCACCGATCCGCTTGGTGAAGCCGTACTTCTCATAGTGCCCGTGCCAGGACTGCGACGACAGGAAGACGCAACGCCGGATGTTGTTGGCCAGCGCCGCCTGGAGCGCCCAGAAGGTGCCATCGACGTTGAGCCGCCAGAAGTCGGCCTCCGTCTTGGTCGAGCTGTGGACGCCGTGCCAGGCCGGCAGGTGCAGGAGCAGATCGCACCCACGGGCCGCCGTCTCGAGGCCGAAGCCGATCTGGATGTCGAGTTGATGGAATTCCACCGCGTCGGGCAGGCCGTCGGGCCGGACCAGATCGCTGAGGACGAGCTCATGTCGGCCGTCGGCGAGGAGCCGTTGGGTGATCCCGCGCCCGAGGTTGCCGGCCGCACCAGTGATCAAAATGCGCACGCGATCACAGTACGCAATTGGATACGGTCGCCCGATGAGCCCCGAGGATCCGACAAGCCCCGATATTGCGCCCAAGACCGACGACTGGGCGACGACCGCCGGCGAGCGCGACGCACTGGAGACCTTCCTTGATCAATACCGCGCCATCGTCGTCTGGAAGCTGGCCGGGCTGTCCGACGAGCAGGCCGGCCGCAAGCTCGTCGGGTCCGGCACCACCCTGGGAGGGATTGTCAAGCACCTGCGCCACGTCGAGGAGGCGTGGTTCGTCAACGCGCTCGAAGGGGTACCGCGCCCGGACTGGCGGGACACCGATCCCGAATGGCAGTACCGGATGGAGCCGGGCGAGACGCTGGCCGGTCTGATCGCCGACTACGAATCCGTCTGTGCGACGTCGCGGAGGATCGCCGCGCACCATGGCCTGGACGATCTGGCCCACCACCCGAGGTTGGGCGACCTCAGTCTGCGCTGGATCTACCTGCACATGATCGAGGAGACCGCCCGGCACGCCGGCCACCTCGACATCCTGCGCGAGCAGATCGACGGCGAGACCGGATTCGCCTGAGGTCCGGATCACCACGTCACTGCCGGATCGGCGATCCGATCCCTATCATCACGGTGTGAGTACGACTCCAGCCCGGCCGGCGATCGTGCTCGTCTCCGACGAGCATGCCGAGACGCTGCTCGACGAATTCGGCCGCTACGCCCGCGATTACGAACTCCGTACCGCGCACTCCTGTGTCGAGGCGATCGCGGCCGTCGAGCGCTTGCGGGCCGAAGGCTCGGACATCGCCCTGTTCGCCAGCGACTCCCGGCTGCCCGACGCCGACGTGCTGGTCGCCTTCTCCGCCTGGCGGGCTGCGGTCCCGACCGCCCGTCGGGCGATCATCGCGCCCTGGGAGCGTTTCAGCTCCGACGCGGCACCGCTGCGGCTGGCGATGGCCAAGGGCAAGTACGACGCGTACCTGCTGATGCCGCGCGGGCCGCGCGACGAGGAATTCCACAACGCGATCACCGATCTGCTGTCCGATTGGGGCTCCTCGGTGCCCGACCCGGAGGCGATCACCGCCAAGATCATCGCTCCGACCCAGAACGGTCTGACCCTGGAGATCCGCGACTTCTTCGACCGGATGGGCATGCCGACCCGGTTCTACGCCCCGGACAGCGAGGTCGCCCGGCACGTCCTGGCAAGCCTGCCGGCCGAGGTGGCGTACGACCCGCGCTTCCCGCTGGTGTGGTCGGTGGTCCGTGAACCGATCGTCGCCCGGTCCGTCAGCGACGTGGCCCGGTCGATCTACGGCGCACCGGACGAGGTCGCGGTTCCCGGTGTCGTCGATCTCGCGGTGATCGGCGCCGGCCCGGCGGGACTCGCCGCCGCCGTCTACGGCGCCTCCGAGGGATTGTCGACCGTCGTCCTGGAGTCCGGCGCGATCGGCGGCCAGGCCGGCACCAGTTCGATGATCCGCAACTATCTGGGCTTTCCCCGCGGCATCTCCGGGATGCGGCTGGCCCAACGTGCCCGCAACCAGGCGTTGCGCTTCGGCACCCAGTTCTTCACCGGCTGGCCGGTCCAGGAGTTGCAGCCGGGGGAGTTGCAGCCGGGCGACCCGCACGTCGTACGGACCGAGGTCGGCGACATCCGGGCCCGTGCGGTGGTGATCGCCAGCGGTGTCCGCTACCGCAAGCTCGGCGTCGACTCGGTCGAGGCGCTGGTCGGCAACGGCGTCAACTACGGCGCCGCGCTGACCGCGGCCCGCGAGCTGGACGGTCGCGACGTCGTGGTCGTCGGCGGCGGCAACTCGGCCGGCCAGGCGGCCGTGCACCTGGCCCGCTTCGCCCGCTCGGTGCGTCTGGTCGTACGCCGCCCGAGCCTGGAGGAGACGATGTCCTCCTATCTGATCGGCGAGATCGCCTTCACTCCGCGGATCACCGTGCAGACCTGCACCCGCGTGGTCGACGGGGCCGGTGACCCGCTGCTGGAGCAGGTCACCCTCGAGGACACCAGGACCGGAGAACGCAGTACCGTCCCGGCAGCAGGCCTCTTCCTGTTGCTCGGCGCCGAACCGTACTGCGACTTCCTGCCCGCCTCGATCGCCACCGACGACCGCGGCTTCGTGCTCACCGGCAGGGACGTCCCGCAGACCGCCTGGGCCGACGGCCTGCCGCCGGCCGATCTGGCGACAACCGTGCCTGGTGTGTTCGCGGTCGGCGATATCCGGTCGGGCTCGATGAAGCGGGTTGCCGCCGCCAGCGGCGAGGGCTCTTCGGTGGTGCCTCTGGTGCATCGCTGGTTGGCAGCCAGCCCATCCGTCACAACCCCATGACCGGTTTCCGGACAACCTGATTGTTAATTCTTGATCAAGGGAGTTCTTGATCAACAACTGTGGCAGATCACTTGGTTGATCTTGGATTGACACTGCTTGGGCTGTACGCCAACGAATTCGGGCCCCGCCGACCATGATCAATGATCTTGAACTGGGTTAAGGCTGGCACAAGGACGGCTCAGGACCCGCCTGTCAGGAAGGTTACAGACATGTGAAACCTGGTTGCGATACTTGGCATGATGGGCCGGATCCGCCACAGTGTTGGAAAGGAGTTACCGCACCGTCGAGTCGTGCCGGCGCTGCGGAATCGCTGTACTGGTGGGAAATTCCCGCCGTAGCCCGACCGGACATCGGCGTTCGGGATCCAGGTTTGACAGACCGGCTTGGTTCTGTTGTCCTGGATCGACCTGGTCGTTGCGGACCTGAAGGACGCCGAGGATCACTCAGCCCTGCCACACGAGGCTTGCCAGAGCCCCGAGGAGTTGATCATGTCTCTTGAGATCGTTATTCCCGCCCATAATGAAGAACACCGGATAGCGCAGACGCTCCATGCCTATTCGAACGAGCTGTTGCAATCGGATCTGACGATCACGGTTGCGTTGGACGACTGCACCGACGGGACCGCCGAGATCGTCGACTCCTATGCCGCCGACGATGATCGGATCCGCGCCAAGGAGTACCCACGGCTCGGCAAGGGGGGAGTGCTCTCGGAGGCCTTCCGGTCCACCGACGCGGACATGGTCGCCTTCGTCGACGCCGACTGCGCCACTCCACCGTCGGAGATCGAGGTGCTCACCTCGACCCTGGCGCAGACCGGTGCCGACATCGCCATCGCGTCCCGTTGGCACCCGACCTCAGTGCTGCCGCGGCCCCGGCCGCTCGGCCGGCGGATCGCCAGCCGGGGTTTCGCCACCGCTGTCCGGACGATGTTCTCGCTCCCCTACGCCGACACCCAGTGCGGTGCCAAGGTGCTCACCCGGGGCGCGGCCGGTCGGGTGATGCCTTTGATGAGCTCACGGGACTTCGTCTTCGACGTCGACCTGCTGCTGGTGGCCCGCGCCCTCGAACTCCAGGTCGCCGAGGTGCCCACCGTCTGGATCGACCGCGACGGATCCCGGGTCCGGGTCGTCCACGACAGCATGCGGATGGCCGCGTCGCTCGGCCGGTTGTGGCTGCACCACCAGGTCGTCCCGGTCAAGATGCCGGCCCGGCCCGCGATGGAGATCGCGGCCCAGCCGGCATTCGGCCGGGCAACCGTCTCCCGGATCCCGGCGGTCGTCCATGCCGACATCCCCGCCAGGGTGGAAGTCGGGGTCGACGTCGGGGTCGAAGTGGACGATGTCCTCGGCGAAGGCGGGTTGTCACGTGCCTCCTGAGTCTGCACCTGATGTGGCTCTGATCAGCCCGTATCCGCGACTCGGCACCCGGCACGACGGAGACTCCGGCGTTGCCTCCTACACCGCCAACCTGGCGCACGCGCTGGCCGGTTGCGGCGCCAAGGTCGTCGTGATCGCCCCGCGGGTCGAGGGCGAGCCCGAGCGCGGCGACGACGGACCGGTCGAGGTCCGCCGCGCCTTCACCGACCGCACCCCGACCGCCGTCCCGCAGGCTCTTGCGGCGGCATCGGCGACCGGTGCGCCGGTGGCCCACCTGCAACACGAGTTGTTCCTCTACTCGGGTGCCGCCGGGCTGCCGACGACGGTCGCAGCACTGGCCGCCCGCCGCGCGGGTGTTCGGCGACCGGGGGAACGGGCACGCCGGCAGCGGACCGTGATCACCATGCACCAGGTGGTGAACCCTGCGGCTGTCACCCGGGACTACACCCGGATGCACCGGGTCGCGGTCCCCGCACCCGCCGCACGGCTGGCGATCGGCTCGGTGCAGCGCGTGCTGCCGAAGCTGGCCGACCGGGTGCTGGTCCACGAACCGGCCTTCGCGCGGATCATCCGCGGTGCCGCTGTCGTCCATCACGGCATCGAGGTGCCGGAGCCGCCGACCGAGTCGAAGGCCGCGATCCGCGAGCGGCTGGGTGTCCCGGGAGACGGGTTGCTGGCCATGTGCTTCGGCTTCCTGGCGCCGTACAAGGGTCTGGAGACCGCGCTCGAGGCAGCCTCGCTGACCGACGAATCCGTACGCCTGGTGGTCGCCGGCGGCCCGCACCCGCGACTGGCCGCCCAGGGCGACGACTATGCCGAGCGGCTGCAGAGCCGCTGGGGCGCGGCCGCGACCTTCACCGGCTACGTGCCGGATCAGTCGGTCGGCGACTGGTTCAACGCGGCCGACGTGCTGCTGCTGTGCTACCCCGAGCCGCACGCCTCCAGCGGGCCGCTCGCTCTGGCCCTGGCCCATCACACGCCGGCATTGCTGAGCCGCCGGCTGGCAGAGACGGTGGGGGCCGATCCGGCGCTCGCCGTCGGGCCGGACCCGCACGACTGGGCCGACCGGTTGACCGCCCTGGCGGCCGACCCGGACGGACTCGCGCTCATCGGTGAGCGGATCGACCAGATGGCCGGCGACCGCGCGTGGCCGGCGGTGGCACAACGCCATCTCGACCTCTATCGAGGAGCACTTGATCATGACGACCGCCCTGCTGCTGCAGACCTCGCATTGGCGTGACGCGGCGCACGACGCCGTCCTGACCGCAGCAGCCCGCGAACTGGACCCGGTCCGGGTCGTCGCGGCGACCGCGGATCCCGAACGAACCGAGCGGATGACCGGCCTGCCGGCCGTCGCCGCCGATCGCCGTACGCTGCTGCGCACGCTGCGATCGGTCGACGCGGTGGTCGTCATCGGCGGCCGCCCACTGGCGTCGTCGGCCACGACCGACCAGATCTTCGGCCTGGCCGACCTCTACACCATCGCGACCGCGGCCAGGACCGTCGGCAAACGCTTCGCCATGATCGGCGTCGCCGCCGGCCCGCTGCAGACCCGCCGGGATGCCTTCCTGGCCCGCCGGCTGATGATCGGCAGGGCGCTGGCAGTCGTCGACGAGCCCGAGTCCGCCGACATCCTGACCGAGGCCGGAGTGCCGTCACCGATCCGGGTCGGAGCCGATCTCGGCTGGCTCGAGTTGCAGGAGCCGCCGGTCGAGCCCGAGCCCGCCCAGGACGGCGCGGGCACCTTCCCGGGCGAGGAACTCTGGTTCGCCATGACCCGCCCCGGTATCGATGCGGCCGGCGGGGAGAAGGCGGTCGCCGACGACCTGGCCGCGGTCCAGAGCTCACTGGCCGACCGGCTCGGCGTCCCGGATCCCGGTGTGCTGATCCAGGCCTGGCGCGGCGGCACCGCCTCCGGCGCCGACCTGGAGTCGGCGGCCGCGATCGCCGGCGAGCTGCGCCGCGGCGAGGTGCCCGTACGGGTGCTGCCGCCGCCGCTGTCGCTGGCCGAGGTCCGGGACGGGCTGAGCCGGGTCGCGCTCTGCGTGACCGGGGACCAGCACGCCCTGATGGCCGCCGCCGCAGCGGGTGTCGGCGTGATCTCCTGGCCGGCCGATCCGGCTGCCCGCGCCATGTCGGACTGGTTGGACGTGCCGACCATCACCGACAATCTCGCGGCGAGCGGGCATGCCGCGCCGGCGTTGGTCGACAGCGCCCTGGCGCGCGCCGGCCAGACCCTGCCGGTCGTCCGCGAGCAGATCGCGACCGCCGGCGAGGTGGTCGACCTGCTCCGGGTGCTGCTCACCGACGGCGGCGAGCTGCCGCGTACGCCCTCGTCCGGCCGGGCCGACCATGCCCACGTCGTCCGTCCGACGGGGGTCATGCGATGAGCGCCGTCGACACCGCCCGGACCGGGTCCGGCGGGCCCGGATCAGGAGGCGCCGAGTCCGGCGCCCCGACCACCCTGCTGGCCCGGGTCCGCCGGGCCGGCAGCAAGCAACTGCTGACGATGTCCGGCCAGTTGGTCGCCGGCGTCGGCAACATGATCATCTCGGCGCTGTTCGCCCGGGTGCTGCTGCCCGGCGAATACGCCGTCCTGGTCTCCTTCGTCTCGGCCTACGTGCTGATGCACATGGTCGGCTCGAGCGTCACCGCCGCTGTGGCGATCGACCCGGGGCTGCACAAGCGGCTGTTCCGCCGCGGCCTGGCTCTCGGTCTCGGCGTCGGAGCGATCCTGGCCGCCTTGTCCGGGGTGCTGTCCCCGCTGCTCAACCTGCCGGTCCCGGTGATCATCCTGCTCGGCGCCGCCGGGCCGTCGGCCGTGCTGCTCGCGCTGGCCCGCGGCCGGCTGTACGGCACCCAGAGCGTCGGCGGCACGGTCGCGACGCTGATCACCGAGCCGATCGGCCGGGCCGTGATCGGCCTGCTGCTGGGCAGTGTGATCGGGCCGGTCGGCGCCGCCGTTGGCGTGGTCGCCGCCGGTTACGCCGCGCTGGCCGCTGCCTCGATCGCCGCCCGCCGGGGACCTGACGTGCTGCCGCAGGTGGCCGAGGACACCGGCCGGCATGCCCGCCGGGCCCGCACCGGTGACTCGCTCTACGTCACCATCACGTTCCTGCTGGTCGCCTGCCTGGCGTCGGCGAACGCGATCTTCTCCAACCGGCAGCTCGGACCGGGCGAGGCCGGCGTCTTCGCCGCCGTCGCGACGATCGGCAGCGCCGCCTACTTCGCCACCGGCACCATCCCGATGATGCTCAGCGGCAGCCGCGACTCCGGCCGCAGCAGCCTGCTGGTCGCCGTCGGGGTGGCCGGGGCCGTGTCGCTGGCCGGTGTCGGCGTCGTCGCCCTGCTGCCGGCCCGGGCGTACGCGATGGTGCTCGGCGAGCACTACGCCTCGGTCGGCGACTACGTGGTCGCCTACGTCGCCGCGATGGCCGCCCTGGGGATCGGCCGGGTGCTGATCGCCCAGCTGTGCAAGACCGGACTGGCCCGGGCCGCCGCGGTGCTGTCCGCGCTGTCGGTGGCCGTCCAGGTCGGCGTGTTGATCCCGGCCCACTCGGCCAGTGCGGTGGTCGCGGCGACTGCCGCCGGCTGCGGCATGCTGCTGGTCGGATCGGCCGTTGTGCTGTTGCGCGAGGCACGTCTGCAGCGGGCGATGGTGGTCGTCGACCCGGAGGCGTCCCGGACGGCTGTCCGGCCTGCCGCGGCTCCGGCGCCGGCCGCACCGCCCGTGGTCCAGCGGGTCCCGCTGGGATCGAGGATCAAGGGGTTGTGGCCGCTGTGGCTGGCCATGGCGCTCGGCATCGGCCTGCGCGTCGTCGTCACCCGGAGCATCTGGGTGGACGAGGCGATCAGCATCCAGCAGGCCCAGCTGCCCTACCCGGACATGATCAACACGTTGAAGAACGACGACGTGCATCCGCCGTTGTTCCACACGATCCTCTGGGCACTGGTGCACCTGACCGGCTCGACCGCCGAATACATCGTGCGGCTGCCGAGCCTGCTGGCCGGAACCGCCTGCATCCCGATCTCGTACGCGATGGCCAAGGATCTGTGGAACCGCCGCACCGCGGTGGTCGCCGGATTCGTCGTCGCAGTCGCGCCGGTCGCCGTCTGGTATTCCCAGGAAGCCCGGATGTACGGACTGTGGATGCTGGGCGCGACCATCCTGGCCTGGTGCCAGATCCGGATCCTCCGCGATATCAAGCAGGGCAAGGGTTACGGCAGCCTGGCCGACTGGGCCGGCTTCACCGTGGTGACCGCGGCGATGATCTACGTGCAGTGGTTCACGGCGTTGCCGATCATCACCCAGCATCTGATCTTCCTGGTCGCAGTGCTGCGGGTGCGCAAGTGGCGCTTCGTCCGCAACTGGCTGCTGTCGGCCGTCGTGCAGTTGATCTTGTTCGCCCCGCTGGTGCCGTACATGCTCGACCAGTTCGGCAACATCATCGCCGCCCAGGGTGCATCCACGGCACCGTCGCAGACCGGATCCGACACCGCGACGACCGGCAAACCGGACGTCTACGCCGCGGTCGCGAACACGATCTGGTCGGTCTGGGGCTACCACGCGGACTCCACCATGGTGCAGTTGGGCGCCTTCTGGCCGGTCGCGGTGCTGATGTGTTTCGCCGCCCTGGGCCGGGTCCGGGACCGCACCAACCTGATCCTCGCGACGATCGCCGTCGCCCCACCGGCGATGTTGTTCCTGGTCGGCTTCGAGCGGCGCCAGTTCTTCGAGCTGCGCTACTTCGACAGCACGGTCCCGATGCTGCTGTTGGTGCTGGCCCGGATGGCGGCCACCTGGGGACGTGGGCCGCTGACGAAGCTCCTGCTGCCGGTCGTCACGATCGCCTCGCTGGGCGCCGGGCTGGTCGACCAGCAGATCAACCAGTCCAACCCGCGGGTCTACGACTTCCGCGGCGCGGTCAGCTGGGTGAAGGCCAACTCCCAGCCCCAGGACGTGGTGCTCTATGCGCCGAACTTCCTGCGGACCGAGCTGGAGTACTACCCGTCCGGGCTGACCACGCTGGACGCCAACAGCGCCCACCCGAGCCGCCCACAGACCGGCATGCCCGCGATCCCGAAACAGGGCCGTCGGGTGTTCGTCTTCGGCAGCTTCCTGGAGGAGCCGCAGGTCGCCGGCCAGGTCGGAGGCGTGCTCTCCGATCTTGATCGGGCCAGCAACACCAAACGGCTGGCGGTGCACTCGGTGGCCAACGTGAAGGTGTGGGAGTACCAGCAGTTGCCACCCAGTAAGTCAGGCACGAGCAAGACCGACACCAAGCAGACGAAGGGTGGCAAGTAGATGTCCGACGCTGCTGTTACCGCCGCCAAGCCGCGGCACCGGCTGACCGGCCCGACCGCAGACACCACCTACGCCGTGCTCCGCCAGCCCGAACCGTGGCTGGTCCGGCTGATGGTGCTGCTCAACGTGCTCGCCACCTTCTGGTACTTCAGCTGGCTGCTGCACCCCGAACGGGTCGGGAATCCCTTGCTGTACGGGCTTCTGCTGCTCGCTGAATTCTTCAACGTCGCCCAGGCACTCGGCTTCTGGTGGACGATGCTCTCGGACCGGCCGCGCAAGACGCCGGTTCCGGCGGCGCACTACGCGTCGGTGGACGTCTTCATACCGCGCTACAACGAGCCCGTCGACATCGTCGAGCCGGTGATCGCCGCCTCGGTCGAGCTGCGCGGTGCCGACGTGACCGTCTACCTGCTGGATGACGGCGGATCGCCCGAATTCGCCGCCCTGGCACGGAAGTACGGTGCCGAGTACATCGCCCGGGACGAACACGACGGCGCCAAGGCGGGCAACATCAACAACGCTCTGGCGATGACCGACAGCGACTACGTGCTGGTGCTGGACTGTGATCACGTGCCGCATCCGGAATTCCTGCGCCGGACGCTGGGCTACTTCGCCGACGAGAAGCTGGCCTTCGTCCAGACGCCGCAGTATTACGCCAATGCCGACCGCAATCCCGTCGCGGCGGCGACCTGGGCCCAGCAGGCGCTGTTCTTCGGCTGTATCGCCCGCGGCAAGAGCCGGCTCGGCGCGATGTTCTGCTGTGGCACCAATGTGGTCTTCCGGCGTACGGCGCTGGACGACGTCGGCGGCTTCCCGACCCACTCGATCACCGAGGACTTCGAGCTGTCGGTGATCATGCAGGAGCGCGGCTGGCACACCGAGTACGTCTCCGAGGTGCTGGTGCAGGGACTGGGGCCGGAGGACATGGCCTCCTACACCAGCCAGCAGTTGCGCTGGGCCCGCGGCTGCCTGTCGGCGGTCGGCCGGGTGCTGCGGGCGAAGCTGCCAATCAAGATCAAGAGCCAGTACGCCCTGTCCAGCCTGCACTTCCTGACCGGCTGGACGGTGATGATCTACATGTCGCTGCCGGTGATCAAGCTGCTGACCGGCGAGCAGCCGGTGGCGGCGTCGACGGCGAACACCTTCCTGGTGCACTTCGCGCCGTATTTCATGTTGTCGATCGCGATCGTCGGCATCGCCGGCGGCGGCGTCTACAAGTTCAGCGCCTATGCCCTGTCGGCAGCATCCTTCTGGATCCACATCGCCGCCACCATCTCGGTGGTCACCCGGCGCAAGGGTCGCTTCGTGGTGACGCCGAAGGGCGGTGCTGGACAGTGGCAGCCGGCCACGGTCTGGCCGGGGCTGGTGGTCTGCGGCCTGCTGCTGGCGGTGGGAGTCCGGGGTGTTCTGTTGAGTCAGGACGCTGCGACGTTGAACAACGTGGCGTTCGCCGGCCTGCACCTGGTGGTGCTCGGGACCGGCATGTCGTGGGCCCTACGACCGCGCGCCCTGGAGGAGCGCAGCAAAGCAGAGTTGCCGACCGGTGAGTCCCGCTGGCAGTCCAGCAGTGGCCGACCCGGCGAAGATCAATCCGATCCGCTGAAGGAGTTGGTCCCCGCACCATGATCAAAAGAACCATGATCAAAAGCACCGTGATCAAGAGAACCATGATCACGAGATTCATCAGGACAGGTGGAAGTGCGCTCGCCGCAGGGGTTCTCGCGGCCGGAGTGCTCGCGGTGGGGGCCGCGCCGTCGAATGCCGTCAGCTCGGCCTGCGCGGCCGAGGCGGCCAAGATGCCGGCACCGTGGCACTCCACGGCCAACTACGACTGGGCCTCACCGGCCAACCGGTACGCCAAGGCGTCGATGTATGTACCGCCGTACCCCAAGGCCCAGGCCGCCGCCGACCAGGCCCAGGCCGATGGCAACGCCGCCGAGGCCAAGCGGCTGCGGGCGATCGCCGCCCAACCGCGCGCCGTCTGGTTCACCGACGGATCGATGAGCGCCTCCACACTGACCGACAAAGTGGCCGACGTGGTCTCCGCGGCCCGCAACCAGGGCAAGGTCGCCACCCTGGTGATGTACGCGATCCCGCTGCGCGACTGCGGCGGCTACTCCGAGGGCGGCGCCAAGTCCGCCAGTGCGTACCGTTCCTGGATCAAGGCCTTCCGCGCCGGACTGGTGAAGGGTGGGGTCGCGAGCGGGCCCGGCGTCTCGGTGATCGTCGAGCCCGATGCCCTGGCCCTGCTGGGCAACCTGCCCGAGAACCGGCGGACCGAGCGGATGGACCTGATCCGGACCGCCGTCCGCAACCTGGCCTGGACGCCGAAGACCTCGGCCTACATCGACGCCGGCACCCACGGCTGGGTGTCGACCTCGACGATGATCAGCAGACTGTCGAAGTCCGGACTGGGGATGGCGCGCGGCTTCTCCCTCGACGTTGCGAACTTCAACGCCGAGAAGGGCGAGGAGAGCTACGGCAACCAGATGATCGGACGGCTGGGTTGGAAGCACTACGTCGTCGACACCAGCCGCAACGGCAACGGCGCCAACGGTGAATCCTGCAATCCCTCCGGCCGCGCGCTCGGTCACAAGCCGGTGGCCGACCCGAAGGGCAAGACCGGCAACATCGACGCCTACCTGTGGGTCAAGCCGCCGGGGGAGTCCGACGGCTCCTGCGGCAAGGGCGATCCGGCCGCCGGCGAGTTCTTCCCGTCCTATGCCAACGAGCTCGCCGTCAACGCCGGCTGGTACGTGGCGTGATCAACGGGCAACACTGGGAGCCGAACCGCTGACAACCATGAGGATCGGGGGCCATCGTCGCAAAGCGCTGGATCGTTGTTTCGTCGATCACCGGAGCCGTGGTGATCGCGGTGATCGCTGCTGCCGTGATCGTGACGCACCGCGGGAACACGGCCGCCCGCCCGGAGGTGTCGGTGTCGCGCTGCAAACAGCAGGCCGACCGGATGGGCAAGCCGTGGACCTTCTCCGAGAAGCCGTCCGGGGCGGCACCGGCATCCCCCTTCCGCAACGGGAGCATGTACGTGCCGGAGTACGGCGCCGCGCAGACAGCTGCCGCCGCCGCCCAGAAGGCCGGGAACACCGGTGAGGCCGACCGGCTGCGCAAGATCGCGGCACAGCCGACGGCGACCTGGTTCGCCGACTCCTCGACCACCGGGCAGGCCCTCACCGACCAGGTCGCGACAGCGGTCCGACAGGCGCGGGAGCGGCAGCAGGTCACCACGTTGGTCGCCTACGACATCCCGCTGCGTGACTGCGGCGGCTACTCGGCCGGGGGTGCGCCGTCGGGGGCGGCGTACGTCGCCTGGATCAAGGCATTCGTCGCCGGCCTGCGGCAGGGCGGCGTCCCGGACGGCCCGGGGGTCGCGGTGATCCTGGAGCCCGACGCGCTCGGGCTGCTGGACAATCTGCCGTCCGACCGGCGGACCGAGCGGCTCGATCTGTTGCGTGCGGCCACCACCTGGCTGTCGGCCGTGCCGAAGACCGCCGTCTATCTCGACGCCGGGACGGTCGACTGGCTGCCACCGCAGGAGGCTGCCAAGCGGCTGTCCGAGGCCGGGGTCGCGCACGCGCGCGGGTTCTCCCTCAACGTGTCGAATTTCTTCACCGCCGACGATGTGGCCAACTACGGTCGGCAGATCTCGTCCCGGGTCGGCTGGAAGAGCTTCGTGATCGACACCGGCCGCAGCGGCAACGGACCGCTGACCGGGGGCGGAGACGAGAACTGGTGCAACCCCCAGGGCCGCGCGCTCGGTCCGACCCCGCGCGCGAATCCCGGCCCGAACATCGACGCCTACCTGTGGGTCAAGCCGCCGGGGGAGTCCGACGGCGACTGCGGTCGCAACGAACCGCCGGCCGGACAGTTCTGGCCCCAGTACGCCGATCAGCTGGCCCGTAACGCGGGTTGGTAGCAGGTCCCGAAAGGAGCTCAGCATGAACTCGTCAGCCGACGCCCTCAGCCCGGTCGCGACCACCGCGCCCGCGGTGGCGCCGCGACCGTCCCAGGAACGGCGTCTCGGGCCGGTCCGGATCCCGCTTCGCGACCGGGCCTGGATGCCCTACCACACCGTACGGGCGATCGGGCCGGTCCGGACACCGTCGACCGACCAGGTGCGGGAATTGTTGATCATGCTCCGGCAGACCGATCCGCGGCATCCGCTGGTGTGCCGGATCGACGAACGGACCGCCGTGCAGCAGCCGGTGTCGGCGGACCAGCTCGACGACTACCTCGCATCGGTGATCGTCTTCGCCCCGGCCGGTGCCGACGCCGTCGAGCTGGCCCGCCTGCTGCAGGCCAGACCGCTGGATGGATTGCCGTTCATGATTGCGATCAGCGACCGGGCGGCGGCGATGCGCTCGGCGCACGTGATCGGTGACACCGCGACGGCCAACCCATGGTTCTTCGGGCTGTTGCGCGCAGCCGATCCCGAGCGAGCGCTGGGCTTGATCACCAGCGGCCGCTCGACCCGCTTTCCGTTGGCTGCGGCCTTGATCAACCAGTTCGGCCGGGATCCGCGGCGGGGGATCCGGGCCTTGCGTCGGGCACTGCCGCTGGGACCCGCTACCGGGTCGGCGGGGAGCCCCGTCGCCGCCACGGTCGGGATCCCGGAGTTGATCACCAGGACCGCGACCCCGGATGTCGAGGCCGCATTGCGGACCTGGCGTGCTGATCATGCTCCCAAGGCGTCGGTCGCCGCGCTCTGGATGGCGGCCTCGGTCCGGGCCCTGCGGCTGCACGGCATCGACACCGGGGACGGCGTCTTCACGATGATGAACTGTCGGCGCTACCTGCCCGAAGGGGCGGCGGTGCAGGGCAACTTCGCGGTCGGACCGTATCTGTTGCCCGATGATCTCGCCGATCCCAACGCTCTGGGTACCGAGTTGGCCGGAGCCGCGGCCGATGGCGTACCGCTGGTGCTGCTGACGGCGATCGCAGCGCGCTCGGTGCTGAGGCGCGGACGCCCGGCGCAGATGCCGACGATGGCGACACCGGGCTCGGCACCGAAGATCAATCTCAGCTATTTCGGCGGCATCTCCGCTGACGACGTGGACTTCGTGGCGTCAGATGATCTTGACGGTCTGCGTCATGGTCAATATGTCGTCGCCGCGGAGCCGGCCGGTCCGAACGCGGTCACCTACGTCTTCGCCAGAAGCCCGTACGGGATGCATCTCAGCGCGACGGCGCATCCGGAATTCACCGATGTGGCGGCACTGGATGCCGCGTTGCAGTCGGTCGCGACGGACCCGGTCGGCCTGCTGGACGGCACGGTCTGAGGCAGTCATGGCAGGCTGGTGATCATGACGACGGTGATCATCGAGCGGGCCGACTTCTCCGAGCCCGGGCTGGCGGCCTTCCTGCAGGATCATCTCGATGATCTTGAACCGCTCAGCCCGCCGGAGAGCCGGCACGCACTCGACCTGACCGCGCTGCAGGCTCCCGGCGTACGGCTCTGGGTCGCCCGGAGCGAGGACGGCATCGTCGGCACCGCCGGCCTGGCTTCGCTGGCAGCCGATCATGAAGAGTTGAAGAGCATGCGGACCGATCCGGGATTCCGCGGCCGGGGCATCGGGCGCCGGCTGGTCTCGGTGCTCGTCGACGACGCGCGCAGCCGCGGTGTCGCCAGGATCTCGCTGGAGACCGGGAGCGGTGACTTCTTCGCACCGGCCCGCTCCCTGTATGCCAGTGCCGGGTTCGTCGAGTGCGGTCCCTTCGGCAGCTACCGCCATGATCCGTACAGCACATTCATGACGCTGGTCGTTTCATGACGGTGGCCTGAGCGGGACAGGAAGAGGTGGGCCCACGCGGTGAGGGGCCGGCAGCGGCGGACAACAGCCGCCAGCCCCTCACCGGACCGGGCCACATGGCTGCGTGACGATCCCCCGTGGCGTCACGACTCCATGTAGTCCGGTGGGGCACTATGAACCGGCGCTGGCCTCCCCCAAAGCGGGCACCGATCATCCCCCCGATCGCGCTCATTCGGCGATGAGCACGACATAAGACTCTCGCACCGGAGTATCTGCGTCGTCAACCTTCGGCATCATCTTCACGTACTACGTCAGGATGACGCCGGGCGGTGGGCCGCCCTACCCACGGTATTTCTGGCTCGGACTGATGCGGAACCGTCCGAACGGCGCAATGATCATCGCATGCAGATTGGTTCAGAGGTCGCCATCCACACCCAGGGCGACGGTGGCAGTGTCGGCGAGGCCGTCGGCACGGGCAGGATCATCCATCCTCAGGTCGTCCAGGTCGCACCGCCGCTCGATGCGGAGCTATCCCGGGTCGCCCGGCAGGCCGGCGAGTTCGTCATCGTGACCCCGGAAGGCAACCACCAGGTCTTCCGGATCCGGCCGGGTCTGGTCAGCTACGACGAGGCGGTCGAGATCGCGTCTCGCGAACAGCCGGGCGTCGAGTTCATCGAGACCGAGACCGGCATCGTGGCTTTCGAGTTCGAGGAAGCTTTGGGTGAGGGCCACCATCCTGGATTCGGCAGCCCGTGGTGGTGCCGCATCCTCTGCCTCAGCTCCTGTTCGTCGTGTTGAGGTGTCTGTGGGTCACGTAGGCAGGATCGGATCTATCCCGGTCAACCGTTCCGCCCTATGGGTCGGATTGGACTGCCTGATCGCGGCGGCCGCCGGCGCGTTTGACGTGTCGGTCTATCGCAACGCAGACACAATCGGGTTCCGACATGGTGGGTTCCCGGTGCCCATCGGAATCGGCTTGATCGTTGTCGGGGCGGCGGCACTGGTGGTGCGTCGGCGCTGGCCGATGGCTAGCTTCGTCGTGGCGTGGTGCGTTGCCTTCAGCGCTCTGATTGCCCCCGACCTTCAGCCGACCGCGATCCTGCTGGTCGCGCTTTACGGCGTCGCGGTTTCGGCCGGTCGCTACGGCGCGGTGCTCGCATTGGTTGCATCGATCGGCGCTCTCGCTCTCTCAGCGGTGAACTCGGCGCCCGTTGGGACTGTCTACTGGAAGACTTCGTGGTTCTTCGGAACCGCTGCAGCCGATATTCTGCTGCCGCTGGCTATCTGGTCCTTCGGCCGCTTCCGCTACCGCTCGCTGGCCCGGATCAGCGACCTGCGCCGCGAGCATGATCAAGCTCTCGAGGTCGCACGCCGCGACGAGCGGCTGATGCTCAGCCACGAGCTGCACGACATCGTTTCCCACACGGTCAACGTGATGACCCTGCAGGCGGCCGGCGCCCGGGCGATCCTGGACCTGGATCCGTCCAAGGTCGGGCCGAGCCTGGAGATCATCGAGCGCGCCGGCGTCCAGGCGATGAACGAGTTGCAGCGTTTGCTCGGCGTGCTCCGCGCCGACGGGACGGACCAGACCACCGCGACCCAGCCGCAGCTTTCTGATCTTCCGCAGTTGCTGGAGACCGCGCGGTCGTCCGGCCAGACGGTCGAGTTGGCGATCAACGGTTCGCCCGGTGAACTCGATCCCAGCGTGGAGCTGGCCTGTTACCGGATCGTCCAGGAGGCGTTGACCAACGCCCGCAAGTACGCCGGCCCGACCGCCCAGGTGGCGGTCGGGATGGAATGGATTCCGCCGCAGCTGGTGCTGACGGTTCGTAACGCCGCCGGTACGGCCTCCGACCAGGCGGTGCTGTCCACCGGCAACGGCCTGGCCGGCCTGTCCGAACGGGTCCGGCTGGTCGGCGGCCGACTGGAGACTGAGGAGCTTCCGACCGGCGGGTTCCTGGTCCGGGCCACCTTGCCGGTGGCCTCGATGCGTACGTCTGTGGCCGAGGCCGTGCCCACTCACAGGTAAGAATCTTCCCTAGCTGCCTCCGCCGTCCTCCACCGGCACTATCATCGTCGCGGACGTGATCATCGTCCGGTGCGGCGTCATGGATAGGGGGCGCGACAGGAGTGCCGATCTCTGTCGTGGTTGCCGATGATCAGGAGTTGATCCGGGCCGGAATCGTGATGTTGCTGGCGGCCCAGCCCGACATCACCGTGGTGGGTGAGGCGGCCGACGGCAACGCGGTCCTCGCCCTGGTCGCCGAGCACGCGCCCGATGTCGTGCTGATGGATCTGCGGATGCCCGGCCTGGACGGCATCGAGGCCACCCGGCGGATCACCGCGGATCCCGCCGATCCTGATCACCCGACCAGGGTGCTGGTGCTGACCACCTTCGGCGACGACGAGTCCGTCTATCCGGCGTTGCGCGCCGGCGCCCAGGGCTATCTGCTCAAGCACGCGGCGCCGCAGGACCTGCCGTCGGCCATCCGCCGGGTGGCGGCAGGAGAGGCCTGGCTCGATCCGTCGATTGCCGGCGGTGTGATCGAGCGGCTGTCGCTGGTGCCGAAGCACAGTGTTGACGCGGACGAGATCCGCAAGCTGCTGACCCCGCGCGAGCTCGAGGTGCTGGCCCTGATCGCCCAGGGCCTGTCCAACCGGCAGATCTGCGAGAAGCTGGTCGTCAGTGAGGCCACCGCGAAGACTCATGTCGCGCGAGTGATCATGAAGACCGGCTGCCGGGACCGGGCGCAGGTGGTTGCCCTGGCCTACCAGTCCGGTCTGGTCCGCGTCGGCTGAGCCCGTCCTCGACCCGCCTCAGGCGACGCGTTCACCTGCGTGGGCCTCTTCGAAGGCCCGATGGATCGCGTCCGGGATCTTGCCGCGCGCCGAGACCCGCAGGCCGTTGGCCAGCGCCCAGGTCCTGATCGCCTGGGCATGCGCGCGATCGACCCGGGACATCGCCCGATGTGGTTGACCGTTGGCCTGGCGATTGACTTGGCGACGACGTTGCCGCCGCGACTGCGGCACAACCCTGGCATGTTCCCGCCACGGACGCAGACACTCGCGGAGCTGGTCCGCATGCTCGTCGGACAGATCGATCTCGTAGTTCACGCCATCCAGAGCGAAATACACCGTCTCGTCTGCAGCGCTGTGACCATCAAGATCATCTACCAAGACGGCAGTGACCCGGTGAGCCATTTGTTTCCTCCCCCGAGAGGAGGCAGCCCGTACGTACCTGCCCCCTTCGGACAGTTCTCCCCGACGGAACCGTCCGCACCACATCCTAGTTTCCTGAGTGCTCCCTCGTGCGGAATTCGGAGGATTTCTACCTTCAGCGCCGGGTGACCACCGGGGTCAGATCGGGATCGGTATCGAGATCTTCGAAGGGATAGACGCCCGGCTCCAGGTGGGTGTGCGGCAGCCGGAGCAGGTCTTGATCAACTCCGCCCGGGGTCAGCCCGAGCTTCCAGCCGGCAGCGGCCTCGTACAACTGCGGCTCGAGATAGCCGATCTTGACCAGCACGATGTCGGCCGTCAGCGGGTCCAGCCCGAGCGCGGTGAAGTCGGTGATCCGGTGGAAGGGTTTGCGGCGCTGGGTGACGATCTCGTAGACCGAACCCGAGCGCAGCACCACCTGGGTGCCGGCGGTCGGATCGCCCTCGGTGATCGAGAACACCTCGGCCTTCATCGGCACCGGACCGCGCGGACCGCCGTCGACGTGGCCGCCGACCTCGACCTCGACCGTGCCGCCGACGCCCGCTGCGACCGCAGAGTCGACCGCGACCGGATCGAAGATCGATGCGTGGATCACGGTGTGGTCGGTGCCGGCGGATTCCGGTCGCTGCAACAGCTCGCCCAGCGTCCAGGACACGTCGCCGGTGCCGCCCGCGGTCGGGTTGTCGCCGGAGTCGGAGATGAAGTACGGCCGCGGCGCACCTTCGGCCAGCGCGGCGTCGAGAGCCTG
>Ga0164242_10002352_pt1 | contig 21899 bp, 16 predicted proteins | sample OricomgcompostMG_FD_108783 | JGI IMG/M metagenome (GOLD analysis project Ga0164242, IMG submission 108783) | Miracle-Growth compost microbial communities from Emeryville, California, USA - Original compost - Miracle growth compost (MG) ... | reverse complement strand
GTCGATCGCGAACAACCCGGACATCAAAGAGGGCATGTCCCGCGCCGAGATCGACGCAGCGATCAAGCGGCACGCCGAGTTCGAGACGCTCTACGACAAGCCGCGCGAGGACAAGGGCAAGGTCCGCGTCACCGGACCGTTCACGGTCGAGAGCCTCTCCCCGCACCGCTCGCTCACCTTCGCGCGCGACGTCGAACCCGAGGCGCGCGAATCCATCAGCGAAGAAGAGGCCGCGACGGGCGGGCCGAACTTCGAGCAGTCCATCCTGGAGAACCTCGCCAAGGCGGGCATCCAGAACGGCCGCCGCAACGAGCGCATCGTCTTCGCAGCGCTGGAGCCGTATGCCGGCGCGTACATCCAGTCGGTCGGAGAGCAGTCCGACGGCGAGGACTCCGCTCCGTCCAAGATCGCGATCTCGATCGGCCCCCAGTACGGCACCGTGAGCCCGTCCTTCATCAAGGCAGCCGCGAAGGAGGCGATTTCCGACGGCAGCATCGACCTGCTCTGCGTGCTCGGTTTCGCGTTCGACGCGCAGGCCACCGAGGTGACCGAGGTCGACGGTGTGAACATCTCCGCCACCACCGTGCTGGACGCCGGCTCCGCAAGCGTCGCCGAACAGGGCTTCGCCTCGGTGAGCGACGAGCGGCAACTCGGACGGCTGAAAGTGCTGCTGGTCCGGATGAACGTCGACCTGCTCATGGGCGAGGACCTGAAGAAGACCGGCGCGGGCAACCTCTTCACGGTCTTCGGTGAGCCGGACGTCGAGGTGCGCGAGGTCGGAGACGACAAGGTCGTCGTCGAGATCCGCGGGGTTGACGTCTACGACCCCACGACCGGTGACGTGCGCAGCGGCGACACGTCCCAGATCGCGCTCTGGATGATCGACACCAACTACAACGAGGAAGCGTTCTTCGTCCGCCAGTGCTACTTCACCGGCGGCAACGACCCGTACAAGCGGTTGAAGGTCGCGCTGAAAGCCGAGATCGACGCCGACGCCTGGACCTCGCTCTACCGAACCGAGTCACGACCGTTCGCACGGCCGGAGACCGGGAAGATCGCGGTCAAGGTCATCAACGACTACGGCGACGAAGTCATGAAGGTCTTCGCTGTTTGAGCCGATCAGGTGAGAGTTGTCGGACTGCGGAGTTAGCAGCGGTGATTCACACCGAAGCAGAGACCGCAGTGGAGGACTGGCGGGCTCGACACCGGGTCGGACCGCCGAACGTCTGGCCGCCGAACCCGAGCAGTAGTCCCTACAACTTCTGCAGGGGGGCATAGCGCAGCATCAGCCATTTGAGGCCGGCGCTGCCGAAGTCGACCTGGGCCTGCGCCCCGTCGCCGGCGCCGCGGGTGTCGACGACAGTGCCCAGTCCCCACGCGTCATGGGTGACCCGGTCGCCGACGGTCAGCTCAAGGATCGCCCGGTTGCCGGCGCCGCCTTTGAGGCCCCGGCCGCCGGAGAGACGCGAACGTGCCATCTGCTCCTGCGCCGACGGTCCACGCCGGGGCGCGGCGCGGTAGCCGTGGTCGCCGTACCGCGACGGCACCCCGTCCGGATCGCCGTCATCCGAGGGCAGGAAGGAACGGCGCGACGTGTCGCCGGTCCACGTGACCAGGTCCGCCGGGATCTCGTCCAGGAACCGCGAAGGCGGGTTCCACTGCGGCGAGCCCCAGGCCGACCGGGCCAGCGCCCGGGACAGGAACAGCCGCTGCTGGGCACGGGTGATGCCCACGTACGCGAGCCGCCGCTCCTCGGCCAGCTCGCCCGGGTTGCCGAACGTGCGCAGGTGCGGGAAGACGCCGTCCTCCATGCCGGTCAGGAACACCACTGGGAACTCGAGCCCCTTGGCGGTGTGCAGCGTCATCAGCGTGACGACGCCCTCGCCCTGATCGGGCAGCGAGTCCGCGTCGGCCACCAACGACACCTGCTCGAGGAACGCATCCAGCGAGGTCGCCTCGTCCGTCCCGGCCCGCGTCGACTCGAACTCGCGCGCCACCGAGACGAGTTCGCGCAGGTTGTCGGCCCGTCCCTCGTCCTGCGGGTCCTTGGACGCGTCCAGCTCCGCGAGATAGCCGGTCTTCTCCAGCACCGACTCCAAGATCGCCGACGGCGAGGAATCCGGCCCGGCCGCGACGGTGCGCAGCGACAGCATCAGGTCGAGGAAGTCGTTGATCGCGTTCACCGACCGCGGCGCCAGGAAGGCCTGATCGGCCTGCGAGAGCGCCTGCGCGAAGGAGATTCCCTGCCGCTGGGCCAGCGCCTCGATCGAGGACTCCGATCGGTCGCCGATCCCCCGCCGCGGCGTGTTCAGGATCCGTCGCAGCGAGACGAGGTCGTCCGGGTTGGCGATCACCCGCAGGTACGCGAGCGCGTCCCTGATCTCCTTGCGCTCGTAGAACCGCACGCCGCCGACGACCTTGTAGGGCAGCCCGAGCCGGATGAACACCTCTTCGAAGACCCGGGACTGCGCGTTCGTCCGATAGAAGATCGCGACGTCCGACGCCTTGATATCGGACGTTCCCCCGGCGGCTACGCCATTGCTGCCGGGGGTGCCTGCACTGCGCAGCGACTCGATCCGCTGCGCCACCCACGCGGCCTCATCGTGCTCGTTCTCCGCGACGTAGCCGAGGATCGACTCGCCGGCCCCCGCGTCGGACCAGAGGTTCTTCGGCCGCCGGTCCGGGTTGCGCGCGATCACCGCGTTCGCCGCGTTCAGGATCGTCTGGGTGGAGCGGTAGTTCTGCTCGAGCAGGATCGTGGTCGCGTCCGGGTAGTCGCGCTCGAACTCGAGGATGTTGCGGATCGTGGCACCACGGAAGGCGTAAATCGACTGGTCCGCGTCACCGACGACCACCAGCTCGGCCGGGGGCAGCGGGTCATCGGCAGCGGGCGACCCGGTGAGTTCGCGGACGAGCACGTACTGGGCGTGATTGGTGTCCTGATATTCGTCCACGAGCACGTGCCGGAACCGCCGCCGGTAGTGCTCGGCCAGGTCCGGGTGCAGTTGCAGCAGGCCGACCGTGGCCATGATCAGGTCGTCGAAGTCGAAGGCGCGTGCCTCGGTCAGCCGCCGCTGATAACGCGTGTACGCCTCGGCCAGCACCTTCTCCGGCCCGCTCGACGCGCGGTTCTCCCAAGCCTGCGGGGTGATCAACTCGTTCTTCAGGTTGCTCACCTGGGCAGCCAACGACCGCGGCGGATACCGCTTCGGGTCGAGATCGAGTTCACGCCCGACGAGCGTCATCAGCCGCCGAGAGTCGTCCGAGTCGTAGATCGAGAACGATGACGTGAAACCCAGCGTCTTGGCTTCCGCGCGCAGGATCCGAACGCACATCGAGTGGAACGTGCTCACCCACATCGCCCGCGCGCGCGGACCGACGAGAGCCGCGACGCGCTCCTTCATCTCGCCGGCGGCCTTGTTGGTGAACGTGATCGCCAGGATCTCGCCGGGCGTCGCACCGCGCTCGGCGAGCAGGTAGGCGATGCGATTGGTCAGGACCCTCGTCTTGCCCGAGCCCGCGCCCGCGACGATCAGCAGCGGACCGCCCTCATGCAGCACCGCCGCCCGCTGTTGGGGGTTCAGGCCGGCAAGAAGGTCGTCAGTGCGCATGTGGGCCTAGCCTACGGTGGGGCACCGACGGTTCCGGGCCGGGTTTGGCGATCCGTCCCCTGACGTGCGACCATGCTTTTGTGACCACGCAGCGATTTTTTTATGGGTATCGGAACTCGATGCCCGTCGTTGCTGGCTGACACCATCCAGAACGCCCCGGGCCGAGTGCTCAGGGGCGTTTTTTATGTGACGCGCCCGCACTCGGCCGGGGTACCGCGAAAGGAACCGGAATGACCACGACCGAGCGACGTCTTGCGGAGCGAGAGACAGCTTCAGTGAATCCCGAGAGCACGACCGGCACGTCCGCGCAGGACAAGATCGACACTCTGCGCCAGCAGATCGATGCGCTCGACGAGGCGATCATCAACCTGGTCGCCGAGCGCGTCCAGGTCTCCAAACTCATCCAGACCACCCGCATCAACGACGGTGGCACCCGCGTCGAACTCGGCCGTGAGCGGCAGATTCTCGATGCCTACAAGAACGGCCTCGGACGCCAGGGCCAGCACCTCGCCGACGCGCTGCTGCAGGTCTGTCGCGGCGAGCGCTGAGCCGTGGCGGGCGTCAGCCTCGACGGCGACGTTCTGCTGCAGTTGGACGACCCGGCCGAGTTGCTGGCTCAGCCGCAATAGACCCGGCAAGTCGAACCTGCTCCCGCAGCCAACGGCTCGCCGGGTCGGCGTCCAACCGGGCGTGCCACTGCTGGCCGACCGGCAGGGCCGGCGTCGCGACGGGCAGGTCGAACAGCCGCAACGCCAGCCGTCCGGCGAGATGCTCGGCTAGCACCGCCGGGATGCTGCCAACCAGTTCGCTGTCGGCCACGAGCAGCGCGGCCAGCGAGAACGATGACACGACTGCCCCGACCTCACGCTGCAGACCGAGTCCGGCGAGGGCGTCGTCGATCGGCCCGTGCGCGCGGCCGCGCCGCGAGACCGAGATGTGCGTGGCGCCGCAGAACCGAACCGGTGTGATCCTGCCGCGCGAGAGAGCGGTACCGCGGGCCACGATCCCGACCAGCCGCGACGTGAACAGCGGTTCCACCCGCAGGTCCGCCGGAACCTCGGTGTGACGACCGATGTCCAGGTCGATGCTCCCGTCGCGCAACGCCTCGATGTCCTCGTCGCCCTCGGGCACGAACCGGACCCGGACGTTCGGCGCGTGCTCCGCCACCGAGCAGCGCAGGACGGCGCCGAGCACCGCAGCGATACCGTCGTTGCAGCGGATGGTGAAAGTCCGCTCCAGAGTGGCCAGATCGAGGTCGCGGTCGGCCCGGAACAGCGCCTGCGCCCCGTCCAGCAGGGAACGCACCCGCGGAGCCGTGGCCAGGGCGAATGGCGTGGGGACGAGTCCGCGGCCGGCCCGGACGAGGATCGGGTCGCCCAGCGCACGCCGCAACCGGCCCAGGGCGCGGCTCGTCGCCGGCACCGACAGGTGCAGCCGTTCGGCCGCGCCCGTCACGCTGCTCTCGTCGAGGAGCGCGGCGAACACCCGCAAGAGGTTCAGGTCCAGCTCGGCAGCCATGGTTGCATGCTATGCAACTTATGCTTACCACGATTGCAGTAGACACAGAGATGTTGGACGGGTTGCCTGGACGCATGAGTTCAGAACGCAGTGTCCTCGCCGCCATGTCGATCTGCACGGTCCTCGTCGTCGGCTTCGTCGCCTCGATCAACCTCGCCGTGCCCGACCTGGCGGCCAGCTCGCTGCACCCGTCCTCCTCGACCGTGCTGTGGATCGTCGACCTGTACGTGCTGCTCTTCGCCTGCCTCGTGATCCCCTCCGGCGCGGCCGGTGATCGGTGGGGACGCAAGGGCGTACTCCTCACCGGTATCGGACTGTTCGCCGTCGGTGCGATCATCTCGGCCGCGGCGCCCAACGTCGGCGTCATGCTCGCCGGACGTGCGCTCACCGGCGTCGGTGCCGCCGGCGTCCTGCCGAACTCCCTCGCGGTGCTCGTCCACGCGACCGCCCCGCAGCGCCGGCCCGCGGCCATCGGCGTCTGGGCCGCCGCCACGGGCATCGCCGGCGCAGTCGGCAACGTGGTCGGCGGCGCGCTGCTCGAGGTGAACTGGCGCACCCTCTTCGCGGTCATGGCGCCGCTCGCCGCGATCTGCGGACTCTGGGTGGCGCGAGTCGCGCCACGTACCGAACGCCACACCCGTCCACTCGATCTGCGGTCGGCCGCCCTGCTCACCCTGGCCACGGCGGCGTTGCTGGCCGGCATCATCCAGGGCCCCGGGGATGGCTGGACCAGCGGGGCCGTGCTCGGCAGCTTCGCGGCGGCCGTCGCGCTCCTCGCCGGTTGGCTGGCCAGCAGCCTGCGTACCGAGCACCCGCTGCTGGACCCACGCCTGTTCCGGATCCCACTGCTGCGCGCCGGCGGTCTGGGCATGACGGTCGCCTTCTTCGGCCTGTTCGGGCTGTTCTTCGTCAACGCCTCGTATCTGCAGTACGTGCACGGGTTCACCGTCCTGCAGACCGGCCTGGCCATCCTGCCGATGCCGATCCCGATGGTGCTGCTGGCCCGGCGAGTACCGAAGTTCTCCGCCCGCTTCGGTAGCACCCGCACCGTGGCGCTGGCGTTCGCCTTCATCGGCGGCGCGCTGGTCGGTCTAGCTGCGTCGGCACATTTGTCCTATGGCGTATACGTGATCTGGCTCGTCCTGCTCGGCATCGGCGGCGCGCTGGCCCTGCCGACCCTCACCCACGACATCACCAGCTCGCTGCCGCCTGCGCAGGCCGGTGTCGGGGCAGGGCTGCAGGCGACCACGCGCGAGGTGGGCAGCGCCCTCGGCGTCGCGATCGTCGGCACCGTGCTCGCGAGCCGGTTCAACTCCGCACTGCCGGACGCACTGCGCGGTGGCGGTCCGCACACGGTGGCGCAGGCGTTGGGAGCGGCTCACGACGCAGCCTTGCGCTCGGGAGTCATCCACGCGTACGCCGACGGCACCCAGTTGGCGTTGATCGTCGCCGGCGTCGCCACCCTGGTCGTCGGTGCTCTGGTGACCGCGCAGTCCGCGTGGTCGGCACGTGTCTCTCGCACGGTTGCGGTCGAGACGGCGACCGCCTGAAACAATGTTGCGGTGACCGTCTCTGCAGACACCGTCGTCGAGGCCGCCAAGCGGCTCGAGGGAGTCGTCGCCACTACCCCGTTGGAGCGCAACGCCCGCCTCTCCGAACGCTTCGGCGCCGACATCTGGCTCAAGCGCGAGGACCTGCAGGGGGTGCGCTCCTACAAGGTCCGCGGCGCGTACAACCTCATCGCCCAACTGACGCCCGAGCAGCGCGCGGCCGGTGTCGTCGCCGCGAGCGCCGGCAACCACGCGCAGGGCGTGGCGTACGCCTGTTCCGTGCTCGGCGTGCGCGGCCGGCTCTACCTGCCGCTCGGCACCCCGCTGCAGAAGCGGCAGCGCATCGCGGCGCTCGGCGGGGACTGGGTCGAGATCGTCCTGACCGGCGAGACGTACGACGAGGCGAAGGCGGCCTCGAACGAGGCCGCGGTACGTGACGGCTCGACACCGGTGCCCGCCTTCGACGACGACCGGACCATCGCCGGGCAGGGCACCGTGGTGTGCGAGATCGTCGAGCAACTCGGCCGCGAGCCCGATTCGCTGGTCATCCCCGTCGGCGGCGGTGGCCTGTTGGCCGGATCGCTCGCCTGGCTGACCGAACACGCGCCGGGCATCACCGTCCATGGCGTGGAACCCGCCGGCGCGACCTGCGTGGCCGCCGCGCTCGAGGCCGGGCATCCGGTCACGCTGCCGCGCATCGACACCTTCGTCGACGGCGCAGCAGTCAGCCGGGCCGGCGACCTCACGTACCCGATCATCGCAGCGGCGGTGTCCGCCGCGGAGACGATCATGTCGAGCGTGCCCGAGGGCCGGGTCTGCAGCGAGATGCTCGAGCTCTACCAGGCCGACGGCATCATCGCCGAGCCCGCCGGTGCCCTGGCTACGGCCGCGCTGGGCACGGCGGTGCCGGTCGAGGCCGGTTCGACGGTCGTCTGCATCGTGAGCGGCGGCAACAACGACGTGAGCCGCTACGCCGACATCGTCGAGCGCGCCCTGGTCTTCGAGGGGCGCAAGCACTACTTCCTGGTCGAGTTCCCGCAGGAGCCGGGCGCCCTGCGCAAGTTCCTCGACGAGGTACTCGGCCCGAACGACGACATCACGCTGTTCGAGTACATCAAGCGGAGCAACCGCGAGACCGGACCGGCGCTGGTGGGAATCGAACTGTCGGATGCAGCCGATCTGCCCGAGCTGTTGGCGCGCATGGACGCAGCTCCGCCGCAGATCGAACGCCTCGATCCGGCGACCCAGCTGTTCCGCTTCCTGGTCTGAGCCGCGGATCAGATACCGCGGTCGGCAGCCCAGCGGGTGAGCTGGTGCCGGCTGGACATCTGCAGCTTGCGCAGCACGTTCGATGCGTGCGTCTCGACGGTCTTGATCGAGATGAACAGCTCCCTTGCGATCTCCTTGTACGCGTAGCCGCGCGCGAGCAGTCGCAGCACCTCACGCTCACGCGGCGTCAGTTGATCGAGATCCGGATCGGCCATGGGTTCGGCAGGTGCGTCGCGGAACGCGTCCAGGACGAAGCCGGCCAGCCGCGGGCTGAAGACGGCGTCCCCGGCCGCGACCCGTTCGACCGCATCGGCGAGGTCACCGGCGGAGATCGTCTTGGTGACATAGCCGCGGGCACCCGCCCGGATCAGCGCGATGACGTCCTCGGCGGCATCGGAGACCGAGAGCGCGAGGAATCGTGTTGGTGTGCCGACCAATTCTCGAAGCACGGCCAGCCCGCCACCGTCCGGCATGTGGACGTCGAGCAGCACCACATCCGGTTCGGCCGACCGGATACCCGCGATCGCCTCGGCGGGCGTACCGGCCTCGCCGACCACGGTCAGTCGCGTGCCCAGCTCGGCACGTACGCCCGAACGGAACATCGCGTGGTCATCGACGAGATAGACGGTCGTCATGCTCTACTCACTGCTCGCTCCGCGTGCGTCGCTCGGTCGGCATCCTGATCATCACCTCGGTCCCCTCGGCCGGCGCGCTGCGGATCCGCGCCGTACCGCCGTACCGCTCCACACGTCCCACGATCGACCCACGCAGTCCCTGTCGGTCGTCCGCCACGGAAGCCGGGTCGAAGCCGACGCCGCGGTCGCGTACGAAGATCGACACCGCCTCGGCCTCGGCCTCGGCGTAGAGCGACACCGACGTGACCGCGGCGTGTTTGGCCGCGTTGACGACCGCCTCGCGGGCCGCGGCGACGGCCGCCGAGAGACGTTCGTCGAGGACGGCGTCGCCGACCATCACGACGTCGACGGCGATCGCGTACGCATCCTCGATCTCCGCGACGACGGACCTCAGCTCGTCAGCCAGCTGGCCGGAGGTGGTGCGCGTGCCGTAGAGCAGATCGCGCAGTTCACGTTCCTGACCGCGGGCCAGGCGGGCCACCTCCCGGGGCGAGTCGGCATTGCGCTGGATCAGCGCAAGGGTCTGCAGCACCGAGTCGTGCAGGTGGGCGGCGATGTCCGCACGCTCCTGGCTGCGGATGCGCTCGGCCCGCTCCCGCCCGAGTTGGCTGACCAGGCCGATCCACCACGGCCCGGTGAGCAGTGCGATGCCGATCACCGTGACCAGCATTGCCAGCAGCCCGTCGCGTACCGCGGAGAAATCGGCACCACCGAGGACGATCGCGCCCCCGGAGATGACCAGGACCGCGCCGATCGCCAGGCGGGCGCGCGCGACGTCCGACGTGAGCCGCGAGCTCGGGTCACTGGCCTGGCGCCAGATGAACGCGCCGCCGACAACCGCGAGCAGGGTCGGGATGAAGTAGCCGCCGCCGAGGCCCTGCCAGATCACGATGCCGGTGACCACCGCGAGCACGACGGCAACGAGCAGGTACTCGAGCCAGGTCGGCAGGTCACGGCGGGTGGACGGCAGGCCGGGGGGAACCGGCAACACGATCCAGTACGCCGCGTAGAGCGCGACGCCGATGCCAGCCGCGGTGAGCACGAGGAACATCAGCGCGATCGTGCGCCGGCGCAGCCCGGTGTGCTCAGCTATCCCCGAGACGACACCGCCGAGGCGGCCGAGGTCCGGGCGCCGGTAGAGCCGCCGAGTGGCAGGCAGGGTCGCGGTCACCGGTCCATGATCCCGCTACGGGGGCCCGCGCCGCATCGGTGACCGCCCCCAAGCCTCGGTTCAGGGTCCGGTTCAGGGGCGTACCCGATGTGCCCTTCCCGGCGCTGCCGCACAGTTGGCGGCATGACCGCTCCAGCTCCTGCTCGGACGCTTCGCCGCAGCACCACCGACCGTGTCGGCGCGGGTGTCGCCGGCGGCCTCGGCGAGTATTTCGACGTCGACCCGATCCTGTTCCGCGTCCTGTTCGCCGTGTCGGCCTTCTTCGGCGGAGCGGGCATCGTGGCGTACCTCGCCGCCTGGGCGCTGATCCCGACGGCCGGGACAGAGCACGCGTACGTGGACCGCTGGTTGGTCCACGTACGCACCTGGCGCGTCCCGCCGTGGGTGGTCGCCGTGGCGGCCGGGCTCGTGCTGTGGGGCTTGGCGTTCAGCTGGTGGGCGCCGTGGGGATTTCCGGGGCCGCATCACTTCTTCTTCCCGGTACTGGTCGCCGTCGTGATCGCGCTCGTGCTGCTGCGCCGCCGCGAGCCGCACCCGCCCTCGCGGCAGGTGAGCACACCGGTGCAGGGCCCGTGGGCGGCCCCCGCCGGGGTCGCGCCCACCGCGGTACTTGCCGAGACCGGGACCGCGACGGATCCCACAGTCGGGCAGTCGCGTTCGGACGCCACCCGGGTTTGGATGAGTGAGGCGAAGGCCGCCTCGGCCGAACGCCGACGCCGCGCGTGGCCACTGCGCAACGGCGCCCTCGCGATCTGGGTCGCGACCATCACGGTGCTCGGGATCTGCGACGCCGTCGGAGGTATCCGCCTGCCGGTCTACTTCTGGGTCACCGGCGGCATCGCCCTCGCCGCGCTGCTCGTCGGGTTCGCCCTGCGGCGTACGCCCTGGTCGATGCTGTCGCTGGTGTTCCTCGGGCTGATCGGCACGGTCGCGTTCGGCAACACCGGCGCCAGCCTTCACGACGGCGTCGGCCAGCGGGTGTTGGTCCCCGTCTCCGAGTCGGAGCTGGCGGCCGACCACCGCTTGGCTTTCGGGCAGACGGTGCTGGACCTGCGCAGCGTGGCCCCGGCTCAGGCGCACGACATCTCGATCACGCAGGCCGCGGGCCAGGTGCGGATCCTGCTACCGAGGTCGATGAACGCGACCGTCCTGACCCGGGTGCGCATGGGACAGGTCTCGGTGGACGGCGGCACCTACGAGTACGACTCGGACTGGGTCGGGCCGCACGGCGCCGGTGGCATCGGGATCGAGCGCACGATCCGGCCGCTGACGGGTGCGACCGGCCCGGCGATCACCATCGATGTGCACCTGGCGAACGGCGAGGTGGCTGTCGACCGCAGCTGATCACGAGGCTCGTCGACAGGCCTGTCAAGTTGCTCAGAGGAAGTAGAGACGGCTCAGGCTGACCGACTCCGCCGGCTCGGACGAGATCGGCTCACCGTCGATCGTGACCTGGCCCGTCGGCGCCACCCGCACCTCGGCCAGTCGGTCGTTGCGGATCATCGAGACCGGCCCGATGCCGCGGGTGCCACGCACCGCCACCCGGCGACGGCGCGTTGTCATATGGTCATCGTCCGCGTCGACGGCGGCCTGACTGACGAACGCCACCGAGAGGTCCGCGGCGGTGGCACCGTGGGCACCGAACTGCGGGCCCAGCACTCGCGGTTGCGAGCGGTCGATGGCCGCGTTCGGGTCGCCGACGACGCCGTACGCCGGGAAGCCCGCCTTCAGGACGAGCTCCGGCTTCGCACCGAACCACGCCGGGTGCCACAGCACGATGTCCGCGAGCTTGCCGACCTCGAGCGAGCCGACCTCGAGCGCCAGCCCGTGCGCGATCGCCGGGTTGATCGTCAACTTGGCGACGTAGCGCAACGCCCGCTCGTTGTCGTGATCGCTCTCTGCGCCGCGATCGAGTTTCATCTTTCCGGCCATGGCGAAGGTACGCCGCACCGTTTCGCCAGCACGCCCCATGCCCTGGGCGTCCGAGGACGTGATCGCGATGACTCCGAGGTCGTGCAGGACGTCCTCGGCACCCATCGTGCCGGCGCGGATCCGGTCGCGGGCCATCGCCATGTCGCCGGGCAGGTCGAGCTTGAGGCCGTGCGCGGCGACGATCATGTCGAAGTGCTCGGCGACGGCGTCCCGCCCGAACGGCAGCGTCGGGTTGGTGGAGGAACCGATGACGTTCGCCTCGCCGGCCAGGCGCAGCACGTTCGGCACGTGCCCGCCACCGCAGCCCTCGATGTGGAACGCGTGGATGGTCCGCCCGTCGAGGACGGCAAGGGTGTCCTCGACCGAGAGGCACTCGTTCAGTCCGTCCGTGTGCAGCGCGACCTGCACGTCGTGCTCCTCAGCCACGCGCAGCGCGGTGTCCAGGGCGCGGGTGTGCGCTCCCATGTCCTCGTGCACCTTGAACCCGCAGGCGCCACCCTCGACCAGCGCCTCGACGAGCGGCGCCTCGTCCGAGGACGAGCCCCGTCCGAGGAAGCCGATGTTCACGGGCCAGGCGTCGAAGGCGTTGAACGCGTGGCGCAGCGCCCATGGCGAGTTGACGCCGACACCCCACACCGGGCCGAACTCCTGCCCGATGATCGTCGTGACGCCACTGGCGAGCGAGGCCTGCATGATCCGCGGCGACAGCAGGTGGACGTGGGTGTCGATCGCGCCGGCCGTGGCGATCAGGCCCTCGCCCGAGACGATCGCGGTCCCCGTGCCGACCACGACGTCGACACCGTCGAGTGTGTCGGGATTGCCGGCACGGCCGATCGCGTGGATGCGACCGGCACGGATGCCGATCGACACCTTCCGGACGCCGAGGATCGCGTCGATCACCACGACGTTGCTGATCACCAGGTCACAGGTGTCACGTACCGCCGCCGCCTTGAGCAGCAGTCCGTCGCGCGCGGTCTTCCCGAATCCGGCGAGGAATTCATCGCCGGGATAAGACGAATCCGACTCGACCTCGACTACGAGGCCGGTGTCGCCGAGCCGGATCCGATCGCCGCGACGGGGGCCGTACGCCGCGATGTAGTCATGCGCCCGCATAGCCACACTCCCTCGCCTTCGCCAGCGCCGCCTCGCGGGCACCGGGGGCATCGAGCGGTCCGTCGACCAGGCCGGCGAAGCCGATCACCACGCGCGCGCCGCCGACCGGCGTCAGTTCGACGGGCACCGTCGCGCCGGGCTCGAAGCGCACGCTCGAGCCGGCCGGTATCGCCAGCCGCCTGCCGTACGCCGCAGCTCGGTCGAAGCGCAGCCGCGGGTTCACCTCGAAGAAGTGGAAGTGGGACGTCACGCTGATCGGCACACCGGCCGTGTTCTCGACCTGGAGCGTGACCACGTCGGTGAACTCGACGGGCGGCTGCGGTCCGGCGATCACCGCACCTGGAGCGGCATCTCCCAAGGATGACTCGAACGGGTCGGTGACCACCGCGAGGCGGGTGCCGTCGTCGAAGACCGCCTCGACCTCGACTCGCGTCACGATGTCGGCCACCCCGGGCAGCACCTGCTCCGGCGACAGCACCGAGCGGCCGACCGCGACGGCCTCGGCCAGGCGCAGCCCGTCCCGAGCGGCCTCGCAGACCGCGTCGGCGATGATCGCAGTGGCCTCGGGGACGTTCAGGCGCAGGCCCCGGGCGAGGCGGGCGCGGGCCAGGGACGCCGCGGAGAACAGCAGCAGACGGTCACGCTCGGTGGGTGTGAGGCGCACGCCGCCATCTTGCCGCGCGACGGGCGTCGAAACACATTCGCCGCATACGGAATCATGGATCCGGTGAGTGCAACGCTGGTGGCGAAGGGGCTGGCCGCCGGCCACGGTCCCAAGGCGCTGTTCGACTCGCTCGACCTGGTCGTCGCGCCAGGTGACGTGATCGGGCTGGTCGGGCCGAACGGGGCGGGCAAGTCGACGTTGCTGCGGACCCTCGCCGGCGAGCTGGCCCCGGAGGACGGCGCGGTCTCGCTCAGCCCGCCCGACGCGGTCGTCGGCTACCTCCCGCAGGAACCGCGCGAGGCTCGAGAGGCACAGCAGCGTCCCGGCGAATCCGTGCGCGGGTTCCTCGCCCGGCGTACCGGCGTCGCCGCGGCGCACGAGCGCTACGAGGCGGCGACCGCCGCGTACTCCTGCGGCGAGGCCGGAGCCGAGGACGAGTACGCCGAGGCGCTCGAGCGGTGGCTGGCCCTGGGCGCCGCCGACCTCGACGAACGCACCGAGGCGATCGCGGCGGACTTGGGCCTCCGCGTCGACCTCGACGCCCCGATGGCGACGCTGTCGGGTGGGCAGGCGGCCCGCGCCGGGCTGGCCTCGCTGCTGCTGAGCCGTTACGACGTCTTCCTGCTGGATGAGCCGACCAACGACCTCGACCTGGACGGACTCGACCGGCTCGAACGCTTCGTCGACTCCCTGCGGGCCGGCGTGGTCGTGGTCAGCCACGACCGCGAGTTCCTCGCGCGCACCGTCACCGGCGTCCTCGAACTGGACCTGCACCAACACCGGGTCAACTTCTACGCCGGCGGCTACGACGCCTACCTGCGCGAGCGCGAGATCGCTCAGCAGCATGCCCGCGAGGCGTACGACGAGTACGCCGACAAGCTCTCCGGGCTGCACGACCGCATGGTGACGCAGCGCAATTGGGCGACGCAGGGCGTACGCAATGCGCGGCGCAAGCAGGCCACCGAGCGGGACAAGTTCGTCAAGAACTGGGCGGCCGACTCGGCCGAGAAGCAGGCGGCGAAGGTACGCCAGAGCGAGCGAGCGATCGAGCGGTTGGAACGCAGCGCTGTCGAGGAGCCGCGCAAGGAGTGGGAGCTGCGGATGGAGATCGCCGCGGCGCCGCGCTCAGGTGCCGTGACCGCGGCGCTCACCGACGCGGTGATAAGCCGCGGCGACTTCACGCTCGGGCCGGTCTCCTTGGAGATCGGGTGGGCCGAGAAGGTGGCGATCACCGGGCCGAACGGTTCGGGCAAGTCGACGCTGCTCGGTGCGCTGCTCGGACGCATCCCGCTCGACACGGGTGACGCCTACCTGGGAGCCGGCGTCGTCGTCGGCGAAGTGGACCAGGCGCGCCAGCTGTTCGAGGGGGACGTCCCGATCCTGGACGCGTTCGCGGCGTACGCACCGGAGCTGGCACCGGAGGAGATCCGCACGCTACTGGCGAAGTACGGCCTGCGCTCCGAGCACGTGCTGCGTCCGTCGGCCACGCTGTCCCCGGGCGAGCGCACGCGCGCCGGGCTGGCGCTGCTGCAGGCGCGCGGCGTGAACCTGCTCGTCCTGGACGAGCCGACGAACCACCTCGACCTGCCGGCGATCGAGCAACTCGAGCAGGCGCTGGACACGTACCCGGGCACGCTGCTGCTCGTCACGCACGACCGGCGCATGCTCGCCGCCGTGCACACGACCCGGCACCTGCACGTGGACGCCGGCCGCGTCACCGAAGGCTGACCCGAACTTTCGGATTGCCGACCCGGAGAACCGGGGTACGTTCCCACCATGATCGTCCTGATCGCCGTCCTGATCGTCCTGGTCATCGTGCTGCCCATCGTCGGCTGGGCGCTGTGGGTCATCGTCAGCGCCGCACTCGTCGGCGCGATCATCGGCGGTCTCGCGCGCTTGATCATCCCGGGTCGGCAGGAGATCGGCTTCTTCAGCACGATCGTCATCGGGTGGATCGGGTCACTGCTGGGCGGCCTCATCGGACGGCACCTGTTCCATTGGGGCACCTTCCTCACCGTGCTCTGCGAGATCGTGATCGCCGCGATCCTGGTCGCCATCGCATCCGGGCGGCTCGGCAACACCCTCGGCAGGCACACCCAGAGCCTGCGCTGGTGACCGAAGCTACTTCGGGATCGTGATCAGGACCTCGGTCCCATGCTTCGCGCCGCGTCGTACCGCGCAGGTACCCCCGAGCGCCTCCGCCCGTCCGATCATGCCGCGTAGGCCGAGGTGGCCTGGCGCGATGGCGAGTGTCCTGGGCATGCCGATGCCGTCGTCACTGACCAGTAGCCGCCAGTAGGCGTCGTCTTCGCTGAGCGTCACGTCGACATGCTTGGCGTGCGCGTGCCGCCGAGCGTTGATCACGGCCTCGCGGGCACTGCGGTAAAACACCGCCGCGACGTCCCTGGGCACACCGGTGAGCGCACCGGTGACCGTGACCTCCGTATCCGTGTCAGTGAAGAATTTCTTTGCGGTGTCGACCAACGCCTCGTGTAGCTCGCGGTTCGCGGCGGCGGGAGGTTCGAGATCGAGCAGCAGTTGTCGCAGGTGTGATTGCGCCGAACTGACCAGGTCACTGACGTCGTCGGCCGACCGTACTGCGGCTCCGAGGTCACCGGCGGCGAGTTGGTTGGCCAGCACCTGCAGCCGCAGCTGGCCCGCGGCCAGCCACTGCATCGCCTCGTCATGCACCTCCTGTGCGATGCGCTGTCGTTCAACCTGTTCGGCGTTCACGAGCTGTCCCAGCAGCACGCGGCGCTGCTCGGCGAGCTGCTCGATCGAACCCTGCGCCTCGAGCTCCTTGCGCATGTCGCGTTGCACGCTGGCGACGCCCAGCCGCTCGCCGCTCTGGTCGTCGTACACCCAGAAGGACCGCACCGAGACGGGGATCGGTGCGCCACCGCGCCAATCGCGCAGGGCACCCCGGCCGGACCAGTACGGGACCACGACCGGCAACCAGTCCTTGACGTCCTGCTCGCCCGGGCGATCGTCCGAAATGACCTGGTAGTCGGACGCCATGGTGTCGGTGACCTCCACTTCGCTCGGGACACCGACCAACTTTCGCCCGGCCTCGTTGAGGAAAGTCACCCGGCCGTCGTTGTCGGCGATCGCGACGAAGTCAGGACTCGAGTGCGCCAGCGACGAGAAGACGTACGCTTCGGCGGCGGCCCGCCGTACCTGGGCGTGCGCAGCGGCCAGGTCCAGGCCGAGCCCGATGGTGTCGGCCGCGCTGGCCAGGACGGCGCGCTCGAACGCGTCGAAGCGCTTAGACCCGGCGTCGCGGTTGCACACGATCAGGCCGCGGATCTTGCCGGACAGCGTGCGCAGCGGTGCGGTGGTCCAATCGGAGATCCGGGTGCCGTCCATGTAGCCGCGCAGCACCTCCCGGTGCTGCGGCTCGACCGTCCGGTGATCGAGCGGACGCAGTAGCGAGTCCTCGAGGCGGTCGTCACTGTCCGAGAATTCCCGCACCCAGGCGCGGATGCCGTCATCTCCCAGTTCGCGCAGCAGCGCGTCGGCCATTCCCTCGCTGCTCGCGTTGCGGTACGCGACGCTGACGACCGGACTGCTGTGACCGGGCGGATCGACCAGAACGACCGCGGCACGGTCGCCGATCTGCTCGGCGATGAGATCGGCGACGCTGTAGCTGAGCTTCTGGTAGTCGCCGTCCCAGGCCTCGAGAGCCTCGGTCAGTTGCGCGAGCAGGCTCCAGCGGCGTACCTGATCGCCGCCGGCGAGATCTCGATCCTCCATCGGGCCCCTCCCCGTTGAGGCCGCGGACGGACTCCGCCTCGTAAGCATGCATGCGGACGGGCTGAGAACCTAGCGATCGTTGCGGATCGAACCTCCCGCCGCCGACCGCGCCCCCGCTACTCCCACTCGATGGTGCCGGGCGGCTTGGACGTCACGTCCAGGACCACCCGGTTCACCTCGCGTACCTCGTTGGTGATGCGCGTGGAGATCTTCTCGAGTACGTCGTAGGGAACTCGCGTCCAGTCGGCGGTCATGGCGTCTTCGGACGAGACCGGACGCAGCACGATCGGGTGGCCGTACGTGCGGCCGTCGCCCTGCACGCCGACCGAGCGGACGTCCGCGAGCAGCACGACCGGGCACTGCCAGATCGCCTCGTCCAGTCCGGCGGCGGTCAGCTCGGACCGCGCGACGGCATCCGCGCGCCGCAGGATCTCCAGCCGCCCGGCGGTCACCTCGCCGACGATGCGGATGCCCAGGCCCGGGCCGGGGAACGGCTGGCGTCCGACGATCTCGTGCGGCAGTCCGAGCTGGCGTCCGATGGCGCGCACCTCGTCCTTGAACAGCGTGCGCAGCGGCTCGACCAGGCTGAACTGCAGGTCGTCCGGCAGCCCGCCGACGTTGTGGTGGCTCTTGATGTTGGCCGCGCCGGTACCGCCGCCCGACTCTACGACGTCCGGGTAGAGCGTGCCCTGCACGAGGAACTCGACCGACTCTCCGTGGGCGCCCGCCTCGGCGACGACCTCGCGAGCGGCGGCCTCGAAGACGCGGATGAACTCACGTCCGATGATCTTGCGCTTGTCCTCGGGGTCGGTGACACCCGCGAGCGCGTCGAGGAACTGCTTGGCGGCGTCCACCACCTTCAGCCGCACGCCGGTGGCGGCGACGAAGTCCTGCTCGACCTGCTCGGCCTCGCCCTGGCGCAGCAGGCCGTGGTCCACGAAGACGCACGTGAGTTGGTCGCCGACCGCACGCTGCACGATCGCCGCGGCGACGGCCGAGTCGACGCCGCCGGAGAGCCCGCAGATCACCCGCTTGCCACCGACCTGCGCGCGGATCGCAGCCATCTGGTCCTCGATGATGTTCGCCTCGGTCCAGGTCGGGCGGCAGCCGGCGATGTCGTAGAGGAAATGCTCGAGCATCCTCTGCCCGTGCTCGGTGTGCAGCACCTCGGGGTGGAACTGGACACCGGCCAGCCCGCGCTCGGTGTCCTCGAAGGCGGCGATCGGCGCGCCCGGCGTCGAGGCGAGCACGGCGAAGCCCGCCGGAGCGCGGGTGGCCTCGTTGCCGTGGCTCATCCAGACCTGCAGCGACGCAGGGAGCCCGGCCAGCAGTGTGCCCGCGCCCGACACCGTCAGTGTCGCGCGGCCGAACTCAGAACTGTTGGTGTTCGCGACCTCGCCGCCGAGCGCGGCCGTCATCGCCTGGAAGCCGTAGCAGATGCCGAAGACCGGGACGCCCTGCTCGAACAGGGCGGGGTCGGTCTGTGGCGCGCCGGGCTCGAACACCGAGGACGGTCCGCCCGACAGGACGATGGCCTTCGGTCCCTTCGCGAGCATCTCGGCGACGGGCATCGAGTGCGGGACGATCTCGGAGTAGACGTGTGCCTCGCGTACCCGCCGGGCGATCAACTGCGCGTATTGCGCCCCGTAGTCGACGACGAGGACGAGATCGGGCTGCATCGCCCCAGTCTACGAAGACGGTTTTGGCGTCTCGTCCGCAGAGCTGCGGTTCAGGCGCCAAAAGCGGTCAGAGCAGGTGGCTGAAGGCGACCGCCGCCGCAGTGGCCACATTGAGCGAATCGACGCCGGACGCCATCGGAATGCTCGCGCGGATATCGGCGGCACCCAGCGCGGCGTCGGTCAGACCGGGCCCCTCGGCGCCGAGGAGGACGGCCCAGCGGCCGGGCACCTGCACCGCACGGATCGGCACGGACCCGGACGGCGTCATGGCCAGGACGGTGAAGCCGGCGTCCTTGATCGACTTCAGCGAGTCGGGCCACGCTCCGCTCAGCCGGGTGAACGGCACGTTGAGCACGTGCCCCATCGAGACCCGCACGCTGCGGCGGTAGAGCGGGTCGGCGGTCTGCGGGTCGAGCAGTACGGCGTCGACCCCGAACGCGGCCGCATTGCGGAACAGGGCACCGAGGTTCTCGAAGTCGTTCAGCGACTCGAGCACCGCGAGGCGGCGGGCCGTGGCGAGGACGCTCGCCGGGTCGGATTCCGGCGCGCGGTCGGCGGCGGCGAGTACGCCCCGGGTGACGCGGAAGCCGACGACATCCGAGATGAGCCATTTGTCGGCCCGGTACGCCGGGACGTCCGGCGGCAGCACCTCGACCAGTGCCTCGAGACGGGCCGGTACGCCGAGGACCGCGCGGACGCGGTAGGGGGAGCGGGCCAGTCGCTCCACCACGTTGACGCCCTCGGCGATCACGACCCCCCGCTTGTCGGGACGGACGTCGGCGTCCTGCAGGTCGCGGAAGTCGTCGAGCCGGCGGTCGTTCGGATCGGTGACGTCGACGATCACTGGTCAGCGAGTTTGGCAAGCACCGGAACCGCTGCGGACAGCACCCGGCGCTCCTCGGCGGTGAGCCCGGCAAGGCGTTGGTTCAGCCAGGCATCCCGCGAACGGCGCTCGGATTCCAGCAGCGATTCTCCTTGCGGCGTAAGTGCGATGATCGCCTGGCGACGATCCGAGGGGTAGACCTCGCGTTGTACCAGACCACGGCCCTCGAGCGTGGCGAGGATCTTGGTCATCGACGGCGGCTGCACCTTCTCGAACGCGGCCAGCTCACCGGCGCTCAGCGGACCGTTGATCTGCAAGGCCGCGAGGGCGGACAGGTGGGTGAGCGTCAGCGACTGATCCGCCCGCTGGTTGCGCAGCATGCGCGTGACCCGGACCAGCGTGGGACGCAGAGCGGAGGACAGCTCCACCTGGGGCTTCTCCGCATCCGGCACGGCCATATCGTTAGCCTATCTAAGTACGTTGCGGCCGCCAAGGAGTGCGTTCCTGAGTTCGGCGACCCGGGCGTCGTCGCGCGGCAGCCGACCGCCGTCGAGCGCCGTCACCGGGACGGCTCCGCTCAGGCTACTGGTCCAGAACACTGCCCGGGCAGAACCCAGATCGTCAACGCTCAGCGGGGCGAGGCGGGTCGCAATCCTGCGGTCGCGGGCGATGTCGAGCAACGCCCGACGCGCGATCCCAGGCAGCAGCTCGTCACCCAGCGGCGGCGTGTGCAGCACCCCCGCGCGATCGATCGCGAAGAGGTTGCCGCGGGTGGTCTCGAGCAGCGTCCCGTCCGCTCCGACGAAGATCGGCACGCCTGCGGGCTCCTCGTTCTCGACGGCGGTGAGGTACCTCCGGTCGGCCCACTTATGCCGCCACAACCCGGTACGTCCGTGGACCAGCCGGGCCGGGCGTGGCGAGGGCGCGGGTGGGGCCGCGCGGCACTCCACGCTCACCTCGCCGCCGGGCGTGAGCACGATGCGGAGTACGGCGCGCCCGCTCGAGCCGGCCGCCGCGCCGGCGGCGACCGCGGGCAGGTCCTCGGGGATGGGCCGGCCGTGGAGTTCGCGGGTGCTGCGGTCCAGCCGGGCGAGGTGGTCGGCCAGGCGCAGCGCCGCGCCGTCGATCACCAAGATCGTCTCAAGCAGGGCCCCGCCGAGCGGCGGCGCGAGGCCTGCCCCCCTGGGGGCTCCTCCCCCCGCGGGGGAGGGAGCACTCCCGGCGACCCGTGTCGAGGCAGTCAACGGCGCCGCCTTGTCGAGGCACTCCTGCCACTCGAGCATCGGCACGCTGTCCGCGGTCACGCCCCCGCCGACGCCCAACTCCGCCCGGTTGTCGCCTATCTCGAATGTCCGGATGGCCACGCTGAACTCAGCGCCCCAGACCGGACTGATGAAGCCGATCGCACCGGTGTACGCCCGGCGTGCGACCGGCTCGAGTTCGTCGATCAAGGCCAGCGCGCGCGACTTGGGCGCTCCGGTCACCGACCCGGGCGGGAACGTCGCCGCGATCAGGTCGCTGTCGCGGACGCCGACGCGAAGCTCGCCGGTGACCGTCGAGACGAGGTGCCACACGCCGGGGTGCTTCTCGACATCGAGCAGTGACTGCGGGCGCACCGAACCGATCTCGCAGACCCGGCCGAGGTCGTTGCGCATCAGGTCGACGATCATCACGTTCTCGGCGGCGTCCTTGGCCGAGGAGCGCAACTCGTCCGGCGGCACGTTCTGCGGACGGGTGCCCTTGATCGGCTTGGTGGTGACCGTGCGGCCGCGGCGGCGCAGGAACAGTTCGGGGCTCAGCGAAGCGATGCCGTCCAGGTACGCCGCGTGCGCCGGCCGCAGCGCGGACGCCGCGCGGGCGAAGAACGCGCGGGGGTCGCCGGCGAAGAACGCCGTCAGCCGGGTACAGACGTTCACCTGGTAGAGCTCGCCGGCCCGGATCGCTTCCACAGCGCGCTCGACGGCGGCGAGATGGGGTTCGCGCTCGGCACCACCGAAGGGCCCCACGGTGAACCGCCCGGCCGCGCCGGCGAGGGCGGCGACGAGTTCGGTCCGGCGCTGCGTGAGGGCCGCGGCGCGCTCAGGCGTCCACAGCGCCTCGAACCACCACTGCCCGGCTCGCCAGCGCAGCACGTGGTCGTAGTAGGCGAACCGCGCCGCGCCGGCGTACTCGATCAGACCG
>Ga0164242_10002351_pt1 | contig 21906 bp, 17 predicted proteins | sample OricomgcompostMG_FD_108783 | JGI IMG/M metagenome (GOLD analysis project Ga0164242, IMG submission 108783) | Miracle-Growth compost microbial communities from Emeryville, California, USA - Original compost - Miracle growth compost (MG) ... | reverse complement strand
TGCTTTCGGCGGCTTATCAACGGCGCAATGGGTTTGCATAGAATTGATTGTTGTTTCCTGCATTATGTTGTTGTGGCCGGTTTTCAAAAAATATCAACTTCAGCGGAGGAAACTCTATGCAACGTAAATGTCCCAATTGCGGGTACGATGTGGAAATGCCTCCAGTCGCAAGTCCGACGGGTGATTATTGCCCGGATTGCGGCGCGTTGATGACGGAATTTAATTCCAAAGGCAATTCATGGAAGGTCATTCTTCTCAGTATGTTATTGGGGATTATCCTTTTAGGAAGTTTTGCAATGGGACTTTTTGGAGCTTGTCTGATTTTGATAGGCGGAATTGGCGGAACTCCAAGTATTGGAGGATTAATGCCAGGCGTGCTGATTTTTGCGGCAGCAATCGCTATTGGTGTATTATGTGTTCGGGGATTGACCAAAATTAAGAAGTAAAAGTACTTTTATGTCAACGTATTGCGAAACGAAATCTGAAGAAACTTCGCCAGCAAAAATCCCCGGCGAAAAGTGGGAAGGAGTAGCATTTACTTTCTGTAAAGCCGCTACAATTGTGCTGCTGATAACTCTGTTGCGTGGCGCGCGTTTCATGTTGCCGATTATCGCCGGCGCGGCATGTCTTCTGTATCTTATTACTTATTTTTCTGGTAAAAAGAAAACACGTTGCATCATCAGCCATCCACTTTTGGTAGCCACTTTTTGGGCTTTCATTAGCGGGTTTTCGTTGTGGATAATATTGCGATAAATGTTGTTATAAATAGATAAAATCATGTCACCAATAGAAACTGAACTTCGCCGCCGCGCCGATTATTATCTTCAACAGAAATATCTGATCGTTGATTATTATCGCATTCGCCGCCGTCTGGCTTACCCGTTGCCGGTGCAACGTTTGCATATTCCGCAAGTGCCGATTCCTGGAATTGAAAATTATCCGTGGGCAACTTGGATGACATGGGAATTGGAAGAGCGGATAAATTCTCTCGGTTGGGCGGCGCAATTGCTGGATGATAATGACGCGCGCGAGGCGGTTTGCATCGACTTATTGAATCTTGCCAGATGGCCGGAATATCAGCAATATCCAATGCCGGATTTGAGCCTGGGACATGCGGCGCGCGTGTTGGCAAGTTCGTATCGGCAATGGAGCTGGTTGCCGGAAGAGGTGCGCGGTGCGATAAAAAATGCTTTGCAACGCATTGTGAGTGAATCCGGGCCGTCAGTAGAAAAGCGGTTGGGAAATTATGCCGATTACAATGAGATATTGAATGTTGAACAACCTCACATTATGGTTGCGAACATCCCCACCATTGGTGCGCTGGGCGTGGCGATGGCAGCGAATGCAATTGAGGCAGCGGAAAAAAGTACTTTTAATGGCTATCTCAAAAACGTTATTTTGGCGTTATTTGAAATGCGTGAAAAAGGTTTTTCCGAAGGCGTGGCTTATGATGGATATGTGCTGGATTTCATGATGGATTGGCTGGCATTTTTGCCGGATGCCGATAAAAGTACTTTTATACAACATCCGCAATTCACGCGTTTTCTAGACGAATCGTTATGGCTGAGCGCGCCCGGCGATGTGGCGCAAGTGGCGGAATTGGGCGATGTGGAACCGCAGCAGATGCCGTTTCATATTTCCGCGCAGGCCAAGGCATTTGCCGTGCAGCCGTTGCCGGAACGAGCGTGGTATTTAAATCAATTTGAACTTTCAGCTGGTAGGGCTGGCTCGTCGAGCCAGCCGCGCGGCGCTCTCGGCGAGAGCGCCCTACCTTTATTGCGCGCCGATGCGTTGGCGGCGTTGCATTCTTCGTTGGATAAAATATCGCAATTACAACAACAGCCAAACACACAAGCCAAAGATGCACATCACGCAATAGTTTTGCGTGGTGGTTGGAATGCGAATGACGCGGCTGTGGCAATAGCAAATTCCAATTCGCCAATGGGACATGTGCATTGCGATAACGGTTCAGTGACCATTGGCACGCGCGGAAAATGGTTTATTCAAACACCCGGTTATCAGCAATATTTGCTCAACAGCGAACGCGAATTTACGCTTGGCGCGTCGTCGCGAAATACACCAACAATCAACGGGCAAACGCAAACGCAAAAGTTGGCAAAGTTAATTTCATTGACGACGCAAGACCAAACACAATCCACGGAAATAGATATTTCGCAATGCTATTCCGAAGAATTAAATTTAAAAAAAGTGTCGCGAAAAGTACTTTTGACAGAGAATCAATTGGCCGTCGTGGAGGATACAATTACCGGAGAAAATATCAACGAAATTTCTTATTTCTGGCACGGACATCCGGACGCCGCGTGGTGGATTGAAGACAATTGGGCGCGATTATATTTGGATGGAGAAACGTTATGGATCCACTCGCCGCAAGTGAATCTCGAAGAAAATCAATTGCAGCGTTTACGAGGTTCGCGGGGACAATTAACACTGACGCCAAAAGTACTTTTACCGGAATCAACATCGAAAATTATTCGTTGGTTTTTTCTGTTGAGCGGTATTCCGCCGATGGAGAATGAAACATTACGGAGATTTTTACTGACGGATTAATGAGATTTTTTATTCATATCAAAAAATCTTATAAAAGTCTTTCCAAAATAAATGTTTGAAAACTTTGCGAAATGGGTATAATGGAATTAGAATTCTATAGAATACTACTTTTATGATGAGCACTTTGCACGATGATAAGATTTTGGGGCAGCGGCCACGCTTGCAGGAAGCTTGTATTAAATTGCATGGCATAGCGCAGCAATTGAAAGCTGATGAAAAATTGCCGACGATGGTGGAATTGCGCGACCAGTTGGGCATCAGCGTGCAAACGCTCAATGACGCGGTGCGCGAATTGGAGAAACGTAATATTTTGCGCTGCGTGCGCGGAGTTGGTATCTATGTCGCAAGCCAACGTAACCGTTTTGTCACCGGAAATGTAGGATTCATCACCGCAAGTCCGCGGCGAGACGAATATTGGGGATTAGTGGTGTCAGGAATACGGGAAGCGTTGCATCAACGGGATTGCCACCTGCTATTGATTGATACGAACACTGAATTCGATCGTTGGGAAAAAGTGGATGGCGCCTTGCTTTATTTTTCACAGAATCCGTATAGTCCTCATCTGCAAATGCCGCGGCCACCACGTGAGCTTCCGGCTCTGACACTTCTCAACCGGATTCCTCAGATGGCGTGCATCCAAACGGATGATTTTGGAGGTACTTACCAGTTGACGCAGCATCTACTTGAGTTGGGACATCGCCGTATTGCTTATCTTGCTGCGGCTGGAGTCGAGTTGTCAATGCTAGAAGAACGCAAGGAGGGATATCATAGGGCATTGCAGGAAGCGGGCATCGAATTTCAATCGCGCTGGATGCGTAAATTACGTGTTCATAAGGAATGGGAGAAATCTCCCTTCAAATATACGATGGCCGGTGAATATTACATGCGGCATTGGTTGGAAGAGGATTGGCGAGAATTGGGATGCACTGCTTTGGTGACGCAAAACGATGATGCCGCGCGCGGTGCGATGGCCGCTTTCGCAGCCGCCGGAATGGAAGTTCCCCGTGACGTCAGCGTGACGGGATTTGACGGATTGCCGGCATATCCCGGGATGCAGCGTCTGACTACGATACAGGTGCCGCTGTTTGATCTGGGCAAATACGCCGCTAACTCGCTGTTGGACTGGCTGGCTGATCCTATGAAGGCGCCGTCCGATGTCCGTTTACCAACCCGTTTAATTGAAGGTCAAACCACGGCGCCGCCGCCCGGAGCCGTGTCAGAGTGAATGCTGGCAGAGCATTTCATAAAAGTACTTTTAAAGGAGAAATATGCAACGTCACATCAACAACAGGCTGCAAAGGCAGCTGCAGGGCTTTACCCTGATAGAACTTCTAGTCGTCGTGGCAATTATCAGTTTGCTCGCAGCGATCCTTTTTCCCGTCTTCGCGCGGGCGAGGGAAAACGCGCGCCGCTCCAGCTGCATGAGCAATTTAAAACAGATCGGCCTGGGCATGATGATGTATGCTCAGGATTACGACGATCATGTCGTTCGCGCCAATATTGGGCTTAGTGTGGCGCAACCGTTTCCGTCTAATCCGTCCCATTCAAGTGCGACCTGGTTATGGTGGCACATGCTTTATCCGTATGTGAAAAATACCCAGGTATTTGTGTGCCCCAGTTCGAATACAACCTGGGATGGAAGTTATTCGCCTTCGCCATACACACCGTATGGCTATAATTACTATATGAATGCCGGCCCTTCACTGGCATCCATACCCAACGTGGCCATCACTCCGTTGATCATGGATTCGACGAATTATTTATCGTATGCATATAATACATGCACAAGCGCCTCCGCCTTAAGCAGCACTGTTGTCTGCGTCTCATTTTCCAACGGCAAAAACAGTGATCCGCCGAATCCGTTGCATTTGGATACCTTTAATATGTTGTTTGCGGACGGGCATGTCAAAAGCCAGAAAGTGAGCGATTGGGTTACCGGAAACGCCAAATCTTCCACCGATCCGATCTGGCAAAAATGGGTTCCGGATTATCAACAATGAATTCGGTGAAGTATTCATTCGGAGAATTCTCAATGGCTTATTTCAAAATTTCAAGAATGATTGTATGCGTTCTTACCGGCCTGTTGCTTACATCCTGCGCGGTTGCGCGGCAGGCAACAGCGGAGAATATCGCTCTTGGCAAAAAGGTAACATTCAGTTTGCGCCCCAACTATAGCCTTTGCACCGATCCTGACGACAACATCCAATTGACTGACGGCGAATACAGCGATGGCGGAAACGCCACTTCCCTCTGGGTGCAAAAAAGCACTGTCGGCTGGCAGAGTGTTTTGCCGGTGGTGATCACCATTGATCTGGGCTCAATACAACCCATCTCCGGCGTTTCCTACAGCACGGCGGCCGGCCGCGCCGGAGTGTTGTGGCCTACCGCCATTTACATGGCAACCAGCGATGACAATCAAACCTGGCATTATGCGGGCGATTTAGTTTTGCTATCGAAAAAGAACGGAGTTCCGCCGCCCACTGGCTATAAAGCATTTCGTTACGTGACGCATGATTTGCAAACCAAAGGCCGTTATATTTCTTTCGGCGTGGCGAGTTATCCTCTGGTTTTCGCCGATGAAATCGAAGTGTATAAAGGTGATGATGCGTGGCTGTCACAGCCTGCGGCTGGGCGCGTCGTATCCAGTCTGGGCGATATGGTCAAGGGAGCGATAATTACTTCCTACGCGCAACGGCGCATGAATACGGACATTGCGAATATCCGTGATGCCATCAATCAATCGAATGTGCCTTCCGGTAGTAAAAGTACTTTTAACGCACGCCTGGATAAGGATGCTGACGCGGCCGCGCGGATGGAGCCGTTGCCGGTGGATTTTAAAACCATCCTGCCGCTCAATGACATCCATCGCGATATCCTCGCGGTGCGTGGCGGATTGCTGGCGGCACAAGGTCTGCCGTCGCTGGTCGTCTGGAAAAAGCATCGCTACGATTGGTTACCGCTGCTGGCCGCGCCGAATACCTCGGATAAACCGCGACTGGAATTTTCCCTCTTAGGCAATCAGTTCCGCTCGGATGATTTACTGCTAACCAACGCCAGTGAAAAATCACAAAATATCACCTTGCGATTGAATGGTATTCCGCACAGCGCGTCCTCCGGTTGGCTGCATGTTTATTCCGTGGCATGGACTGATACCACCCAGAACATACCGGTGGCGGACGCTTTGTTGCCGATCGAATTACAAAATAGCGTTTATCAAATTGAAGTGCCGGCCGGCATGACTCGCAAAGTTTGGTTCACGGTGGATTCATCCGAATTGCCCGCGGGTTCCTATAAAAGTACTTTTGTAGTGAACGGAACGCAAGAGCAAGTTAGCATTCCACTCTCGATCAATGTTTCCAAAATAGCAATGGGCACGCCGCGTTTCTCCCTGGGAATGTGGGATTACACCAACGGCAATGGCAGCCGTGCCATCACACCACAAAACCGTGAAGCCGCCATCAAGCTGATGCGCTCGCATTATGTCGATACGCCCTGGGCCACGGGATCGGTATTGCCGCTCCCGGACGCTCATGATTTTGATGCACAGGGAAACTTGACAGCCGAACTAAATTTTTCCAATCTAGATGAGTGGATAGCAATGTGGCCCGGCGCGCGGCATTACATGATTGTCCCCGGCTTGTCGGATTCGATGGCTGGCGCAAAGATCAATACGCCGGAATTCAATGTGCGCGTGGGAAATTGGGCAAAAGCGGTTTCGGCCCATATGAAAACATTGGGGCTGCAGCCGGAACAGTTGGGGTTCCTATTGGTGGATGAGCCACGTAATGACACAATGGACGCCTTCATCGCGGCCTGGGCCAAAGCGATCAACGCGGCCGCACCGGAACTGACACTATTTGAAAATCCCAACTGGGAACGTCCTGACCAAACAAAAATCCAGGACGCAATTACGCAAATCGATATACTTTGCCCGCAATTTCCCATCTATAAGCGCGGCGGTGAGCCGGTGCAAAAGTACTTTGAGAGTTTGCGTGCCGCGGGAAAAACATTATGGTTCTATCAATGCACCGGCCCGGTGCGTTTGTATGATCCGCAGGGCTATTATCGTTATCAAGCCTGGAACGCCTTCGGTCTTGGAGCCACCGGCGAAGATTTTTGGTCATTCGGCGACACCGGCGGCGCGCCCACTTCGTGGAACGAATATGCCATCACCCGCATCAACTATGCGCCGGCGTTCATTGACAAAGACACTGTGTATGGCAGCGTGCACTGGGATGCCGTGCGCGAGGGTATTGAAGATTACGAAGAACTCGCCATGTTGCAGGATCGCATCAAAACCACTAACGATGCAGCCTGGAAAAACAGAGCGCAGGATGTATTAAAAAATGCCGTCGTCGCAATTACTGGCAGTTGGACGGGCGCTTATAATTGGCAAGATGCGAAAGACCCTGACCTGGCGGATAAGCAGTTGCAGTTAGTTCGGAAAATGTTGGATGAATAAAAGTACTTGGCTCAAGTTCAAAATTTGTGCAAACATCGTATCCTTGCATTTGTCACACTGAGCGAAGTCGAAGTGTGACAAATGCTATCATCGCTAAAAGTACTTTTGACAAAAGTTTCGACTTCGCTTAGCCTGACAATTTGCACAAATTTTGAACATGAGCCAAAGTACTTTTAAGAGGCTGACGTAAACGCATCTCCGCTGGCATGCTCGCTATAAGGCGGAAGGTATAACTGCTAACTTTAATAGCACAACCAATGCAGCTGCTTAAACTGACTGGAATATTCTTAGATGGAACCCAACGTGAAAATTTGCGATAATCATTGCATTGCTTCACTTGTAATTATGAAGGGTTCCATCATGAATCGAAAACAGTTTCTTGGGCTTGGCTTAGCAAGTATCTCCGCACTTGGCGTCCTGTGGTCTTTTCAGAAGAGCGCCGACGCGATGTTGCTAGTGCAAAATGGTCAGCCTAAAGCCAGCATAGTTGTCGTGAAAGATGCCAGCGCGCAGGTGCAAAAAGCTGCGAAAACATTGCAGGAATATATCCAGAAAAGTAGTGGCGCAACTTTGCCCATCGCCGCAACGGCAACCGGCAACACCATCATCGTAGGGCAAACCGCTGCCGTGGATATTTCCAAAATTGATCAGGACGGTTTTATTCTGCAAGGCGTCGATCCGACAAATTACGTCATCGCCGGTGGCAGCGATTGGGGAACGGAATTTGGCGTTGATGATTTTCTGGAACGCTATCTCGGCGTGCGCTGGCTCGAGCCGACGAATTTGGGAACGGATATTCCCAAGCATTCCACCATCGATATTCCCGACACCAAAATCGTGCAACAGCCCACTTTTCTTTCGCGGCAATTATCTCCGGTCAATATTGAAAGCAACGATCCGCTGGGAAAATGGGGCCGTTTTAATCGCGCGCGCGGCCGCATTCTGTTTCATCATAATATGCTGCATCTTTTCCCGGTCAGCATTTTCGGCAAAACGCATCCGGAGTTTTATCCGATGCAGGCCGATGGAACGCGTTACATTCCCAAAGATGATGACGATCCGCGCTGGCAGCCCAATTTTTCCGCGCCGGGAATTGTGGACGTCGCGGCGGAACGCATCGAAAAGTACTTTCAGGATAATCCTGCCGCCACCAGCTACTCGCTGGGCATGAACGATTCCAATAATTGGGATGAATCTCCCGCATCAAAAGCGCGCCGCAACGGCAAGAAAAATTATCTGGGAGACGAAGATGTTTCCGATGATTTTTTTGAATTCGCAAACGCCGTGGCGGCAAAAGTACTTTTGAAATATCCCGATAAAATGTTCGGCACGCTGGCCTACAACGGCAATGCTGATCCGCCGGATCGCATCGGCGTGAATTCGCATATCGTGCCGTTTATCACTTATGATCGCATGCGTTGGGAAGATCCTAAATTGCGCGACTTCGGCCATCAACTCACCGAACGCTGGGCGAAAGTTTCGCCGGTGTTGGGGTGGTATGATTACGCGTATGGCATCAGTTATGAATTGCCGCGCGTCTATTTTCATCGCATGCAAGATTACCTGAGTTGGGGCGCGGCGCACAATGTGAAATATTCCTACGCGGAAATTTATCCCAACTGGGGCGAAGGTCCCAAGCAATGGGTTTTCACCAAATTGCTGTGGAATCCCAATCAGAATGTGGACGATTTATTGAACGATTGGTACACGCATTTTGCGGGCGAAAAAGCCGCGCCGAAGATCAAGGATTTCTACGCCACCTGGGAAAAATTCTGGACGGTGGATATTTATAAATCCAAATGGAATACCGATAATGGGCAATACCTTCCATTCGGTACGGATCCCTCGTATTTGTTGGATGTTCCGCAATCCTATATCACGCAATCAGATGCCGATTTTGCCGCTGCGTTGCAACTGGCGGACACACCGGAACGCAAGGCGCGCGTGGCCAAGCTAAAAGAGATGTGGGATTTTTATAAAGCGTCCATCATCACGTATCAGGGCGAACATGCGGCGGCACAGGCTGATCCGCAAAACGAAACGGAAGCGTTGGCGTTGCTGGATAAAGCCGCTGACGTGATGGCGGAAGCACGCACTCGAAAAGATCTGTTGGCTGCATTTGCGAAAGATCCGTTGTATTCTGCCAGCGCCACATACATCCAACAATATCCCGCCACCAACGGCGGAAATTGGGGTTCATCATTGCTGTGGCGCGTTTTGCCGTGGGTGCAAAAAAGCGATGCCGTGAAAGCGCGCATGGAAAAGCTTGCGGCCAGCGCTGATCCTGCGATTAAAATACCAGCTCAGTTAATTTTGCAAACGATCAATGGCAAATCTACATTAGTGTCAACCAACCCTTCGTTTGAAGACGGCACCAAAGGCTGGAACACTTGGGATAAATCAGGTGAATCGTCCATCTTCCATAAAGGCACGTGGACAATATCCACCGATGAAGCGCACAGCGGAACGCATAGTTTTCTGATTCAAGGATTGGGACGCGGCGCACCGATGCAAAGCGTCGCTTATGTTCCGGGAACTTATTTTGCTCAGGTTTTTTGTTATGTTCCAAAAGGTTCTAAAGTGGGCAGCGCAAGTTTGGAACTTAGTGTTCAGGGAAACACCAAGATTACCTTGCCCGCAAGCACTATTGCACTTCAACCGGGGACATGGAGCAGCGTTGTGGTTCCGTTTACGTTGCCCGAAGACAAAACCGGCAAAGCCACCAGCGTTCGTTTATTGGTATTATTGAATGGTTTTGATCCTGATGGCAAAATTTATGTGGACGACGCAGGGATTTATAAAATATTAGGTAATTAGGTGTTTGGGTTTTTAGGTAGTTGCCGCAATAAAAGTACTTTTACCTAAATACCCAAACACCTATACACCTAAAAAAGGAACTTTTTTACATGGAAAATAATCGTATATTAGCATTAATGCCGCACCCGGATGATATTGAGATTTTGTGCGCGGGCACACTGATCCGGCTCAAAGAATTGGGATTTGAAATTCATACGGCAACAATGACGCCGGGCGACAAAGGCAGCGCTGAGCATACGCAGGAAGAAATCGCTTCTATCCGGCGCGAGGAAGGAAAAAAGGGTTCGCAAATAATTGGTGCGGTGAGCCATCAGTGCTTGGAATTTCGTGATCTGGAAATCACGTTCGATAATCCGGCTCGCCTCAAAGTGGCTGGTGCGCTACGCAAGGTAAATCCATTTATGGTTTTCACCACGGCTTCGCAGGACTATATGTTCGATCATGAAATCACTTCCGCATTGGTGCGCGATGCCTGCTTCTCCGCGTCTGCGCCGCTTTATCCAGCTGAAGGCAATCCCATTGATCACGTGCCATATTTATATTACGCGGATGCGATTGAAGGCCACAATTATTTGGGCCATCCATCGCCGGTTTCATGCATCGTGGACATTTCATCGCAGATCGAACAAAAATCAGATGCATTAAAAGCGCATCATTCTCAACGCGCCTGGCTGATGAAACAACATGGAATGGACAATTATATAGAGTCGATGAAAACATGGAGCGCCAAACGCGGCGTGGAAATCGGCGTGGAATACGCCGAAGCATTTCATCAACATTTAGGCCATCCGCATCCGCATGATAATAAGTTGGCGGAAGTGTTAGAAGCAGAAGTGAGGAGTTAGAAGATAGGAGTTAGAATTGGGTAACGAAAAGAGAGAGGCTGCGCGGTCATTTCAGGATTTGATAGTTTGGCGAAAGGCTCATGAATTTGTGTTAGCTTCTTATAAATTAAGCCGGGCTTTTCCTTCTGATGAGCGTTTTGGCTTAACTTCACAATTTCGCCGAGCCGCTATATCCATTCCAGCAAATATTGCGGAGGGATTTCGCAAACAATCAAAAGCAGACAAAGCGAGATTTTTAAATATCGCGGAAGGCTCTTTGGAGGAATGTCGCTATTATCTAATTCTGGCGCAGGATCTTGGATATTGTGATAAACACGAAGCATGGAGTTTGAGTAATGAAGTCGGCCGCTTGTTGCATGCCTATCGAAACGCCATTCTAACTTCTAATTCCTAACTTCTCTATTCTTATTTACAAGAGGAAATATCATGAGCATCAAAATCGGATTTATCGGCGCGGGCGCGATGGCGCGGGCGCATTTGGGCGCTTTGCAAAATGATCCGCGCGCGGAATTGGTGGCGCTTGCCAGTCGCACGCGCGCCAACGCTGAACCTGTCTGCGAACAGTTTGGCATGCAATATGAAGAAGATTGGCGGCAATTATTGAACATGAATCTGGATGCGATTTATGTGTTGACGCCAGACGGCACACATCGCGATTATGCGGTGGCAGTTTTGGAAAATAACATCCATCTTTTCCTGGAAAAAAGCCTGGAATTGGATTTGGCAAAAGGCCGCGACATCGTAAATGCCGGAAAAGCCGCCGCCGCAAAAGGTGTCAAAACGTTGATGGCGTATCCGCTGCGTTTTGATCCGCATTTTAAATTGATGAAGAAAATACTTTCCGATTCTTCGGCGGGAGAAGTGGTTTACGGCTCATCTATCCGCACGCATTATCTCACCAGTGACATGGAAATGTATGATAAATATCGTGACGAGACTTACAATCCGCCGGCGTGGTATTTTGAAGAAAAAAACTTTGGCCCGATCTATTCGCACGGCTCGCATGATTATGATTACATGCGCTGGTTCGCAGATAGCGAAGTGAAAAGTGTATACGCCGTGGCGCGGCGTGCGTTATTGCCAGAAGGCAGCGCGCCAGATGCTTTTTTCACCACACTGGAATTTGAAAACGGCGCTATCGCCAATATTTCTACGCCTTGGATCACACGTGTGGAATATGACATGATTACTATCGCCGCGAAAAATGTCACCGTGCAAAACCAAAATAATAAAGTACTTTGGCAAGACGCAAAAATGGAAGCGCAAGAACAATTTGAATACGATTTATGGGCGAATATCAACGGCCATTTTCTGGATGTGGTGGAAGACAAAGCCGCGCCATTATGTACATTGGAAGATGGCCTCGCCGCTATCACCATTGCCACCGCTGCCGTGCAATCCACCAAGAGCGGCGCGCCGGTGAAGATCGCGGATATTAAATAATAGCGACAAGAAGAAAAACAGGCTGACAAGAAATTCTTGCAGCCTGTTTCTATTTTCTTTCAACAGCAACTTTTGGATGGAAATAAAATGCTTTGATTTCGGAACCTTCTTTGGGCGCGGCAATTGGCCTTCCCCACGCATCATGCCATTTTAATTGTGTCACTTCTTCTTTGCTCAGTCTCGCTCCTGTTGAGTCTGTGATGACAATCGTTTCAGGAAGTCTGGCAGTTCTTTGTTCCGCCGTATCAAATCCGTGTTCCAAACACATGATGATAAACGGCCCGTCTGAAGCTGCTGTAAAACGAAGTCCGCCGTCGGGTTGCCAATTTACGGAAAGCGTATACATCATGGATTTTGCTGTTGAAGAAAGCCATAAGGCTCCCGCGGAACCGATGAATGCAATAAACAAAATGATCACCGCAATGATCAAGCCCATACAGCGGCGCTCTAATCGTTTGATTCGTTCTATGTTTACTTCCATGTTATTTAATTACATCGTAAAAGTACTTTTACGTGATCAGCCTTTGGGCAAGAACTGATAATTCACAACATCCGATTTTTCCGTAGAAACAGGGAATTTAATTTGAGCTTTAAAATTCTTGTCGCCTTTAATAAGTTTGCCATTTAGTGTGATTTCTAACTCACCTTCCAATTTGGAATATATTATGGATGGGCCAGCAAGATAAACCGTTATTTCACCTGGTGGCACACGCATTGAGTATTCTCCATTCTCGTCTGTGATCACGCCTGCCGCGCTATCACTTGAGTCTGGTCGATGGGGGCCAGTGCTTGCAACATCAACGCCAGATAATGGTTTGCCATTTGTATCAATAATTTTTCCGTGAATTTCCACGCCGCGTGTGAGAACGATGTTTTGTGAACGATGAACTATTTGATCTTGTTTTCCCCAAACTCCCACGGCAGCGGCAGCCGTCCAATCGTGTGGCATCCCCACCATGTAATAACGTAATTTCCCAGGCATCGCTGTCACCAAAAGGTCGTATGGTCCAGTGATTAATCCTCTAATATGAAAGGAGCCATCCGCTTGTGAAACGGCTGCAAGATCTTGTTGGTCTGCAAAAAATTGTCTTGCTTCCTCTGTAAAATATCCACCGGGTGTGCGCTTGAGAAAACCTTTCTGCGTTAGTTCCCAAATATACGGACGTTCCAAGATGGCCATTACTCGAATGCCAGCCGCTGGTTTTCCGTTGGGAAACATTACGTGACCGATGAGTACGCCTGTTCCATGTGTGGCGGGCAATTTCGCCGCGCTGCAAAACGTGGCATTTACCGTGATAAAGGCGGCAACAAAAGTTACTAACGAATAAAACTTTTTCATCGAAATTTCCTTTACAACTAAATGTTATTACATATCAGCGCAATTCCTTTTCAACCTGCCAGTGAACCATCGTCGTAAAAGTACTTTTATCATATATTTTGCGAAACATCAAAATGATACACAAAAGGCATGAGGAGTAAAAGTACTTTTCGTGCCTTACATGTTCGTGACATTGCTATTTGGAAATTATGAATAACATATAATCACGTCCGGAGATGTTGATTGGAATAGTATCACCGTTATGTGAAAGTACTTTTTTATCCGGCCAGCTAATAACATTCGTGGCGTCTATTCCAATACGTTTTGTATTCAATATCACCGTGCCATTGCGTGCGTCATTGGATGTATTTCCCACCACAACCAGCGCGCGTCCATCGGGGTTTTTATAGACGCTGACGTAGACATCTTTCATGTCTGTTGTCGCCGGCGGCGTTGCATCGAAATAGGGAATGAAGGTGGCTTTGTCTATTCCAAAGGCGTCTTTCGCTTCGCGCATTTTGGTGAGAACGGAAACATTACTCCAGATCGGCCAGACGGTTGTATCGTGCAATAATAACAACGCCGCCAGGCCGCGCGTGGGTTCCACTTCTTTGCGATGAATCGCATCCAGTTCGGGAAGCATAATTGGAATCGGCCCCCATTGCCGTCCCGTATATTCGGCGCGCCATTGATCCAGTGACAACACATCCATGTAATTGTCTTTTCCGACCAAGGATGAAAGCAACGTTTCGCCGTCCAGATATGCATCTTCATAAGCAAGCACCGGAATGAAAACGCGGCTGGACATGTGGCCGATTAGAAACGCATTGGGATCTGCGGCTTTGGTGATGGCATATAAACGACGATATAACTCGCGATATTCCAGCACCGGATATGTCTTTTGCCAGGTTTTTGTTTTGGCATCATACCAACCGGTGTTGGCCGATGGCACGGCTAATCCGCGCGGGTAGGTGAGATCGTGATAATAGCCATCGAGGTAATAGCGATCAATGAACTGCTTATTTTTCCAGATGATAAAATCCTGCCACGATTTGACGGTGGGGCTGACATATTCAAACGATGCGCCCATCGCGGCCACGTCGCTGGAGCCGCTGTCTGCGCCGTGCACACTCCAATCCTGCCCGAACCATTTCCATTCCGGCGAGGCACTTGAAAGTCCCATCAGGCAGGAATAGGGAATCGCGCCTAAACCTTGCGCATGCAAAGTATCAACGCGTTTTTGAAAAGCATCTGGATTGGTGGCTTCGGGATAGCCAAAGTACTTTTGCGAATCTGGTGCGGTGGTGGGCCATAAAATTTCATATTTGGAAAAAGCAGATGGCGGCGCGAGGAGTTTTTTACGCCAATCCGCCGGGCGTGGTTTTACTGGCGTCGCTTGCAATCCGCATTGATATGACCAATTCTGCGGAAGCGCCTGGCCGTGCAATAAATTGAAACGCATCGTCACCGCGCCGTTCTGGCGCACGGTTTGGAAGGCATTTTCGTCTTGCCAATTCGGCCAATTTTCAGCGCTTTCACAAAACCAGAATAGTCCGCGATCATTATCGCCCAGCCACGCCGCAGGCATGAAGCTGTTGTGATAAATCACGCCATCACCTTTCGGCAAATCTCCTGTGAGCGGTTTTAGGTTTGCATCCCATTGGTGGCGATACATCGCGATATCCGCGCGCACCGGAATATCCAGCGTCACGGAATCCGGCTTAAAGCCAGCAGGCGTCTTCCAATTGAAGGTGCATACCATTAATCCATCATATTCCAGATGATATTTGGTCTGTAAAAGTACTTTTCCCTGTGGCGTATTTAATTCACCGCTGCAAAGAATATTCGCTTCATAGCCATCCGCATTTTGCAATGTGGATTTTACATCGTTCCAGGATAATTCTTTTCCGCCCAAAAGTACTTTTAATGTCATCGGGCTTTGCAACATTGCTTGGTCTTGCGAGATGATTTGTATGGGTAAGACAGAATCGTTAAATTGATATTGCCGTCCCCAAATCTGCACGGCGAAATTTCCCGCTGACTTTTTCTCTATTTTAATCGGCGTCCACGGCGAAAGTACTTTTCTCTCTTTGCCCAATGTATTCCCAAGCCATTCGTGTGACGGCACCGTCAAAGTTTTGGTAAGCTCGCCCAAAGCATTATTTTTAGAATCATGCACAGCGGCTTTTAATTGATAATCGCCGGGTGGCATATTGTCCTGGAATTCGCCGGAAGTTGTCACGCCATCAAAAGAATTATTGGTGGATTGTTGGATAATTTTTCCATTTTGACTGACGGAAAAATCAACTTGTGCTTTTGCCGGATTAATTTCTGCGCCCATCAATGTGAACACAGGTTGTATCTTTTTTTGCTTCACGTCAACAGTAAAATCCAACCGCGCGGTTTGATCGGAAATGCCGATAGATTTGCTGTAATCTCCCGCATAATGCGCGGCAATCGCTTCCGGCGAAAGCTGCACGTTATAAATACGCACATTATCAATTAACGAATCCGAAGTGCGCGGCACGCTGGGATTCCACGGATTATCGCCAATCATAAATTCACTCGTTAACATCTTTGGTAGGTTCGGCAAGGTGTTATTGACGCGTTTTCCATCGATATACAAACATTGCAACGCGGGCGACCAGGTGCCGGCGATAAAATGCCATTCTCCAGGTTTCCAGGAATCGATATTGGAATGCGCCATTTTATTTTTATTGCCATCCGATGTTAGCATTGTCAGGCCCAATACGCTTCGATAGTATTTGTACAAATAAATCGCGCCTTTAGATGCCACGCCACTGGCTTCTTCGCCGCTGCCTTTGGCTTGAAAGAACATGTGAAATGTTTGATCCGCGCCGTTCCAATCAATCGGGCAAATCCACATTTCCACTGTGCCGGCCTGTGGCGAAACAATATTTTTGGTAGGGAAATATAAATAGCCGCCATTGGGGCCGGTCTTGAATGCTTTGTCAAATTTGCCATTTTCCAATTCGGCATTGCCCTCCACACGCGGCTTCACGATTTGTCCGTTTTGCCCAATGCCATCCGTGCCATGTTCAAAGTTAACCGTCAGCGTCGGCTGGATCGGCTGAGATGCAACTTGCGCATTTGATTGGTAGGAGAATAATAATCCTGCCAAAGGCGCCATCAAAACAATCTTAAACGATGTAGCATTATGTCTTTTCTTCATTACATCCCTTTTCTATTACAAAATTTTTCCATTGCGTCCCATCGAAATTAATAGGGATCAGCGTTAACCGTGAAATAGGTATATGCCGGTTTTCCAACGGAGTTATTAGTTGTGCCAGGCGTAGCCAATAGTTCCAGCTTTACCGATTTAACATGTCCGTCGGCCCATAAAACATTGATGGTGCCCAGGTGCCGCTCTGCCATATTGTTGATATTACGATCACCGTTGATATCAGTGGTGATACCAGCTGGATTGTCCTGTGCACACATGAACGGATAATAATAATCGCTTGAATTATAAGAGGGACTCGTACCGTAATTAGCTTCACTATCCATGACGGCCACAGTTGTTGCCGGTGCTTCCAATGATGCGTCCACAGTGGGCGCTTGAACAGCATTACTGGGGCCTTCCTCTATGCGGAATAGGCCGGTTTTTCCAACTGGTAAATTATTATATGCAACATTGGCGCAATAACTCCCATAGGAATAGCGAGTCTCGAATTTATAGGCGCGCATCGTTGCGCCGCTTCCTGCTCTGCTATAAGGAAAAGATTGGCTGGGGCAATCAAAAATCTGTTCGCTCTTTACGTAGGGATAAATGGCATCCATCCAACGGTAATGCTGTGCATCGCTATTAAAATAAGCTTCATAACCAAAATCTCGATTCGGCCATTTGCCATCATAATCCTGAATATATTGCATCAGCCCTAATCCAATTTGTTTAAGATTGCTCGTGCAACTGGCGCGCCGGGCATTTTCTCTGGCTCTGGCAAAAACCGGAAACAGGATCGCGGCGAGCAAACTAATAATAGCCACAACAACAAGAAGTTCGATCAAGGTAAATCCATACCGGCCACTTTTTGTGCAACGCAATTGATGAATTTTGAACATGATTTCTCCTTTTAATTTCTAGAAGCGGCTCTGTGGATTGTTGAATCGCGCACCACCAGCCGGGCTTTAAAGGTTTTTATTCGCTGAGGTAGAGCGGGATTTTCGATGCGCGTGGTTAACATTTCCCAGGCGCAACGGCAGATGTCTTCGCAGGGAAACTGGATTGAGGTCAGTGCAGGCACGTGGTCTTTGGATTCTTGGATATCGTCGCAACCGAGCACGGCGGTTTCTTCCGGAATACGGCGATTCATTTGGCGTAAAACGCGATAAGCACCGATGGCAATATCATCATTACTGCAAAAGAGTGCGTCGGGAAATCCATTCTCCTGAAAGTACTTTTGTAATGCGCGTTGCGCGCTGTTGCGATGATTACCATCTGCGGGTGACTCGACGGCGATTTTCTCGATGGGCAAACCGGCCTTGCGCATCATCGCACTGTAGGCGCGATAACGTGGTTCGTAGGCCATCATCATTATCGGAATACTCGCAAAAGCAATGCGCCGGCATCCTTGTTCCATCAAATGTTGCATTGCCGCGCGCGAGGCTTCCTCGATGGGCATAAGAATTAAATCATTGCGAGGAGGTTCTCCGGCATGCTTGCCGCGCAAATCCACCAGCATTTCCACCACGGGAAACGGAGTAATGAAGTTCGGAGAAATGCTGCCATAGAAAATGCCGCCGTCCACCGCTACTGTGCTAGGATTATGGATCTGGCCTTTGTTGCTGATGCTGAGCAGATCATATGAAGTCGATTGTGCCAACTTTTGAAATTGGTGTGACATTTCATGATTGATGGTAGTGGAAAATTGAAACCACAATGCAATCTGTTGAGTGCGTCCCGTCACCAGCGCGCGCGCCATGCGATTGGGTGCGTAACCTAGATCTTTTGCTGCCAGCAAAATGCGCTGTCGCATGGCGTCGCTTACGCCTGCTTCTCCGGCTAACGCATAACTGACCAGGCGTTGCGACACTCCCAGTTTTTGGGCAATTTCCTTTTGCGTGATAGGCATGATAAAAGTACTTCTACGCAGAAGTGTTTTTATTATGCCCCAATCAGCTGATTCTTAAACATTTATTTTTTGACTTTCGATTTTTGTATACAAAGCATGATGGATAGAGGCGTGACTGTGTGCTAAATTGGATGCTATTGAATTCACTAAAAGTAAGACGATGACTACAAATCATTCATTATTAGACAGTCCGCCTGTGTTACAAAATCCCACTTCGCATAGCGTCACCGTGACGTGGGCCGTCAATGCTCCCGCCACGGGCTGGGTGGAATATGGCGAAACGCCGGAATTGGGACAGCGTGCGGACGCGCCGGTTTTTGGCCAGCATGTGTATAGCTCGAAATTTCTGCGTGTTCCGCTGACGGGATTAAAAGCGGGAAAAACTATTTTTTATCGTGTTGTTGTGGCGCCGGTAACATTCATCGACGCGTATCATATTGAGCGCGGCGAAGCGGAATTCGGCCCGGTTTATTCCTGGACGCCATTGGATGCGGCGGCGGAAACGGCGTCTTTTTCGGCGATCAACGACACGCATGAACGCGACGAAACGTTAGCGGTGTTAATGGCGCAACTGGCGGAACGGCCCACTGATTTTACGGTTTGGAATGGAGATATTTTCAATTTCGTGGATAACGAAGATCAAATAGTGTCTCACGTTTTGCGGCCTGCAAACGCCGCCTATGCCGCGGAACATCCGGTGTTATTTACCTCTGGAAACCATGACTTCCGGGGGCAAGCCGCACGCGCTTTGTCACAGGCAATTTCACCCTGGCAGGACGAATCGCCGCTGGGGCGCTGCTTTGCCGTGCGCCAGGGGCCGCTGGCGATAATTGGCCTTGACACTGCCGAAGACAAGCCGGATCGCCATCCTGTCTGGGCAGGTTTGGCCAATTACGAACCGTATCGCGAAGCGCAACGCGACTGGCTGCAAACGGCATTGCAACGCCCCGAAATCGCGGGCGCGCCGTTTCTGATTGCATTTTGCCATATTCCGCTTTGGGGATTGCCCGGGCATAATCCCGGCGACACGCTGGAAGGTTACGCTTATTATTGCCGTCACGCGCAGCAACTCTGGCATCCGTTGCTGGAAGAAGCGGGAGTGCAATTATTGATCAGCGGGCACATGCACAATTTCCGCTATGATGAGCTCACCGCCGAACACAGCTATGGGCAAATTGTTGGCGGCGGGCCGGATTTGGAAAAGGCAACGCTCATTCGGGGAGATGCCGATCGGTCTCGTTTGCGCGTTGTTACTTATGGTTTGAATGATACTGAGCTGGGACGATGGGAGTTTGAGCCGCGGAATTGAAATGAAATATAAAGCACCTCAAAATAATTCGGATTTTATCCTGTTCAAGACCGAAGACCAGACAATTACGGTGGATGTGCGTTTTGAAAATGAAACGGTTTGGCTGACGCAAGCACAAATGGCTGTGCTGTTTGGCAAAAACAAACGCACTATTTCCGAGCATATTGGAAACATTTTCAAGGAAGGCGAATTGGATGAAAATTCAACTGTCCGGAAATTCCGGATAGTTCAACAGGAAGGCGACAGAACCGTAGAACGGGAAATTGACCATTATAACCTCGATGTAATTATTTCAGTTGGTTACCGCGTAAAATCCTTGCGTGGCACGCAGTTCCGCATTTGGGCTACACAGCGTCTCAAAGAGTACATTGTAAAAGGTTTTACAATGGATGATGAACGGCTGAAAAATCTCGGTGGAGGCGGTTATTGGAAAGAATTATTGCAACGTATCCGGGACATTCGGGCTTCGGAGAAAGTATTTTACCGCCAGGTTTTGGATATTTACGCCACAAGCGTTGATTATGACTCCAGGTCGGAAACCTCCGTTGCATTTTTCAAAAAAGTGCAAAATAAAATTCATTATGCGGTTCACGGACAAACGGCGGCGGAAGTTATATTCAACCGTGCCGATGCCGAAAAGGAATTTATGGGCTTGATGACTTTTCCGGGCAATCGTCCGTATCTGAAAGATGTGGTTATCGCCAAGAATTATTTAGACGAAAAGGAACTTCGTGCATTGGGTCAAATAGTTTCCGGTTATCTCGATTTTGCCGAGCGTCAAGCCGAACGCGAACAGCCGATGACGATGAAAGACTGGGCAAAACATTTGGACAGGATTTTAACGATGAGCGGAGAAAAATTATTGCAAGGAGGTGGCGCGGTTTCGCATGAACAAGCCCTCGACAAAGCCACCGCAGAGTACCAAAAATACCAGCAGACAATGTTGAGCGAAGTCGAAAAAAATTATCTGGGGAGCTTGAAGATGATGGAAGATAAAGGCAAACAACAACCAGCGCCTTCACGGAAATGACGTATACATCTCAAAAGTACTTTTAGCCGACTATTTTTCGTCTTGCAAATCTTCCTTCCGCCAGCGTCGGTGCAGCCACATCCATTGTTCGGGATATTGGCGGACGATGGTTTCCAATTCGAGAATCATGCGTTTAGTGCCGTCGAGAACAGCTTGATCTTTATCATCGCCTGCGGCGATTTGATATCCGGGAGAAAGTTTGGCTACCAATTTCCCGTTGCTCATCCAGGGCTTTTGGCGAACGCCCCAGGCCGGAACGACAGTGGCGCCGGAAACCATCGCCAGGTGCGACAACGACGGCCAAACGCTGGTGCGATGGCCGAACATCGGTAACATCAATCCTTTATCGCCGGCATATTGATCCGGCAAAATGGCCAGCGCGTTATTCTTGCGCAAAAATCGCAACGGCGGGCGCGGCCCTTCTGACGGATAAATCAATCCCAAATTAATATTTTTGCGAATGCGATTGAGATGATCCTGCACGCCTTTATTGGAAGTGGGGCGCGAAATGGCGGCGATTTCAAACAGTTGCGCGGCGCGCGCGCCCAGCGCTTCCCAATTGCCAAAATGTCCCGTCAGCAAGATCACGCCTTTGCCGCGCTCAAAACCCTGATGCAGATATTCCTCGTGTTCCACGGAAACATAATCGCGAACACTTTGTGGAGTGGCCACATTGAGGTGCAAAAATTCACAAAACGTAATACCAAAATTCTGCGCCGAACAACGCGCGATCTGCCGCGCGCGCAACGCGGAAAGTTCCGGAAACGCCAGTTGGATATTATCAATCGCCACTTGCTGACGGCGCTTCAACGCATGAAAAAGCAATAGGCCCAGCCATGCGCCAGTGCGGCGGCAGCCTTCCCAAGAAGCGCGTTCCATGGGCGCGGCCATCATTCGTGTCAGCGCCACTTCGCCATGCTCGCGCAACGTAAACCAGCCCCGCAAAAACGGATCCTGCGAAGAAGTACTTTCCGGTGCCGGCGGAGTTTTATCAGGTGATTCCATGCGTAAGTAATTATAC
>Ga0164242_10002350_pt1 | contig 21908 bp, 30 predicted proteins | sample OricomgcompostMG_FD_108783 | JGI IMG/M metagenome (GOLD analysis project Ga0164242, IMG submission 108783) | Miracle-Growth compost microbial communities from Emeryville, California, USA - Original compost - Miracle growth compost (MG) ... | reverse complement strand
CGACCCTTTCCCTTCTGGTATCGCGAATTCTTGATTCTTTGACTCTGCGTATTTGTTCAGCGCATTTGTGGATTTTGAACGGTACCTTCCTGATACCTACATGATGCATTCTGTTTAGATACACAGTAGGTTTTGGCCACACTTGGGGTAATTAGATATACACACTGTCATTAAGGCCGGTTTATTAGCTTAGACATATATCTCACGAGGCTTAATCGAATCACTGAGAACTCACGATATCATGGAAAAGATAGGAAAACCCTTCATGATTGTCGAGAACTTCAAGGCTCTGGAATGGATGGGATCTTGTGACAGAGTGGGACGCGAAGCAACTTATCTAATGTCCCCAGCAACCTGGGGCAGTGCTGCTTGAACGGGATATCTGGGCCAATCACTTTGCGAAACTGTTAGAAATGCACATTCGCCTGCAGCCGTTGATAGTGAGGTTAATTCGTCAGATCGGAAAAGCGAGGCTGTCAAACCAATACATCTCTACCAGTTATCTCCGCCACAAATCCCACCTTCGTAAGTGCTCCAGTCTCGGACACGGCTTGTCTCGCAGGGCCGGAGAGCGATGCTGAACCACCTGATTCACAGGACTTCGAAATTGTTTCGAGCCTCGTTTTCTTTTCTAAAGCGAAGTCATGGCGACTCAAATCGATACGGAACAACAACCCGTTACTCAGGACGAACTTGATGAGAAACCTTGGTCAGTCTGGGTTCAACTAACGTTTTAGAGTTGCTGACAACTTGCAGGAAGTTCATCGGGTATAAAGAGTTTGCCAAGCATGTTGGAAGCCATGATGACTACTTCGTTCTCCGTAGATTCGACAGGCTGCATTCGCGAGGACTTCTCGTTCTCCAGGATCGTCTGTCAAAGATTGAAGAGGACCTCGATATCTTAGATAACAGCCTAAGCGACCGTGGAGCAAAGGATGTGGATAATGGCACGATACGTAATGATACGCCAGAGAGAAAGCAATTGCTGGAGGAAATGCTACTTGCGTTGGAAAGATACGGTATGTCACTGCGGAATTAATCTAGATTTGAATCTTCAAACCTGGTTGTCCGAAAGTTAGGCTGAGACCGAACGTGCAGATAATTTACTCTGCAAATACTTGAACCTTAAAACGAAACCAGCTGCTTCCAAGTCGGCCGTCAGGAATGTGAGGAAATGGCTGAGGAATAGAAACGATCCGATTCACCACAATGAGGTGGAGTTTGTCGACGCGAAGGATGTTATCGCCGCAAGACCCCCCAGAGCCCCATTCCGGCCCGCTTTCGAGCAGAACGTTCTTATACCCATCGTCGGGCGCCTCGGACTGTTCTCAAACAGGCCAGGCCGAGATCCCACCCAGCCATCAGACTGTACCACGATTGAAATTGATGACGACCTTTTCGATGGAGTGGTGTCTTTATGCATCTTCCTGGTTGCGGTCGTCATGCTGATCGCGCCCCTTTGGGCGCTTACCAGTCTAGAGAATCAATTCCACAAACTAGGAGTGATCACCGGCTTTCTGATCATCTTTCTGCTCGTCTTGAACTGGGGAACACTAGCAAAACCGTTCGAAATACTTGCGGCTACAGCAGGGTAAGTGAATTATGCTACTCAGCTTCGGAGCGCGGTGCTAACCGTTGGGCACTTTAGATACTCAGCAGTCTTGGTGGTTTTCCTTCAATTTGGCTCTCCTAGTGTTTCTTGAGCCGCTCCAAATTTCGTCTGAACTTATGATCCTTGTGAAGGGAACTGTAGCAACATGGTTCCTACTAGGCCTCATTGAATGTGGAAATGCAGGTCGATGATGATGGAACAGCAGTGTGTGTTGGCAGGCTAAACACCAAAGTTCGCGAGAGGCGCAGGTAACCAGTAATTAGCTCTGAAGTTGGCAAGTGTCGACGTGCTCGCATCAGCGAGCTCATGAGAGTTCATTCCTCTCACTTTTTGTACAGTTTGGGCTTGAGAACTACGTCATGAGCAGACTGAAGGACGAAGATACACGAAGATAAACTAGGAAGGTTGTTGAGGCCCAAAAGGGGGCGGCCGCTTCCTGACTACGCCGTGGCCCCCTCGCCGATAGCCCCGTATGATCTTGTCAAGTCAACATTCGTCCAAACTCTACTTGACCTCGGAGCTAGCCCTAACGACGAGTTTGAGAAGCAAACCTCATGGGAGCTCGCCCTGCAGTGGCAGTACGATGCTTTCGTCGAGAAAAATGCAAGCGTCGTCAGAGATGCCGGCTGCACCTCAGAAGATGCGAGGGCCATCGCGGAAGATCGAGCAAAGACGTTCTAACTACTCATTAAAACGGGTGCCAACGTACGGGCTCCCATCGTGACTTCCAAGGATCAGAAGGCCACCACCCGTCAGGTTGTGGATGAGTCATTTAGAGCCTGGGTGTCGGAAGAAACCCATGCCAGCCTCCTCAGTTTGTTCCCAACGGACACCGAGCCAAAATGATCGGGATTCTTGGTGCACCTACAATTAGATAAACAGATTGCAAGTGGTTCTCAAACTCACCATTAACCGGAACGGCTCGATACTCGTCACGACGCGGAGCCACGACATAGCTCTCCAGCTCGATATTCATTTGCGAAGTCTTTAGATTGTGGAGGCGATGTACCGACACGTTCCACTAGTTGTTTCATTGATCTCTAACGCCTCAGGCAGCTTCTATCAGCATATGTTAGACTATCGGTGGTCTGGCGGATGACATTATCTATTGTAGTCTCATGATATCGGGCGGTCTAGGACTAGATCACGCCTGGCTTCAATCCGGCCCAGCCCTCAATCGTGGGTATCGTGGCCAACACGCGATCTGAAAACACTCATGCCATCCACGACGGAAGAGCAAGGGTTTGTTCCTACTGAATACAAAATAGGAGGTGCTATTTACAACTTCCTCGTCATCGTCGCGGTTCCGGCCCTAAACGCCTCTGCTGTTTGCAATGCATTCGCACAATATGCACACTCATCCCAGGAAGCTTTTAACATTGCCTCCAACGTTCTTCACGTCAAGAAGGAACGTATCATGACCAAACATGCTCTGGTCCTCGCCCAATTCGTAATGAATCACATCGCGGTTGCCAGCCAGTTTAAGAGCCTCGGCAATCTCTAGCTGCTGCCAGGCCGGGAAGAGGATGTCGCTAGCAACCCCCATCACCAGCGTCGGGTGATTCCGCAGAGGAGCCAACCCCTGAACTAGATCCTCGGGGGGTCCCGAGCTCCGAGGCGTTGGAATTTCGCCAGACCTATCAACTGTATCGGGCTGTTCCTCGTACGGCTGCTCCGGTAGTGTGAGGCTGCAGGCAGCGTCGCTTGACGACTTGTTAATCCCCGCCCTGAACGACTTCTCCTGCTCGACCCTCCGCGCCGCCGTAGCAAGCCTGTTCTCCTGTCCCAAGTCGAACAGGTCCATGGCCTTGCTGACGTAGAGCAGGCTGTTCGGGTCATACGTCAGGCAGAACTTCTCCCCCGCATGGTCGAGGTAGGTCTCGATGAGGAAGTCGGGACACAGGGCGGGCGGCTTGCTCGGATCCGCCCTCCTCCTTGCAAACCGTTGCTCCCACTCGGGGCCGGATCGGTACGTCACGGTCGCAATCTCGCGGGCGAGCTTCATGCCCGCGTGCGGCGGGACACGACCGTAGTAAAACCCGCGGTTCCAGTTGGGGTCCATCATGAGCACTTGCCTCTGCGTGTGCCGCATAGCAATGCTGTAGGGATGGCTCCGCGCGCAGCCGCTGATGGAGACTATCCTGCCCACGCGCTCTGGGAACAGGACGCCCGAGGCGAGGGACAACATACCGCCCATGCTCGAGCCCACGCTGGCGTAGAGCTTCTTGATCCCCAAGCCGTCGAGCAGCCTGAACTGCGCCCTGACCATGTCGTGCATGGTCAGTATCGGGAACCGCGTGGCGTAAACCTGCCCGTCCGCAGGATCCACGCTGCTCGGTCCCGTCGACCCGAAACAGCCACCGATGACGTTGGTGCAAATAATGTGGTATTTATCCGTATCCAAAGCCAGCCCCGGCCCGATGAACTTCTCCCACCAGCCCGGCTGCGGATTCTCCTCGGTCGAGTGCGCATGCGACGACGCCGACAGGCCGGTATGCAGCAATATGACGTTAGACCTATCGGCGTTGATCTCCCCCCACGTCTCGTACGCAATGTTGAACTCGCGCAGGATGCCGCCCCAATCCAGCACCATCGGTTCCGTGCAGTGGTACTTCAACGTCGCGCCGGTCGTGTACGACGGCTCCGGCCCCGTGGTGGCGGAGGTCGCTTCGAGCGTGGCGGATCTGGACTCGAGGGCGTCGAGGCACGGGAACGCCATCGCCGGGTTCGAGGCGCCGCTGCGGAGCGCTCCGGCGCTGTGGAAGTGCCGTCCGCCATTGCGCGCGGCTGCCGCCCCGAAGGACGAGCTAGAAGCTGTTATTGCGCGGCGAAGCTTCGGCGGGTGGACATTTTTGCCTGCGCGAGCAGGAATGGTAGTAGCAAGGTAGCGAAAACCAGATAACCCCGCTTGGTAGGGCTTCATGACGGGCTCCACGAGGTTTGCCGGTCTGAGAATGACCCAATCGACCCGGGTGCGAGGGTTTAAGACCGTCAGAGTCCCATCACAGACTTTGTAATCACGCCTTTGTCATCAACTTCGGCGATGATCCCGATGCCCCACTTTGCCCCGCTCTCTGATTATGTTATACCGCCCTGGAGGTAAACGAATATCGCACGTGACAACGCACGTGCGCCGTTGACTACAGGCCAACAGCGAGTACCTACCCTTTGACGATAATGCGTCTATCTGGGAGGTAGCCCCTTGGGTGGGTAGGTACGGTAAGTGTTAGCCAAGCTATCCAACTAGCTCACTATCTAGAGCCGTTTATACAAGTGTGGTTCAATGATCCGTTCCTGAAGATATTGTCAAGCATGTGGGACAATCCTATGGTAACGCTGTGCGGACGGGTGGGGTGTATCTAGCTAGGTCGACGTCATTCATTAGGCTGACGCACCCCCACCACGCAATCGATACCTTGTCCTGCTTGTTTACTCCAACTACCGTCCGGAGAGACCAGACAGAGGTAAGGGTTACGAATGTATTTATCATCTCTTCCTTCAAGTTGATAGAGATGCAATTTAGTATACTTGCAGCTCATTACAATCTAAACCGCAGAGCGCACGCACACAGAGCCAACTGTGCATGCACCTAGAAAAGGAATCACTTACATGCGGCCTACGCTGATCGCGCAACACTTTTCTCCCCCCTCTTTACCCTACCTAGGTAAAACTGGATATTAGCATGCTTCCACCCTTTGGGTATATACTACGTCGACTGGCAGCACCTTACAACATGGCAGAGCCCAACATCGACGGCCTCTACGAGCCTACCATCTTGGACGTGCTCGTGGTTAGGGAGATGCTGAACAAGGCGTTGGGTTTACTGCCGGAGCTTATCGACGACGTATTCGACTGGGCAGAGTATTGGCCCCATTCATCTGCAGTTGGAAATTACGAACCGGGCTTCAGGCTTGTGACTGGCGGCTCAAGACGTGCCCAGGAGACTCTCTTTCTCGTGGGTCTATTCCCCGACTCCATCTGGTTAGGATTCAGGCTCTGATGCTACGTACAGATCCGCTCTAAACCCTTGGGCTTCCCCAAGTACCCCATAGTGACAAGCCGTTCAATGTGGACCGACGCGCCCCCCCAGAAAGGGCCCCTTCGGAAAGAACACACGAAGGAGGATTTGGAGAGGGTGATGAACACCCCATTCAATCTAGTCAAGAACCCCTGTAGGAAGATAGTCTTCACCATCCGAAGCCACGATCAGGGCTGGGGAGGAGATCCGCAGAACAAGGGAACCTACAAGGGTTCGTATACCTGGTTCGACGCTGGTCTGGAACGGTTTGACGCTGCCGAAGGGGGTAAGTTCCTCGGAGAGTTCCCTCCCATGCCAACATAACCTGTCGCCAACTAAAGAGGGGGTAAACTGATCCTTGGTGCTAGATCCTACAAGCGGTTCTCACACACTCACCGATTCCAGCCCGCGTTCTGTGTGGCCGGACTCGAAAATTGTCGAGGGAGGCTACAAGTATGTCGGCGAGGAAGTAAACCCGAGCCCGGATCACAAGGTCCAGAGCAACCTCGTAGCATCGAGAGAGCTCAAAGAGCATCGAGTCGTATGGTCGTATCTCGACAACATCGACCCAGAATCTCCGGAGGCGGATAAACTTGAGGAGGTTGGGCGAGGGAGGGCTACGGGAGACGGGAAGTTCGTGCGGAGTCTCAAGGTCGGCGATGTCGTCACTCTCTGGGGGCAGGCGCGGTTCCCGGGTTGGGAAAATAAGATCCAGATGGTTCAGATCGACGTCTATTGGGCCGTGTGAAGGCGTACTGAGAATTAACATTGAGTTCTGTTGAATAAGCTGGTATTGTTATTTTCTTGGGATACCCGGGTACCGTAATTTTGGATCACCACGGATAGGAACTAATTGCACTCGCCTCCGTTATGACTTAGATTCCTGCCAGAGAGATTATGCCATCCGAGATACTCCACGCTTATCCAAGCGCTCTGCGCTTTATCAAAACGCTCATGAAACCGAAACTAACAAAGACGCCGAGCCGCTGCCTGGTATACCGTACTATAACTAATCTCACATTCATTCCCATTCATATCAGTCATGATATCAGCCCAACCCTCCTATCCAAATCCTCCCTAAGCTGTTTATTCCCAATGATAACAAGGGTCTTATCCTCGATCCGCACGATCTCATTCGCCTCGTATTTCCCACAGTCGAGAGCCGCCATATCGTCGGGCTGGAAGGTCGGGATTTCGGGCATCGACAGCTGTGGCGAGAGCAACGGGGACGGCTCCGGCGGCCAGATGATCCGGCGGGCTTCCTCGTCGGTCATGGCGAAGGCCGTGCTTCGTGGCGAGGGAGTTTCGTCGGCCACACTACTATATGGGGGCGTCGGAGAAGTAATCTGCGATGGAGATTCCGTTGGCACCCCGTCGGTGGTTGTCGGTGGGCCTCTAATCGCTTCCCGGCGCCCGTCCGGCTGATTACCGGCGAGTGGCGACTCGGGGAGGCTTTGGGTAAAATTACCAGGTTCCGGGCCGACGATGAGCCTGAGCATCTTGTTTTCGAGCGTCGGCGACAGGGGTTGGCCGTCAGGATCTCGGTCCCAGCCGTCAGGGAACGACACCGACTTCGAACGGCTCGCCCTGATGATATTCCTCATCAAGTGAACTTCGTACTTCTTGTACACTTCGTGAACTCCACGGTTAACCATCGCCGCGGCGTGCAGATCCCCAAAGTTGTCCAGCGAACTTAATATCTCGAAGCACAGCTCCTCATCATCAAACACTTCCTCCGCAACGGACATCGCCGGCCCCATCGCGTCGCACTCCCCCGCCACACCCACATCCGACCCATACACCTCAGGATCAGCAACCGCCCTCCCCAACTCATCCCTCCGCTGCTCAGCGGCATCCTCGTCTAGCCCCCGCACCCTCAGCACCGGCTGCGGGTCATCCCTCCGATGGCGCGATAGCGCCCACCCGTGGCGGCGCCCGTCGATGTCGAAGAGCGTCAGGCCCGCGACGCTGTTGTAGACGTCGTTGATGGCCTCCCTGAACGCAGGCGCCGGGTCGCAGACTGACGCGCGGCCCGGGTGGACGGGGTTCGGCGGGCTGGTGACGCCGCGGAGGGCGTCGACGATGTGGGCGAGGGATCGGGGTGGGGGTTGGGCCTGGCACGCGAGGTCGGGCTGGGAGATGAGCAGCTCCGGGTGCAGCACGGCGGAGAGGAGTTGGAGTTCGTTGTAGATGAGCATCAGCCAGCCGAGGTTGGTGGCGTCGCACCAGTGGCTGCCTTTGGGGCAGCGGGGGGTGCTGGTGAAGGTGCGGGGGCCGTCGACGGCGGTATGCGCGAAGAAGAGGTTGAAGGATGGGGTCAATGAGGTTGTTAAAGAGGATGGCGGTGTTGCAACCGGGGTCGTATTACTTCCATCAGCCCCTTCCTCCCCTTCATCGCCAGGCTGTTTTGGGGGTCGGAGGTATTCCTCGATTGCTCCAGTGCATGCGCTGGAGACCTGCGCCATCTTAGCGCACCGAACCGCCCACACCCTCTCCTTAATGCGTGCCGGCCAAGTCTTGCTAGCCAGCTCCTTCTCATCCACGATGTTGAGTATAGCCGACTTCGTGACTCGAGTGAACAACCTCCGTAGTCCAAACACGTAGCTGATCGTCACAAGGCCGTCCGGCATGGCATCGGTCGCCTTGTGCATCCACTCCGGCAGCCAACGGTGCTCAACGAACAACTCCAACGGCGACGTGCATCGATAGCGCAGACAGACCTCCGCGATGGCCACGAACCGCTCAAAGGTGACCTCGCGCGGGACCCGATCATTATGCATATGCGCCGCGTGCAACAAGATCGTCAGCGCCGAGTTCTCATTCAGCTCCAGCTGCGGCATCCGATACAGCAGCACGCGCGAGCCGTCCGCGCACGTAAACGGCTTCGGCGGCGGCGGCAGCTCGTCGGCGAGGTCGTCCGTGCCGTCCGGCGGTCGGACCCCGCCCACGCCGACGTACAAGCCGTCCCCAGCGCCGCCGCCGCCGCCGGGCTGGCGGGGGGCGAACATGCGCGCGAAGATGGGCGACGTCTCGGCGAGCATGTGCGAGGACACAACAAAGCGCAGCACTGGCTTCCAGTGCATGGCCGTGTTGGCGAACTCGAGCATCGTGTCGCCGCGCGGGGTGATGACGCACTCCTGGATCGTCCGGTGCGGCGAGATGCCGGATTCGACCGACTGCACGAGCTCGCTGACCTTGCCGAGCTCGTGGACGACCTGTTCGTAGTTTCGGAATTGGGCTTCCCATTTGGAGCGCTATAACGAACCGAGTCAGTCGCGGGGGGATTCTCAAGGAGTTGGGCTGGCTCCTCCGGCAGGCACTTACCACATCGGACTCCATCCGCTTGTACGCCCCGAAATTCTTCATCCACCCGCCGACAACCTGTGCCCTCGACTTCCGTTCGGCAAAGAGAGCATCTAGGATTTCCGGCGTGGCGAAGTGCTCGAACTGCTTGTAAGTTTCCGCCAGATTCGCCTTGTGCGCGGCAGCTAGCTCCTCCAAGCACGATCTCCACTCCCGCACCGCCTCGAGCGACTCATCGGCCACCAGCTTGGGAAGCACCGCGTCCGCCACCCCATCCCCGTCACCGCCGCTTTCAAAGACGCTTTCAAAGAGATCGGTAACCGCCGCGACAGACACCCGCCTCCCATGCTTCGCAGCGCCCCCAGACGTAACCCCCGAGCCGGGCGTCTCAGGCGGCTCGCCGCCGCTCGCCCTCGCCCCATCAAGATCTGCGCCATGACCCCTCCTCGACCTCACACTCGACAGCGACAACGACATGGACGAAACCATCGAGACAGCAGACGTCGTCCTCCCATGCCCCACCCTCCCGTGCTGGGCCCTCCGCGCTTTCGGCTTCACCTCTCCTCCCGAACCCCCCGCTTCGCACAACGCACCGCAGAGCGTCGCCGCCCGCTCGGATAGGCGCGAAAACTCGGCATAACCGGCATCGATGTCTCTCCGGTCTCGGCCGGCCCCGGCGTTGGCGCCGAGGCTGCTGGCTCGCGCGGACCCGGGCGGCAACAGCGCCTGGCGGACCCGGCGGGTTAGTTCACGCAATTGCAGCCGGTCGGCGTCTGCGTTGGCCGGGCCGGCGATGGCGACACCTTCCATGACTGGTGGGCCGGTTGCCTAGGTGCTAGTGGTCGTCGGTGGTGCCTTGTCTCACGCGCCGCTGAGCGGTGTGGGGCCTCCCGAGTCCTGGGCCGGACGCGCAGTCGTCGCCGTGGGTCTTGGAATTCTTTACGATGCAGCAATTGGGTTGTTTATAGTAAGGGTCCCCGGTGATGTGCAGGAGCAATGATGCTTAGGACAATTAACCTCGTAGTTGGGAGCCCCAGATAATTATACCTTGGCGCTCGTCCTCGCATTTAGCTCCATACGAACGTGCACGGAGGGGCAGGGGGATCTGCAGCCCCCACTCGCGGCTGCCTTGCGCCTGCATATCCGTATGCGCCTTGCGCTTTGGCCCTCTCTGATGAAGATACTTGAAGTTGGGAATACGAACAAACGCAAGATTTCCATGGGGGTTGCCATTCCGGACACGAACTCGCGGCCACCTCGTGATTCGCCTTGCTATTGGGAAGCTATTGGTTGTTTCTAATTTCAAGAGATAGCAGAGGCCAGGCCCCCCTCCACCTATCCGCTAAGTTTCTAAAGACATGGGGCTAATCGCCTGGATGGGCATTCAGTGTCCACTGACTCCTAAGGCGGTGCATGGCCCGTGCTCTCCCGGAGGCCTGGCGGAGGCCTGGACGGCTGGAACGGGCCAAGCCGGTACTTATGGAGCTTCCGAATGCATACGGTGACGGACCTAGAGAGAACGCCTAACCATTTTACCTACCGTGAACCCTGAAAACAGTCGAGAGAGTCACCTAAATATCAGGCGTTAATGAGATCAAATATGTATTTTTATCGATTTTTTTTGCTTCTTGTGAATCCTTTCGCTCCTTGCCTAGACCTTGACTCCGATCGTCTATACAATATCTCACAACGACCCCTGATCCTCTACCCGCTAAGCTTCGTGTATCCTCGTCTCGGCCCAGCCACTCCCTCGGGGTATCCTGGCCATACCGGTAATGATATCTCCTCCGATATTCGAACACCCGTCAAGGTCAGGAATCAAGTTTTCGTAGACCTCGGCACCGACTCGCAGTCTCTCATCTTCTTTTCAATGGTCCGGCCCTCGTCCGGGCCAATCTCCACACCTCTTCATACTCTGTGGCGTCTCGTATCCTGTTGAGCCGGTGGGAATCGTAGTTGAACGGGAGGATCGGGGAACCAGCATCGAGTTGCGGGAGAGGCTGTTGAAACGGCCTGTACATCGAAAGGTACAAGTTGAGTCACCATCGCCATCACCAGTTCCACGAAACACACACACACACACACCCATAAGATACTCCCAAGTCAGGTAGGAAAGAAGAAGTGGAACCAGCTTCGAACGCTCGGAGGGAAGTTACCCCTAGAGAACAAACAAACAGCTCCCCAACCCCATTCGCTCCCTTTCCCGGATTCCATGATTGAATATCTCTGACTGGTCTTTTGCTCTGGCAACGGAAAAAAAAAGACGTAATAAAAAACCGAAGGGGGATAAAATAACAAGATCCTTTTTGGTTCCCGCCACCCCATTCCCCCCCTTAACCGGCTCCCCCTCCTCCCTTTAAAAAAAGCAAAAGACTGCCCCTTGTTCCTGTAGAGTTGACGCTACCTCTGTAAATGCGCAAATGCATGCAGTTCCTAGGCCACGGTATACTAGAACACAGAAAACCCCTCCCGGAAAAGCGACTAGGCTAACATATGACGACCATGCGGGGAAAAGGGACAAAGACAAAGGGACAGACAGTGGCGACTCTGTATGGAGGTAACCCCTAGTAACGCCCATCAAGGCCCGCCGCTCCCATTGCCGAGTTGTGTTGTCCCACCGCGATAAAGACTGACCCGAGAGCTCGGGTTCGAAAAGTGTGAAGAATCGGGAAAATTCATTGGCAAATCTGTTGAGAGTAGACCCGCCGATTCTCCCCTTTGTTTGTTGTTTTGGGGTATGTCCTTCTCCTTCTCCTTGGAGATGTTGAACCTGGTCTATATAACTCATAATCCGCAAAGCCTGAAAGAAAAGACATACCATCACTTCGCATCGGAGTTGAGGAACCAACATCGAACAGGGTCACTAGGCAGACAGCCATGCAACCCGAAAAGAGACAACCTCATATTGTCGCTCCCAACCAAGAACCGGCTGTTCCATCCATCCGTCGTCAGGCTCGTGTCGTCGCCACCGAGTGTTCCTGGCGTCACCGGCAGTGCTGTGCTGTTGACGGTATGGTAACCGACTAGTAATATTGCGAAGTCGGCGTAGCCATTCGGCCTCTTTGCCCCCCTGGCCCTGATCGGGCCAAAAGGTGAATCCTGAACACGGATGTCCAAACCGGGGCAACAGTATCCGCCCCGAGTCAGGATAGAAACCCCAACAGCAAGGGTGTATCCAAGAAGGCTGTCAAGCATTGCGCTGTTCTCAAAAGGCTAGGGTCTTCGGAAACCATAATGACAAGATTTGGAGCCAAGAGCAGAGCACCAAATCAGTCAACGTGATAGATCATACGGACAACTGAAGCTTTCAGCCACCTTTCCGGTCTGCGTCATTCTTGGGCAGCTGCTCGCTATGCGCAAACCCATTTGCTGCACTTTTCAGATCGGCGATCCCCTTCTTCCTAGTTTTTTGCTTCTGCCAGCCGCCGAGGTTCTCACTCTCGCTCTTAGCACCACGAACGTGGCCGGGCTCCCGAGAGATCCCGTTGACGCGCGGGTTTACCGTCGTAGGGCTCGCCCCGAGTTCATGTTTCGGAAACGACACGCTCGTCGGCGGGGTTTTTTTGGTAGGTGGCGTCTTATGTGCCGGCCGAGCTGGGAGGTCTAAACGTTGGTCCTTTGACAGGGATGACTTCGTAGCCGCCGATGACTTATCCATTCGCGAGGGCGAAGGGAATTCGGTCTTGCGCATCAGTGCCGATGGCGAAGTGCGGTTCTCGTAGACAGGGGAGAGGTTCTGGAATTCCTGCCCAAGCGTGAATTCGCCGGTAGCGAGATCCAGAGGAGCAATTCCACTCTGCTGCTGCCGAGAGATGGTCCTTGCCCTACCGCCCGGTGAGAGCCTTGACAGATCATGCATGCCTTCGGGCGTGACCGGTTGGTAATACGGGGGATTCAACCCGTTCATGGCGGCTAAGCGGTGGCTAAACAATTGCGTATCTGAAACGAACTGGGACCCCGATGCAGGGTGGGTCGATGTCGAGCCGTTAACCACGACAGGCCGATCATTGAGTGCTGGGCTCGGCTCGGAGCGGGCAAGGGGTTGGCCCAGTGCAGGCTCGGTCCAAGAACTACCGGGTAACCTACCCGTTTGGTTGATACGCAACGGGTTGTCGTAACCTGAGTCCTCGGAACCCGGACCGTCGCCTGCCGAAGGCTGGCGAATGGCCCCGGGCCCGAGAGGAGCACCGAACTTAGCTCCGGTCCCAATTCCGGTTCCGTTCACGACCAACGGCCCGCGACTTGGTCCGAGCTTGCTCCCGGACGACGGGAACGGGGCTGAAGCAAGTGGTGCCGAGCTTGTCCCGACGGAGAACGCCCGAGCATGGCCGAGGGGGGAAGGAGACCTAGATGTTCTTCTCATTCTTCGGTCTAGGATGGACTGGGGAAGTTGATCCGTCGACAGTCGCCGCCGTCCTTGGCCAAGGTCTCCGAAGGTCGGAATGGCCATTGGGATGCCATTAGGAGGTCTCTGCCCCGGACTATGAGAAGGCTCATTCACATAATAGCCCACGTAGCGTGGTCCTTCGTCTTCGGGGGGCGAATCGGACATGGTCTTCGGTGGCGAGTCGTCGAATTCCGGGTCGTTCGCCTCGTCGGGGGGGATGAAGCTCGGGATGGAAACGCCGTTTACATGTCGAGATTGGAAAACGGGAACCCCGGCAGGGGGCTGGGCGGAGGCTGGGTAGCCAGGAATTGTCGGTGTTGGCATCGATGACCGAGAGGCGGGCTGGGATTGCGACCTAAGCGTTCCGCTCCCTGTGGACGTCCCGGATTCGGTTGTGCCATTGGATCTGTGCGAAGTCCTCCTATATTCCGGGACGGTGCCGGAAGTTGCGGCCGAAGGGGAAGAGGGGTATGTCGTAAATCCAGGATGGACGAAGTAGGGACTCGGCTGGACCGAGTACGGGTAGACGTACGAAAGGTCGGGTCGGAGAGGGGCAGTCAGCGGCGGGTTGTCGAACGAGTTTGTCCGCGACCTATCCGTTGACTGCGATGATCCTCCTTGCATCCTCTGCGCATGGTTCAGCACCTGGTGCTGCTGCATCGCCTGTTGTTGCGTGTACAGGTGAAACCGCAGATTACTCTCCTGAGCCTGGAGGGCATTCAAGGCCGTACCAAAAATGTCGTAGTGGAGAGCGTGCTGTTGGGCCTGGTACCACAGGTTATGGGCCTCCTGGGCCGTCATGGGAGCTTGGACGCCAGGCTGCACAAAGGCGGCAGCATTAGCATCATAGGTGACGCTTGACGAGGCTCGCCGGTTGTTGTTACCACCCCGGTGAAACTGCCTGCTGCCACCTCTGAAGCCACCACGGCTGCCTCTGTTGGAGTGCTGTTGCGACGAGCTCCTAACAAGTATAGGCCTCGGGGCGGGGGCAGGTTTCTGCCATATCCTCTCCTCCTCCTTAGGAAAGACATACTGTTCGCAGCACTCGTCCAGTTTTCCCACAGCAATCAGATCGAAGGCTCTGCGCAGCTCGAGATGAAGCCCTCGGAAAGACGTATCGTCAGCGGTGTTGCCAAGGTTTCGGATGGTGTTGAACGGCTCTTCGACACATAGGCAGTTGTTAAGCGCCAAATGCCACTTCTTCTCTGTCTTGGTTATCAGCTTCCCCAGTCTGACTGACAGGGCGTACTTGTCGTAGTCGAATTCGTGCGCATAGAACCTGAAGAACTGGAACAAGAGGTCGCCTAGGCTATCCTTGTTCTTTCGCCCCGCCCCTTTAAGCTTGTCCATATCATCTGCAAAGGCGCTCTTACAGCCATCCTTGTTTATTAACCTATGGCGTTGCTGATGGAGGGCGGGGAGTAGCGGCGGATCTCGAAGCTGGAGGAAGGCGATGATCATGCAAATCCAGGTATAGGAACTAAGGGTCCCTCCAAATGCTTCGTGCAAGTTAGCATGGGGTGCGGGGACGTTTGTGGTCTCGAGGAGAACTTGCCAGCATCGTTAACTATCCGCTTCCGCGTCCAGTACTTGATGATCATCGCTAGCGGACGCACCCGCTCATCGATCTCAACATAGGTCCGGACCATACGCGTGTTCTCGAGAGCTAGGGTGTTATTCACGTTCATGTCGCAAGCCAACCCCAGCTCCGGGTCCCAGATCTTGACAATCGGGACTTTGGCTGAGGAGACACAAACGACTTTCTCCATACCATCTACAAAGCGTCAGCTAAGTTATCCTCTGAGGTGGATTCATGAGTTTTGGGCGGAATCACGTTTTGCGAGGAGTTCGGCAATCATGCAGACGCCTTCCAGCTCCTTCCACTCCGTCGTAATGCAGATGTCCACTGCTATAAGTCAGTTTTTCAAGTCCACTAGGGCGAGGGGCGGCTCTTTTCTTCTTTGTTTTAGGGGGATTACGAACCGTCCGAATCATCCGAGCATAGTAAATTCCCAGAGGACCCAAACAAGTGCACTCTGATATCATGCCCCGGCCATTCATCGTTGAAGAGTTTCTCCAGCTTGTGTACCAGTTTCTGCCTATTCTTCTCGATATCGTCTGTCGGTAATAACCGGTTGAACAATTCGCGCATATCTGTTGTGAGCGCCCGCTCCTCGTCTTCCGACAACTTGCTCTTGACCTTGTCCAAGTCTACCGTTTCCAGCCTATCGCTACCCAGGCTGTAGTTCATCCGTCGCCGAGAGTACGCCGGCGCAGTCTCGAAGCGACAACCCCCGAGCCGCGGCGGCAGGGGTCGGAGAGAGGGCAGGGTGCTATTCGTTTCTGAGTAGGCAGACCTCGGAGAATGGTTTTGCTGGGCGCCGGGTGAGGGTTCGCGAGACTCGAAAGCGAACTCCCGGGCATATTGGTGCGGCGTAGAAGGAACAGAGCTTGACTGGGCGGATGTGGCGGCGACGCCAGGGGCGGACTGAGCAGCAGGCCGGGCCGGGAGGGGATGGTGAGACTTTGGCGGATTCGAGGAATTCGAGGCGCCGGGGGCGTCGGCACGCTTCCGTCCGGACATTTTGGAGGCCATTTCTTTCCCCTGGGCTATAAGCGCGCGATCGGCGGTGTCACAGTTCCCTGCTGATCTATTCCCATGACAGTTTTGCGTGCCAGATCTAGACTGCGAAATGTCCTTGTTCGACACCTTGGAGGATGATCTTGAGCGTGCCGCAGTTTGGGAGGATCGGGGAGAGGAGAGGGCGGGAGCGAGGGGTTGGGCTTGCGGTGCACCACCACCTCGGCCGGGCCAGATGAGCTTGTTGTAATGGAGGAGCTGGGCGTGGTACAGCGAGGATTGCTGGGGGAACAATATGGGCAGGAGATCTAGATGGGCGGCAAATTGGGCCGGCGATGCCTCTAGGTGAGGTGTAGAATCCGCCTGAGGGGTTCCGGAACTGGAAGGAGCAGTTGACCAGGGACTCGATTGATATTGATGTTTGGATTCAGCCGTCGTCGGCCGGCCGTCCATGAAGGCAGCAGTAGGATAGCGCCGGAATGGTCGCGGATGGGAGGGCGCAAGGGGCGATAGGAGTAGGTTATGTGCGAGTGTCGTGTCGCGCCGTTCCGTGCCGTAATGAGGTAAGCCGGAGAGTCCTTAACGCCCTTCAGGTCCCCAATGCCACGATGTTCTGATGCCTCTGCTCGCGAGGGATCCTGTCGACGAAACCAAAGAAGAAGCAATCGAGATGCTCGGAAAGTATCGGGAGAGTTGTTGAATGAAAGGAGCACGGGGCAGGAGTGGATCGATTGCCGTTCGTGACAGAGGATACCGGATCGTTTTATGGTCGGAGTGTCGGGACAGCCAGCCTGGACAACAGACGAGTAGCAGTCTAGAAAACCGCAAGCATGGAGGACAGAACCCTGGCGAGGACAAGGAGCCAGTGGCCTTTTTTTTCGAAGGGGGGTGTCGGTCAAGAAGTAGAAGAAGAAAAAAAATACCAGAAGGACAGGCAGGGGCAACCCGTGACAAGAATACGACGAAAAGGCGACGGTGACGCGATAGAAGTGGGCGAGACACAGCAGCACAGGAACAGAATGAGTCCCAGACCAGCAGTGCAGGCGGCGGAGGTACGACGGAAGGGGATGAATGCTGGGTATTCGGGGCGGACGTGACTCTGGAAGCGGTGGTTGAGGTTGGCAGTAAGTCGGCGACCGCGAAATGGGGAAGCAAAGTCGAGTGGAGGTTCAGGTCGACCGCCAATATTCAGCCTAGCACTTTGATACGGTCAAAAAAAGTAGTGCAACTGCAGAAAGTACGGACCCAAAAAGGGTAAGCGCCACTGGCCATCGGCCATCGCCTTGCATTATTAAGACAAACCAGTAATGGTCCGTACGAACCCGCGAACCCGCACGATCCGCACAACGTAAGAGGATGCACTGAGCATGCACTGGCCTGCAGGAGCCACCCACTCAGTCACGGCAACGTACCTACTAACTCCAGAACGCGGAGGAAAATCCCGCGTCTCTAGGGGTAATTATAACGTCTAGATTACTTGCTTGAGCACGAGCTCATTGACGAACAGCTACCGTTACTCATAGAAACACCGTCACGCCGTTCCTATTTGTTGTTGTGTTTCTTTTTTATATTTTGTTTTATTTTAGATTTTATTTTTCTTTGCACTTTCGCGGGTATTAACCAAATACGACAGGGTTCCTGCCCAGATAGGCCTAGGCTAAACGTGTGGATTGTTTATGCAGACAGTGATTTATTAGTACAGTAAATCCGTCCTCAACGGTGACTTGCTGACGCACATTGCCTGGTCGAACCGCGAAGGGCTGTTCCAGGTGTCCGAATCTCACTATTTCCTAGTTTGCTTTGTCCGTCAGGCCTGATGATTGGGTACCGGGTGTGCAATCACTTTGAGAAGCTGAAGCTGCCATCTGGTAACCAACGTATCTAAGGGTATCAAGCTGTCTTCCATTATTAGGTACGAATTACAGAGTACAATATGGACACTACGGAGGTACCAGACAGTGGAATCGCACAGTGCCATATTCTCCCTCCTCACTTCTTTAATCCTACCTCGTCTTGAATCCTCGTCTTCAATCCTCGCCCCGCCTTCACGAGCAATGTCTCCAGGCTGTTGCACATAATCGGTACCTCAGGCAAGCGAGTCAGCGATTGAGACAGAAGAGAACCAGGCAATCAAGCAGAGTACTCCTAGAAGCAAGCAGCCCTCCTGTCGGAAGGGAAGCCCAAAGCAGCAAGGAGGAATTCGTGTTCTGCTACTCGAATTCCAGGAACGATATTACTAATTTGCTAGAGTTGGATCGATAAATCGATAAAATTCTCGACTTACAAGCGAAGAAAAGGGGGGAGCAAGGGCAAAACAAGATTGGGGATGCCAGTAAACTAATTATCGGCCCAACTCCACACTCATGGAGTCCAGTAATTACCACGGGCAGCTCCTGGCTGGATTGCTGGTGGCTGACTGCTTGTCACACAACCTTTTTCCCACCTCCCCGCGCCCATATTGCCCACTGGGAATGGGGAATGCGATTATGCGAGGGTGAAGAGGAATGGGGAGTGGGAACATGTCAACGGCCGCCGCATTCTTATCTCAGGTAAGGCTGAGCGAGCAGCCTGCATGCGACACACACTGGGCCTCGCCCTTCGAGTTCCCGGGTCCGGGTCCGGGCCCGGGCGTTAAGGACAAAGGTGGTGTAACGGACAAACCATGCCAGGGCAGAGTGGCCTCCCTCCATATCTGGCTCCCAAATCATACGACATTACGGGATTGTGTCTAGCATATGCGCATCGTTTTCCCACACCTCATCCCACACGTTGGCCGACTTATTCTCAAGGTCTTGGACAAGCTGGGCCACCACACTTCGCAGCTGCACTGCGACTACGCGGAACGACCGGCCTGAGTCATCCTCTCTAAACCTCCCAGTCACCGTATCCTCAAGGCGCCTCGTCAATGGTCGGCCTTACTTCGCCTCTGTTCCGTCAGACTCGCCGCTCACAGAATAGGAAACAAGATGTCCGTCATCAATGTAACCCACCACCGATGGCCTGTGGAGACTTCTACTTGACTTCTACGGACCAGCTGTTCAGTGGCTTGTTCGAGGGTGGCCGCTAGGTCTCCCTCCGTGGAAGCGCCAACCCAACTTGAAAGGAGTCTCCCTTTGAACGTTCCACTTTTGCCCTAGAACCCTCTCGACTGTCGTTGGGAATATGTTGCCGGCGCCTTTTAAGGGTGAACAATCTACACTAACCGAGGCAAAGATACAAAAGGCACCCACGTACTTGGACCGGCATTCCATTTCCGGGCAGTTTCCCCCCTGCGAGACTGTTTCCCAGCAAGGGGTCGTCCGGTCGTTCCACCCACTCGACAACAAGCAAAGCAAAGAAGATAAGTGTAGTATAGTTTGCGTGGTTTCCTTCCCACGATCCCACCAACCCACCAACCGTCCCGACACTCCCCCACAATCCTTGGCCAAGGACCCCTGTCGACACGCAGCTCTACAAAGTGTACATAGTACCTCCTGCGCACACTTGCAGTCAACCAGAAACGCAAGTGTGTGCGGATACATATATGGCTCTCCCGCAAAAACGCCATTTGCGCTTCTAGAATTCATCCAAATAGCCTGTCTTCTATGCCGGCTCTCCCATCCCGGGTTCCGTGTCCCTATAGGAGCAGCGCCCAGCCGCGCTGAGGCGAGAGAGGGAACGTGGAGCACAGAGCCCCCGGAACGTTTCCTTCAATCCCCCTACCGTTTCTATTCTCGTCTCTCCTTCGTCACCTCGACGGAAAAGTAGGGTCATGTGACTCGTGATCTGCCGAAGGATCCAATGCCGAGTACTGATTGATTATTTAGAGTGCAAGCAACGAGATCCAGCGGCTTCGGAGACTCAATTTACCTGCCCATCAAGGTAAGCAATGAGTCAAGGGAGATATACTTATTGCCCTTCTCCATCAAGAAGCGTGCAGCATGAAGCGTGCACGTCCACAACCACAGAGATTCTCCACCCAGCTCGAGACCTCCAAGCCAATGCACCCGAGGGCCAGGAAACATCGCACCACGCTCTTTGCCAAGGCCAGGCTGAACATGTTTCCTCTTCCAGTTCTCCGGGGCGCCTCACCCCGCAATGCAGGTAGCAAATCAGAGATCAGATGAACGACTCGGGCCAGGAACAATTCAGGGGAAGTAAACCCCTGCTAAGAACTGACCGCCGTTCAGCCTCGCAAAGCTGCAAGGAGGTGTGGGATCGAGGGGTCGGTGTCAAGGGTCCTGAGCTGCGACACCTTCTGTGTCAAGACTCCGAGAGCCCAACAATATTCTTCCCAAACCCAAAGGCCGGACCCGCCGCAATGGCCTCCTCGATGTTTCTTTTGTTTCCGGATGTTTGTCCTTTGCGATCATCCTCCACCCCCTCCCATTTCCCCAGCTCGTTCCCCTCCTCTAAACAACACCATTCCCACGTCTGTTTAAGATATTGTACAAGTTAATCGCATCAACCCCTCTCCTATACCCCATTGCCTTCCCAGGCTACGTCATTAAACCTTTCTCTCTAATCCATATCGGTCCAATATTATTCAACATGTTCACCAGTCTCACGACCAAGATCGCCCTCAAGAAGATGGGCCTGTCAAGCGACAGCTTCAACTTCACGTCGTCAGACCCGGAGCCCAAGCCGAAGCCGCGCGGGCCCAGGGTGAACAAGAATGCCCCACCCGGCACCGTCCCCGGGCTCGACTCCGACGACGAGGATGAGTCGGAGACGAAGTGGCCCGCCTGGATGTCGGTCAAGGCACTACCTCTCACCGTCCAGCCGTGGCTGTCCCCGCCACCGCCCCCGATCCCAGTCGCCGACTGCCCCAAGGTGGGCGATGTAGCGCCGCTAGATCGTGACCGCAAACTCAACTTTGGCGGCGGGAAGAATGTCATGGTTGTGTTTCTCAGATGCGTCGGCTGTGCTTGTGAGTTATGCCCAACCCTCACGGGAGAGCAGGTGACAATCGAGGGAGTAAGAAGCTAATCGCCCTACTACAACAGTCGCTCAAAAGACCTTCTTGGCCCTCCGCACCCTCGCAAACAAGTACCCCAACAACCTAACCTGCATCGCCGTCTCGCACTCCTCCGCCGCGGCGACCCAGAAGTGGATCGACCTCCTCGGCGGCGCCTGGAACGTCAGCATCGTCATCGACGAGGACCGCGCCGCCTACGCCGCCTGGGGTCTCGGTCTCGGTTCCATGTGGTACGTGCTCAACCCGACCACCCAGCGCCAGGCCTGGCGCGAGAAGGGCTGGCTCGCCGGCAGCGTCGCCGGCGCCATCCAGCGTACCGGCACCGCGGGCCGGGGCCAGAGCGCCCTCGACAGCGCCCCGCGGCGCCCCGCGAGCGTCCCCATCGTGACCAGTAACGGCGCCGGCGTCGTGGGCTCCGACCTCGACGGCCCGGCTACTGTTATGGGCAATAAGTGGCAGACCGCGGGTGCGTTTGCCGTGGATGGGCGCGGTAAGGTCGTATGGGGAGGAAAGGCGCTTAGGGCGGATGATGTTATGGATTTGGACGCCGGGATTGCGGCGCTTGGGATGTGAAGGTGGGAGACTGAGCACGATGTTTTACGGGAAGTGTTATTGTTAATGCGCGACGCGGCTACGAATCACGAGGCCTTCCAGGTTGTCAGCCAAGAGCTGGTCTTCCGGTTGGCTGTACGATACCTCTCGATGTACTGCTTTCTTACCTCTTTTCCTTTTTGCTTTGGTCGGAGTTAGCTGAGATGAGGGTTTCCTGGGGAGTTCGAGCGGCTTGATCAGGAGTTCAGAAGAGTTCTTTGTAGTTTAGGCCGCTAACATGACCCGTTGGTTCCATTACATCCCCCTTGCGGAACTTGAAAATATTCTCCCTGAGTGACAGCCAACGGGGCTGCATCAACATATGCGCAAGTTACCAATTTCATTGCGATGGCGTAGTATCTATCCGCGCGATGTCAAGAATATGACTAAAGCTGACGAGGTTAACTAAAGCAAATCAGCAGAACCAACCCTATTAAACCAAACACCTTCGCGTTGTTT
>Ga0164242_10002349_pt1 | contig 21927 bp, 26 predicted proteins | sample OricomgcompostMG_FD_108783 | JGI IMG/M metagenome (GOLD analysis project Ga0164242, IMG submission 108783) | Miracle-Growth compost microbial communities from Emeryville, California, USA - Original compost - Miracle growth compost (MG) ... | reverse complement strand
TTCCACTCGACCGGGTGCAGCCGGTAGCAGCCGTTGGTGATGTGGGTGGTGCCGATGTTCTTGTTGCCGGCCAGCAGGTTCTCGGTCCGCCGCGGGATCAGCGCGCCGAGCGGAATCTGGAACGGGTAGTTCGCGACGTCGATGTAGGTCCGTCCGGGGCCCGACCCGGAGGCGCTGCTGCTGGGGTGGAGATCGATCCGGTAGGAGCCGACACCGACGGAGTCGTCGAAGATCGCTGACCCGTCGGGTAGCCCCGCGGCCTGTCTCGCCTCGACACCGACATGTTCCTCGAGGACGGTGAAATCGGCGAGGATCCGCCGGGACTCCCGGATGTAGGGCCGGCGGGCAAGATCATCACTGCTGCCCAGCAGATCTCCGCGGGGACGCAGTCCGCGGTATCCGGTACCGCCGTCGAGCCGTGGCGCTTCGGTCTGCATCCAGTACAGGAAGGAGAGGCTCTGCTGCCGGGAGGCTTCCAGGTGATGATCGCGGACGGCGTCCTCGACACCGAGGATCGGTCCGTCCATGTAGTCGATCTGTGGCCAGTTGACCAGGGTGACATCGCTGGCGTACCGACCGGGGCGGTGGTGCCGCACGGTGAAGATCCGGCGGTAGTGCCAGAAGTCGTCGGTCACCGCGCCGTGCCAGGAATCCGGGTCGGCGAAGATCTCCCGATGCCGGGGTTCGAGTGAGATCGGCTCGACGTCGTCCCAGCTGAGCAGCGGTCCGGGCCAGAAGTCCGGTTGGTAGCTGCGCCAGTAGTCGTACGCCGCCGGCCGGTCGATGGTGAAGTCACCGTCCGGGTGGTAGTCCAAGGCGAAGCACCAGGTGAACGACTGTTGATCAAGGGGCTGGGCCGGGCCGTCGACGGCATGCAGTTCACCCGTATCGGCGCGGCTCTCCGAGCCGATCACGTGTTCGACGCCGGCCAGCGGAAGCAGATCGCCGAGTTCGGTGGCGTCGATCACGTAGGGGGCGGCCACTGTCGTCTCGTCGCCGGATTGATCATCGCGCAACGTCACGGCGGTGACCCGGTCGACGTCGGTCGCAGCCGCGACGGGCCGGTGTCGGAGGAGCACGGTGAGTCGCGCGTCGGACCGGTAGGGGGCCAGGAGTTCGTCGATCACCGCGACGGCCACCCGGGGCTCGTGACAGAGCCGGCTCACTCCGCCACCGCCCGGATTGAGCAACGGATCGGCGGCGGCTTCGGCGGTGAGGGGATAGTTCCGCACGTAGTAGTTGCGGATCCGCTTGCGCACGTCGAGGTAGCCGGCGGTTGCTCCCTGTTCGGCGATCCAAGGATGTTCGTCCGGCGGAACCGCCTGAGAGGTGAGCTGCCCGCCCAACCAATCCGACTCCTCGGTCAACACCACCCGACAGTCGGTCCGCAACGCGGCCAGGGCGGCGGCGATGCCGCCCAGTCCACCGCCGACCACCAGTACATCGGTCTGTCGCTCCTGGGGGTGTGACGCCATGGAAATGGGCTCCTCCGTGATAAAACGCTTTACGTAATGCGCTCAAGCTAACCAGGGCAGTACGCTGCGTCAAGACCCGCCGGCGTGACCTGGCGGGCCGAGCGTCGGAATCGGAAAGGACATCAGTTGGCAAGACCACGCCGTGAGTCCCGGCGGGTATCGCAGGCCGATGTCGCGCGCCGCGCCGACGTGTCGACCGGGATCGTCTCGTCGGTGATCAACGGCCGCGACTACGGTTCGATCCGGGTCAGTGACGCAACGCGGGAACGGGTCCTGGCCGCCGTCCGGGAACTCGGCTACGTGCCCAACCTGGCGGCACGCAATCTGGCCCGGGGCAGCAATCGGCTGATCGGCGTCTTCACCTACCAGCCGGTCTTTCCCTATGAGAGCCGGGATTTCTACCACGACTTCCTGACCGGCGTGGAGGAGGCGGCCGAGCAGCTGGGTTACAACCTGCTGATGATCACCGGCGCCCGGGACGATCAGGGACGCCGGTCGGTGTATGCCGGTGGTGTCAACAACCTGCAACTAGCCGACGGTGCGGTACTGGTCGGGGCCGGTGAGGATGTCGACGAGCTCACCCGGATGACCGCGGAGGGCTACCCGTTCGTTTACATCGGGCAGCGCCGCCCGGCCGGTGTCGATCTGTCCTTCGTCGCAGCCGACTATCGAGGTGGCACCAGCGCCATCGTGCGCCGACTCCACCGCCTCGGGCACCGGCGCATCGCATTGCTGCAGGTGCCCGGCGAGGGCGAGCCCGTGCCGGCGCGGCGTCCCGGTTTCCTGGAGGCCTGCGCAGAACTGGGGATCGCCGAGGGTCACCGTCCGCGATACACGCTCGCCGGACACCGGAGCCACACCGACGGGGCACGGCCGGTCGACGGGGCCGCGGAGTTGATCAGTGAGCTGCAGCGGACGGGCTGTACTGCTGTGGTCGCCGAACGAAGTGCCGACGCGAGTCTTGTCCGGGATGCGGCGGTCGGGGCGGGCCTTGAGATTCCTCGGGACCTTTCGCTGGTGTCCCTCGCGGTCCCGCCGTTGCTCGGCGAACAGACCGGCCTTGCCCAGTTGGAGATCCCGCGCCGGGAGATGGGGCGGCAGGCCGTGATGATCCTGCTGGAGCTGCTACAACCCGATGCCCGGGCGCCGATCCGGATCACCCTGCCGTGCGGTCTGCACGAAGGCAGCACCATGGCGCCGCCGCGGACCGCGGTGGACTAACCTCGGTCGGGTGACCTTGACCGCCGAGGACGCCCTGGCGCCGTTGCCCGAGACCTATCACCAGCTGTACGACCGGGTGCTCGCAGTCTGCGAGCCCGACGAACGGATCCGCGGGCTGTGGCTGTCCGGCTCACTGGCCCGTGGCAACGCCGACGCGGGTTCCGACCTCGACCTGCTGCTGGCGGTGGCCGACGAAGCGTACGACGCCTTCGCCGCGGACTGGCAGAACTGGCTGGACACGATGACGCCGACGTTGCTGACCAAGCGCGTCCCGTCGGCGTCGATCCTGATCATCACCTCCCTGACCCCCGCGATGTGCCGACTGGATATCGTCGCCGAACGGGTCGGCGCCCTGGCCGAGACACCGTTCAGGACACGCATTCCGGTGATCGATCGCGACGGCCTGACCACCGGCCTTCCCGAACAGGCGGCCGGGGCCGGTCCCGACCCGGGCAAGATCAACAATCTGCTTTCGGAGTTCTGGCGGGTCCAGGCGATCTCGCCGGCCATGATCAACGACCGCCGGGACTTCCTGGTGGCACGGGCAGGAGTCGATCTGTCGGTCCGATTGCTGCTGGACCTGTTCGTCGAGACCAACCAGCCGCTCCCGCCGATGGGCGCCAAACGGATCAACAGCCGATTGACCGACCAGCAGCGCAGCATCCTGGAAGCCGTCCCCGCCTACGGCGCGGATGCGGAAAGCCTGGTCGCAGCCGGACTGTGGCTGTGTCACGCTATGGCCACCCACGGCCGGGCGGCCGCCGAAGGGGTCGGCGCCGACTATCCCGAGGAACTGGCCACAGCCGTACAGGGCTACCTGGCACGGACCATCGGTGCCGGCTGATCACCGGGCGATGATCATGGAAACGAATCGCTGGGTCGGTGTGACGATCGACTGTTCCGACCCGCACCGCCTGGCCGGGTTCTGGGGAACGCTTCTCGGTCTCTCCGTCGACGAAGAACCGTTGCCGGGATGGGCCAGGGTCGGTCGGAAGGATCCGGGACCGGAGATCACCTTTCAGCCCGTTCCGGAACCCAAACAGGGCAAAGTCCGGGTGCACCTTGACATCAATGTCGCCGACATCGACCGGGGCATCGCGCAGGTGATCGAACTCGGCGGATCGGCCACCGGCGAACGCCACGACTACGACGAGGGTGTTGTAGTGATCATGCAGGATCCGGAGGGCAACGAGTTCTGCCTGGTGCAGTACTACTGAGCATGGCGCCCGATCCCCTGGACGACGTCGTCGCCGCCGCTGCCCGGCACTGGAGGCTGACGCTCGGCGAGCAACTCGCAGGCGGGACGAGGTCGGCGGTCTACGCGGCCACTGATCCTGGCGGACGCGACGTGGTGCTCAAGGTGCCGGGAGCCCTTACCGATCCTATCGGTGTGACCGCCGCGGAGGCGGCGGCCTTGACCGTCTGGCGACACACCGGCGCTGCCGTCGGACTGGTCGACGTGACGTTCCGGGCGCTGTTGCTGCACCGTGCCCGGCCGGGAACGAATGCTCCCTGGGACCCGAAGGAATCTCTGGACGACTTGATCCTTGTCGCGGCCGAACTGCTCCGCAGGTTGTGGGCGGCAGATCCCGGCAGCTACCGGTTCCCGGGCCTGAGCGAGGTCTATTCGGACGCGGAACGTGTTGCGCGGCAGGATGCGGCGTACGAGCGGCGGGCGCGTGCCGAACCGGAGCGGGGTGCTGCCGGGCTGAGTCGGCTTCCCGGCGCCCGCGCCGCAGCCCAGGAGTTGATCATCGGCGCTCCTGGCTCGGTACTGCTGCACGGGGACTTCCGCACCAAGAACCTGGTCCGCGACACCACCGCCCCGGCGGGTTGGCTCTGTCTCGACCCGCTGCCGATGATCGGCGACCCGGCTTGTGAGGTGGCAGCGTTCGCCGCGTACCTGCCGGCCGGGTTGATCCTGCCGGCCGCCGAACTGCTGGCGATCAGGGCCGGGGTGGACGCCGCTCGGGCACGCGCCTGGGCCGCGATCTGGGCGGTCCATCAATCGGCACAGGCCTGGCGGGACGATCAGGACGTACTGGACCGGCTGGTCGGATCGGCCGAGATCGGCCGGTTGCTGCGCGGGCCCGGTTAGCCAGTCCGGTCACCTTTCTGCGCGGTGTCGACCATGCGTTGTGCCTGCTGGGTGATCCACAGACCGACGACGCCACCTTCCAGGACGAAGATCATGCTCGGAATGCTGACGAAGCGCAGCTGCACCGCCAGGTGGGTGCTGAATCCGCGGGAGTCCAACAGCAGGTGGACCAGGAAGACCAGGAGGAAGTTGATCACGGTTCCGATCACCCAGGACAGCAGTGGCGAACGACTGCCCCACAGCCGCCGCTGGATCAGCCCGTTGAGGGAGCCGAGCAGTGCACCGAACACCACCGACGTCACCGTTCCATAGACGGTGAAGGCCAGCAGGTCACTCACCCAGCGGGCCGTCTGCGGGATCAGCGCCTGATCGGCCGTACCGGAACTGCCCACAGTCAGGCCCAGCAACACCGAGCACAGGATGTAGAACAGGCTGCCGCCGAATCCCGCCCCGGCGCCGGCTGCTGCGCCGAGTCGCGCCATACCCTCCGGCGGAGTCGGCACCGGTCGGTTCCGGAGTTCCTCGGCGACGACACGAACGGTGGGTGGGGTAGGCATGATCAACCTCTCAGGCGGATTCGACCCTCCCACTGTTGTCCTTCCCAGGCCCGGTCGCCGAGTCGCTCACAGCTTCGGTTAACCGGGTCCGGTCAGACCTCGACCGTCTCGTCCTCCTGGTGGAAGACGCCGAGTTGTTCGCAGGCGTCGTTCAGGATCCGCTGTACGGCGACGGTGTCGTCCAACGGCATGATCGGACTTTCGATCTCGCCGGCCCGGATCCGATCGCCCACCTCGATGAACTGGTGCGGGTAGCCGTGCCCCAGCGGTTTCCGGTCCAACGGCTGCGGATCCTTGCCGCGTCGGTGAAGGACAATGCCACTGGGATGGTGGAAACGCGGTGGCAGATCGATCCAGCCTTCGGTGCCGACGATCCGCGCCGAACCCGCCGAGGCGTTACGGATCGAGCCCAGCAGGGCGGCCGACCGTCCGTCGTCGTAGCCGAGCAGCAGGCCGAACTCGCGATCCACACCGGTCACTGCCAGCGACCCGTTGATCATGATCCGGTCGGGTGCGCCGAGAAAGTGCTGGGCGAAGGAGACCAGGTAGACGCCCAGGTCGAGCATGGCGCCGCCACCCTGCGCCGGGTCGTAGAGCCGATCCTTGGGATCGTACGGACGATCGACGCCGAGATCGGCCTGGACCTGCCGTACTTCGCCGATCGCATCGTCCTTGATCAGCTCGCGGATGGTGACGTACGCCGGCAGGAACCGGGTCCACATCGCCTCCATCGCGAACACGCCTTCGGCGCGGGCGAGATCACGCAGTTCCTCTGCGCCCGCGACCGTTGCGGTGAACGTCTTCTCGACCAGCACCGCTTTGCCGTTCTTGATCGCCGCTCGGGCGATGGCCAGGTGTTGCGGGTGCGGCGTGGTGACATAGACGGCATCCAGTTCCGGGTCATCGACCAGTTCGCGATAGCTGCCGTACGCCCGTTCGATGCCGTGACGCTGCGCGAACTCCCGCGCACGATCGGCGGAGCGCGACCCGACGGCAAGCAGTACGGCATCGGGCACCAACCCGAAGTCTGCCGCCTCGGAGTTGGCGATCCGCCCCGGTCCGGCGATGCCCCATCGAATGACTCGGTTCTGGTCCACGGCCCGACTCTATGAGATCGAGCTCGCTGCGGCAGGTGTTGGCGGAGGTTCGCCGACTGTCCCACCTCGTTCGGCCCTATTGTGCGCGGTGGGAGGTTGATGATGATCAATTCGGCGAGTGACGGCTGGACTTTCGCAGCGATGGTCGTCGGCGCGGTCGCTCGCCGCGACGACGCGATCCTGTTGGTGCACGAGCACACCCTCGGCGGGGAAGGCCCTGATCAGTGGACGCTTCCCGGCGGCCGTCTCGAGCGAGGTGAACTGCTCGACGCCGCTGTCAAGCGGGAGGTCGAAGAGGAGACCGGACTGGTGGTGACGTCGGTCGGCTCCCTGGCCTTCGCCACCCAGCACTATGCGCCCGGGCGGGATCAGCCGTTGCTCTTCCTGGCCTTCCACGTCGACGTTGCCGACAGCCCGGGTGACCGTTTCACCCCGGACGATCCCGACGACTTGATCATCGAGGCACGATTCGTGCCCGTTCCGGAAGCCATCGATCTTGTCCTGGCCGGCGGACTGACCCCCGGTTCCCAGTCCACCGTCGACTACCTCCGGCAGCAACCAGGACACGGGCCGATGTTCTGGTTGTGGGACCTGAACCGGCGCAACGACGGGCCGCTGGGGAGAATGCCCGGCTAGGAAGCGAAGTTGGCCTCGATCCATTCCTTGATCGCCACAGTCGCCCGAGCTGCGTCGACCAGCATCACCGGGCAGTCGTCGATGACGCCGTGGGTGGTTGCCCCGGCGGCGATGGCTTGATCAGTCAGCGTGGCGACCCAGCCGTCGATGAGGAGATCGTCCCGTTCCCAGTAGGGAAGTGTGCCGTAGAAGGTGTCGAGCGTACGGTATTGACGCCACTCCACGGCGCCGTCGACCCGTACCGGCGCGGTGTATTCGTGGTAGCGCTTACCGTCCACCCGGGCGATGGCTTCCGCGTGATGACACAGGGTCAGCGTCTTGATCGGGCCGATCATCAGGACTTGTCCGCCGGCAGCGACCAATCGCCCCAACGGCCCGTCGGGGCCCCACGGATTCTCGTCCCCCGGGTCCGCCAGCAGGTCGGCTGCGGCCGGTCCGACCGCCGCGAAACTCACCTCGGGATGATTGCTGCGCCGCGCCCCTGGCCAGGTGCGAAGACGCTCGGGGAAGCGGCCGAACTCGCGCCGCGCTGCCGACACGGCCGGGTCGAAGGGTGGTTGGTCCCGATACGCCTGCTGCCAACCCGACGGCCAGCTCGCGACGTGGTACGGGCTGTCTTCCCAGCCGGTGAAGCCGAGCAGGGTGCCCTCGGGCCCGACCACGTCGCACAGCGCCCAGACGATCGCATCCATGCCGCCGACCATCCAGCCCAGTGCGGACATCCGGACGTGCACCATGAGTACGCCACCCGGCCGGACGCCGAGGTCGACCAGGGTCTCGGCAAGGCGCGCACGGGTGACCGGGACGTATCCGGAGCGATCCAGCAGCTCTTTGGGCACGATCATGTCCAGCACAGTGCCACACCATCCGACTGATCCACTGCCGGATTCGGGTCGGTCGAGACGCGTGTCAACACCAAGACCGTGGACTTTCGCCGTCGCAACACGGTCGATCGCGACCGAAGACGCGATCCGAGCGGTTGAGACGGCAGAAGTGCACGACCTAGGGATCGGACCACTTATCAACCCCGGCGCCGCGCGGCGGTATACCGCCAGCGGGCCGATTCAGCCCGTCGGGAAAGCGGCGACTGACACACCGACTATCGTCGGAACTGTGATCGGCTGACTGCCGGCCGATCCTCCGGGTGGTACGGAGGTGGAGACCATGACCCTCAGCCCTTACGAGGAGGCCGCCCTCTGCCGGGAGTCCGGTCGACTGAGGGACGAGGCGTTGAGACGGCTGGATGGCGAGACCGTGGCGATCGGCTTCATGTCCGAACGCAAGGCACGGCGCAAGGCACGGCGGATCGCGCGGCGGACGGCGCGGCGCGGCAAGGCGTCTGCCGGGGCTGGCAGTCGTCTTCGATGATGCCGATGGGATCCAGGTGCGCACTCGCACATGGTGATCATTCGGCTGCTGGGCGGATGTGACGTTCGACCGTTCGTTCGGACCGGATCCATATCGAGGACTACATATGCTCAAGGAGACCCGGGACTTCGCAGGTTGCACGCGAGTCGACCTGCTCGCAGACATAGCCGACCCTGCGCATTACGTCGCCTATGAACTTTGGGAGTCCAACGAGCACGATCTCGCGTACCGGGCGTGGCGCAAAGGAGACGGTGCCAGGGGCTTGCGGACGTCCTGGACCGCGATCCTGTTCTCACGAAGTTCGAGACTCTTGTGCAGTCGTAGGCCCAACCCGGTCCACTGGAGGCATCGCGGCGTCGGGGTGTGCAGACCCGGGATCCTTGACGGGTTGGAGCAGGGAGCCGACCATCGACGTCAGTCGAGGTGGGTGTACACGATCTGCCAGTTGCCGGCAAGGACCTTGAGCAGCATGGTGATGTGGTGGGCGCCGTTGGAATCGGCGGAGCACAGCGCCTCCCACCGGCCGGTACCGACGATCCACTCGACTCCGGTCAACGGTGGCACGCCGCGGATGATCAGTTCCTCCATCACAGCATGCCGTCCGGTGTATTGACGTCCGCTCGACCAGAGGCTGACCGATTCACTCAACAAGACTGCCGTCCTGTCCGGTGATCGATCCTGCAACGCACCGGTCAGCGCATCAAGGAAAGTGTCGAGCTCGCGAGCGGTCTCCTGCCGAGCGTCGATCGTGATCGGCTCGCCCGGTGTGATCGGTCCTAGCGCAACGTCACACCCTTGGTCGAAGTCCTGCCAGCAGGATGGATCATCGGAATGGTTCACAAGCGGGCCGGCGCTGGATAGAGGTAGCGCCGACCGCCGTAGCTGTGGACGAACAGCTGCTCGCCGGCCGGGAGGCGGTCGTAGTCCTCGGCGGTCAGCGGTCGGAGCTCGTACCGGACGACCACGTCGCCGGCTGCGAAGGTGCGAGCGGCGTACACACCGACGCCGGCAAGATCACCCACACCCAATGTGACGTCGTCCATCGCCGCAGTCTAGGCGCGGCTGTCGAAGTGCCTTGGTCGTGGCCCCGAGGGATCGCCCACACCAGGACAAGACCCGGTCCGATGCTGGCGAACCCCGCTTGGTCCAACCCGACTGACGATATTTGGTTGCCGGGTGAGGATCGGCGATCTACCGTCGATGGCACACCGGGATGATCAAGGGCGGTACATGGTCCGCCCTTCCGCCGCATGCGATGACGCCGTACGCCGCTCTTCGCGCTGACGCACCCCGCCACATCACCCATGAACTTCAGTCCCAGGCAATTGAGGAGCACTCTGCCATGCTCATGTCAGCGCCGCGCCGGCGATGGCGACCCGGAGAGCACCGAACGATCCGGCGACGCACCATCCGTCGGGGCAGACGGCGACCGCGACTGATCATGAAATTCGGTCTGTCGATGGGCTATCCGCCGGGCTTCGCGATCATGGAGTCTCGGCGGACTCCGCCCGTGGACCGTGATAATGATCTTGCTCCGTGGCGTCTCGACGGTCCGGAACTCCAACGGTTACAAGGTCGCTGCGAGGAGTAAGAACTGTCATCGGTGTCCGTCATTGCTGTCAGCTTCTCACTGTGCGGGGAAGCGATACCGTTCGTACACGACCTCACCGTGTTCGGCGCCGGGAAGGGGATCATCCCAGTGCAGCCGAAGCGTCCGGGTGTGATGGAATCCGATCCGTTCCAGAACCCGTCGTGAGGCATGGTTGACTGCCATCGTCGTCGCGACCGCACGGTCGACGCCGTACCGTTCGAATGCGACCCGGACGACAGCTCCGGCCGCTTCGGTGGCGAACCCGTTTCCCCAATGCCGGCTGCCGAGCCGATAGCCGATGGAGACCGTGGCGCTGTCGTCGGTCGACGCGTGACGCCAGAGACCATCGGATTCGGCGCTCATGATCACCGGGTGCAGGGCGATCCGGCCGACGAAGGACCCGTCGACGGTTTCGGCGGCGAAGTAGCCATACCGGCGGTATCGCCGATATTCGGCCAGTAGCGTCGGAAGCACCTCGGTCTCGATCCGGGTGCGGTCCCAGTCTTGGTTGTCCAGGTAACGCATCACCCGGCGGTCCGTGTACAGCGCGAGCAGGTTGTCGACATCCGACGGTTCGAACCGCCGGAGCAGCAATCGGTCGGTGCGGAGGAATACGTGCATGGGCCTAGGGTGGACGCTGATCCGCGTGCATCCTAGGCGTCATTCCGCGCAGCGGTCCATCCGGCGCCGAATGGCTCGGCGCCGAACGGGTACGTCTGGGCCATGACTGATCAGAACGAGAAGCTCACTCCCGACGAGCGGGCCGAGGCGGATCGGCAAGCGGTCGCCGAGGTGATCGAGAACGCCCGGATCGCCCTGGTGACCACCATCGAAGCGGACGGTTCGCTTGTCAGTCGGCCCATGGCCCTCCAACAACGTCGGTTCGACGGGGATCTGTACTTCTTCACACCCGATCCGACGGACAAGACCGAACAGGTACGCGCCAACCCGGCGGTGAACGTGGCCGTCGAGAGCCGCGGCAACTACCTCTCGATCGCCGGCTCGGCCTCGATCACCAAGGACCCTGAGCTGATCGACGATCTGTGGAGCACCGCCGCCGAGGCCTGGTTCGAAGGCGGACGCGATGACCCGGCCGTCGCATTGCTGAAGGTGCACGCCGAGTCTGCCGAGTTGCAGGCAACAAACACTCCTCGCCCGATCGCCGCCGTCAAGTACGTCAAGGCGGCGGTCACCGGGACACAGCCCGATGTCGGTGATACCACCCGGGTCGAGATGTGAACCGACATCGGCCGGGGATCCCCCGACGGCCGAAATTGCGGTGCCCCGGTGACGGTTGATGTCTAGATTGCGCTTGTGGATCTTTCGTGCCTGGGTGTGCCGGTCCGGCCGATGGTCCGCATCCACGGTGGGTTCGCCAACCGGACGTACCGACTCGACACCGAGCTGGGATCCTTCGCGATCAAGAAGCTGAACGTCGTCGACCGGCGATGGACGTACCGCTTCGAGGACGTGTTCCGGTTCGAGCAGGCGGCCTTCGCCGCGGGCGTACCGATGCCGGAACCGATCTCGGCGAGTACCGACCTGCTGGTGCACCGGTGGGTCGACGGTGACAAGGTTCCCGAGGCGCCGGTATCGCCGGCGTACGCCTTCGAGATCGGGCAGATCCTGGCGCGGATCCACGCCCTCGATGTGCCGTGGCCGCACGAACCCGACGAGGGACCGACGCCCCAGGACTGGCCGGAGCTCGCCGAACGGGCGGCCGCGACCGGCCAACCGTGGGCCGACAACCTCGCGGCGCGGGTGAATACGTTCACGGCGATCGCCCGGTTCGTCGACACCTGCCGACGCCCCGGACCCGTGGTGCTGACCCACTGCGACGTGCAGCCGTGGAACCTGCTGGCTCGGGGCGGACGACCGGTACTGCTCGACTGGGAGCTGTCGGGTCTGTCGGATCTGTCCGGTGAACTCGGCTCGACCGCGCTCAGTCTCGCCAAAGGGCCCGGCTTCGACTCTGTCGAACCGGGCATCTTCCGCTGCGTCCTCGACGGCTATGTCGCCGGCGGGGGAGTGTTGCCGCCGCCGGGACCGAGCTGGTTCGCCTTCATGATCGGCGGCTGGCTCGGGCACACGCGGCTGAACATCCTCCGCTGTCTGGCCGGGATCGAGTCGAGCAGCGGGCCGGACCTGGCCATGTCACAGGAGATCGTCGAAGCCGGTGTACGCGGCCTGCCGGAGATGTTCGCCAGGCTGCCGGAATTCGAGGGGCTGATCGCATCATCATGATCAACACGGCGCAACTCCGGAATGCCATGAGCGCAGCACATCCGTTGCTGGCGGCTGCCGTCAAGAGTGCGATCGAGCGCGCCACGGCTGGCCATCTCGGGCGGCGGTGGACCGCCGTTGGATTCACCGACCTGAACGACCGCGCCTCCCACGCCTGCGGAGTCTTCCACGGCGATCCGATCTCCGTGTTCGCCAAGCTCGACACTTCCCGAAGCGCCGAGCAGATGCTCCGGGCCGAGGTCAACGGTCTGACCCTGTTGCAGGATCGTGCCGGGGTCATGATCCCGACGCCGATCGGATCCGGGCTGCTACCGCTGGAATCCGGCTTCGTGCTGATCTCCGAGGCACTGCCGGAACGGCCTCCGGCTCAGCGAACCCCCGGCGACTGGCAGGCGATCGGCCGCACGCTGGCGACGGTGCACCAGGTGCACGGCGAGCGATTCGGCCTCGAGGAGTTCGACGGCTTCTTCGGTGCGCTGCACCAGGACAACCACCCCGTCGAGAGCGGCACCTGGGCCGACTTCTACCGTGAACGGCGGGTGCTTCCCTTCCTGCGATCCGCGATCGACTCCGGCTGGCTGCCGGACCGTCTCGGCCGTGACGTGGAGCGCCTCACGCACCGGCTGCCCCTGCTGTGCGGCCCCGAGCCCCGACCGACGCTGCTTCATGGCGACGCACAACAACACAACTTCATCAGTACTGATCGCGGCACCGCAGTGACCGACGCTGCACCGTACTACGGGCACCCGGAGATCGATCTGATGCTGCTGGACTACTTCCAGCCGGTGCCGGAAGACGTGTTCGACGGCTACCGCGACGTCGCACCAATCGACCCGGGCTTCGCCGAGCGGCGGGAGCTGTGGTGCCTTTTCGTCGACCTCGCCTGCCTCAGCGTGCGGGCCGAGCAGTTCCGCCGTTCGGCACTGGACAGGCTGCAGCGCACCGTCTCCCGCTATCGGTGACCGGTACGACCATTGCGGGATGCTACGACGGCAGCCGTCGCAAGGGGTTGGTCGGTGGTCAGACCGCGTCGTCCACGTTCCAGACCTCGCCGGAACCGTCGCCGGCCAGGCGAGGCAGCAGCTTGCTCGCCGAGTCCTCCGGGGTGATCAACAAGCCACGCTCGCGATAGCCGACGAACCGCTCGTGGAGCTGCCCGAGCACTGAGGGGTCCTGCTCCCGGATCCAGCCCTGCATCGCGGTGTCGACCATTCCGGGCCGGTACACATTGACCGTGATTCCGGTGCCCTTCAGTTCCGCGGCCAGGTTGACGCTGTGCGCCTCCAACGCCGCCTTGCTGGTGACGTAGGCGTTGCCGCCGATCATCCCGGTCGGGTGCGCAGCAGCGCCGCTGGACACATTGACGATGCGTCCCCACCCACGCTCGCGCATTCCTGGCACGAGCAGGGCACTCAGGCCTGCCACGGCAACGACATTCAGCGCCAGCGTGTTCAGATAGGCAGACATCGCGACATCGGTCGTCGGGCCGAGGGGAGCGACGACTGCGGCGTTGTTGATCAAGATGTCGACGCTGCCGAGCTCGCGCGTCAGGTCATCGGCCACGGCAGGGAGCAGGTCGAGGCGGCCGAGGTCGGCAGGAATGATCTTGGTCCGAGCGCCCGCTGACTCCACGGCTCGCGCGGCGTCGGCCAACTGATCGGCACTGCGCGCGATGAGCGCGATCCGGTCGACCCCCTGCTCAGCCAGCCCGACCGCGATGGCACGGCCGATCCCTCGGCCCCCGCCTGTCACGACCGCGGACCTTCCGGTCAGTTCATTCGTCACATCGATACCTTTCCCACGTCACATGTCAGATACGTGCTGCCGAGCACCGGCAGAACAGCGCTAAAGACCTAGCACGTCCAGTGCGTGCAGGATCTGCCCGGGCTCGGTTCGCGTTGAATAATCCGGATGCACGTCGATCCACCGCAGCAGGTAGCCGCCGTCGACGATCGCAGTTGTGGGCATCGGCAGGGCGGTGGTGCCGTCGGCGTTGATCTCCGTCAAATCCAGGCCATGGGCCGGTTGCGTTCGACGTCCCTCCGGTGACGGTTCGGTGAGGATGCCGAGCGGGCCGGCAAGCTGATTGCCAGGATCGGACAGCACGGGGAACTCCAGATTGTGCTTCTCCTGCATCGTCATGGAGCCATCCGGGTGTTGTGGGCTGACTGCGACGACACTGATTCCCCGCCTGGCGAGTGGCTCGGCGAGGTCGATGCGGTAGCGGTTCAACGCGATGTTGCAGTACGGACACCACGCGCCGCGATAGAAGATGATCACGCCGGGACGGTCGGCGAGGATTTCGCGGAGCGTCACCGGTTCGCCGGTGGCCGAGAGCAGCTTGCCGTCAGGAAACGGGGTGCCGACGGCAGCAACCTTGGGCCCGAGTCCGGCGGGAGCCGCCTGTTCCCGTGCGAACGGGTCGTTGCGATCACGGTCCCCGAATGCATCGTGGACCTCGTCCGCGATCGGTGTTGATGCCATCTGTTGCTCCCTCGTCCAAGTCCGGTTCCGCGTCGTACGCAGCTGTTCGGCCGGCGTCGTCACGGTCGGGTAGGGGTTGTACTGGGCAGAAAATGGACTATCAAGTACAGTCTCAGGATGACCACATCCCCCGAGGAGTTGCTCTCAGCAAGTCGGCGTACCGCCGGGAGGTCGCAACCGCCGAGTGCCAAAGGTCGCCGTACCCGTGAGCGGATCGTGGAGGAGGCGGCTCGGTTGATGTTGATCAACGGCGCCGGGCGAACGACCCTCGACGAGGTAGGCGTCGCCGCCGGCGTCGGGAAGTCCCAGCTGTATCACTACTTCCACGACAAGGACGATCTGATCGAAGCGGTGATCCGGCACCAGACGGATCGCATCCTGGCTTCCGACGGCCCGCATCTGGGACCGTTGGACAGTTGGGACGGCTGGGAGGAGTGGGGTCGGCAGATTGTTGCGCACCAAAGTCGCGGCGGCTGCGTCGGTGGATGCCCGCTGGGGTCTCTGGCGAATGAGTTGTCCGAGACGAGTGAACACGCCCGTGCGGTGCTGGCGGCGTCGCTGCAGCGTTGGGAACGGGTCCTGACGGCCGCGCTCCATCGGATGCGTACCAACGGATTGCTCACCCGATCCGCCGACCCGGAGAGCCTGGCCACGGCCACGCTGGCGACACTGCAGGGCGGGCTCTTGCTGTGCAAGGTTCGCCGCACCACCGAACCCTTGCAGGTGGCCGTTGATGCGGTCATCGCCAACCTGCGCCGATTCGCGGAGGCCGAATGATCACATGGGGCGCCGAATGCCAGAAAGCTTGAGAGGTGGATACCCGGACATAGCTGTGCAATTTGCACCGGCAGGGTGTACCCGCAGTGGATCGCAGGATAGGCTTTCTGTCGGCAGAACCACCCACAGTTTGAATTGCAAATCAAGGATGCCGGCCACGGGCCGCGGGACATTTCGTCCGACGTAACCGCATCGAGCAGGTCGCCCGCAGGCCTCCCCCGAATTGCCACATCGGGCGACCGCTCGAGTGCGGTGGCGGAGGTCCTCCTCGTCGATCCCCATCAGACGCGGTGCTCCGCCGATCTTCGTTGTCTGCCGTTCGACGGACCCGACACCGCCGAACGGTTCAACGATTGAAATCTAACAGATCCTGTCCGAAATGGACATGACCTAATTAGGAAACAGGACGTTGGTCCCGGCCGGCGGGCGTCCCCAGCGCGAGCACAGGCGTGGCGTGGAGGATTCTTGGGCGCCGTCCGGCCCGGCACGGCAGGCGGAGGTCCGGACACGAGGGCCGTACGAACAGGGCAATGCACGACGACCAGATCGGACACGCGAGCTTCGGGGCGATCTATCGGCCCCGCCCGGCCGGTCCGTGGTCGGGGGTCCACGAAGTTCGGCCGGGCGGGTCGACAGGGATGAGACACTCAAACTTTCAAGGGGGGAAGTTGTCTCAGGTGTCTCACCAACTGGGGCCCCTTGCCCTGGGACTTAGGTTACCTATCGACCTGCGAAATTTCTCGAACTTCGCAGAATCCACCCTGGCAACTGTCCGACCGTGTCACGATTCAACGACGGCTCCGGCGGGGCCGGGTCGGCTTACACGGATGCATCGGGGGAACATCCGGTATTTCGCCGCTCCGTCGGAGCCTCCCTGTCCTTTCCTGCGCGGAAAAGTGCTCGTTTGATGCTCCTGGGATAATGCCCGGCCGCCGTCACCCGGCCGTCACGGCGGCATCATACGATGTTGATCTTGGTACCGGTCAGGGGAGATCGAACAGATCGGACTGATAGGCCAGCACGATCGCCTGGGCGCGGTCCCGGACCTGGAGCTTCTGGAGCAGCCTGGTGACATGGGTCTTCACGGTGGTGTCACTGATGCACAGCTGGTGCGCGATCTCGGCGTTGGAGAGGCCGGAGGCGACGAGTCGGAAGACCTCCAGTTCGCGGGCGGTCAGCTCGACCAGCGCGGTCGGGGTGGGGCGGTGCTGATGTCGGGCGAAGTGCGAGATGACCTTGCGGGTGACCGACGGGGAGAGCAACGCGTCGCCGGCGGCGATGGTCCGGACGGCCGCGATCAGCTGTTCCGGTGGGTCGTCCTTGAGCACGAATCCGCTCGCCCCGGCCCGCAACGCCTGGTAGACGTAGTCGTCAAGATCGAAGGTGGTCAAGATCAACACTTTGACGGTTTCGTCGTGGTCGAGGATCCGCCGGGTGGCTTCCAGGCCGTCCAGCACCGGCATCCGGATGTCCATCAACACGATGTCCGGTCGATACCGCCGGACCAACGCGACGGCCTGCAATCCGTCGGCCGCTTCGGCGACCACTTCGATGTCCGACTCGGCGGTCAACAACATGCGCAGGCCCGCACGAACCATCGATTGATCATCGACGACAAGCGTCCTGATGCTCATGGGCTCACCGGCCGTCCACGGGTAGGCGTACCTCGAGGGTAAATCCGCCGGCCTCGTTGGGGCCTGCGAACAGCTGACCTCCGTAGATCTTCACCCGTTCGCCGATGCCGATCAGCCCGTTGCCCGAGCCGTTGGTCGGCTGCGGACCGTCGCCGTCGTCGGTCACCTCCAGCCGGAGATCGGTGGCTCCGTAGCAGACCCGTACCGTGGCCGTCCGCGCGTGCGCATGTCTGAGCACGTTCGTCAGACCCTCCTGCAGGATGCGGTAGGCAGAAAGCTCAAGTCCTCGGGGCAACTCACGGACCTCGCCCTGGATGGAGGATCGGACGTCGAGTCCTGCCGCCCGGATGTCTTCCACGAGTTGGGGCAGCAGGTCAAGTCCGGGCTGCGGTGCCAGGTCCGGCCCGTCATCATCCCGGCGCATCGCCTCGAGTAATCTCCGCATCTCGGTCAACGCGGTTCGGCCGGCCCTTTCGACGTTCTGCAAGGCGGCCCGGTCCGCTCCGCCTTCGGGCATCCGGTGCCGGACGGCCCCCACCTGCAGCACCATCACGCTCACCGCATGCGCGACGACGTCGTGCAGTTCGCGGGTGATCCGGGCTCTTTCCTCGGCGACGGCCAGCCGGGCTGCGTTCTCCCGTTCCCGCTCGGCCCGGGCCGCGCGTTCCTGGGCAGCTTTGCTTTCCACGGCTCGTTCATGAAGGGCATATCCCACCAGCCACGCCGCCGCGAAAAGCATTGGTACGAAGACCAGGCTCGGTCCGGGATGCCGTGGGTCGTTGAAGACGATGATCGCGCAGCAGCTGGCGACGATGATCAGCCCCGACCATGCCTTGCGGGGGTCGGCGAGATTGCCCAGCAGCACGGCCGCGATCATCCCGGCGATGGAGATCGCCGCCTGGCTGACGATCAGCCGGCCGTCAAGGAACGACAGCCCAGCACTGGCCAACCAAGTACCCGCGGGTACCAGGAACGGAGCCTGCCGGCGCACCAGGAGGACCAAGATCACCAGACCGACCGCAAGCGCCCCGAACCCGATCAGGACCGGGTCCTCCGGCCGTTCGGAGCTGAGTCGGGCAAGCGTGCCGATGATCGCCGCCACAGCGATGATCACAATCACCAGGTCAACGCCCCGAGCTGCGACCAGGACACGTATCCGGTTCACGGTGCCACGTTAGGCGGGCGGAAACCCGCAGCGCGTCCTCACAAAGTAGGACCACGCAACGCCGAAATGTCCGACCTCGAACGCGGCCTTCTGACGATGTGCCCGACCACGCTTCGTTCCTAACGTCCGGGTCATGACCGCATCACTCGAATCGGACCCCGCCGGGCCGTTCTCCACCGGTGAGCTGCCCGACCGGCACGCCAAGCGACCGGGCGGGGAGCCACCGATCCCGCAATACACGGGTTGGCAGATCCTGGCCGTGTGGGCAGCTGCCGCGCTCCCGATGGCAGCGCTGGCGTGGGTTGGCGCACCATGGCTTGCGGGCGTCTTCAGCGGACCGAGCGCCTGGCCACGGGCGCTGCTGTTGAGCCTGACCGCGGGGTTGATCTGGCAGTTCGTCCTCGTCGTCTTGACGATCAACCACGAGCAGCACACGCTGCGCCGGTCGGTGATCAAGAACGCGCTGTGGCTCCAGGCGCCGCGTAGTCCTCGGACCGGGCTCCGGGATCGTCGACTGTGGTGGCTCCTGGTGCCTCTGGTCCTTGCCGTTGCCGCCAAAGAAGCGTTGCCGAAGATTCCGGCCCCGGCCAACCGGGATCAGGGCCTCTTCCTGCAGTCGACCGCAGGGCAACAGTTCTTCTCGGGTAACTGGTCGTGGTTCGCCGTGATCGTCACCATGATGATCTTCAACACCGTGCTCGGTGAGGAGCTGCTGTTCCGCGGGCTGCTGTTGCCCCGGATGCGGCGGGCTTTCGGGCGCTGGGACTGGGTGGCCAATGGCGTGCTCTTCGGGCTCTATCACCTCCACGTCCCGTGGACGATCCCCGCGAATCTGCTCGACACCCTCTTCATCGCGCTTCCGGTCAGCCGCTGTCGCAGTGCCCTGATCGGCATCTGTGTGCACAGCATCCAGACCGTGGTCTTCACGGTGATGCTGTTGGTGCTGGTGCTGCGGTGATCTCTGCTGCGGAAAGCACATCCGGAGCGGCCGATGCACGACAATGGTGGCGTGACGGACCGTACGGACGCGGTGGCGTTCCGACTCTGGCCGCCGGTCGCAATCGGGGCGCCACTGCTTGCGGGCTGGGTGGCCACCCTGATCTGGGGTGACCCGATCAGGCTCAGTTCTTGGCGGGCCGTCGGCTGGGTGCTCGTAGCGCTGTTCGCCGGATGGAACGGGTGGGCGTTGGTGCTTTTCGCCCGCCGGCAGACAGGGCTGCTTCCCGGGCAGGCGACGAACGTCATGATCACGGCAGGGCCCTACCGGATCTCACGCAACCCGCTGTACGTCGGGTTGCTTGCCCTCTATCTCGGGCTGGCGTTGTTGATCCCCACGTTCTGGGGTCTGGTGTTGTTCCCGGTGGCCGTCTGGCTGATCTTCTGGGGTGCGATCCGTCCGGAGGAACGATTCCTGCAGGAGCGGTTCGGCGCACGGTACGACGAGTACCGACGCCGGGTCCGTCGTTGGCTTTAGCACATCATGGCGTCTCGCACAGGGCGTGATCACGGCCCGTCCTGCGCCTCGCCAAGTCCGCTCCGGTAGGTCAGGAGTCCCTCGACGCCACGCAGGAACGTTCCACAGACCGGTTCCGGGTCGGACAGGCAGCCCGCGGCCATGGCGCCGTCGCGCAACATGACGAAGTGTCGTGCGGCGAGTTCCGGATCCGGCTTCCCGGTGGCGGCGAAGAGTTCGGTCATCGTGCTCAGGAACCACTCCCGATGCTTGAGCACAGCGCGGTGGACGGGATGATCGGGGTCGGGATATTCCGCTGTGGCGTTGAGAAAAGCGCACCCGTGGAAGCCGGGGCTCCGGATGTCGTCGGCGATGGATCGGGCAATGCTCCGGATCGCGTCGTCCGGTCCGGCATCCGACGCTTGGGCGGTCTCGGTTCGACCCCGGATCGCCTCATCGACCTGGCCGAGGTAGGCGACGAGCAGGTCGTCCTTGCTGGGGAAATGGCGATACAGCGTTGCACGGGTCACCTGTGCCTCGGCGATCACCCGGTCGACACCGACGGCATGCAACCCGTCTGCATAGAAGAGCCGGGTGGCGGTGTTGAGCAGGCGGGTTCGTGCCTCCGACATGTGTTTCATCTCCCTTCCTGACGACGCTGCCAAGAATAACAGACAGATAGAACGATCGGTCTTGACAACGACGATGTCGTAGATGGAGACTCGGGTGTACCGATCGTTCTATCTACAGATCTCCAGGAGCTGACTTTGTCCACCGACGCCCGACCGATCCGGTCGTCCTCCGATCCCACCAACCTGAAGGAAGTCATGTCCAATACCACCCTCGTCCCAGGCAGCGCCGGCGCGGCGCCTACCACCGATGTGTCCGGCAGCACCACGGCGTTGCGGAACCTCTACTTCGTACGGTTCGGTTTCGCTGTCGTCTGGGCGGTCCTGCTGATGCTGACCGCGAAAACGATCAACCCCGGTGCCGTGGCGTTGATCATCCTCTACCCGGTGTTCGACGTCGCTGCGGCGATCATCGACTATCGGTCGTCCGGTTCCACCCGACCGAAGGCTCCACTCTTCGTGAACATGGCGCTGAGCCTGTTGACCGCTATCGGACTCGCCGTCGCCGTCGGCTCCGGCATTCCGAACGTTCTCCGGGTATGGGGTGCCTGGGCCATCACCGCCGGCCTGGTGCAGCTGATCGTCGCCATCCTGCGTCGCCGCCTCGGAGGTCAGGTCCCGATGATCCTCAGCGGCGGAATTTCTGTGCTGGCCGGTATCGCCTTCATCGTCATGGCGGGTGGTCCGGGTGCTGCGCTGACCGGCGTCGGCGGGTACGCGATCCTGGGCGGGGTCTTCTTCCTCATCTCGGCCGTCCGGCTGCATTTCGTTATCCGCAAGGCGGTGAAGTGATCATGACCGACGCCACAGATCCACGAACGGTCGACGTGATCATCATCGGCGCAGGACCCGTCGGAGAGAATGTCGCTGATCGGGTGGTCCATGGCGGGCTGACCGCCACGATCGTCGAACGAGAGCTCGTCGGCGGGGAGTGCTCCTACTGGGCCTGCATGCCGACCAAGGCACTCCTGCGGGACGCCGCGGCACTGCGCGCAGCTCAGGCACTTCCTGCGGCCGGCCAGGTCGCACGCGGCGCACTGGATCCCGAAGCCGTACTGGCCCGACGGGATCGGTTCGCCTCGGACTGGAACGACACCGGTCAGGCCGAGTGGCTCACCGGCGCGGGCATCGCCTTGATCCGTGGCCACGGCCGCATCACCGGCCCGCGCACCGTGACGGTCACCGACCCGACCGGATCGACGACAACCCTGCAGGCGCGCCACGCGGTCGTCATCGCGACCGGCAGCAGCGCCAGCCTGCCACCGATCGCAGGGCTGGCCGAGGCCAGGCCCTGGACCAGCCGGGACGCCGCAGCAGCACAGCAGATCCCGGGCCGGCTGGCGATCATCGGCGGCGGTGTCGTCGGTGCCGAGATGGCCACGGCCTACAGCGCGCTGGGGTCCCAGGTGTCGCTGATCTCGCGGACCAGGCTGCTTCCGGGCACCGAACCGTTCGCCGGTGACCAGGTCGCCGACGCACTCCGGACGGCCGGAGTCAG
>Ga0164242_10002348_pt1 | contig 21929 bp, 27 predicted proteins | sample OricomgcompostMG_FD_108783 | JGI IMG/M metagenome (GOLD analysis project Ga0164242, IMG submission 108783) | Miracle-Growth compost microbial communities from Emeryville, California, USA - Original compost - Miracle growth compost (MG) ... | reverse complement strand
GCGCCGGTACAGATGACGACGGCGTCGTTCTCGGCCTTGAGGTCCATGAGCTGCACGTCCTCACCCACCGCGACTCCGGTCTTGAAGCTGATCCCCTCGGCGGCCATGAAGTCGGTGCGTCGCTTGACAATGCGCTTGTCCAGCTTCATGTTGGGAATGCCGTACATCAGTAGGCCACCGGCGCGGTCGGCTCGCTCGTAGACGGTGACGGAATGACCGGCACGGTTGAGCTGGTCAGCGGCAGCGAGGCCGGCGGGGCCGGAACCGATGATGGCGACCTTCTTGCCGGTGCGAACCTTGGGAGGCTGGGGTACCATCCATCCCTTCTCAAAGCCGCGGTCAATGATCGCACACTCAATCGACTTGATTCCAACGGGGTCTTCATTGATACCCAAGACGCAAGCGCCCTCGCAGGGGGCGGGACAGACACGGCCGGTGAACTCAGGGAAGTTGTTGGTCATGAGCAAGCGGTCCAGAGCCTCGCGCCACTGGTTCTGGAAGACCAGTTCGTTCCACTTGGGGATGATGTTCGAGATGGGGCATCCGGTCTCGGACTGGCAGAAGGGGACACCACAGTCCATGCACCGGGCTGACTGGTACTTGAGTTCATCCTCGTCCAATCTCTGGGACAGCTCCGCCCAGTCTTTGGTTCGGGTCTTGGAGCTGCGGTACTTCTCGGATCGACGCTGATACTTCATGAAGCCCTTGGTCTTGTCTAGGACCAGCGCTTTCTTCTTGTCAGCAGTACTGTCTCCGACGGTCTCCTCGATGTCCTGGAGTTTAGCCGCCTTGTCTTCTTTCTTGTGCTGGACGCCGGATACGATGGGCAGGACGTGTTCAGCACGCTTCGCCTCGGCAGCCTTTGCGGCCTCTTCTTCTAGCACCCGCTTGTAGTCGACTGGGAGAACCTTGATGAATCGTGATAGAGCTCGGTTAAAGTCCACTAAGATGCGCGCAGCAAGCTCCGAACCGGTGTAGTGGTGATGATCCTCAATGAGGCCGCGAACGAAAGCGACTTCCTCGGGGCCCTCGATGCCGGACGCCTCCACCATCTCCGTGTTCAGCTTAGACATGAAGTCCCGATTAATGTCGAGGATGTAGGCGATACCACCGGACATACCGGCGGCGAAATTACGGCCAGTACTTCCGAGTACGACAACTCGGCCACCAGTCATGTACTCGCAGCCGTGGTCACCAATACCCTCAACGACAGCAGTGGCACCGGAATTACGCACGGCGAACCTCTCTGCAGCAACACCTCGGAAGAAGCAAGAGCCGGCCGTGGCACCGTACAGGCACACGTTTCCAATGAGGATATTCTCCTCAGCCTGGAAGACAGCGGACCGAGGTGGGTAGATGATCAGCCGACCCCCCGAGAGGCCCTTCCCAACGTAATCGTTGGAATCACCTTCCAGTTCCAGGGTAACGCCGGGAGCCAGGAAGGCACCGAAAGACTGACCAGCTGACCCCTTGATGTTAACATGGACCGTGTCCATGGGCAATCCTGCCTCGCCATAACGTTTCGAGATCTGATAGGACAGCGACGTTCCCATGGCACGGTCGGTGTTGACAACATCACACTCGATGCGAGACGGCAGGCCCTTATCTAAGGTCAACTCTGCCTCGGAGATGAGTTTGTTATCAAGCCGGGTATAGAGCCGGTGGTCCTGCTTTCGCACGTTGAAGGTGGCAACACCGGGCCGAAGCTTGTGGGCCGGCGTGAGGATGAGGGACAAGTCAATATTCGCCGTTTTGTTGGTTCGTAACTCCTCGTGGGATTTCAGGACTTCTACATGGCCAACCATCTCATTGATCGTGCGGAAGCCCAGTCTCGCCATGATGGCACGGAGCTCATTAGCCACGTAGTAGAAGAAGTTGATCACGTGTTCAGGAGTTCCTGAGAACTTCTCACGAAGTTGGGGATCTTGAGTAGCAATGCCGACCGGGCAGGTGTTCAAGTGACACTTCCTCATCATAATACAGCCCATGGCGATGAGAGGAGCTGTAGCAAAGCCCCATTCTTCGGCGCCAAGTAGGCAGGCGATGGCAACATCCCGACCAGTCCGGAGTTGACCGTCAGTCTGGACAACAACACGGCCACGAAGGTCGTTGAGCACAAGAGTTTGATGGGTCTCAGCCAAGCCAAGCTCCCAAGGGAGACCTGCGTACTTGATACCAGTCCAGCGGGAGGCACCGGTGCCGCCGTCGTGGCCCGAGATCAAGATATGGTCCGCCTTCGCCTTAGCGACACCGGAGGCGACAATGCCGACGCCGGTCTCGGAGACGAGCTTCACCGACACGCGCGAGCGGGGGCTGGAGCACTTCAGATCGTAGATCAGCTGCTTTAGGTCCTCGATCGAGTAGATGTCGTGGTGGGGCGGCGGGGAGATGAGGCCGACGCCGGGGGTCGAGTGGCGCGTGCGGGCGATGGACTTGGAGACCTTGTGGCCTGGCAACTCGCCGCCCTCGCCGGGCTTGGCGCCCTGGGCCAGCTTGATCTGGAGCTCGTCCGAGTCGGCCAGGTAGGCGGAGGTGACGCCGAATCGGCCGGAGGCGACCTGCTTGATTGCGGAGCGCATGGTGTCGCCGTTCGGCATCCGCTGGGATCGCTCGGGATCCTCGCCGCCTTCGCCCGTGTTGGATTTGCCGCCGAGTCGGTTCATGGCCACAGCCAGAGTCGAGTGGGACTCCATGGAGATAGAACCGTACGACATGGCGCCCGTGCAGAAGCGACGGACGATATCGGTCCAGGGCTCGACCTGATCGATCGGCACGGGGGTGCACTCCTCGAACTTGAAGTCCAGCATGCCGCGGAGAGTGCAGGCCTTGATCTGCTCATACTCGGAGCGCGAGTACGCTTCGTAGGACTTGTCGTTCTTCGTGCGGACGGCGTCTTGAATGTTCGCGATAGAGACGGGGTCGTTGACATGGGCCTCTCCGCCGTCGCGCCAGTGGTACTCTCCAGACTCGGGGAGACCGGGAACGTTGACGGTGTACCGAGACGGGAAACCGCGCTCGTGGAAGCGGAATGCATCTTCGGCGATGAGCTCGAACGTCAGGCCCTTGATACGCGAGGCGGTACCCTTGAAGCAGCGATCGACGACGGTGTCGTCTATGCCGAGGGCCTCGAAGATCTGAGCGCCCTTGTAGCTGGCGAGGGTAGAAATACCCATCTTGCTCATGACCTTGAGGATTCCACCGTCGCAAGAGTGCTTGTAGTTGCGGATGAGGGCATCGTCCGTCAGCTTCTTCTTGATGAGCTTCTCGCGGTTGAGCTTCAGGATGCACTCCATGGCTAGGTACGGGTTGATTGCATCGGCACCGTAGCCAAGCAGGACGCACATGTGGTGGACCTCACGAGCCTCGGCGGTCTCAAGGACGATAGCGGCCATGGCACGCCACTTGTTGTTAACAAGGTGGTGGTGAACCATACTAGAGGCAAGGAGGGTGGACACCGCAACTCGGGTCGCCGAGGTGTTCCGGTCGGAGAGCACGATGATGCGATCCTGGGCCTCGATCGCCGCAGTGGCTTCATTACAGATGTAGTCGAGGTGCCTGATGTAGCCCTCAACTCCCTCCTTCTTGGGGAACGTGATATCAATGGTCTTGACGGTCCACCTGGGGTAAAGTTTCGCCAAGTCCTTGAGGGCATTGAACTCGGGGATGGACAGGATTGGGCTCGGCAGGAGGAGGCGACCACACTGCGACGAGTCCATCTCGAGTAGGTTCCCTTGGGGGCCGACGTAACACTCGAGAGACATGACGATGGACTCTCGAATAGGGTCAATTGGGGGGTTGGTCACCTGGGCGAAGAGCTGGCGGAAGTACTCGTGCAACAACCGCGGCGCCTGGGCGAGACAGGCCAGAGGAGCGTCGTTACCCATAGATCCCAGAGCCTCCTTCTCGTCGGAGGCCATAGGCGCCAGAAGCAAGCTCACCTGCTCGAATGTGTACCCGAATGCGAGCAGCAGAGGGTCTTCTTGCAGCTTCGTGGCATCGGGCTTGGCAGCTAGGGCCGCAGCGTCCTCCTGGGCCATAGTGTCGAGGATCTTGGGCATCGTGATCAACTCGGTATCGATCCAATCGCGGAAGTCGTGCCGGCTAGAGACGGTGGCCTTGAGCTCGGCGTCGTCGATAATACGGCCAGCGTGTGTGTCAACGAGCAGCATGCGGCCCGGCTGCAGGCGGCCCTTCATAAGAACCCGCTCGGGCTCGACGTGAATAGTACCAACCTCCGACGCGCAAATTATACGGTCGTCGTCCATCACGTAGTAGCGGCAAGGTCGCAGGCCGTTTCGGTCGAGATTGGCACCGCAGAACCGACCGTCGGCAAAGGTGAAGAGGGCGGGGCCGTCCCAGGGTTCCATCTGACACGCGGCCCATTCGTAGAACGCGGCCTTCTTGGGATCCATCAGGGCATTCCCCTGCCATGCTTCGGGGACCATGAGCATGACCGCCTCGGGGAGCGAGAGTACGCCGTTGATGGTCAGGAGCTCGAGAACGTTGTCGAAGGCGGCCGAGTCGGAACCGCCATCCTCAACGATGGGGTAGAGCATCTCGAGCTCGTCGGCAAACACGTTGGATTGCATGACTCCCTCACGAGCGCGCATCCAGTTCTTGTTACCCCGGAGAGTGTTGATTTCACCTAAGGGTGTCATGGTTAGCTCCGAGTTAAAGAAATAGCACGTATTCTTCTTCTTCTACTTCTTCTCCCTCTCCCATATAGCCACTTACCGTTGTGGGCTGCCCATCGCAGGGGCTGTGCACGATCCCACGAGGGGAAAGTGTTTGTGGAGAAACGAGAGTGCACGAGGGCAAAGTGAGCCTCGTAGTCGGCGTTCACCAGATCGTGATAGTACTGGTATACCTGGATGGGGGCTAGCTGTCCCTTGTAGACAATGTTCTTGTTGGAGAGGGAGCAGAGGTAGAACCAGTTATGGAGACCAATGGTATGGGTGCTGCGCTTCCGGAGGATGAACAGCTGCCTCTCAAAGTGCTTCTCATCGAACTTTTCAGGGTCGGTGAGCTCGGGGGCATCTCCAGGGCCATAGGCGGACTGCAGCACGACGAAAGGCTGCAAGATGATGGGCTCCCGCGAAGCAGCTGCAGGACCAAGCAGAGTAGAATCAACGGGAGGCTCTCGCCATCCCAGGACCCTGAGGCCCAAGGATTCGGCAATATCTTCCAACTGCCGCTTGGACTCTTGCAGAGTCTCTTGATCGGGCTTAAAAAACAGGTTTCCAACCGCATATTGACCCAAGGGAGGTAGCTTAATGTTAACCTCCCGTTCGAAGTTTTTGATGAAGAACTTGTGTGGGATAGAGGTCATAACGCCTGCACCATCGCCATCTCGAGCATCCGAACCGACCGCACCACGATGGGTCATGTTGCATAGTAGGTTTCGTGCTACGCAGGTCAGTCAGTCTCCAGGGTTATCGGAGTAACGAATGGTAAAACGTACCATCGCTAACGATTTTATGGCTTGCCTTGCCCTTGATGTGGCTGCGAGACTGTTAGAGAGCCAGGATTCTAGGGTGTATCGGGGATGGGGAGAGAGGGAATTATAAGTGTAAGAGCGACTTACCAAGCAAAGCCAACACCGCAAGCATCTTTCTCAAGGCTAGGATCATACAATCCTCTAAAACAGTCTTGTTAGCGCTCAGACTCCTCTGTAAACCTCAAAGGAGAGGCCTAGGGGTAAAGACATACTGCTTCACCGGCAGGGCGCCGGCCCAGGAGGTATTGTTCTCGGTTTGGTAGTCATAGGGATGGTATTCCTCGGACTCGGCCGATTCGTGTATCTGTCGATCGTCGAAATCCTCGTTCAGGCCCATGCTAGGCAAATGTTTGCCGCTGTCCCGAGAAACGTCGTGACTTCAGGGCTTGATGAGGGCCGACCAGTATCGGGATAGGATTGGAGGGCAGTGGCACCGCTCAATGTCGAGATCTAACCGTGAGAAGATGAAGATTAGCCCAGGCCGGGAATCAAAAGCTGTTAGTTGCTCGGAAAACACAATGACACAAGGGCGGCAAGATCTTCCAATGGCTGGTGGCAAACCGCCGGCGGCCTGACTGAGGGTGTGCTGATACCGGGCTGATAACAGGTAGTCGCCGTGAACGCGGGCCAGGGTCTTAGATTGGTTGTCCTGCACCTTTTGAGGGCTGGGATCCTAGGACGAACGCCGCCAGCGGAATGAGGGTGGGTATCCACATTTTGGTGGCAAGCTCGAGGGCACAACAAGTCCAAGAGGATCAAGAACATCCTGTCCTGCTGCAATAGCGAGACTCCGAGGCCTCAGGCATGCTTCTGTGCGCTTTTCTTGTGTGCGTATTCCTTTTTCGCATGCGCACATCGGTGCACTATGCTTTCTGCATGCAGGAAGAACCAAATTAGGAAGATAGCAGGGTGTCGCCAGCCCTCTTTCATCTTGCACTTCCAGATTGCCAGTAGCTATCACCAGGGCATGTCCCGCCGTCTCCAAATGTTGCCCGCGTGGGATGTTGAAATGACGACACTTCAATTGGCCTTGCTCTCTTATCGCCAGCATGCAGGCAGGGTCCGTCGGCCTATCATAGCAGTAGGATAGAGCTGCATTTGCTAAATTGGAGAAGGGCGACGGAATTTTGAGCCGAGGGTCGGAACGGGTGCAGGCTTTGGTGGGGTCGCCGCCGGCAAACTTTCTTGGGCCCGCACTAACCCGAAAGGTGGTTTCCCCCATCTTGGAAGTTTGCGCTGGTGTTTGCATGTGCATGTCGTTTGTTTTCGCGGCTCGTTAAGCTTTTTTTGTCGTCATGCCCGTATTTCCCCGGCTGCGCCTTGAATTGTGTCCATGCTACAAGCCCACAGAACCCCAGACGCCAGTCCTTCAGGGTCGGAATGGTAGACAAAAGCAGGAGGAATAACCAGCCATTGGAAGATCTTGCTGTTGTCGCTGCAAATGCTGTCCAAAAAAAGAACATGCCAGGGCATTGTGATTTGTGTACGGAAGGGGGCGGGGGGGGATGGATCACGGCGACACACTCACCTTTGGTAATCGTGATTGCCCTTTCAGAAAGGCGCCGGGGAGCTGCTACTGTGATCAGAAAAATATCTGGAAGACAGGTAGCTCTAGGTCTTGTAGTCCCAGGCAGGATTGGTGAAAGAGGAGAAAAGAGGGAGGATCAAAAGGAGGGAGGGGTGGCGAGCTTCGCCTTTATGGGTTTGGGAGGAGAGGGGCACCCTGGACTTCTGGAGAGAATAGCCCGCACGCTTGGGAAATTATTGAGAAGGGTGCGGGAGGGTCTCCCGGTGGATGGTATGCCAATGGATGGTACGGTTAGTGGATAGAATGGTTGGACGGATGGAGGTAGATTCGCAGGCAGGCAGGTAGGTATGTATGAATATGGAGTAGAAGTAGAGAAAACAAGGCGGAGGTTGAGATGGTCTGCGTGAGTAAAAGGTTGGAGGGGATTGGTACGTTGGTACGATGCCGGGGTTGGTAGGTACGAAGGTACTAACTCACTCCACTTAGTACAAGAAGTCCATGTGGGAGGGACCGACCTAGCGCTTGACAAGTTGACGGAGATCCAAGAAGTGCAGACATGTGCGAGGAAAGTGGACAAGGTGGGGAGAGATTGGGGGAACTGTTTGGCTGGCACGGCGGCGTCCGACTCTACTATGCAATACGACTCAGAATAGCAATCTGTTTTCTGTTTTTTCTATTTTTCTTCGGCCAGCAAAGATCCACAAGCGGCTTCAAGGGAGGCATGAATACAATTGTGGTATCTATCAAACCACCTAGTCAAGCAGTAAGAAACGCAAGGCTTGGATACTCTTCTCCCCCCACCCTGCAAGCCACACCTCTCCCTGACCGTGTCCTTGGCTACCTATACTTACCTACCTATGTACTATATAATCTATGCCTGCTTACTACCTTCCCACTTCCTTACCTGCCTTATCTACGAGCGGCCCGAGACTCAGGGCTGTAGACTACAAGCCGGCGCAATGATGGGATTTCCGCGGAATGAAGGGGTAGGTAATGGAGCACGCCGGACCTGCGCGAGACCTAGACGCATAGAAGTAAAGGTATGCAAGTGTGCTACACCTGCTGTATTGAGGCCGGCAAGGTTACTTGGCAATTACGATATGCAGCCAGGGAGCGTGCTTCCCGGATCTTTCTCGATTCTCCTTCTGTGTAGCCCGTAGACTCGTTCGGTCAAGACAGCCCAGGTCTTCTCTACGTAGTAATGTGTTGTCAACTCAGACTCCGTACATTGCTATGACACAAGGCAATCTCTTCAACGACCAATCGCAGATAAAAGAGACTCAAGAACAACAAATCTCACCGCCTCAGTGGCCAGTTTTGGCGCTGCTCGCATCACCCGCCACCTCTTACGAGATAATTCAGGGCAGAATGCAAGGTTCTCAGCTGCACTGCCAACTCACCTGACCCGTGCAAAGGGAGCGGGAAGAACCGGGAGAGGAAAAGAAGACACATATCTGTACGGTGCGCTGCGCTGCGCTGAAGGGTTCCCGTCTCCAAGAGTCTTGGCTTCCGCCGAGCGACAAACTCTTCCCTCTTTCCCTCTGCGGACCCTCCAAATGGCAATCTGCTTGGCGTTGAAACAATTCGAGTTGTCGAAGCGCTTGTGTAAGAGAAACTGGGCTAGATCTCCCCCACATCTGGGCTGCGGAGTGCAGGGATGATGCAGGGGCTTTCCAGATCCACACCACCCAACCTGCATGCGAACCATCTGGAAAGGCGAGAGGACATTAAAATATCCCTGTCGCAAGAAGCTCGGTGGCGTCAGACCAGCCCTGGGTTTCCGCTTTGGCGCCGCCAATCATGGCCGTTTCTTTTCAAACACACATGCGCCGATGTCGCCCAGGTAGAAAGCCGAGTGGGAGACTGGGAGACAAGCTCGACGAGTTTCCCGGGAGGTGGTGTGCCCTGAAATCTGGCAACACCGCAAAATCCAGCCTAGGAACTACTGTTGGTAGCTTGGATGAAGGTGCATATTATGGGTACGCATACACGCGTCCGTAACGAATCGTACACCCGAGGAGAGGGGTTTGGTTAGCGACGTGTCGGTACGCAGAGGTGTCGCCAGCCTCCAGGTCCATCATGGTCTGAAGACTTCTTCTGCATGACCGCAGTCTTCTCTGTCTTGTGACCCGTCGATCCAATCAGTTGCGACCCTGGCAGCCTTATTTGACCCCCAGCCTTGGCAGCTCTCTTCTCTCACCGAACAAGTTGCGACGAAGGAGAAAAGGAGTGCTGGCCAATGGGTACTCTTCGCAATCTGGGTTTTGAGCAAGGATCCGCGCAGTGCAGCAGTGCAGGCGAGGGGGGCTGCAATAGCAAACTTGTGCGACCGAAAAACAAACCCATCGGTTGCGCCCCGCACCGAACAGCCTGGATGCGGAAATATTGTGTGGTTTCGGCATCTTTCATAGTCTCGAGATCCATCTCTACGGCGATACAGAAACGTTTCTGTCAAAAAATTGTCAGAAGAAAACTTCCCAATCAGTCTTATCTTGGACCAATCAGACGGGCCCAATTTGTTTCGGAACCTCCCCTGCACCGAGTAATGCACAGATCACGCTAGCGTGGTGGTGCAGCATGTACCCCTGTACTTATCAGCCTAACTAAATTAGGGCATGATCGCCTCATGCTACCGGTGGACAGACAATACGACCTTTGAAAATGCGAACTCTCAAAATGCCCGCTTCATTTTCGTCAAGGCAAATTGGCAAATGCATCCTTGGCTTGTTGCCGACCGACGTCACGTCACCATTCACGGTGTCAAATGAGGTATGGCGGGCGAAATCCGAATATCCAAGTAAAATCTAGCCAGTTGCTAATTTATACCAGCCCACAAGGTATGGCACGCATCTGACAGTTACATAGTTCTGCCGACTTGGCAACATCGAACAGCCTCTTTGCTTACCTCGTTCACAGCCATTTGTAATGTGGGAATGTCCGGACTCGTCAAACAGCCGTGTGCAACATAGGGAATCATGGGAATCACAGAGGATTCTTGGTGCCTACATGGCCCGACATCGGAAGATCAACCGAGGAGGTGTCGGTGAAAGTCGAACCAACTTCTCCTTCCATGGCTCGACCGTAGGCACACATCATCCGTTTTTCGTGGCAGTACATAATATGGGGGCGGTTCCTGCCGATCATAGGTGACGAGCAACCTCAACCAAGGGAAAATTTTCCTTTGTCATGACTGTCAGGCCAAAGTAAGAAATGTTCAATGAAACAACTTCCATTGGATCTTACCCACATGCCAGACTTCCGAAATTTCCCGAGAGCTAGGGTATTCGTCCAAGGCTTCAGGCACCGCCGCGCCGCCCATGCCTAGGGAATCAACACTAGCGTATAAGAGTACCAGTGCATTAGCCTCGTTTAGAAAGGCAGACGCTGGAGTCCAAAGTCCCAACCCCTCAATGGTACGAATATGGACTTCTTCCGAGTGTCAGTGCAAGATATTGACTCCCTCGGTGCTACGGGCGAACGAAATAGCCGCTACTTCCGCACTCGCTTCAATTGACACTCGAGTCAACCCTACACGGAGGGTCCTCGGAGAGTCCTCGTGCAAGGAGGTGCAACGAACCGTGTCCCTCGGACGTACCTCGGACTCCAAACGCAGCCTTGCCCGCCTCGTCCCAGGCCTGACGAGCAGATGCAAAATCTCACGGTACTTAGGAGGGAAGTGAAGGCACGGGTTGACACATCAAGTTGCAATAGGATCCTACATTGGCAAAATGGAACCAAGGATAGAGAACAAGGATAGAGAACGCACGGGAATCAACGCCATGACTGACCTCGGTGTCAACATGGGGTTATTCCATGTCCCATGTCCTTGGAAAACCGAATGCTCGGCGGGGTTGGGAACATCGTTTGTGTCCAGCAACCCTTGGCGTCGCTTCCACGGCGGTTCCCGTCGTAGTACTAGGAGTCAACGGATGGACCGAGACCAGAGGGGAAAACTTGGCCAGTCATCTGCGAGTACATGGCGCTCCCGGGTAAGTCCCGGAATTTTCAGGGTAGCTCTTTGACCGAGTGGAAGAGGTTCTTTTGTGAGGACAAAAAAGGTACAAAACAGTTCGAGGCAGGCCGCCCTCGAACTTGGCATAAGGTGGCGCACGGACCAGTTCAAGAAGCCTCACTTGTGGGGTAGCAAATCGCTACCGTGATTGGTTACTGTTTTGTTGATGCAATCGCGAAATGGCCCATCGAGGTCCGACCTTCCTTACGTCGGCCATATCCAAGCTCTTATGTATCTACCTGACGCTGAGTGGGACTAATCACCGGGTGGTCTCTCTCGTCCCGAACTTTATGCTACCCATGGGCTCAAACACTTGACACGGTTGCAACTCTCGCGCACTCGTCGACGTTGATCGGCCAAATACAAATATGTTGTCCCTCCTTCCAGATCTCACACCTCGCGATGTAAGCCACGGAGCTCTGACGTCTTTCGCATCTGGTTGACTAAACTTACTGATACCTTCTCCGTCATAGTCCCATTCTCTCTGGTACACCTCATCCCGGAACCCCAACCAGCTTCCCCCGCACCTCGACCCCTCGCTCTCCCACAACGACAACGGTGGCCTCGGGCACCACCACCCCGGCAATGGCCCCCGTGGGCGCGGCCACCACGGCCCGTCGGCCGTCGAGCGGTCCGCATTAGCCCGCCTGCGCGCCGACGAGGCGAACATGGAGCGGCGGCGGCTCAATGTGTCCAACTTCGGCGCCACGTGGTTAAAGCCGCCGGGGGTCGTGAAGTCGCTATTCCAGATGCGCGAGGAGCGTCGTGAGCAGGATGAGCACGCGGAGGCCATGCGCCGCGAGCAGCTCGCGCAGGAGCTCGCCGAGGCCGAGGCCGAGGCCGCTGCGGCGGCGGCGGAGGCGGCTGAAGCGCTCGAGGAAGGGGTCGGCCTGGATGGTGAACCTATGGATGAGGATATGGTTGGCGGTGGGAGGGATTTGGACGACGATATTCCGGATGCGGATGAGGGTGGGTTTGGGTATGATGGAGCGAGCGATTCCGATGATGATGATGATGACGAGGATAATGAAGAGGAGGACGAGGAAGAGGCTGATGACGATGACGAAGATGGCATTCGTCTCGCTGGCGGGGTGGGTGCAGCGCGACAAAGAAGGGCCCAACAGAGGGAACTCGCAAACCGCATGGCGACGGTGCGAGCAGCCGAGGACCGCGCCCGCGAGCGGATGGTGCGCGGGCAAGACCTCGGCTCCGACATCTACGGTGGGGACGAGGATCCCGACGAGGAAGACCCGGCGCAGATGCTCGAGGAGGACGACCTAGTACACATGTCGCACCAGCACGAGGTCGAATCCGGCATGGACATGGACATGGACGCCAACCTCGACGACGACGTCCCCGAGGCGGAGAGCGTTGGGTACGAGCATACTGATACTGAGGCCGAGTTGAGCAGTAGTAGCGATGAGGATGAGGGCGGCGGTCATAATACGAGCTTTGCTGCCGCGGCGAGGGCGCCTCTTGGGTCGCGGTTCAGGAACAGTCTTGTTCGCAGCGATGGCACGAGGACGAGCCTCGATCTCAACAGCATCTTGTCCCGCGACGGCAGTAGTGCCATGGGGAGCAGCCCACACGCGCGACGGAGGTAATTGGTTACCTCACATACCTACGATGGCTCCGATGGAGCGTACCAGGTTTATCGTACCGGGGAAGCCTAAGAAAACATAGAGATACCCTTAGAACAAGCAGAAGTCGGTTTGGCGCGCGCGGCCATATTATATGCGACCGGAGTCAATAGCGTCATGGTAGGACTGATTACACGAAACGATGATCATTACAAAGACTTATTAAAACCCACCCCCATCCAATGCAGTGTTGCTATGCCGTACAAAAAAACAGTTGCCCCTTTCTCATAATCAAGTGAGACGCCACCCCCTAATTATAAACGCCCGCCGTCGCCCAAATGCTAGACCCGTAGCTTTGGCAAAGAAGCATCTCTACACCTTATGCAAGAACCGTGCGCCGAGATTCGTCGAGAGGAGGGCTCGGAGTATCAGCTACTACTAGAAAAGCCAGACGTACATGAAGATCAGGATGACGGCGGCGAAAAAGGTGAGCCAGACCCTCCAGCCGACACCCGTCCTCTCTGCCATCAGAAGCATTCGGTTCATCGTGCTGCGTAGGCGTAGCCTTGTGTTGTCGAAGGAATCGTTCATCTTCTCCGCTAGTGCTGATGACTCTCTGATCTCGTCACCGATGGCCATGGTCATCTAAGTTCGTAGGAGGCAAGTTAGACCACATCACCCTCTGCCGATCGGCGCTCTTGAAGAAGAAATAAAAAGGACCCATCCCCATACGGGAGCCGCGGGTTGCCACTCACATTCTTCAGAATCTTGACCTTCCCCATGATCCCCTCGACCTGCGCATCGTTCTGGCTCTCGAGTTCATCTAATACCGCGCCGCTATATTGACCCCTGCGGAACAACACGATGAGATTAGCCACACCAGTCTATAACCCTCCTAATGCCAGCGACCGGCGAGCGTGACATACCTCGAGTTCGGCGTCGCCGGGCGATAGGCCCTATTCTCCACGCCGCCTAGATGCCCACCACCGGCCGCACCGGGCGTGCCGCTGCCGCCGGGATAGCCATACCCGTACCCGCCGCCTGCACCCGGGTGATTCGGGCTGGTGCTGACGGGGCGGCGACCGTTGTCGGCTCCGGACCCCGTGTAGCCCTCGAACAGGGCGCTGCGCGAGTCGCGCTGGTGGAGGTTCGAGTTCCCGAATCTGCTAGCGGCGCACTCTACGTTAGCGACAGAAAGGAAGAAGAAAAGAAACCATGAGACGACCCGGGTGTTCGCGCGGGAGCAAGGGGTGTGTCGCCGGGAAACAACGATGGCGATCACGAGTGACGCGGTTTCGTCAGCTGGCGAACGAGCCCCGGTGGTTACCAGTGCCCCGATGTGCCGTATGTTTGCTCCAAAACAGACTCTCCCGGGAAGCAAAATCATTCGGAAAAGGGGAGGGGTTAGAGGGCTCACCTTGATGCCATGTTGTGCTCTCAGAAACGAGGATGTTGGGAGGCGAAAGGGGACGTCTGGCCAGACATACTTTTTAGAGTGCTGGCAACTTCTTTTATCTGTCACACACCCAGTTGGCAAACCAAAAAGGACGATAAATTTGGCGTTCCGAGATTGGCCAATGGGGCAAGCCGAACCCACTAATAATCACACAGCCAATCGCCGAGTCTGCGCTGCATCCAGCGCTGGGATGGCCTGCGCGCGATTGTTTCGAGTTATCGCAAGCCTTGAACGCCTCGTATTACACAATACTCCTTCGCAAATGAAACGACGAATCTCGCTAGGTCGAATTCGGTTTTCTCTTGTCTTGCACAGCACCTAACGAAGGGCACATGGAGCCAAAAGTAGGCCACGAGTTGGAGGAAATGGGACTTGTGCTGGGGTGTTTGCATTTTATTTTTAAGAGCTACCACCCATGTCCAGACCTTCTTCCCGTCTTCCCAACTCCAGACGGAAGGGCAGTTGTTGTTATTGTGTAGACCTCCCACTGCTGCCGGTGATGGTTCGCAAATGCACCCGATTCTGCCGCAAGCCATGGGATAAAGCAGCCTCGGAAGGATAACAGGTCCCGAATAAGCCTCCAACCCACGCGAATCCATGCCCAAACTCCTGTACTTGACGGACCCCAAGAAGGGCGCAGCATACATCCATATACTGAAAGGTCGATGGCAGAGAACTTCCTAGTACCAATGCAAGAGAGTCATAATCCATCTACAAACCATACCGGAAATCGCAGTCAATGCGGCGGTTGCTGGAGAGAGAGGCTTAATCCTCGTCCATCCGGTCGTCATCCGGCTGGACCTCGTCGCCCTCAAAGTCTTCATCATCCTCCTCGTCTTCGTCGTTGTCTACGGGGTTCTCCTCAGCGGCCTTGGCGAAGTCGATGACCTTGCCGCGGGTTCGTCGGCCGATCACGTTGTCGAGGTCAATCTCCTCCATGTGGTCTTCCTCCTCGGCGTCACCTAGATATTGTTAGAGGGTGGCAGAACAAGTAAGGCACCAAAATGATGTCAATAAACATACCGCCCTCAGCATCCTGCAACAGCAAAGGTTAGTATTGTGATGTTCGGCAGTGATCGCGCTCTTGGATTTAACGTACATCGTCGCCGTCATCTTCCTCATCATCGTCGTCATCCTCATCCATGGCAGTGTCCCGTTGGGGGCTCTCGGTGGCGGGGGCCTTGCCCTTGCCCTTGGACTCGCCCGTTTCGGTGGACGCCTGGTCCTGAGGAATGGTAACACCGGTGCCGTTCTCGCTCGCCATCTTAACGGACAATTATGTGGAGAGTACGGGTTGTAGTAGGTAATGGGTGGAAGGATAAAGGCGAGTAGGGTCTCAAGAGGAGGGGTCGGGGTGTGTAATGTGTAAGTCGGCGAGGAATGGCAAAAGCCTAGTAAAGTGGGTGCTGGATGTCGTGCAGAGACCATCGCCCCAGCTCCAAATATATTTGGAGCTATTTTTGTGGGGTCCCCCATTTCGTGAGGGAAACAACACCGTCACTCAGCAACCAGCTGACCTTTCATGTGACCCATCTTTAGCTGCGGATTCTGAAGACCGTGTGGATACGGGAACAGTCGATATTACGCACTGTCAAAGCCTTGCTCGAAAGTGCCTTGGACTACCCAGTCGACACGAAGACAACTCGATACGGCTTGGCGACCACGCGAATTAACTTGGAGTATCAAGGGAGACGATCAACCGTCCGTCCTCCCCGTCAGCTCACCTTAGCTAGATTTCGTTCCATTTAACAGGTATGAAACGGGGCATAAAACCAGAGACAGAGACGGACATGCAGGCTTCATTACTTGAACAAGTGAAAATACAAGACGGTGGGCGAGGGGCATTCTTAGCCATCCACTACTAGGAACACGATCGCATGAGTGGCAAGAGACATATATGTTGACGTAGAAATCGTTGTATTCTATTTGTCTCCTCCTCCCATCGACGTGAGAAGGAATAGTCCTACCGCAAACACCCACCAGTACCTGTAACATGTTAGCCAGCTGCGCTAGTAGAGTCATGATGGGCGGAGAGAACACATACTTCTGTAACATTGACTTCTCCTCCGGCACCACCTGCTTCCCCTCGGGCGACAGCACCACCGGCTTATTCAGATCCGGCTGCTTTCCCTGCTCCGTGACCACCACTATCGCCTGCGGGCCAAAGTCCCTCGTCTGCCCAGCATCGATCCCGACGCCCCGGCACGACGCGCCGAGGTAGTTACCCTTGTCGTCCACCGAGACCGTGACGTGCGGCGAGTAGCCCTTGCCGAAGTTGTCCACCGACGCCACCGACGTCGACGACGCCCACCGCTTCGCTGCGCGGTCGTACACCCCTATCCTGACGAGCCTGGCGTCCTCCGGGAGCTCCGGCGCTTCGTATTCCGTGACCGCCGCGGCTGCGACGTCCGAGGTGTCGTACGTCACCTCCGCTAGGAAGCTCGGCGCCGCTTCGCGGGATCTTGTGATCGGCTGCAGGTAGATTGCCGCCGTTTGGCTCTCGGCGCGGACCAGAGCCGCGGTCGCGACGGCGAGGAAGAGTTGGATCGGTCGCATTGTTGAGGCCGAGGTGTCCCTATCTTCGCGTAAGGCCGAAAACGACGGGTTTTCGCGATTCGGGTGGGATATTAATTAGAGTTGGGTTTTGTCAAAGCATCGGTCTTGGTTAACAGATAGCGAATAAATCGACATCATTTGCGCACAGTGCATGTTAAAGCTGTGTGGCTGCGGTACTGTGGCTGAGATAAACTACAACACTGATCAAAGCGCATAACGGATGAACGATGACATTGCAAAATAATATTCGTTTACGCATTAAATCGGTTAGAATGGTGCCATGCCGTCATCAAGATGGGAACAAAACGGCCACACCGGCTCCGAGACAGTCCCCTAGACGGCCAACATGACGATTTATCGCTCGGAGAGGTCGCCTACAGTACACAGTCCCACAGGCTTTCCTTGAGAGTCAAATGATATCAAACATTTCTGAGCTACTACTGTATAGGTAGGCAGAAGGATGACCAGGACCCAGCACGCCCCAAAGGAGGGAGGTGTCCTATGCGAAATAGTGGAACTCTTGCAATATCAAAGGTTTGTTAAAATTAAGAACCTCTCGCGAGCTGGTGCTTCTATAAATCATGGTTGGCAAGCGGCAAGCGGCTAGATATGGTGAATGATTCCTCCCATGAGCTCCAAGCTAGTACTGTCTCCGGCGCGCCGGTGGTAGTGACACATTGATCTGGCCTGGTCCGCAACAAAACGGCCTCCTTATATAAGTTTGGAGACAACAAGCAACTGGCGGGTTGGACCACTGTGCACATTGCGCGCCTCATTTGAGGCTCCTAGGTGCCGTTAGTAGATCCCTGGCGACCTTCGCGTCCAGCTTCTGCCGCCCTGTAGTACCGGGCATGCGCTGGGTCCTCGTGTTTTCGCGCTGGTAAAAGCTACGTGACAATAGCTGGTGTGAGATGCCGAGACTACCCCACAGGATACAATGAACATCCCAAGGTGAGAAGCCTCCCTGCCCTAGCAGCTCTGTCTAGTCGGCAGGTGCTGGTGGTGGTGGCCTTAACTCCCGGCCATCGCTGCCATTTTGGGCGGTTAGATCATCGCCTTCTCCTGCCTCGTCGCTGTTGTCGTCTTCGATATCGTCGCTATCGTCCTCGTCGCCCGAGCCCTCCTCGCCCTGCAGCACATAGCCCGGGCAGCGCTCAACCAGGCCACGGTAATACGAGACCAGCACCTCTGGGTTAGGCACTATCTTCCAGTCGACGCGGTACAGGAACTCCAACTCGAGCATCTTGAGCTCGGCAATCCTTACGCCGCCCACCCTCGCGTAAGTGGAGTTGTTCCAGAACGAATCAGACAAGCCCTTCGCAGCCACGGTGGCGGAAGTGATGAGAAAGCGATGGACGGTAAGGGTGTTGATGGTAAAGTCGGGGTATGACACACAGAGACGGTCGATATAGTAGACCATGGAAAGCAGGAGCGGAGGGGTGAGGGTGGCATGTTTGGCCAACCGGTGTAAATAATCCAACACAGATATCCCCGGAGCAGTTCTAAGCATTGCATTAGTCCGGTTACACGTATAGTAGGTGAAGTACATGGCAGAGGGGGGGGCTTGTCGTACCGCGAATGAAACCTAGTCAAATGACCAGATTTGAGCGCCAAGGCGTCGTTGGTCTCAATAAGCTCTCCCAACATGTTGGCAATCAGGACGACCACGTCCTCAACGGGGCAAAACTCGTACTGCTCAGGTAGCAATTTCGGGGGGGCATCGTCGGGTTTAGCACGTTTGGCGAGGACCGGCGATCCTAGAGTGGCGGCTGTAGAGACCCCGCTACTACCGCCACCAGGGCCCTGGGAATTTCGCCTCTTATTCGGGGACGTGGTGTACGAGGGATCGGGAGGTTGGTACGACTGTTTTGGCAGCGACGGTGATACTTTCGCCGGCTGTGGGCGTGACGGGTTCCCGTCGCCGTCGTTGTCGATCATAGGCATCGGCCCCGGGGGCGAAGGGGGAGGCGGAGGCGCAAGTTGCGACCCGGGTTGCTGTTGTGGCTGTTGCTGCGGCGGTGGCGGGGCCGCCCCCTCGTTCGCAGCGGTTTCCATGGGAGAGTATTGAGTCGAGGCGTCTACCCCTACATATCGCTTCGGCCGTGGCTGGGCAGGGGATGGTGGCATGGCACCCGAGGCCGAGGACGTAGACTGTCGGCGCGGGAGGAGGACCGAGATCCGGGATGGAGACTGGTGGTGGCCGGCGCCGGAAGCATAGTGGAACGAGTGGAACGAGCTTCTCGGAGACGAATTGGCCGGGCTTGGTGGGACGGGTGACCGAGTCAACATTATCCTGGCCTCATCTTCCCGTCGATGACGCCAGACCCAGTGGTGCGAAGACTGCCAGGGCGTCGGCTGTTCGTAGTCGGTCTCGGTGGTCAGTCTTGGTGGTCGGTCTGGGAGTTGCTACGCCGCCCTCCCAAAATGTTCATCGGTTTGGCTTCTTCGCTAGGCCCGCTCTGCAAGTCGGCTCGAGGATTCAGACAGCGAGGGCGAAGAACCAACAACAACTCGTAGCTGAAAGCTGGGGGAGAGACGAGCCGAGCAGCCTTGATCGGATCGCAAAGAAAGATTCAGCGCCAAGGATCGTTAGGGTCCTATTATGGATACAGAAATGTCACTAAGACACAGCTCACCTCCATTATAGCGATGGGTTTCGCCTATTTACTACTGCTCGCCGTAGGAAGGGCTTTTCCGACAATTAGTAGTTGACATATTATGATGATAATCTTCCACTCCTCGGTCTTACTCTCCCAATCTGTTTTAGAATGGGGTTGTACCGAAAGTCAGATATTAACCAGGGACGGCGATGATCAAGGTTAGATGGGCGAAATTACAACGTTATTGTGTATATGAGAATATATCGTTATATCAAAACATATCGTTGTCTGAAAAGCCGCACGGACTAATTCACCCCACGAGGGCCACTCATTTTCCCTCAACAGTAATTGCGGGAACGGAATTTTTGAACTTTGATGTCATTTTGGATTAAAGTAAAATACTCTGGTATCAAAAACCAATCGGTGGCTGTTGAAACGACCAATGCCCAATCCAACATCAAACCCAAAGCACAAAAACACCCAAAAATAACCTCCCATGTTCGTAGATCTCACCATCTATCTCTTCGCAAATAAAAAAGCTCGTCGCAAAACCCAAGCTATTTCAAACCCGCGCTGTAGCGTCCCTCAGACGCTTCTCCGCGAACGTCTTCTCGAGGTACTCGAGCTCCTCGGAGCGAGGGACCGGGGGCTTCTCGATATCCTGTCGGAAGATGTAGTGGCGGAAGAAGTAGAAGAACTGCGCCGACCCGTACTTGAATTGGCTCGCTAGGGAGACGTCGAAGACACTATCCAGCTCCTCGAGCGTCTTCTCCTTCGTCTCCGGCACCATGAAGAGTACGGCGAAGAAGCCGACGACGTTCCAGCCAGCGTAGAAGGCGAATGCTCCCTGTGGTTTGAATGCGTGCAGGAGAGACGGCCAAGTGACTGACAGGACGAAGTTGAAGAACCAGGTCGTGGCGGTTGCGAGCGACATGCCGATCGGGCGGATATATAGGGGGTATGCCTCAGCCGAGTAGGTAAACGGCACGGGCCCTTCGCCGGGGGAGTACACAACGCAGAACATGTAGATACCCAGGGCGATACAGGCAATATGGGCTGTTGTGCCTTCCGGAATCCAGAAACTGAAACCGGTGAAAAGTAGGAAAAGCGCCATCAGGGGGAACGTTGTTAACAGGAGGTTTCGTCGCCCGAATGTGTCGATCGTGTAGAAAGCAGGCAGGGCAAAGAGCCAGTTGATAACACCGAATCCAAGGGAAGCGGCCAATGCGCTAATTTGGGAGAAGCCAGCGTCCAGGAAGATCTCGGAGGAGTAATAGGCAATGACCTGGGTAAGGTTAGCAAAACGAATATTGTCCACCGCGAGTCGACTTCTTTTCTTACGTTAATTCCACACATCTGCTGCATGAACATGACGATCTCGCTAGCAACCATGGCATTTCGGTTCCGGCGGATGGTCAAGAACTCCTTGATCCGGCTCTGCTTGCCGATAGACATGGCCTCAGTCTCGGCCTTGAGGAGGGTCTGCATGTAGAACACATCGCGCGCGGCCTGAACCTTCTCCCAGCGCAGCTCGCAGACAGCCTTGAAGGCCTTTTCGTGCTCGTTCTTGGAGAGATACCAACGGGGGGACTCGGGGCACAAGTGGATCAGACAGCAGACAATGACGGCGGGGATCATGGCAGAGCCCATCATCAGGCGCCAGTTGAGACCAAGCTCAATACCGTGATCGGGGACGAAGTAGAAGGCAAGGTCGGCAACATAACCCATCATAATACCAAACGCTGTCCACATTTGCCATTGCTGCGAGCGGTCAGCGTCAAAATTCGAGAGGATCGGGATCTAACAGGGAAGGGAGCCTCACCATGACCAAAGCACCACGCAACCTAGGAGGGGCGCACTCGGCAGCAAAGATAGGAGTAGTTGCCGACTTGGGCCCGATTCCGAACCCGAGGAAGAAACGCGCAATGAACATGTGGTACCACGTATTCGCAAACGCCTGCCAGAAACAAGCCGCCGCGGAGATCAAGCAAGAGATGAAGATGGTGCCGCGGCGACCAAAGAGGCGGTTCATGGGGTCGGTGAGCCAGCATCCGATAAGGGCACAGCAAAGATACGGGGCCGAGTTGCAGAGCCCGAGAAGCCAGGTGTCTCGGGAGCTATCAGGATCGCCAATGCCGAATTGTACCTTGTAGAAGGTTTGCGCGCCGTTGACTACCGTCTCGTCCATTCCTTGGACGGCCGCACAGAGCGAGCAGACTGCGGGCCCTCGTCAGACTCTTTTCTCTCTTCAAAAAAAGGTTTAAGGGGATAGGCAGTGTAGACTTACTAACGATGACCCAGTAGAGCATTTTAGGGTTTGACCACTTGTGGGTATCCTCACGATCCAGTATTTCTCGCTCGTGGTCAGTCAGCTCGGCAATGGTGTCGTACTTGTTCTCATTGCCGGCTATCATGGCACCAATTCGAAAAGCACGGATATCCTCGTCACTTGTCAAGCCAGCTTCTCGCGCGTAATCCTCGCCCATGTCAGCTAGTTGCTTCTGGCCGATGCCGGCGAGAGGGTTTGCAAGCTTCTGCGAGGCCTCGATCCGCTTCCTGGTTTCCTCATCAACCTTATCAAGGGACCCGCTGGCCCCCGAGTGATCACGGTGCTCAATTTCGGCCCTCGACTCTGGTGACGCTGACCGGTCGGGGATTTTCTCGGTGTCACCCGACATCTTCGCGTCGGACACCATTGTG
>Ga0164242_10002347_pt1 | contig 21932 bp, 15 predicted proteins | sample OricomgcompostMG_FD_108783 | JGI IMG/M metagenome (GOLD analysis project Ga0164242, IMG submission 108783) | Miracle-Growth compost microbial communities from Emeryville, California, USA - Original compost - Miracle growth compost (MG) ... | reverse complement strand
GCCGGAGGACCCCGAGCGGGTCGCCGGCAAGCTGCTCTTCCAAGACTCTCCGTTCTCCGGCTGGGTCCAGCGGTACGTCGCCGAGCCCGGCCGCAACGCGCTCTGCGTCGACGGCGCCGAGGACCTGGCGGGCCACGGCTTCCGGGTCACCGCAGCCGGTCAGACCCGCAACGGGCGCCGCGGGTCGCACGGCCGAGGCGAGGTCCGCGACATCATCGGCTTCTCCAACGAGGCGGCGCTCGGCGAGATCGACGAGGAGCTGGGCGCACTCGAGCACCAGCTCGCCGAGATCGACGCGGAGGTCGCCGAGGTCGAGCGCCGGCTCCGTGTCCTCGGGCTGGAGCAGGCCGCGCACGAGGCGATCGTGGGCGCCCGCTTCGAGGAGATCGATGTCGCGGCGATCGAGGCCAGGATCGCCGAGGTCGAGCAGCGCCGCGAGGCCATCCTGGCCAGCGACGACCAGCTGCAGGCGCTGCAGGAGCAGATCACCGACCTGGAGCAGCGGCTCGACGAGACCCGCTCCGCCCGCTACGCGCTGGCCGCCCGCCAGCGTGAGCTCGACGCCGCGCACGGCGAGCTGGTCGAGTCCGAGGACCTGGTCAAGGACCGGCTCGAGGCGATGGAGCGCACCGGCCGGGTCACCCTGAGCGAGGAGCAGGCCGCAGCGCTGAGCGAGGAGTTCGCGATCGCCGTCGCCCCGGGCGACCCCGACGAGCTGGACCGGTTCGCCGAGAACTCCCAGCGGCTGGCCGAGCGGCTGCGTCGCTCGGTCGGCGACGTCGAGGCGGAGAGCAAGCGGGTCGACGAGGAGCTGGTGGCGATCTTCCGCGCCTACAAGCTGCGCTGGGACTCGCCAAACCTCGGGGCCACCCCGGAGTCCTACCCCGACTACGCCCGCATCCTCGAGCAGATCAAGGCCACCGGCCTCGCCCAGCGCCGAGCCGAGTGGCGTCGCCGGCTCACCGAGTGGAGCGGCCAGGACCTGGTGCCGCTGGTCGGTGCGATGGCCGCCTCGGTCGAGGAGATCGAGGACCGGCTCGAGCCGATCAACGCGATCCTGCGGCGGCTGGAGTTCGGCTCCACCGGCGACCGGCTGCGGATCCGGCTCCGCCGGCTCTCCCCGGCACACGTCCAGGTCTTCCTGCGAGACCTGCGGGCGCTCTCCGCCGGGTCCACCGCCGAGCTGGACGAGGCCGGCCTGGAGAAGCGCTTCGACCAGCTCAGCCGCTTCATGCAGCAGCTCCGGGCCGGCGAGCCGGGGCAGGACGGCGACCGCGACCGGCTCCTGGACGTGCGGCGCCACGTCGAGGTCAGCGCCGAGCGCTACGACGACGTCACCGGCGAGCTGCGGGCCACCTACCGCACCCTGGGGGAGAAGTCCGGCGGCGAGTCGCAGGAGCTGGTCGCGTTCATCGTCGGCTCGGCGTTGCGCTTCCGGCTCGGCGATGAGATGCGGTCCCGACCGCGGTTCGCCCCGGTGTTCCTCGACGAGGGGTTCGTGAAGGCCGACTCCGAGTTCGCCGGACGCGCGGTCAAGGCCTGGCGCGGGCTCGGCTTCCAGCTGATCGTCGGCGTCCCGCTCGACAAGGTGACCGGCCTCGAGCCGCACATGGACGACCTGCTCGCGATCACCAAGCATCCCACGACCCATCAGTCCTGGATCACGCCGATCACCGACGCGGCCGCCGGCGAGCAGCAGCGCCGTGCCGGCGGTGGGCGGATCCCATGACGGAAGCCGCCCACCGGCACCGCGACCTGACTAGAGTCGGGGTGCCGAGGACGCACTGAGGAGGATCCGATGAAGGTCGCAGTCGCCGGAGGCACCGGACTGGTCGGCAGCCGCGTGGTCCAGGGACTGCGCGAGCACGGCGAGGAGGTCGTCGTACTCGCCCGCTCCACCGGCGTCGACCTGGTCGAGGCCACCGGCCTGGCCGAGGCACTGGCCGGCGTCGAGGTCGTCATCGACACCACGTCGATCCAAGCCAAGACCCCTCAGGAGTACGTCGACTTCTTCGGCGCCGTCGCCCGCAACCTGCAGACCGCCGGCGCCGCGGCCGGCGTTCGCCGGATCGTCACGCTCTCGATCGTCGGCATCGACGGGCTCGGCGGCGGGGCGTTCGCGCACTACGACGGCAAGAACGCCCAGGAGCGGGCCACCGAGGCCGGCGCGGTGCCGACCGCCATCCTGCGTGCCACCCAGTTCCACGGCTTCGCCGGACAGCTCATCGACTGGATCGCGAGGGGGCCGATCATGCCGTGCCCGACGCAGCCGGTGCAGACGGTGGACGTGGACGCCGTCGCCGCCGAGCTGGTCGCCCTCGCCCAGGAGGCGGCGTCGGGCGAGCTCACCGAGCAGCGGGTGCGCCGCGATCTGGCCGGCCCGGAGAAGCGCCTGCTCGCCGAGCTGGTCCGCGCCACCGCACGAGCGCGAGGGCGGCGGCTGCTCGTGGTTCCGGTCTGGCTCCCCGGGGAGGCGGCGAAGAAGGTTCGCGCCGGCGCGCTGCAGGCCCCACCCGGAGCGACCATCGCCGGCGGGACCTTCGAGGAGTGGCTGACCCGCGAACATCCCGCCGCTGACTGAGGCAGGCCCCAGGCGCGTGTCGAAACCGAGGTCCCTGCCGAAGGCGCCACGACCCGGTTACAGTCCCGGCATGCCGTCGTCCGTCGCCGCACCCCAGGCCAACTCGCTCGACACCGCGCTGCGCCGGTCCGCCGCCCGTCACCCGGATCGGGTCGCGCTGCGCTTCGGCGACCGGGACTGGACCTACGCCGCGCTCGACGGCGCGGTCAGCGCGGCCGCGCACGCCCTGCTCGCCGCCGGGCTGCAGCGCGGCGACCGGGTCGCTGCCTACGGCACCAACTCCGACGTCTACGCGATCGCCTTCCTCGCGGTCGCCCGCGCCGGGCTGGTGCACGTGCCGGTCAACTATGCGCTCAAGGGTGGCGAGCTGGAGTACCTGCTCGCCCAGTCCGGCGCCCGCCTGGTGCTCGCCGACCCGGCTCTCGCCGCCGACGTCGAGGCCGTTCGCGGCTCCACGTCGGTCACCGACGTGATCGCCCTGCGCGACGCGCCGGGCTCGCTCCTCGACCGGATCACCGAGCCGGCCGGCGGGGACGCGCCGACCGCCGCCGAGCTGCCGCCGGTCGGCGATGACGACCTGGTCCAGCTGCTCTACACCTCGGGCACGACCTCGCTGCCCAAGGGCGCGATGATGACGCACCGGGCGCTGAGCCACGAGCACCTGTCCTGTGTCCTCGCCCTCGACCTCACCCCCGAGGACCGGCCGCTGGTCTGCATGCCGCTCTACCACTCGGCGGCGATGCACGTCTTCCTGCTGCCCTACCTCGCGGTCGGTGCCACCGTGCGCCTCCTGCCCGGCCCGGACATCGCCGAGATCCTGCGCACCGTCGAGGCCGAGCGGATCGACTCGCTCTTCCTGGCACCGACCGTGTGGGTGCCGTTGGCCAACCACCCCGACCTCGACACCCGCGACCTGTCCTCGCTGCGCAAGGCGCAGTACGGCGCCAGCATCATGCCGGTGACGGTGCTCACCCGGCTGCGCGAGCGCTTCCCCGAACTGGGCTTCTACAACTGCTTCGGCCAGTCGGAGATCGGCCCTCTCGCCTGCGTGCTGCGCCCCGAGGAGCACGACCAGCGCCCCGCGGCCGCCGGCCGCAGCGTCTTCTTCGTGGAGAGCCGCGTCCTCGATCGTCACGGCGACCCGGTGAAGCCGGGGGAGTCGGGCGAGATCCAATACCGCTCGCCGCAGCTGTGCCTCGGCTACTGGGAGAACCCGCAGGCGACCGAGGAGGCGTTCGCCGGCGGCTGGTTCCGCTCCGGCGACCTGGTCACCCAGGACGAGGAGGGCTTCGTCACCGTCGTCGACCGGATCCGGGACGTGATCAACACCGGCGGCGTGCTGGTCGCCTCCCGCGAGATCGAGGACTGCCTCTACACCCACCCCGCGGTCGCGGAGGTGGCGGTGGTCGGCCTGCCCGACGAGCGGTGGATCGAGGCCGTCACGGCGTACGTCGTGGTGCGACCCGGCCGGCAGGCCGCGCCCGAGGAGCTGATCGCCCACGTCAAGGAGCGGCTCGCGCCGTTCAAGGTGCCCAAGAGCGTGCGCTTCGTCGACGACCTGCCGCGCAACCAGAGTGGCAAGCTGCTCAAACGCGAGCTGCGCGGCTGACCTGGGCCCGTTTTGGGTCAGATCCGGCGGCGCCCTGCCGTAGGAGCGAGACGTGACCGAACTCGCCGCGCCCGCCATCCCCACCGCTCGAACCCCGCTGGACCAGGCCGAGCAGGCCACCGGCCTGGCAGCGCTGGACTTCGCGGCGCTGGACCACTTCACGCACGCGACCTACGTGGTCGATCCGGACTACCTCATCCAATACCTCAACGGCGCCGCCCTCGAGCGGATCGCCTTCATGCTCGACCGGCCGGGCCTCACCCGGGCGGACGCGCGGGGCACCAGCATGGGTCCGCTCTACACCCATCCGGAGCACGGCGCCGGCCTGGTCCGGGACGCCCGGCTGCTGCCGCTGCGGAGCTCGTATGAGTTCCGCGGCGGCTGGCGCGAGGTCCAGTTCGACCCGATCCACGAGCCCGGCACCGGCCGCTACCTCGGCGCGGTGCTCAGCGTGCGCGACATCAACGCCCAGAAGCAGGCTGAGCTCACCGCCCGGCGCACTGCCCGCAACGCCGAGGGCCTCAGCTCGCTGTTGCGCAGGCTCGCCGACGCCAAGCAGGAGGACGAGGTCGTCGCCGCGGTGATCGCCACGGTGCTGGAGCACTTCGACGCCGACCATGCGATCGGCTACAAGATCGACGGCGACGAGGCGCACTTCTTCGGCCAGTCCAGCGACGTCGGCCCGACCGCCGCAGCGGCCCCCACCGTCACCTTCGCCCGCGGCCGCGGCACGGGACTGATCGGGCGCGCCTGGGTCGACGGCACCCTTGTCGAGGCGCCGGTCCTGGCCGACCTGACCGACGACCCGCATCTCGAGGTCGCGGTGCGGGAGGGCTACGTCGCGGGCTTCGCCCTGGCCCTCGGCCCGCGCTCCGGCGCGGGCGGGATGGTCGAGTTCCTGACCAAGCAGCCGCTGGACATGGGACCGATCCGGGAGGCGTTGCTGGACATCATCCGGGCGAGCCGGGAGGCCTTCACCCGGGCACTGGAGGATGCTGCCCGCGCGGAGGAGGCCGCCGACACCGTCCGGCGGGTCGCCGCGCTGTTGGACGCGACCCGGAGCGTGCGGGCCGGCGACCTGACGGTCAGCGTCGCCGACGGCGGCGAGGACACCGTCGGCCAGATGGCAGCGGCCCTCCAGGAGGTGATCGGCTCGCTGCACGGCTCGATGACCCAGATCGATCAGACCGCGACCCAGCTGCAGGCCGCCTCCGGCCACCTCAACGACCTGGCGACCGACCTGGGGCAGGGCGCGACCACCACCTCGGCACGCGCGGAGTCGGCGTCCTCGGCAGCGGTCCAGACCTCAGCCGCCATCCAGACCGTGGCGACGGCGGCTGAGGAGATGTCGGCGTCGATCAGGGAGATCGCGCAGAACGCGAGCGAGGCCACCATGGTCGCCACCGAGGCGGTCGGGCTGGCCACGGGCGCCTCGGCCACGATCGCCGCCCTGGGCGAGGCCAGCGTGGAGATCAGCCAGGTGGTCAAGCTGATCACCTCGATCGCCCAGCAGACCAAGCTGCTGGCCCTCAACGCCACCATCGAGGCAGCGCGTGCCGGCGAGCACGGCAAGGGCTTCGCCGTGGTCGCCAACGAGGTCAAGGAGCTGGCCGGACAGACCGCGAAGGCCACCACCGACATCGCCGAGCGGATCGGCGCCATCCAGGAGCGCACCACCGAGGCGGTCGGGTCGATCGAGCGGATCGGCGAGGTCATCGTGCGGATCAGCGACATCCAGACCACCATCGCCTCGGCCGTCGAGGAGCAGACTGCGACCACCAACGAGATCGCCCGGTCGGTGACCGAGGCCGCGGCCGGCTCGGACGGCATCGCTGCCGACGTGACCGAGGTGGCCTCGGCCGCGGCCGCAGCGAGCACCTCGGCCGCCCAGACCCTCACCGCGGCCGCCGATCTCGACGGTACGGCGGGGCGGCTGCATGACCTGGTCGCGCGCTTCACGCTGTGACCGGCGCCCCGGGCCCCGCGCCCCGGGCCCCGCGGCTACGGCGTGTCGGCCTGCGGCGCGTCGGTGGAGGAGTCGGTGGAGGCGGAGTCGGTCGACGCCGACGATCCGCCGGGCGACGTGTCGGGCGACGTCCCGACCGGTGCTCCCGAGGGCGCCCCGGTCGGTGAGCCAGCCGGCGATCCGGACGGCGGGTCGGTGGGCGTCGGGGTCCCGGTGGCCACCGGCGTCGGTGTGACGGCCGGCCCGAGACCGGGCACCGTCGGTGCGACGTCGGCCAGCACATCGTCGAGCCGGCCCTGGGCCTGCGGAAGGGTGCGACCGGTCAGCGCATGGACGCACGCGGTCGTCGCGGCGCCGACGGCCCCGGCGGTGGCGTTGGGGTAGGTCGCGACGATCGTGGTGCGGCACAGCTTGTCGAGCTGGGCAGCGGTCGCCGCGCCCGGCGTACTCGGCGAGGGGGTCGATGTCGGCGCCTGGGCCGGTTGCGGGCCGGCCTGGGTGGCGCTGGGCTCCGGCTTGATCCCGGTCGCCTGGTGGTGGCCGCGGTGCCCATGCCCGTGCTCGTGCCGATGCCCGCGCTTGCCGTGATGGCGGTGCTTGCCCGGGGCCGAGCCCGCCGGCGTGCCGTCAGCGGCGCTGGGCCCGGTGCCCGGCGGCAGCAACAGGGCGGCCGGGACGGTCGTGCTCGCGTCGTCGGCCGAGTACGTCGCAGCCAGCGCGAGCACCTCGCTCGCATACGAGGTGCTGTGGTTGTAGCGCAGCAGCGCCGCCCGACGGGCGTCGGCGTCCGAGAGGTCGGTGCCGGTCGAGCACAGGTAGACCGCCGAGGCCAGCGCCGCGTCGTTGATGTCCTGCGGGTCCCGGCGGCCGTCGCCGTCACCGTCGACCGCGATCTGCACCCAGGTGGCCGGGAGGATCTGCATCGGGCCGACGGCTCGGTCGAAACGCGTGTCGTCGTCGATGGTGCCGCTGTCGGTGTCGAGCACCCGGGCGGTGTGCCGGCGCCCGTTGAGCACCGGGCCGTAGATCGCAGGGGTCGCCACGCCGGCGGTGCTGAGCCGGCTGCCGCCGGCGGTGCCGTTGCCGGACTCGACCTGCCCGATGGCGGCGAGCAGCTGCCAGTCCAGCCGGCAGCCGGCGGCAGCCTGGTCGATCACCGAGGCCGCCCGCTGGTAGGCCGCCAGCGCCACCGGGGCGATCATGCCGGTGGAGGCGGCGTCAACCGCTGTGTCCCCGGAGCCGGTTGTGGGGCCGGCGAGCCGGGCCCGCAGTGGCGGCAGTCCGCTCACCTCGACGGCGCCGCCGCCCCGGGTCACGCTCGCGGGCGCGCTCACCGCACCCGGCGCGGTGGCCACCGGCGGCGGCGTACTGACCGTCGTGGGGGCGGCGAGCGGCTCGCTGCCGCTCGAATCGGGCGATGCGGCGGTGGTGGCCGCGTCGCTGCGGATGCTCGGTGTGCTGGCGCCGTCGCGGACCTCGAGGGTGGCGACGGTGGTGGTCAGGGCGGCGATCGGGACCAGGAGGAAGGCCCGGGTACGGCGGCGGTTCCGCGGAGTCATCTCGGCTATCGGCAATCGGCTATCGAGCGGGTCCGGTGGAGCTGGACACCGGCGGGTGGTCGGCCATCCCATCGTGCGCCTCGAACGGCACAGAAGACAGGTGAACGGCAGATCATCCGGCGGGGACCGCCGGTTTCTGTCATCCCGGTGACAACAAACGCACCAATCAGCCGGGCGGCAGGCCCGGCACCGAGTGCCGGTCGCCTCCCGCCCGGTCCGCGGTACGTCGCCGTGGCGGGTCAGATGACGCCGAGGGCGAGCATCGCGTCCGCGACGTGGGTGAAGGCCGAGATGTTGGCGCCGAGGACGTAGTCGCCGGGCGCGCCGTACTCCTCGGCGGTCGCGACGCAGCGCTCGTGGATGCTGGTCATGATCCCCTGCAGCCGCTCCTCGGCGTACTGGAAGCTCCATGCGTCCCGCGAGGCGTTCTGCTGCATCTCCAGCGCCGAGGTGGCGACGCCGCCGGCGTTCGCCGCCTTGCCGGGCCCGAACAGCACACCGGCGTCCTGGAGCAGCGCCACGCCCTCGGGTGTGGTGGGCATGTTGGCGCCTTCGGAGACGGCGATCAGACCGTTGCCGACCAGGGACTTGGCGTGCGCCTCGTTGAGCTCGTTCTGGGTCGCACAGGGCAGCGCGATCTCGGTCGGGACCTCCCAGATGGAGCCGTCGGTGACGAGGCGGGCGTCTCGCCGGTCGGCGACGTAGTCGGCCACTCGGCCGCGCCGGACCTCCTTGATCTCCTTGAGCAGGGCAAGGTCGACGCCCGCCTCGTCGACCACGTAGCCCGAGGAGTCGGAGAAGGCGATCACGTGGGCGCCGAGCTGCTGGGCCCGTTCGATGGCGTAGATCGCCACGTTCCCGGAGCCGGAGACGGTGGTACGTCGGCCGTCGAACGACTTGCCGCGGGTGGCGAGCATCGACTCGGCGAACATGACAGCGCCGTAGCCGGTGGCCTCGGTCCGCACCAGCGAACCGCCGTACGCCAGGCCCTTGCCGGTCAGGACGCCGGACTCGTAGCGGTTGGTGATCCGCTTGTACTGACCGAACAGGTAGCCGATCTCGCGGCCGCCGACGCCGATGTCCCCGGCCGGCACGTCGGTGTACTCGCCGATGTGGCGGTAGAGCTCGGTCATGAACGACTGGCAGAAGCGCATGACCTCGGCGTCCGACCGGCCCCGGGGATCGAAGTCCGAGCCGCCCTTGCCGCCGCCGATCGGAAGGCCGGTGAGGGCATTCTTGAAGATCTGCTCGAAGCCGAGGAACTTCACGATGCCGAGGTAGACCGACGGGTGGAACCGCAGCCCGCCCTTGTACGGGCCGAGCGCGGAGTTGAACTCGACGCGGAAGCCGCGGTTGATCTGGACCTGGCCGTTGTCGTCGACCCACGGGACCCGGAAGATCAGCTGCCGCTCCGGCTCGCAGATCCGCTCGATGACCGACTGATCGAGATACTCCGGGTGTCGCTCGACGACCGGGCCGAGCGAGCCGAGGACCTCGGCGACGGCCTGGTGGAACTCGGCCTCGCCGGGGTTGCGTGCGAGGACCTGCTCGAAGTGGGGCTGGAGGACGGGAGAGATGGCTGCCACGTCAGCAGACTAGATGACATCGCAGTCAGGTGATTCTCAGGCCCGGTCTGCTCCGGGATCCGAGACAAGGCTGGGCGGGCGAGGGAGACTCGGTCCGTGGACCGCAACCTCTTCGAGCCCGAGCATGACGCCTACCGCGCCAGCGTGCGCGCCTTCCTGGAGCGGGAGGTGGTGCCGAACTACGCCGAGTGGGAGCGGGCCGGCATCGTGCCCCGGTCGCTGTTCGGCGCGCTCGGGGACCTCGGCATCTTCGCCGCCGTTCCCGAGGAGTACGGCGGCGCCGGCGTCCACGACTTTCGCTACAACGCCGTCCTCGACGAGGAGGCCGCCTACGCCGGCGTCGCTCCGGCGCTGCTCGGGCCCACCCTGCAGGCCGACATCTGCATGCCCTATCTGCTCGACCTGACCAACGAGGAGCAGAAGGCCCGCTGGCTCCCGAAGGTGGCCGCCGGGGAGTCGGTGGTGGCGATCGCGATGACCGAGCCGGGCGCCGGGTCGGACCTGTCCGGCATCCGCACCAAGGCGGTCCGCGACGGTGACCACTACGTCGTCGACGGCGCGAAGACGTTCATCACCAACGGCATCAACGCCGACCTGGTGATCACCGTGGTCCGCACCGGCGAGCACCCGCACAAGGGTCTCTCGCTGCTGGTCATCGAGGACGGCACTCCCGGCTTCTCGCGCGGCCGCAACCTGGAGAAGGTCGGCATGCACGCCCAGGACACCGCCGAGCTGGTCTTCGAGGGCTGCCGGGTGCCGGCGGCCAACCTGCTCGGCAACGAGGGCGAGGGGTTCTTCGGCCTGACCAACAACCTGCCCCAGGAGCGACTCTCCATCGCGGTCGGCGCGATCGCGGGCGCGCATCAGGCGATCGAGTGGACCAAGCAGTACGTCCGGGACCGGAATGCGTTCGGTCGCCCGATCGGCGCGTTGCAGACCATCAAGCACCGTCTCGCCGAGCTGGTCACCGAGGTCGAGATCACCCAGACCTACATCGACCGCTGCATCCTGGCCCTGACCGAGGGCCGGCTGACCGTGGCCGACGCGGCCAAGGCCAAGCTCTGGTCGACCGAGCTGCAGGGGCGGGTGGTGGACGCGTGCGTGCAGCTGCACGGCGGCTACGGCTACATGCTGGAGTACCCGATCGCGCGCGCCTACCTGGACAACCGGATCCAGCGGATCTACGGCGGCACGTCGGAGATCATGAAGGAGATCATCGGCCGCTCGCTGGACCTCGGCTGATCCGACGGGGCTGACCTGACAGGGCCGGCCCGGGGCCGGCCTGATGGGTCAGAACGGCCACACCAGCGGGGTGACCACGACGGTGACGGCCATGGTCCAGAGCAGCACCGGGACGCCGAGCCTCCAGAAGTCGCCGAACCGGTAGCCGCCGGGGCCGTAGACCATCAGGCTCACGCCGTTGGCGAACGGCGTCAGGAACGACGCGCTCGCGCCCATCGCCACGCTCATCATCATCGGCAGCGCGGAGACGTGCATGTCGCCGGCGGCGGCCAGGGCGATCGGCATCATCACCAGTGCGGTGGAGGTGTTGGAGATGAACTGGGTGATGATCACCGACGCCACGAACAGGCCGGCGAGGACCATCGTCGCGCCCGCACCGCCCAGCCAGCCGACGATGTGGTCGCCGATCATCAGCGCGGCGCCGCTCTTCTCCATCGCGCGGGCCGGCGCGATCATCGCGCCGATCAGGATGACGGTGTTCCAGTCGATGCCGCGGTAGACCTGGGGCAGTCGGACCACCCGCAGGACGACGGTCAGACAGGCGCAGAGCAGGCACGCGATCGGGGCCGGCGTGACGTTGAAGACCAGCAGGACCACGAGTAGCGCCATGATCGCGAAGACCCGCTTGGCGCCCCGGCCCAGGGCCACCGCCTGGGTGCGGACCAGGTCGGGGGAGTCGATGACAAGCATCTGGGCGACCGCCAGGTAGCGCTCCAGCGCCGGCCAGCTGCCCTGCAGCAGCAGATGGTCGCCGGCCCGCAGAGTGAGCCGCGGACGGACCAGCTCGGCGCCACCGCGCTGCACCGCCAGCACCATCACCTCGTGGTCCTCGGTCATCATGCCGGGGAAGACGGTGGTGCCGATCATCTCGGAGCGCTGCGGCACCACCACCTCGGTCAGGCCCGAGTCGCGGCTGAGCAGCACATCGCCGAGGGCCGCGCCGGCGCCATGCTCGCGCACCTCGAGCCCCAGGTCGCCGGCGAGCCGGCTGACCTCGTCGCCGTCGCCGCGCACCAGCACCAGGTCACCGGGCTCGAGCCGGTCGCGCTCGAGGGGCCGGTCGTCCTCGTGGTCGAGGAACGCGACGGCGCGTACGCCGGCGTACCGGCTGAGGTCGACCGCCTTGCGGGAGGTCCCGACCAGTGGCGAGGCCGCGAGGAGCACGAGCTGGTGCAGCCCGTGCTCGAGGTTGTAGTGCTGCACCAGGGTCTGGGCGTGGCCGCTGAAGTCGGCCGGGATCGACGCGCTCTGCCGCACCGGCAGCAGGAACCTGCCGAAGAACACGACGATCAGGATCGAGCCGACCAGCTGCGGGATGCCCAACAGCGCCCAGGAGAAGAAGCCGATGTGGCCGACGCCGTGCTCGTCGGCCTGGGTGGCGGCGATGACGTTGACCGGCGAGCCCAGCAGGGTCAGCTTGGCGCCCTTGAGGCAGGCCAGCGCCAGCGGCAGCATCAGCAACGACGGTGGCGTCCCGGTCCGGACGGCGATGATCACCGTGACGGGCAGCATCGCCGCGACCGCGCCGTTCATGCCGATCAAGCCGCTGAAGATCGCGGCCAGGACCATCAGCGCGACCAGCAGGACCGTCCGGTTGTTGCCGCTCCGGCGCAGCAGCAGCTGGCCGGCCCAGGCGCCCACGCCGGTCATCTCGACGGCGACGGCGATGGCGAGCAGGGCGGCGATCAGCACCACCACCGGGTCGCCGAGGCCGGTGAGCGCCTCCGGCATGGTGAGCACGCCGGTGAAGTAGAGCGCCATCGAGGCGGCCAGTGCCACCACCGCTGCCGGCACGACGTTCCAAGCGAAGAAGACCAGTGCCAGGCCGATGATGGTCAGCGTGATCCAGGAGTCGCTCATCGTGTCGTCGGTCCGTCGCTTCCGGTGACCGGGGCTCAGTAGCCGAGCGCGGCGCCGTCGCCACGCGGATCGGCACCGCCCTCGAGGAAGCCCCGCTCGCGGTCGATCCGGATCGCCTGGGCGTGGCCCATGTTGTCGTTCCAGTCGGTGACCATCTGCACCGGCTGGCCGCGCCGCTTGAGCTCGCGGACCACCTCGTCGGAGATCCGGCCCTCCAAAGAGAGGTGGCGCGACGGGGTGCCCCAGGTGCGGCCCATCAGCCAGCGCGGCGCCTCGATCGCCTGCTGCACGTCGTACCCGAAGTCGATGATCCGGGTCGCCATCGCCGCCTGCGACTGCGGCTGGCCCTCGCCGCCCATCGACCCGAACGCGAGCACCGGTACGCCGTCCTCGAGCAGCATGGCCGGTGCGAGGGTGTGGAAGGTGCGCTTGCCGGGGGCCAGCACGTTGGGGTGGTGCTCGTCGAGGGAGAAGAACGAGCCGCGGTTCTGCAGGATGATCCCGGTGTCGCCGCCCACGACCGCGCTGCCGTAGTCCATGTAGATCGAGGAGATCAGCGAGACCACCAGGCCGTCGGCGTCGGCGGCGCAGAAGTAGCAGGTGTCGCCCGCGGGCACCTTCAGCTCGTGGGGGAAGGGGTACTCGATGCCCGGTGGCACCGAGCCGACCGCCGCGGCCCGCCCCGGGTCGATCAGCGCCCGTCGCCGGTCGGCGTACTCCTTGCTGATGAAGGTCTCGATCGGCAGGTCGACGAAGGCCGGGTCGGTGAGCCAAGTGTCCCGGTCGGCGAAGGCGATCTTCACCGCCTCGGCCATGTGGTGGTAGTAGTCGGCGGTGCCGTCGCCCCATGACCGTACGTCGAAGCCGTCGAGCAGGTTGAACAGCTGCAGCGCGGTGAAGCCCTGGGTGGGGGCGGGCATCTCGTAGACCTGGTGACCGCGGTAGGTGGTCGAGATCGGCTCGACCCAGCGCGCCCGGTAGGCGGCGAAGTCGGAGCGCGCCAGCGGCGATCCCTCCGGGCCGATCGCGGCGCAGATCCGGGAGGCGAGCTCGCCCTCGTAGAACGAGCGGGCGCCACCGTGGGCGATCGACTCGAGGCTGCGGCCCAGATCGGCCTGGACCAGCCGGTCGCCGTCCTTCGGGACCTCACCGCCGGGCAGGAAGATCTCGGCGGCACGCGGCTGGGCGCGCAGCAACGGCTCGTCCTGCGCCGTCCAGTCCACCACCGAGCGGGTGACGGGCACGCCGTCGCGGGCCAGGCCGATCGCGGCGTCGAAGAGCGAGGCCCACGGCAGCGTGCCGTGCTTCTCGTGCGCCAGCCGCCAGCCGTCGACCGCGCCTGGGACGGTGAGCGCGGCGAGCGCCCCGCGGGCCGGGATCGCACCGTCGACGGCCTTCATGCGATAGGCCTCCAGGGTGGCGGCCTGCGCGGCCGGGCCGCAGGCGTCGATCGCCTCGACGCCCTCCACGCCGCTGCCGACGATCAGCCAGAAGCCGTCGCCGCCCAGCCCGGCCATGTGGGGATAGGCGACGCAGAGCACCGCGTTGGCCGCGATCGCGGCGTCGACCGCGCTGCCGCCGCGCTGGAGCGCCTCCACGCCGGCCTGGCTGGCCAGGTAGTGCGACGTCGCGACCGCGCCGTGCTGGCCACGGAACGGAGGACGTCCGGTACGGGGACCATTCGGGTTACTCATGCGCGTACTCCCAACGCTCGATGGCTCAGCGCTCCGCGCGCGCATGAGGGGATGGCGCGCTGAATCGGACGGTGACCTCGCTGCGCTCGACCACTACGACGCCCTCTCGTCGAGCTCCATGCCCATGTCGCGCGGCTTGTCGGCGCTGTGGTCCATGAACCGGGTGACGATCGGCAGCAGGCCGGCGACGATCATCATGACGACGCCGAGGACCCACACGCCCTTGGTGTCGTTGTCGGTGCCGTGGCTGATCACCGGGAAGGCGACGATCAGCAGCACGAACGAGAGGGTCTCGATGGTCAGCTTCTTGTTCATCGGCGAGCCTCCGGCTCAGACGTTGACGAGGATGATGGTGGCGAGGCCGGTGAGCACCAGGACGGCGAGGGTCCAGCCGATGGTCAGCCGCAGCACCGCACCCTCCTGGCCCTTGATGCCGGCGATCGAGGTGCCCAGGACGATGTTCGCGGGGGCGACCGCGTTGCCGTACGCGGAGCCGGCGGCCTGGGCGGCGATGATCGCCTCGGGCCGCAGGCCGTGCAGGAGCGCGACGTCGTACTGGACGCGGCCGAACAGCACGTTGGACGCCGTACTGCTCGAGGTCATGAAGGCGCCGAGGGCACCGATGATCGAGGCGATGAAGGCGTACATCTGCGGTGGCGCGACGTCGGCCAGACCGTGCGCGATGGTCAGCGTCTGCCCACTGTGGTCCAGGATCCGGCTGGTGACCAGGAAGCAGATCACCGGCACCGAGGCAGGGATCGCGTCGACCAGCAGCGCCAGGCCGAGCGACTCCTTCTCCGCGACCCGGCCCCAGGCGGCGTAGAAGCCGCGGGCGCGGTAGACGATCCAGACCACGATGGTGGTGATCAGGAGCATCGTGCCGGGGTGGGTGAGCACGGTGATGGGGGAGTACTTGTCCACCGCCGCGTTGTGGACGTCGAAGCCGGTGCCCACGGCCGGGAACGGCAGGCCGATGCGCCAGCGGCTGAGCTGGTCGTTGAGCGGGTCGATCAGCAGCGCGCTGAGCGTCACGATCGGCAGTACGACGTAGGGCAGGCAGGACCAGCCCAGACCCATCACCGGTGGCTTCTCGTCGGCCTCGTCCAGGGTGCGTTCGGCCATCGCCGGCCGCACCGGGACGCCGGTGATCGGGTCGCGGTAGCGCTTCCAGCGGGAGAGCGGGTAGAGCGCGACCAGCGCGACCGCGGCAGCCAGGAAGGTGGAGAGCTCCGGGCTGAACAGCGTGGCGAGCATCTGGCCCACGCCCAGGATGGTGCCGATGATCAGGATCAGCGGCCAGGCGTGCCTGACCGCCTGCCAGCGGCCGTAGAGGTACACGACCAGGGCGCCCCCGAGGTAGCAGGAGATCAGGATCAGCAGGCCGGACTCGAAGGCCGCCCGGGTCACGTCGTAGGCGTTGTGGCCGTCCTCGCCGGCGGTGACCCGCAGGGTGGCCAGCCAGCCGACGCCGAGGGTGCCGAAGAAGCGGGCCCAGGCATGCGCCAGTACGCCGAAGGCCACCGAATAGACCGGCTTCACGCCGACCGCGATCAGCAGCGGGACCACGACCGCGACCGGCGCCCCGAAGCCGGCGATGCCCTGCAGGAACGAGGAGAACACCCAGGCGAGCGCGAGGATGATGAACAGCTCGTTGCGGCTGAACCTCGAGATCCCCTTGCGCAGCGCGTCGTAGGCGCCGGCCTGCTTGGTGACCTGGTAGAGCAGCAGCGCCGGCCAGATCACGTAGAGGATGAAGATCGCGTCCCACACGCCCTTGCCGCCGGCGACGGTCAGGGTGTGCCAGGAGGTCTTGAAGAAGACCAGCGCCACGATCGCCGCGACGAACATGGCCACCGGTGCGGCCTCGGGAGCTCGCCAGCGCAGTGGCACCAGCAGCACGAGCAGTACGACGACCGGCAAGATCGCCATGATCCAGTGAAGCGCGTCGACCGGTACCTGCGTGGTGTCCATGCGTCCTCCAGTGAGAAGGTGCAACGAGCCGGGCTTGCGGGTCCTGCGTGTTACTTTAATCACAAAGGATCGCCTGCTGGCTAGGTCGGCCGCCCCGCCGCCGCTCCGGTCGACCGGAGCGCGTGCGCGCGGGCGTTCCGCCGCCGCGCTGGTGGGTACAAAGGCTCGTGGAACCGAGATGGTGTACCCGCCCGGCCTCGATCACCCTGGTCCGGCACGGCGAGAGCATGGGCAACCGAGCTGACGTGGCGGCCCGGAACGCGGCCTCGGAGGAGCTCGACCTGCACGACCGGGACGCCGATGTCGCGCTCTCCCCGTTGGGCGAGGACCAGGCCGCCGCGATCGGACGGTGGCTCCCGGACGCGCCGAGCGATTGGGCGCCGACGGTCGTGGTGACCTCGCCGTACCGCCGCGCTGCCGACACCGCTCGAGCCGCCGTCGGGCACGCCGGCCTGCCGCTGCTCGTCGACGAGCGGCTGCGCGAACGGGACCTCGGCGTCTTCGACGGGCTGACCGGACGTGGGATCCGTGCGCGCTACCCCAAGGAGGCCGCGAGGCGGGACAAGCTCGGCAAGTTCTACTACCAGCCGCCCAGCGGGGAGAGCTGGGCGGATGTGGCGCTGCGCGTGCGCAGCTTCCTCGCCGACCTCGGCCATGGCTTCGAGGGCGAGCGGATCTGGGTGTTCAGCCACCAGGCGGTGATCATGGCGTTCCGCTACGTCCTCGAGGGTCTCGAGGAGCGGCGCCTGCTCGAGATCGACCGCGAGGTCCGGATCCCCAATGCCTCGTTCACCCGGTTCCAGCGCTCGGGAGAAGGGTTCGCGCTGGCCGCGTTCGCCGACACCCGGGCGGTCGGAGAGCACTCGGTCGTGACCCAGGAGGACACGCCGTGAGGAGTCCGGAGCTGGTGACGCCGCCGCGGCTCCGGTCGTGGCCCCTGTCCGAGCCGGGCGTGGGCAAGGAGTCGCGCGGCACGGTGCTCGTCCTCGGCGGCTCCGCATCGACGCCGGGCGCGGTGCGCCTCGCTGGCGAGGCAGCGCTCCGTGCCGGCGCCGGCAAGCTCAAGCTCGCCACCGCTCACTCCGCCGCGGCAGCGCTGGGCGTGCTGGTCCCCGAGGCCCGGGTGCTTCGGCTCGACGAGGACGCGGACGGCTCGGTCGCCACCAGTACGGCGCCGGCGATCCTCGGGGCGGCTGCGGCTGCGGACGTGCTGCTGGCCGGTCCGGGATTCGTCGACCCCGACGCGGCCGTCGCCTTGCTCTCCGCGACCCTGCCGCAGGTCGAGTGCCCGGTGGTGCTCGATGCCCTGGGCACGGCGTACCTGACGGCCCGGCCGGACGGGCTCCGCCACCTCGCCGACCGCGCTGTCGTCACGGCCAACACCAAGGAGCTCGCGCGGATGCTGCAGCGCGCGGAGGAGGAGACGGCCGAGCACGCACTCGACGCGGCTGTGGAGCTGGCGCAGCGCGCCGGCGTGGTCGTGCTGGCCGGCGGGGCCGCCAAGCACGTCGCCGCGCCCGACGGCCGGACGTGGCTCGTCGAGGGTGGCGGCCCCGGCCTGGGAGTCTCCGGCTCCGGCGACGTCCAGGCCGGGATCGTCGCGGGACTCCTCGCTCGGGGTGAGGAACCGGCCAAGGCAGCGGTGTGGGCGGCGTACCTGCACGCCCGCGCCGGGGAGCTGCTGGCCGGGTCGGTCGGCCGCGTGGGCTATCTGGCGCGCGAGCTGCCGGCCGCCCTGCCGCAGGTGATTGCCGAGGTCGGCTGATGCCTGCCCGCCGGCCGCGGCTCAGGCCACGCGCAGGATCTCGTTGGTGAACCAGTGCCCGAGCCGGCCGCCCCGATCCCGGCTGCTGACCACGATGCCGATCTCGAGGTCGAGGGCGAGGTCCACGCCGTCAGGAAGCTCGCCGGGCCGTGCCGTCCAGTCCTCACCGTGCTCGAGGCGCTGGGACTCCGCGGAGAAGACCAGCGGGCAACAGGAGCAGACCGGGTCGTAGCCCGGTACGGCGCGCGCCACGAATGCCGCCACCGGTCGGCCGAAGAGCTCGTGCCGGCGCACGTCGGTGATCGCGACGCCCCGGGTCAGCTCATAGGGGTCCAGCATCGCCGACCAGGCGTAGTTCGTCGGATAGGGCTCCAGCGGTCGTACGCCCCACGAGGAAGGCGGCGCACCCCGCTCGCGGATGCGGTGGCCGTCGGAGAGCCGGATCGCGTCGAGCTCGCCATGGTGCAGCGTGGCCCGCACGTCCTCATCGCCTGAGCGGTGCAGCAGCTCCAGCTCACGCCACCGCTCGGGCGCCGAGCCGGCCAGCCGGCGTATGTCCTCAGGGGTCACGCCGCCAACGCTAGGCAGCGCCGTCCTGCTGCGCACGGCATTTGCGGGGACCGAGCCGCACCCGCCGGCGGGCGCCGCGGCCGCGGTCGGATCCGTGCGCGGAGCCGCTCACCTCCCGAGCAGGCGGCTGAGGAAGCCGCCGCTGCCGGTCTTGGACGTGGGGTGGCCGGGACACCACTGGTCGGCGGGCACGGCGGCCTGCACGGTGGCGACGTGCTGGCCGCAGCCGGCCCAGGTGGTCTTGGAGCAGGTCTTGCAACGGACGGGACGACACATGTGGCGATCCTCTCGGGCTCGGGTAGGGCAGGACCGGCGGCCATGGCGGTCCTCGCTATCCCCCCAGGGGGATACGCTCGGACTGTACAGAGCCTCCCGAGGGGCTAGGCAAGTCCCGAAGTCCCGACGAGGAGAACCAGATGAGCGACTGTCGGGGATGATGAGACTGCTGGTCGACGACACGGAGGACACCGATGCAGCTCGATCCTGACGAGATCAAGGCGATCATCGCCCGCCTCAAGCGTGCCAACGGGCACCTCGCCTCGGTGATCCGGATGCTCGAGGACGGCTCGGAGTGCGAGGACGCCCTCACTCAGTTGGCGGCGGTCAACAAGGCGATCGCCAGAGGCGGGTACGCCGTCGTCGCTGCCGGCCTCCAGCAGTGCCTGGCCGAGGGCGGCCCCGAGAGCGTCGACTCCAAGAAGCTGGAGAAGCTGTTCCTGGCCCTGGCGTGACCGGCGCTCCCCGGGGTCCGCGCCTCCCGGCGCCGCCGCGATCCGTCGTGCGCGAGAGCCGGAAATGACTCAGCTATCGCCCTCCTCGGCCGAAGCGTAGGGTCCGACACCTCTGCCCCCACCGGGATGTTCTCCGTGAAGTTCTCCGTGCTCGGGCCGCTGGAGGCGGATTGGGATGGCGCGCCGCTCGATCTTGGTCCGCCCAAGCAGCGGCTGATCCTTGCCACCCTGTTGTTGGCACGCGGTCGCGTGGTGCCGGTCCAGGACATGCTCAGCGCCGTGTGGGGTGACGAGCCGCCCGCCAGCGCCGTTGGCAGCCTCCAGGCCTACGTGTCCCGGGTACGCCGAGTGTTGCATCGGGTGACGGCGGGCTCGGTCAGGCTGGTGCGGCAATCGCCTGGCTATCGCCTCGACGGCGTCGTCATGGACGTGGACGACTTCGAGCGGCTGGGCGACGAGGCGAGTGCCTTCGTGCGCAGCGGGCAGTGGGACGAGGCCTACGACGCGGCCAGCACGGCACTGGCGCTGTGGCGCGGGCCGCTGCTCGCCGACCTTCCTGACGACTCCTGGGTGTCGCGCGAGCGGCGCCGTGCCGACGATCGCATGGAGCGGTGCGTCGAGGCGCTCGCCACCGCCCTGTTGGGTCAAGGACGCCCGGCCGAGGCCTTGGAGCAGGCGCGACGCCTCCTGGACCTGCAGCCGCTGCGCGACCAGGCGGTCTGGCTCTACATGCTCACCCTGCACCGCTGCGCTCGGTCCGCCGAGGCCCTCGACGTGTATCGCGAGTACGCCCAGGTGCTCGATGAGGACCTGGGCTTGGAGCCGGTCCAGGAGTTGCGGGAGCTGCAGACGGCCATTCTGCGCGAGGATGCCACGCTGGCGCACTGGCCGAACCAGGCGCCGCCCGATCCGGGTCGGACCGCGACCCGCAGTGCCGCGCGGGCACGACGTACCGTGCCGCCCGCTTCGTCGGGACGCCTCGTCGGCCGTGCGGGCGTGATGACGCAGATCGACGGCTGGCTGGACGAGATGTGCGCCGGCGTGCCCCGGTGGCTTCTGCTCACCGGCCCCGGCGGCATCGGCAAGACCAGGCTCGTCGAGGAGCTGGTGAGCCGGTTCGACGCCGGGTCGGCGGCTGGTCGGACGGCCTGGTGCAGCTGTCTGCAGGACGAAGCGGTCCCGTCGTGGTGGCCGCTGCGCCCGATCGTCCGCCAGCTGGACGCGGACCCGGAGGAGATCTTCCCGATACCGGTCGAGGCCGACGTGGGTGCGACGCGGTTCGACATCTACGGCAAGATCGCCGACCTCTTGCGCAGCCGCGCTCGCGAGGCTCCGGTCCTGGTGGTCATCGACGACATCCAGTGGCTGGACTCCGCATCCGCGCGTGCCCTCGCCCATCTCGTGCAGACGCTGCACGACGTACCGGTGGGCGTCGTCCTGACCCTGCGCGACGGTCCTCGCGCCGCGGAGGTCGCCGCCATCCTGACCGCTTTCGCCCGGCACCCTGCCGCCACCCATATCGAGGTCGATGCCCTCGACGGGGCGGGGGTGGTCGCTCTGCTCACCGAGCTCGCCGGCTCGCCGGTGCCGGCTCCGGAGGCAATGGTTCTCGCCGAGCAGACGGGAGGGAATCCGCTGCTCCTCACCGAGTACGCGCGGCTTCCCGCGACGGAGCGCGCCGCCGGGGTGGTCCCGCCGGCGGTGCGTGAGGTCCTCGGCCGCCGCTTCTCCCGGTTCGACGCCGACGCACTGCGGATCCTGCAAGCCGCCGCGGTGACCGGAGACGGCTTCGAGCCGGCCCTGCTGGCCGCGACGACCGGCTCCTCGATCGCCCAGGTGGTCGACGTGCTCGATGCCGCGGCCAACGAGTCGATCATCGTGTTGGGCCGCGACGAGCTGGGCTACCAGTTCAGCCACGAGCTGCTGCGCGAGCACCTGCTCGGTGGCCTCTCCGCGGTGCGGAGACAGGCGATCCACGCCGCGATCGCGGCTGCGTTCGCGCTTCGCGACGGTCCTGACGAGGACATCCTGCGCCGGGCACAACATCTGAGTGCCGCGATGCCCGTGGCGCGCCCGGCCACGGTGCTGGCAGCGTGTCGCGAGGCGGCGGAGTACGCCGAGAGCGTGTGGGACTGGGAGGTCGCCGCCCGGCAGTGGGCCGCGGCTCGTGCCGCCCTGGGCGCGAGACGCGGCGGCCGCAAGCGGGATCTCCACGACGACCTTCTGGTCGCGCAGGTGGCGGCGCTCGCGCGCGCCGGGCGGGGGCGGACCCTGCTCGGCGTGGTCGACGACGTGCTGCAGGACGCGAGCGGCATGCGCCGCGGCCGGACCGCTGCGCGGCTGTCGAGCGCGCTGTTGCGCTGCTGCGGGGCCTGGCCCTGGACGGCGTACGGGCAGGGCTCCTCGACCGTCCTCGATCGGCTGACGGCGGCCAGTGAGCTGACCCGCGCCGACGCCGCCGCCCAGGTATCGCTGATCAGTGCGCGGGCGGTAGGCAACTGCTATGCCGCAGACCTGCGGATCCCCGACGAGCTCAACCGCCAGGCGCTGCTCCTCGCCGAGGCGCTCGGCGACGCCGATGCCATCGCGGATGCGCTGATCGGCAGGGCGCTCACGATCGTCGGCGTACCGTCGTGCAGCACCGAAGTCGTGCAGCTGCTCAACCGGCTGGCGGATCTCCCGCACCGGCACGCGTCGATCGACGGCGTGCTGCGCAACAGCATGTTGACGATGGCCACCTTCGGTCTCGGGAACGTGGCCGCGGTGGAGCAGCACCTCCGGCTCGCGGTCGCCGGCTG
>Ga0164242_10002346_pt1 | contig 21940 bp, 24 predicted proteins | sample OricomgcompostMG_FD_108783 | JGI IMG/M metagenome (GOLD analysis project Ga0164242, IMG submission 108783) | Miracle-Growth compost microbial communities from Emeryville, California, USA - Original compost - Miracle growth compost (MG) ... | reverse complement strand
GCTCGTCGCGCACCGCGCGAGCGGCCGCGACCATGTTCGTGAGCGACGCCACCGTCTCGGGGTAGCCGCGGGTCTTGAGCCCGCAGTCGGGGTTCACCCACAGGTGTCGCGCCGGGATCGCCGCGGCGGCGAGGCGCAGCAGCTCCGTCAGCTCGCCGACGCTCGGCACCCGCGGCGAATGGATGTCGTAGACCCCGGGCCCGATGCCGTGGTCGAAGCCGCTTCCGGCGACGTCGTGCACGACCTCCATGCGGCTGCGTGCGGCCTCGATCGACGTCACGTCGGCGTCCAGCTCGCGGATCGCGTCGATGATCGCGCCGAACTCGGAGTAGCACAGGTGCGTGTGCACCTGCGTCTCGGGCCGGGCGCCGCCCGTGGCGAGCCGGAACGAGGCCACCGACCAGTCGAGGTAGGCGGGCTGCGCGGCGAGCTTCAGCGGCAGCAGCTCGCGCAGCGCCGGCTCGTCGACCTGCACGATGCGGATGCCGGCCTCTTCAAGGTCCGCGATCTCGTCGCGCAGGGCGAGCGCCACCTGGTTCGCCGTGTCGGCGAGCGGCTGGTCGTCGCGCACGAACGACCACGCGAGGATCGTGACGGGGCCGGTCAGCATTCCCTTCATCGGCTTGCCGGTGAGGGACTGGGCGTAGCGCGACCACTCCACGGTGAGGGGCGCGGGCCGCGACACGTCGCCCCACAGGATCGACGGCCGCGTGCACCGACTGCCGTAAGACTGCACCCAGCCGTTCACAGTCACGGCGAAGCCGTCGAGCCCTTCCGCGAAGTACTGCACCATGTCGTTGCGCTCCGGTTCGCCGTGCACCAGCACGTCGAGCCCGAGGTCCTCCTGCAGGGCGACGACGCGCTCGATCTCCTCGCGCATCGCCGCCTCGTACCCGGCGCGGTCGAGCGCGCCTGCGGCGAGGGCGGCGCGTGCGCGGCGGATGGCGGCGGTCTGCGGGAACGAGCCGATCGTCGTCGTCGGCAGCGGCGGCAGCCCGAGCGCCGCCTGGGCGTCGAGCCTGCGCCGGTACGGCGCGCGCGCGAAGGCGGCGGGCGACAGCGCCGCGAGGCGCTCGCGCACGGCGGGGACGCGCACGCCCGGCGCAGTGCGGCGGTCGATGAGGGCGGCGGATGCCTCGTCCAGCGCGGCCGCGACGGCGGGGCGCCCCTCGGCCAGCCCCCGCGCGAGCGTCGCCACCTGCTCGACCTTCTGGTCGGCGAACGCGAGCCACGACCGCAGTCGCGCATCGAGCTGCGGCTCGTCCGCCACGTCGTGCGGCACGTGCAGCAGCGAGGTCGACGTCGAGACGGCCACGTGCGGGCTCAGCTCGCGCAGCAGCTGCAGCTTGGCGAACGCGGCGGCGAGGTCGCCGCGCCAGACGTTGTGACCGTCGATCACGCCGCCGACCAGCGTCTTCCCGGCAAGCGCCTCGCGGGTGCAGTCGAACAGGCCGGTGGGAAGCTCGCCGCGCACGAGGTCGAGGCCGATCGCCTCGACGGCGGTGCCCGCGAGGGCAGGCAGTGAGGCGTCCAGCGTCGCGTAGGGGGCGGCCACGAAGAGCTGCGGGCGCTCTTCGAGCCGGCCGAGCTCGCCGTATGCGAGCGCGGCCGCGGCGCGCAGCTCGTCGGGGTCTGCCGGCAGGCTCTCGCTGACGAGCGCCGGCTCGTCGAGCTGCACCCACTCGGCGCCCGCCGCGCGCAGCCGCGCGAGCAGCCGGCCGTAGACGGGCAGCAGCTCGGGAAGGCGCGAGAGCGGCCGGAAGCCCTCGGGCGCGCCGTCGGCCGGCTTCGCGAGCGCGAGCAGGGTGACCGGCCCGACGAGGGCGGGCCGGGTGAGGAATCCGTCGGCCCTCGCCTCTTCGAACTCGGCGACGATCCGGTCGCTCGACAGCCGGAAGGCCGTGCCCGGGCCGATCTCGGGGACGAGGTAGTGGTAGTTCGAGTCGAACCACTTGGTCATCTCGAGGGGCGCGACTCCCGCGCCGCCGCGGGCCAGTGCGAAGTAGCCCGGCAGGTCGACGCGCCCCGCGTCGTCGACGAGGTCGGCGAAGCGCGCGGGGATCGCACCGACGGTCACGGCGGCGTCGAGCACCTGGTCGTAGAAGCTGAAGGACTCGGGAATCGAGGCGTCGTCGCGGCGCAGACCGAGCGCGGCGAGCCGTTCCCTCGTGGCGCGGCGCAGCTCGGCGCCGCGGCTCTCGAGCTCGGCCGCGTCGATGTCGCCGCGCCAGAAGGCCTCGACGGCGCGCTTGAGCTCACGGCGGCGGCCGATGCGCGGGTAGCCGAGGACGGTTGCGAGCGGGAAGGCGAAGCGGTGCTGTGTCACGCGTCCAGCCTGCGATGCGCCGAAGCGGAAGACCAGTCCCCGATTTCTTCGCCGAACCATTAGATTGACCTAATGGAACTCGCTCAGCTGCGGGCACTTCGGGAACTGCGGGACCGCGGCAGCATCGCCGCCGTGGCGGCGGCATTCCGGGTCACCCCGTCTGCCGTCTCGCAGCAGCTCGCCGCGCTGCAGCGCTCGGTCGGCGTGCCGCTGACCCAGCTCGAGGGCCGCCGCACGGTGCTCACCGCCGCGGGCGCCGCCCTCGCCGATGCCGCGGTCGCGGTCGAGTCCGCGCTGATCGACGCGGCGAACTCGATCACCGAGTTCCACGACGACTCCGCCGCGCCGGTCTCGATCAGCGCCTTCCATTCCGCCGCGATCGCGCTCTTCCCCGGCCTCATGACGGCGTCGATCGCCGGCCGGCCGCAGCTCGTGCTGCGCGATCAGGAGGGCGGACGGGCGGACTACCCCCAGCTCGTCGCCGACACCGACCTCGTCATCGGGCAGCGGCTCGTGGGCGGCGCCGAATGGCCCGCCCAGCTCGCCGTCGTGCCGCTGCTCACCGAACCGCTCGACGTCGCCTTCCGTGCGGGTCACCGCCTCGACTCCGGCGACGCGCCCGTCACCGCGGCGGAGCTGCGCGGCCTGCCATGGGTCGGCATGCACGACGACGCGCCGCTCGCGGCCGCCGTGCGGGCCATCGCGGCCGCGGGCGGGGCGGAGCCCGTGATCGCGCACCGGGTGAACGACTTCGCCGTGGCCGCGGCGATGCTCGCGGCATCCGACTGCATCGCGCTGCTGCCCAGGCACACGGGCGCGGCCTACCGCTCCCCCGAGCTCCGCGTGCGGCCGCTCGCCGAGCCGGTGGCCGCGAGCCGCCGCATCGATGTGCTCGCCCGGCCCGACACGCTGCATCGGCGGGGCGTGCGCGCGGTCCTCGCGGCGCTGCGCACGCAGGCGGCGGCACTCGCCCCCGCCGCCCCGACCAGACGACGGCGGGGGCCCGCCGCCGCCGCTCCCCCGTTCCGCGCCGAGGTGGTGGGCAGCTTCCTGCGGCCCGCCGCGCTGCGGCGAGCGCGCGCCCAGCATGCCGCGGGGACCCTCGGCGACGCGGCGTTCCGCGAGATCGAAGACGCCGCGGTGCGCGAGGTGATCGGCCGGCAGGCGGATGCCGGGCTGAAGCTCGCGACGGACGGGGAGCTGCGCCGCGGCTCGTGGCAGTACGACTTCTTCGCCGGCCTCGACGGCGTGTCGGTGACGGGCGGCGCCGCCGGCGTCGACGTCGGCGGTGTGCGGGCCGCGGGCCGCGCGATGTTCGTCCCGGGCCGTCTCGGCTTCCCGGGCGACCACCCGATGCTCGAGCATTTCCGCTTCCTGCGCGAGAACGCGCCGGCCGGCGTCGTGCCCAAGATGACGATCCCGTCGCCGACGGTGCTGCACTTCCGGCTCGATCGGGCGGGACTCGCGGGCGGCCCGTACGTCGACCACGACGAGCTGCTCGACGACCTCGCGGCCGCCTACCGCGACGCGGTGCGCGCGTTCTACGAGGCAGGCTGCCGCTACCTGCAGTTCGACGACACGACCTGGACCTACCTGTGCTCGCGCGCGGAGCGCGAGAAGGCCGCCGCCCGCGGCATCCGTGTCGACGGGCTCGCCGAGCGCTACGCGGGGCTCCTCACCGACGTGCTCGCCGGAAGGCCCGCCGACCTGCGGGTGACGACCCACGTGTGCGGCGGCAACTTCCGCTCGGCGTGGATCTCGACGGGCGACTACGAGCCGGTCGCGGCGGAGCTGTTCGCCGGCACCGACTTCGACGGCTACTTCCTCGAGTACGACAGCGAGCGCGCGGGCGGCTTCGAGCCGCTCCGGCACGTGCCGGCGGGGCGCAAGCAGGTGGTGCTCGGCCTGCTCACCTCGAAGGACGGCGCCCTCGAGAATCCGGACGTCGTGAAGGCGCGCATCGACGAGGCCGCGCGGTTCGTGCCGCTCGGGCATCTGGCGCTCAGCACGCAGTGCGGCTTCGCCTCCACCGAGGAGGGCCACGCGCTGACGGAGGCGCAGCAGTGGGCGAAGGTGCGCGAGGTCGCGGCGATCGCCGCCGACGTGTGGGCGTGACAACCGCCCGACGCGGGCACAACCCCAGATATGAGAAGTGAGGCCCCCGCCCGATGACCGGCCGTCTGCTGCAGCTCGACGGCGGCACTTCGATCGGAATCACCGCACTCGGCGACCCCGCCGCGCGGCACACCGTGCTGCTGTGCCACCCCACGCCGGGGGCGTCGGGCTTCGACCCCGAGCCGCTCACGACGCGGGCGCGGTCGGTGCGGCTGATCGGGGCCGACCGGCCGGGCTTCGGCGCGAGCAGCCCCGTCGCCTCGCCCGGGGTCGCGCCGCACCTCGCCGAGCTCGCCCTGCTCGATGAGATGGCCGAGCGCGGCAACCGGGTGGACGCGGTCGTCGGCTGGGGCTACGGCGGGCTCGTGGCGCTGCGCGTCGCGGCCGCGCGGCCGGAGCACGTCGGCCGGGTCGCCCTCGTGCAGACCCCGCGGCCCGGCAGCCGCCTCTACGAGGTCATGGGGCGCCGCTGCCGCGCCTGGATGCTGCAGCACCACGACCCGGTGCTCGCCCGCGCCGCCGAGTTCGGCGGCACGCGCATCAGGTCGCTCTCGCTGCTCGGCGCCGGCCCCCACGACGAGGCGCTCGCCCTGCCCGGGCTGCGCGAGCGCTGCGAACGGATGCTGGACGAGGGCGCGCGCCAGGGCGAGGCGGGTCTCGCCTTCGACCGCAGCGGGTGGCGCCGGCACGACTGGAGCCGGCTGGCCCGAGGCATCCGCGCCCGCGTTCTCGTCATGCACGGCGCGCGCGACCGGCGGCTCGGCGACGGCGACGCGAACTGGTTCGCGCGGCGCCTGCGCCACGTCGAGGTGCAGCTCATCGCAGAAGCGGGGCCGCTCGCCATCGCAAGCGAATGGGGTCGCGTGATCGACTTCGCGGTCTCCTGAGCGGCGCCCGCTGCGCCACCGAGCTCACAGCGCCCGCTGCAGCTCGGTGTCCGTCCAGTCCTCCACCCGTTCGGAGCGCCGCCACGAGTCGCCGCGCTCCGGCTCGACGACCGGCCGCCGCTCGAGCGCGACCGGCACCGCCGCGGTCACCAGCGCGTCCACCTCGCCGCCGCCGGCGAGCGGCAGGCGCACCACCCCCGCACCGCGGCGCATCGCCGCGGCCAGGCGCTTCTCCACCCGGCGCCGGGGCGTGCCGGGCGCCAGCACGAACCGCATATCGCCCAGGGTGAGAGTCAGCGTGTCCATCTCGTTCCTCCGTCAGCGTCGAGGGCACGGATACCCGGGACACGGCAAGGGCAACCCCGGGCGGCGGACACCTCGACCCCTTACCCTGGCCCCGTGCGAGTGATCAGCTACAACCTCCGTGAGAACCACGCAGCGGGCGAACTGGTGCCCCTCGTCGACAGCCACGACCCGGACGTGCTGTGCCTGCAGGAGTGCGGCGCGACGGGCCTTCCCGAGCGCATCGGCGAGCTGAAGCTCGCCGGCGCAACCCGCCGCAACCGGCTGGGCCTCGCGCTGTACTACCGGGAGCGTCGCTTCGAGCTCATCGCGTGCGAGAACTTCGCGTTGAAGAAGTCGCTGCACGACCATCTGCTGGCCCCCGCCGATGAGCGCGTCGTCGGAACCCGCCTGGAAGACACCGAGGAGGACCGTCAGGTGGTCGTCGCCTCGTTCCACGCCTCGCCGCTCACCGCGGTGAACTCGCTGCGGCGGGCCCAGATCGAGTCGGCGCACACGAAGCTGCGCGAACTCGGCCCGGGGCTGCCTGCGCTCATGGTGGGCGACTTCAACTACCCGTGGTTCCACAAGAGCCTGCGGGCGCGCATGGTCGAGTCGGGCTTCGAGCTGAACCGCAGCGACCGCACGACCTACGCGCGGTACAAGTACTTCCGCGGCCACTTCGACTTCGCGACCTCGACCGGCCTCGAGATCGGCGGCGTCACGACCCTGCCCGGCGGGGTGAGCGACCACAAGCCGATCCTGGTCTCCGCCTCCTACCGCAGCGAGAGCGAGGATCGGCTCAGCGCGTAAGCGCCCTCATCGCCGCCCTCACACGGACGGCGTGCGGTTCTCCGCGCTCACCATCCACGCGTACTGCTCGAGGGTCGCGATGATCTCGTGCAGGATGTCCGCCGTCGTCGGGTCCTCCTCGTCGACCTCGTCGTGCACCTCGCGCATCGTGCGCACCGCCGACTCCAACCGCACCGTGATGAGATCGACCGTCTCCGCCGTGTCGACCTCGCCGGTGGGGTACGGCGGCAGCGACGTCTCGCCGCTCACCGTCGCGCTGCGGCCGTCGACCACCGCGTGAAGGGCGCGCAGCCGCTCCGCGACCACGTCGGCGAAGTTGCGCGCCGATTCGACGATCTCGTCGAGCTGCAGGTGCAGGTCGCGAAAGTTCTTGCCCACCACGTTCCAGTGCGCCTGCTTGCCCTGGAGCCCCAGCTCGATCAGGTCGACCAGCACCCGCTGCAGGTCGCGGATCAGTGCGTCGGAGGCGGTGAAGCCCTTCTCCGCATTCTCCTTCTTCGACGCGGCGGCGCCCGCCGCCCGCGTGGTCTGCTTCTTCGTCGTCGTGGCTTTGGCCATCAGCGTGCCCTTCTGCTCTGTCGGTTCTCGCCCAAAGTGATGCTGTGACCGTTCCCCGGCCAGGGGTTTCGAACACCTTCGCGAGCGTCAACCCCGAGCGAAAACACGCACTTCGGCCAAGACTGGGGGGCATGCCCCCGACGACCGCACGAATCCAGTCCCTGGCCACCGCGGTCCCCGCGGTGGTCCTCCACCAGCCCGAGGTGCGCGACGTCTTCGCCGGCCAGCCGAGCCTCAGCCGGCTCGCGCAGCGACTCGTGCACGCGACCTTCGACGGCGCGGGCATCGAGCGGCGGCACACCGTGCTCGAGGAGTTCCGGCTCGACCGGCGCACCCCCGACCCGGTGTTCTTCGACGCGGAATCCCGTCGCCTGCTCACCCCGAGCACGAAGGTGCGCAACGACGTCTACATCGACGAGGCGACGCGGCTCTTCGTCGGGGTCGCCCGCGATGCGCTCGCGGCCTGCGACGGCATCCGCCCCGCCGACGTGACGCACGTGATCACCGTGTCGTGCACGGGATTCTTCGCGCCGGGCCCCGACTTCATGCTGGTGCGCGAGCTGGGCCTCAGCCCCGCGGCGCAGCGCTACCACCTCGGGTTCATGGGGTGCTACGCGAGCATGCCGGCGCTGCGGCTCGCGAAGAGCCTCGCGGAGGCCGACCCCGAGGCGGTCGTGCTCATCGTCAGCGTCGAGCTGTGCACGCTGCACGTGCGCAGCTCCGACTCGCCCGACGTGATCATCGCCTCCTCCCTGTTCTCCGACGGGGCCGGCGCCGCGGTCGTCGCCTCGCGCGATGTCGGCGCGCGCGGGCCCGAGCTGCAGCTCGACGCGTTCGAGACGGTGATCACACCGGTCGGCGAGGCCGACATGGCGTGGACGATCGGCGACGAGGGCTTCGAGATGGTGCTGAGCTCGTACGTCCCGCACATCATCGACGAGCACATCGAGGGCGCCCTCGAGCCTCTGTTCGCCCACGAGCCGGGCGCGCACGGCGAGCCCGCGCGCAGCATCCGCGACTGGGCGATCCACCCCGGTGGCCGCAGCATCCTCGACAAGGTGGAGGCGCGCATGGGGCTCGCCCCCGAGCAGCTGCGGGCCTCGCGCGAAGTGCTGCGGGACTTCGGGAACATGAGCAGCACGACGATCCTGTTCGTGCTGAAGAACGTGCTGGATGCCGCGGCCGAGCCGGGCCGCGTGTGCGCGATGGCGTTCGGCCCGGGCCTCACAGTCGAGACGGCCCTCATGACCCTCGTGAGCCGCTCGTGACGGGTGCCGTCGATCTGCGCCACCGGGCCGGCGAGCTCACCGAGCTGATGGACGACCCCCACTGCGACCCGCGCCTGCTCGCCAACACCTACCGGAACTTCGGCACCGTGAACGCGCTGGTCTCGGGGTGGCGCGCGACCTACCGGCGGGTGGTGCGCCCGCTGCTCAGGCGCGACCGTGAAACCTCGGTGCTCGATGTCGGCTGCGGCGGCGGCGACCTCGCCGTGGCCCTCGCCCGCTGGGCGCGGCGCGACGGCTTCCCGCTCGCCGTCACCGGCATCGACCCCGACAGTCGCGCGCTCGACTTCGCGGCGACGCGGCCGCCGACCCCCGGCGTGCGGTTCCGGCGGGCCGCGACGAGCGAGCTGGTCGCCGCGGGCGAGCGGGCCGACCTCGTGATCTCGAACCACGTGCTGCACCACCTCGCCGACGACGAGCTGCGGGCGCTCCTCCACGACACCGCGCGCATCGCGCGGCGCGCCGTCGTGCACTCCGACATCACCCGCAGCCGGCTCGCCTACCTCGCCTTCTCGGTGGGTACGGCCCCGCTGTTCCGCGACTCGTTCATCCGCGAGGACGGGCTGCGCTCGATTAGGCGCAGCTACCGGCCCGACGAGCTGCGCGCCGTGCTGCCGCCCGGTTGGCGGGTCGAGACGCCGTCGCCCTTCCGCTACCTGCTGCTCGGCACGCCGCATGGCTGAGGTCGCCGTCGTCGGGGCGGGCCCGGTCGGCATGGTGCTCGCGCTCGAGCTCGTCCGTCGCGGCGTCGCCGTGACTGTGCTCGAACGGCGGGAGGCGCCCCGGCACAGCTCGCGCTCGATCGGCATCCACCCGCCGGCTCTCGCACTGCTCGAACGGCTCGGCTGCGCGGACGAGCTGATCGCGGCGGGCGTGCGGGTCCGGGGCGGCGAGGTGCGGTGCCGCGGAGCGCGCCTCGGGCGGCTCTCGTTCGCCGGCGTGTCGGCGCGGCATCCGTTCGTCCTCTCGGTGCCGCAGCACGTGACCGAGCGCGTGCTGCGCGAGCGGCTTGCCGCGCTCGCGCCCGATGCGCTCGTCGCCGGCTGCGAGGTGACGGGGGCGCGCGAGCTCGACGACGGCGTGGAGCTCGCGACGGGCCAGGGGCCGGTGCGCGCCGCGTGGGCGGTCGGCGCCGACGGCGCGCACAGCACGATGCGCCGCCTCGGCGGGTTCGCGATGCGCGAGCTGCCCTACCCCGACCGTTATGTGATGGGCGATGCGACGGATGCCACGGGCTTCGGCGACCGCGCCGTGCTGTTCCTCGAACCCGAGGGCGTCGTCGAGTCGTTCCCGCTGCCCGGCGGCCGGCGCCGCTGGGTGGTGCATCGCGGCCGCGACGCCGCGCCGGCGTCGCGGGAGGCGCTCGCACAGGCGGTGCGCAAGCGCACCGGCGTCGAGGTGGACGCCGCGAGCCTCGGCGAGCCGAGCGCGTTCGGGGTGCGGCATGTGTGGGCCGGGAATCCGTGCCGCGGCCACGTCGCGCTCGTCGGCGATGCCGCCCACGAGATCAGCCCGATCGGCGGGCAGGGCATGACCCTCGGCTGGCTGGATGCCGCCCAGCTCGCCGACGCGCTGGCGCAGGCTCTCGGCGGCGACGGCGCGACGGCGCTCGAGCGGTATCGGCGGGCCGCGGCCAGGCGGCACCGCAGAACCGCGGCGCAGGCCGCCTTCAACACGGCGATGGGGCGCCCGTGCCACCGCACGCGCCTGTCGGCGCGCAACCTCGCCATCCGCGGCCTGACCGTGCCCCTGTTCGCGCCCGCCCTCGCCCGGGCGTTCACGATGGCGCCGCAATCCGGTCTGTCGGCCGCCTGACGTTCGGCCCTATAGTTCGTGCAAAGAACGGGGGACGCCATGCTCGCCACAGTCATCGCCTGGGCCGTCGCGGTGGTCGTGATCGGAATCATCGGCGGCGGCTTCGTCGCCAGGCGGAAGCGGCGCGTCCCGACGGGCCTCTTCACCGTGCCGACGGACGATGCGCGGCTGGCCTCGCGCACCGAGCTGCAGCGGGGCCAGCTGCAGGCGCTGCACAACGCGCAGCAGGTCGGCCCCGGCGGGCTCTGAGCCGGCCCTGAGGCCCGGTGCGGCGCGTGCGCGGACGGGCGACAATGGACGGGATGCCACGACCGCCGGCCTCGGAGCGACAGCGCATCGGGCGCACCCCGATGACGCTCGAGGAGGCTCTGCGCATCGAGAAGCAGGCGGCGCGCGGCACCCTCGATCTCTCGGCGCCCGGCATCGCGGATGTCGTCGAGGAGGCGCACCGCGTGCATCTGCGTGCCGAGATCTGGGGTGGAAGCGGAGCCGAACGGACGCGGATGCGGCGGCTGGTGGCCATCGGCGCGGCATCCGTTCTGCTGTTCATCGTCGGCCTGGTCGTCTGCCTCTCGTTCACGCAGTAGGCGCACGGGAACCGCGCGCCGCCCCCGCCACCCCCGCCGCGAGCGGAAGCACTGCGAGCGCGAGCAGCGCGCCGGGCAGCGCCAGCGCGGCGACCACGGCGGACACGATCAGGGGCCCAGCCGCCTCGCCGGCTTCGCGCCCCAGCTCGGCGGTGCCCATGGTGCGCCCCAGCCGCTCGGGCGGTGTGACGGATGCCAGCGCGGAAAACCCGATCGGCGTCGCCACACCGATGCCGGCGCCTGCCAGCACGGCGCCGATGAGGATCCTTCCCGCGGAGGGCAGAAGCGCCATGACGGCGATGCCGACGACGATCGCCGCCATCGCGGCGGTGAACGCCGTGCGCGTGCTGAGGCGCCCCGCGTCGTGCAGCCGCCCGGCTTGCGGTTGCACGAGAGAGCTGATGAGCGCAAGCAGCGTGACCGCGACCGCGGGAACCACCACCGGAAGCCCGATGCCGTGCCCGAGCGCGGGGATCGTGCCCGTCAGCGTGCCGAGCACGGCCGTGCTCGCAGCGAGGATGCCGACCGGGGTGAGGAACGCTGGTGCACTGACCGCGCGTGCCAGGTCCGCGACCGTGGCGCGTTGCTTCGGTGCGGGGCGGACCGAGACGACGGACAGCCCCACCCAGAGGGCGGCACCCGCCGCGAAGGCGCCGAGCGCCGCGAACAGCACGCCGACCGTTCCCGCGCCAAGAGCGAGAGCGCCGATCAGCGGGCCGGCGGCGTAGCCGATGCCCTTCCATGAGCCGTAGCGTCCGAAATACGTGCCCCTCACTCTCGCGGGCGCGAGCAACCCGACGGCCGCTGACGATGCGGGCGAGAAAGCGGATGCCGCAACCCCCTGCCCCACGCGCACGGCGCTCAGCGCCCACGCGCCCTGAGCCCAGACGCCCGCGAGCGAGGCGAGAGCGAACACGACGAGGCCGCCAATGATGACCGGTTTCGCCCCGATGCGGTCGGTGAGCGCGCCGAACACCGGCTTCAGCACGATCTCGGCGAGGTCGTACAGGGCGAGGAAGATGCCGAGGGCCGAGAGGGACATGCCGAGCGATTCGTGCTCGGCGCCGACGGTCGCGGCGACGCCGGTGGAGCCGGCCGCCGTGACGAATCCGGCGGCGAACAGCGGCGCGAGGTGGGGTCGGGCGTCGAGCGGCACGCCCCATGGTAGGCGCGGAACGGCCGCCGGCGGCATCATCCGCCACCGTTGCGGATTAGCGCCGTGATGGCGCTGGCATGACGTTCAACAGTCAAGCCACCCCGTGAGGCGGACGACGTCACGTGCGATGTCTGTGACGGCGCGCCCGTCGGTGCTCACGCGATGAACGGATGCTGGAGCTTCGGCTTCAAGCATCCGTGCGGCGTCCTCGCTGCGCTGAATGTGCGAATCGAGACCCGACCCGACTTCACGCCTCGCGAGTCGCGCCCGCGCGGTCCGGTCGCCCGCTGTCAGCAGTACCGCTGTCGCGTGAACGTCGCCACCGAGTGCCGCCGTCAGCACGTCGAGTTGGACGACACTGACCGTATTCGTGAACACGAGGCGGCGATACCCCGCCCGGCGGTAGTTGGCCCACATCGCGGCAAGGTTCCGCTCAGCCAATCCGAGCCCGCGCAGCCACGGCTGCGGGTAGGCCTGATCGAGGTTGTCGCCCTCGATCACGGCATGCTCTACGTGGGCGGCGGCGAGCAGGTGCGACACTTCGAGCGCCGTCGTCGACTTACCGACGCCGGCGCGGCCTCCGATGAAGAGCACCTCGCTGGGCCCATCTGCATTCACGCCTTCAGCGTCGCACGTCCGTGCACCTGCCATCCGTCCTGGTCCACGCCCGCGCGCACCGACTCCTGCACGCCCCATATCGACGCTGTGCGGATTCCACACCGCTACATGCGGGCAGTAAGCGGTCGCGTTCTCAGGCAGGCGGCGCGAGCGTCACCCAGTGCTCGTCGACCACGAAGCCAAGGGCGTCGTTGATCGACCGGATCGCCGCGTTCTCCGCCGAGCCGCCGGTGCGCACGAGTCGCACTCTCGTGTCGATCAAGGCAAGCACGGCGGCGGCCTTGACCGCGGTTCCGAGTCCTCTGCCGCGGCGGTCGGTCGCAACCACTGTGAAGTCGATTTCCGCTCGATTGCCGTGGACATCAACGAACGTCATCGCGGCAAGATCACCTGGCGAGGTGAAAGCGCCGAAACCCCGGCGCCTCGCTGAGGGCGTGGCTCGCTCGCGCGTCAAGAGCCCGTGCCGCGTCGCGACCCCACCTGGATAGTCGCCGGCCGTCGCGGCATCCAATTGCAACACCATGTCGACGTCGCCGCAGCCCAACTCCCGGACGACGGCCTCCGGGCCGACGCGGCCGACGTAGTCGCGAAGCAGCCGACGATCGGTGTGCCGCAGGTCCAGCTCCGCGGCCCACGATCGTGCGATGACCGCCCATCCGTCTGCTTCAAGCTGCCGGTGACGGGTTCCGCCTTCGGGCAGCACGACAAGGTGCTCACTCACCTCTCGACCTTCTCAGACGGCTGTGCCGTTGGGAACGGGGCTGATCACCTCCACGTCTGGGGTCTTCCTCGGCGCGGGGAGACTCAGGCACGCTTCGCTCATGCGCCCCTTTGGTTGGAAGCGAACGCCCGCGCCAGCGGTCTCCGGGGACGGCGTTGAATTCCGAGCTGCAACGGGCGTTTCTCGGGCGCGCCGCAGGCGAGAGACAACAATCGTGGCCATCATCGTCGCGGCGGTCATCGTTTTCAGCGGGATCTGGCTGGCGCTGCCCGCGGCTGCCGGCCTGTGCCGTGCTGTGGAACACGGCGACTCAGACGACATGTGCCCCGTGGCGTGCCCGCGCGCGCCCCACCTCGCGATCAGCGGAGCGACTCTGCCCCAACGCGCGCTCCTCGATTGCTACGTCCAGGCGCTCGACGAGCGCAGCACCGCGAAGATGCGCAGGGTCTTCCCCGCGCAGGCTACGGCCACAGGAGGCGAGGTGGTCTCCAGCAAAACCTTCGCCAATTCCGCGCAGGCGCGAGCCGGCGTGGCCTCGATTTCCGTTGAGCAGAACACCGACGACCCTATGAGCGCCGTGTCGACCATTCGGTTGCGCTCAGGGCAACGCCTCACCGTGGTGCTGCAGGCGCTCGGCTCCGCCTGGACATGGCGCATCTGGGGAGACGGCGTCAGCGACAGCCCACCAACCGGCCTGCCCGGCGGCGAGGTGCCATTGGGATCCAGCGGCCCGTAATGTCCCTGGCACCCCGTTGGGCGCCCGCCATGTCGGAGGAGTGGCCACCGTCGCGTCCGAGTAGCGACGCAAACGCGAAAGGCTAGCCGAGCTCCGCAACCTCCGCGAGGGGCTGACGGCCCGGTCTTCCGCGCACGAGCGTCGCTGGACACGTGCAAGGAAGAAAGTGAGATCTCCCATGGCAAACGCAACCGTCACCCCGTCACCGATGCCGGCCGACGACGCCGGCAAGACCGTCATCAACGAGGGGGTCGTCGCGAAGATCGCCGGCATCGCCGCGCGTGAGGTTCCGGGCGTTTACGCGCTCGGGGGCAGCGCCGCCCGCGCCTTCGGCGCCATTCGCGACGCGATCAATGCCACGGACCTCAGCCAGGGCGTGAGCGTCGAAGTCGGCGAGAAGCAGGTGGCCGTCGACGTCACCCTCATCGCCGATTACCCGGTCCCCCTCCAGGACGTCGCCGACCACGTGCGCAGCGCGGTTGTGAAAGCGATCGAGTCGCTCGTCGGCATGCAGGTGACCGAGGTCAACGTCACCGTCAACGACGTGCACATCCCGTCAGACGATGACAGCGGCGCCGAGGCACGAGTCCAATGATCACCGCCACCAAAGTGGGCATCTTCGTCGGCGCGCTGCTCGCGATCGTCTGGTTCCAGTTCGGGTTCTGGGCGTTCTTCTTCGTGGCGATCGCCATGATCATCGGCGCGCTGGTCGGCCGCATCCTCGACGGGAAGCTCGACGTGCGCTCGCTGGCGGACGCGGTCAGAGGCAAGCGCTCCTCGTCATGAGCACCGCTGTGCTGAACGGCGCGCCCGAGACGGCCGCCGTTGCCGCATCGCGCGCGCGAGGGCGCACGACCATCACGCCGCGGGCTCTCGACCGCGCGACCGCCGCCGTCGCGGCGGAATTCTTCGGCGTCGTCGCGAGGTCGGTGCGCGTCGAACTGTCAGACCGCGGCGGGCTGCTTGCGCTGCACGTCCGCACGCCGATCCGCACCGTCCCGCTCTCGTGGGTGCGCGAGCGCGCGACGGTTGCCGGCGCCGGCGGCACCCTTCGGGAGAGAGCCGCGGAAGGGCAACGGGTGATCCGCGAGCGCGTCACGGCCCTCACCGGCTCGATCGTCGCGCACGTCACCGTCGAATTGACCGGCATCGAGATCGCTGAGCGGAGAAGAGTCGAGTGAGCAGTCCGGAACCGTACTCCTACCGACGCATCCTGCGCCGCGAAACGCACTCACCGCGCTCCGCCCTCGCCATCGCGCTGGCCGTCGCGCTGATCGCGCTGTGCGCCTATCTCGGTGCCGAGATCATTCTCATGATGCTGAATCACCGCGCGCTGCTCGCGGCCCCGGAGGACATGCTCACGGCGCTCGGCAACCTCGGCACTGCACCCATCGCGGCTCCCCTGATCACCGGCATCGTGCTCGCGCTGATCGGCCTGCTGCTCCTCATCGCCGCGCTCACCCCGGGTCGTCGAGCGCGCCATCAGCTGCCCTCGGAGCGGGCAGGCATCGTCGTGGACGACGAGGTCGTGGCATCCGCTCTCGCTCGTCGTGCGGCCTACGCCGCCAACGCGAATCCGGACAACACCGTCGCCACGGTCTCGCGCAGTCGCGCGGTGGTGCGAATCACCCCGACGAGCGGGGTGCCGGTCCAGCACGACGCGGTGAGCGCCGCCGTGCAGGAGGAGCTCGCCGGATTCGAGCTCACTCCGCCTGTGCGCTCCGTCGTCGAGCTCGCCCCACGCGGCAGGGTGGGCGAATGAACAACACCAATCGCGGACTCAACCGCACGCTGATCGCGGTGATCGGGCTGCTCGCGCTTGTCGCGGGCGCGGGTTTGATCGTGGTGGCGACGGATGCCGCGGCCCGCGGCGCCTTTCGGAAGACCGGCCCCGCCGCCGCGCACCACGTCGCATCGTGGCTGAGGAGCACTCCGTTCTCGACCGCGAACGCCGACGCGAGCTGGGAGTGGATCCTCGTTCTCTCGGTGCTCGTGCTGATCGTGGTGCTGCTGCTCGTGTTCATCTTCCGGCAGGGGCACGGGCACGATGAGACGCTGCTGCGGGAGGACACCTCCGACGCCGGCGCGACGATCGTCGACACGCGCCTCGCCGAGCAGGCGATCCGGGCAGACCTCGAGGGGGTGCCCGAGATCCTCGCCTCGAGCGTCACGTCGTACCGCGTTCGCAAGACGGTCGTGCTCAAGGTCTCGGCCACCTGCCGCCGCGGTGCGTCACCGCGGCAGGTCGCCCACGTGATCGAGCAGAGCCTGACCGCGCTCGACGACCTTCTCGGCTACCGGGCGCCCGCGCTGATCCAGCTCAGCGGCGGCTTCCGGGCGCGACTGTCGAACGCGCGCCGAGCGCGGTGAGAGCGGCACGCTCTGGGGCGAAAGAGAGAAAAGAAAGTGCGCCCCCAGGGACTTGAACCCTGAACCCACTGATTAAGAGTCAGTTGCTCTGCCGATTGAGCTAGAGGCGCGTTGTGCGAGGCACCAGAACCGGGAACCGCACAAGCATCAACCTTAGCAAACGAGGAAGGCGGGCCAAAATCGAGACACCTCTGCGCGACAGCGTGACCGGCGGCCGCCTCTTCATCGGCACCTCGGGCTGGCGCTACGCGCGCTGGCGCGGCGACTTCTACCCCCCGGGACTCGTCCAGCGGCGCGAGCTCGAGTACCTCGCGGGCCGCATGAACTCCGTCGAGCTCAACGGCTCGTTCTACTCTCTGCAGAAGCCCGAGTCCTACGACAACTGGCGCGATCAGGTGCCCGCAGGCTTCCGCTTCGCCGTCAAAGGCGGCCGCTACCTCACCCACATGGTCGGGCCTGACAAGCTGCAGCAGGGCCTCGACCGCTTCTTCGCCTCCGGTGTGACTCGCCTCGGCGACCGGCTCGGCCCCATCCTGTGGCAGTTCCCTGCCCGGCGCCGCTTCGACCCGCAGTACCTCGAGAACTTCTGCGCAGCGCTCCCCCGGCGGCACGACGGCGTCCCGCTGCATCACGCCCTCGAGCCCCGCCATGAGAGCTTCGCCGACCCGCGCTGCGCCGACGTCCTGCGCGCGCACGACATCGCGCTCGTCGCCTCCGACGGCGCGGGCGAATGGCCGGTGTTCACGGATGCCACGGCCGAGCTCGTCTACGTCCGGCTGCACGGCCCCGAGAAGCTCTACTACGGCGGCTACTCCCGGGCGCAGCTCGCGCAGTGGGCCTCCGTCATCCGCGAGCTCGCGACGCGCGGCCGCAGCGGTGCGCCGCGCGAGGCATACGTCTACTTCGACAACGACGCCGACGGGCGCGCGCCGTTCGACGCCGTCGCACTGGCCGATACGCTGGCTGGGTGACCGCCGACCTCGACTTCGCACACCGTCTGGCCGACGCTGCTGACGCCATCTCGACCGCGCGCTTCCGCGCGAACGACCTGCGCGTGGCGACGAAGGCGGATCGCTCGCACGTGACCGACGCCGACCAGGCCGTCGAGCGCGCGATCCGCGAGCTCATCGCCGCCGAGCGCCCGGGCGACGCGATCTTCGGCGAGGAGTTCGGCGTCGAAGGCGACTCCGCCCGCCAGTGGATCATCGACCCGATCGACGGCACCGCCAATTACCTGCGCGGCGTTCCGCTGTGGGGCACACTCATCGCGCTCTCGGTCGACGGCGAGGTCGTCGCCGGCGTCGCGAGCATGCCCGCGCTCGGCCAGCGCTGGTGGGCCGCGAAGGGCGAGGGCGCGTGGAAGCGCGGGGCCGGCCGGCACGCGGAGCCCGAGCGGCTGCACGTCTCGGCGACGAGCGCGCTCGACGAGGCATCCGTCAGCTTTCAATCGATCCACCAGTGGCGCGACGCGGGCTACCTCGACCAGCTGCTCGCCCTGCTCGAAGGGGTGTGGCGCGACCGCGCCTACGGCGACCTGTGGGCCTACACGCTGCTCGCGGAGGGCCTGATCGACGCCGTGGGCGAGTTCGGCGTGAAGGCCTACGACGTCGCCCCGCTGCAGCTCATCGTGGAGGAGGCGGGCGGCCGCTTCAGCTCGGCGACGGGCGAGAGCGGGCCGTGGCACGGCTCGGCGGTCGCCAGCAACGGTCTGCTGCACGACGAACTGCTGCGACGAATCGCCCGCTGACCAGGCCCGGCGCATTCGTGTCCCCGGGTCGGGGTACCGTGCCGGGCATGGAAAGCGCCACGGTACGCGAATCCGTCCGACTTGAAGACAGCCATCTGAAGCAGCGGCTCGGCTACTGGTCGCTCGTCGCCACGGGAATCGGCAGCGTCATCGGCTCGGGCTGGCTGTTCTCCGCGATGTACGCGGCGCAGACCGCCGGCCCCGCCTCCCTCATCGCCTGGGTCATCGGCGGCGCCGTCATGCTCGCGGTCGCGCTCGTCTTCGCCGAGCTCGGCATGGTGCACCCCGAGTCGGGGGGTCTCGTGCGCTACCCGCTGTACTCGAACGGACGCCTCGCCGCCAGCATCGTCGGCTGGAGCATGTGGGTCACCTACGTCGCGAACCCGCCGACGGAAGCGGCCGGCGTCGTGCAGTACGCGAGCTCGTACCTTCCGGGGCTGTTCCGTCACGACCAGCTGACCTTCGTCGGCATCCTCGTCGCGATCGCGCTCATGGCCGTGTTCGTGCTCATCAACTACTTCGGCGTGCAGTTCTTCGCGCGCAGCAACAACATCGTGACGGCGGTCAAGATCTGCATCCCGACCCTCACGATCGTGATGCTCATCATCAGCGGCTTCACCCACACGAGCGGCGCCGGCGGCCCCGGGAACTTCGCGAAGGGCGGCGGCTTCGCGCCCTACGGCATCGGCGCCGCGCTCGGCACCATCGCGACGGCCGGTATGGTCTTCGCCTACACCGGCTTCCGCAACATCGTGGAGCTGTCGGGCGAGGTTCGGAACCCGCGCCGCAACATCCCGGCGTCGCTCGTCACGACGATCTTCGGCGCGATCGTGCTCTACCTGCTGCTTCAGACGGCCTTCATCTTCGGGGTGCCGCAGCACCTGCTCGGCCACGGCTGGAGCGGGGTCAACTTCGACTCGCCCTTCGCACAGCTCGCGATGCTGCTCGGCATGACATGGCTCTACTGGATCCTGATCGCGGACTCGATGATCTCGCCCTCCGGCTCGGGCATCGTGTTCACGGCGTCGAACGCGCGCAACGTGTTCGGGCTGTCGAAGAACCGGTTCTTCCCCGCCTGGCTGTCGAAGGTGCACGAGGGCTCTGGCGTGCCGCGCCGCGCGCTGATCCTCAACTTCCTCGTCGGCATCCTGTTCCTGCTGCCGCTGCCGAGCTGGCACCAGATCATCGGCGTGACGGGAACGCTGATCGCGTTCACCTTCTCGATCGGCTCGGTCTCGGTGGTCGCGTTCCGGCGCTCGGACATCGCTGACAAGGCCGATCGGATTCCCGGCATGGCCGTCATCGCCCCGTTCGCCTTCATCGTGAGCGGACTCGTCATCTACTGGGTCCCGTGGACGGAGCTGGTGCTCACGATCCCGATCGTGGCCGTCGGCCTCATCTGGTACGCCGTGAACTATGCGACGCAGCGGCACGGCTGGGGCGAGGTGAAGGGCGGCATCTGGCTCGTCGCCTACCTCGCGGTGATGTACGCCATGTCCTACATCGGCGACTACGGCGGCCTGAAGCTGATCCCCTCGCCGTGGGACTCGGTGGTCGTCGCGGTGCTGTCCGCGGCTCTGTACATCTGGGGCACGCAGTCCGGCGTGCGGTACTTGCGGTCGCAGCCCGAGCTGGTCGAGGAGCTGCGCGAGGGCCAGCTGAGCCGGAAGCAGAACCAGCCGGCCTAGACGACCTCGGCGTGCGGCGGGCGGGCGACGCCCTCGCCGACCGCTGCCGCCGGGTCCTGGCCGGTGGCGACGATGCGGTTGCGCGCGTCGACGTGCACGATGCTCGGCTCGAACGCGAGCGCCTCCTCCGTCGTCATCTGACCGTAGGCGATCAGGATCACGATGTCGCCGGGGTGCACAAGGTGCGCGGCCGCGCCGTTGATGCCGATGACGCCGCTGCCCCGCTCGCCGGAGATCGTGTAGGTCTCGAGCCGGGCGCCGTTCGTCACGTCGACGACGGCGACCTTCTCACCGGGCAGGATGTCGGCGGCGTCGAGCAGATCGCGGTCGACCGTGATGGAGCCGACGTAGTGCAGGTCCGCGTGGGTGACCGTCGCCCTGTGGATCTTCGCGGTCAGCATCGTCCTCAGCACAGTGAGCAAGGATATGCCACGTGGCCGCGAAGCCGCCGGGCGTCAGGCGAAGTGGGGCATGACCTCGCGCGCGATGAGCTCGAGGTGATCGAGGTCGGCGAGGTCGAGCACCTGCAGGTAGACCCGGCTCACGCCGAGTTCCTGAAGCGCGCCGACCCGGTCGACGAGCTGCTGCGGGGTGCCGTAGAAGCCCTCCTCCGCGAGCTGCTCGGGGTCGCGGCCGATGCGCGCCGCCCGGGCGGATGCCTCGGCCTCGCTCGCCCCGGCCGCCACGGTGCGCGCGACCGAGTACACGAGCGACCCGGGGTCGCGGCCCGCCTCCTCCGCCGCGGCGCGGACGCGCTCGACGTTCGCCTTCACGCCCGCGTCGGAGGTGAAGTTCGTGTTGTACTCGGCGGCGTATCTGGCGGCGAGCGCGGGCGTCTTCTTCGCCCCGCTGCCGCCGATGATGACGGGCACGGGGTTCTGCACGGGCTTCGGCAGGGCGGGCGAGTCGACGAGCGTGTAGTGCTCACCCGTGAACGAGAACGTCTCGCCGACCGGAGTGCCCCACAGGCCGGTGATCACGGCGAGCTGCTCCTCGAAGGGCCCGAAGCGCTTCGCGGGGAACGGCACGCCGTAGGCCTCGTGCTCGCGCTGGAACCAGCCGGCGCCGAGGCCGAGCTCGACGCGGCCGCCCGACATCGCGTCGACCTGCGCGACCTGGATCGCGAGCAGGCCCGGGTGCCGGAACGTCGCCGAGGTGACGAGCGTGCCGAGGCGGATGGCGCGGGTCTCGCGTGCGATGCCGGCGAGCGTCACCCAGGAATCCGTCGGCCCCGGCAGCCCGTCACCGCCCATCGACAGGAAATGGTCGCTGCGGAAGAACGCGTTGAAGCCGAGTTCCTCGGCCTTCTGCGCGACGGTGAGCTGGGTCTCGTAGCTGGCGCCCTGCTGGGGCTCGATGAAGATCCGGAAGTCCACCGTTCGAGCCTATGCGCAGACCGGCGACACACGCGCGCGAGCGGATGCTCTGGCGGTCGGCGCGCACGAGCAAGGCAATCTCCGTCGGCAAGAGATTCTGCGCGACGTCGCCCGAGCGCCCGGATCACTTGTCGAAAGAGAGTCGCGAGCGGGCTCACCGGCCGGGGTCGCCGGGCCTCGCCCTGACGGCCGCCGGCCCGCGCTGAGTGCCTGCACGAAACATGCGCCGCTTAATCTCGAAGCATGCCTCCACAAGAGCGATCGACTGCCGCTGCCGACGGCCTACCCATCACTGTCAGCATCACCCGCCTGGTCAAGCCCGAGAAGATCCCCGAGGTCACCCGCTGGGTGCAGGCCGGCGTGAACCTCGCGAACCGCTACGACGGCTTCCTCGGCTCCGGCTGGGTGCGCGGCACCGCAGAGGGCGAGGAGTGGCACATGCTGTACCGCTTCGCGGACCGCGAGCGGCTCGACGCCTGGGAGAACTCGGCGGAGCGGGCCGCGTGGCTCGAGCAGGGCCGCGACCTCGTCGTGCACCAGCGCACCGAGCGTCGCACCGGCATCGAGGGCTGGTTCGACGCCCCGCATGCCGGCGAGCCCGCCACTCCCCCGGCGTGGAAGCAGACGATCGCGATCTGGTGCGGCTTCTTCCCCGTGAACACCGCGTTCACGTATGTGATCTCGTGGCTCTGGCCGAGCTACGGGCTGCTGCCGATCTGGCTGCGCTGCCTCATCTCGACCGCGATCCTGTGCCCGATCATGGTGCCGTTCGTCCTGCCGCTCGTGACCGGCTGGCTGCGGCCGTGGCTCACGGCGCCGCGTCAGCGGCCGGCGAGCAGCTCGTCCACCGACGTGAGCT
>Ga0164242_10002345_pt1 | contig 21948 bp, 19 predicted proteins | sample OricomgcompostMG_FD_108783 | JGI IMG/M metagenome (GOLD analysis project Ga0164242, IMG submission 108783) | Miracle-Growth compost microbial communities from Emeryville, California, USA - Original compost - Miracle growth compost (MG) ... | reverse complement strand
CCCGGTTCGCGCGCCCCAAGTGCCGATGCGCCGTGCGAGGCCGTTTCGCAAGGCGCAGGTTCCAGGTCAGGGCCGATGAAGTGCAGCCAGCGGTCGAGCGCGTAGCGCAACCGCCGGGCGGCATCGGGGTCGGTCAGGCCGCCATGTACCACATTCTCGCGGCCCAGTGCCAAGGACAATATGGCCCTTCCGACCGGAAGAACCAAGCCCCTGAGGTCACTTCCTTCCGCCTCGCTGCCGACGCGCCACGCCTGATCGAGCTTGCGGTTGCCGTCGGCGCCGGCGTCGCAGGCGTGGAACAGCAGGGCGAGTTTGCCCTGACGCGCGGCGGTTTCGATCCGCTCGGAGCCGATCACCACGTTGCCGGCGCGCGATTCGAGCCCGAGCCGGTCGAGCGCGGCTTTCTGGAGCGCGTCCGCGATGAGATCGGGGAGATTCTCCGAGATGTGCAGCGCGTTCGACTTGAACGCCCGCGCCAGTGCCCCACGCAGCTTGCCCTTGGCGATCGCTTCGTCGAGTTCCGCCTTGGCGACGCCGATCCACGCCCCGCGCCCCGGCGCCTTGGCGCGCACGTCGGGCAGCACCTCGCCCGACGGGCCGAGCGCCAGCCGGATCAGCTCGCCGCGCGGCTCACGGTCGCCCGAAAGGATGCACTTGCGGATCGGCTCATCCCCCTCCCGTTCACGGGAGGAGCTGGAGGGCATGTCGGAGGGCTGTCCATCGGAACAAGCCCTCTCCCTACCCCTCCCGCGAGCGGGAGGGGAGTTCGCGCCGTCCAACTTCTCGTCTGCTAGCGTCTCATTGGGAGGTTTCCGCATCCGCGTCCTCCCCGGTATCGGCTGCAGCGTCCTCATCCTCGAACCAGTGCGCGCGGGCGGCCATGATGATCTCGTTGCCCTGCTCGTCGCTGAGGCCGTATTCGGCGAGGATACCGCCCTTGTTCTCAATCTTGGGCGCGTTCTCCGAGCGGCGCGGCGGCTGGGCGCGGCGCTTCTCGACCAATTCGTCGGTGGCGAGGTCCGCCAGGTCGTCGAGCGTCTTGATCCCCGCCTTGCCGAGCGTGACCAGCATCGCCTCGGTCAGATACGGCATGGTCGTCAGATCGTCCGACACGCCGAGCGCCTGACGCTCCTCGCGATTGGCCTGCTCGCGGCGCTCAAGCGCCTCGGTCGCGCGGTTCTGCAGTTCGGCGGCGAGTTCCTCGTCGAAGCCCTCGATCGACGCGATCTCGTCCTGCTCGACGTAAGCCACCTCTTCGAGCGCGCCGAAGCCTTCCGCCACCAGCAGCTGCGCCAGCGTCTCGTCGACATCGAGCTCGCGCTGGAACATCTCGGAGCGCTCGATGAACTCGCGCTGGCGCTTCTCGCTGGCATCCTCTTCGGTGAGGATGTCGATCGCCTTGCCGGTGAGCTGGCTGGCGAGGCGGACGTTCTGGCCGCGCCGGCCGATCGCCAGGCTGAGCTGATCGTCGGGCACGACCACCTCGATGCGATCCTCTTCCTCGTCGAGCACGACTCGGCTGACGCTCGCCGGCTGCAGCGCGTTGACGACGAAGGTCGCGGTGTCCTCGGACCAGGGGATGATATCGATCTTCTCGCCCTGCATTTCCTGGACGACCGCCTGGACTCGGCTGCCCTTCATGCCGACGCACGCGCCGACCGGGTCGATCGAACTGTCATGGCTGATGACACCGATCTTGGCGCGGCTGCCCGGATCGCGCGCGGCGGCCTTGATCTCGATGATGCCGTCGTAGATCTCGGGGACTTCCTGCGCGAACAGCTTCTTCATGAAGTCGGGATGCGCGCGGGAAAGGAAGATCTGCGGCCCGCGATTTTCGCGCACCACGCGCAGGATCAGGCTGCGGATGCGGTCGTTGACGCGCACCACCTCGCGCGGGATTTGCGCGTCGCGGCGGATCACGCCCTCGGCGCGGCCCAGGTCCACCACGATATGCCCGAACTCGACGCGCTTGACGACGCCGGTGATGATCTCGCCGGCGCGGTCCTTGAACTCCTCATACTGGCGCTCGCGCTCGGCGTCGCGGACCTTCTGGAAGATCACCTGCTTGGCGGCTTGCGCGGCGATTCGGCCGAACTCGATCGGCGGCAGCGGATCGACGATATAGTCGCCGACCACCGCGCCCGCCTGGAGCTTCTGTGCGTCCTTGACCGAGACCTGCTTGAAATAATCGTCGACGCCCTCGACCACCTCGACGACGCGCCACAGCCGCAGGTCGCCGGTCTCGGGATCGAGCTTGGCGCGGATGTCGTTCTCGGCGCCGTAGCGCGCGCGGGCGGCGCGCTGGATCGCGTCCTCCATCGCCTCGATGACGATCGCCTTGTCGATCAACTTCTCGCGCGCGACCGAATCGGCGATTGCGATCAGCTCGGCCCTGTTGGCGGAAATGGCGGTGGCCATGATGTTCAGTCCTGTCCTTCCAAATCGGCGTCGTCGGACGCCGTTTCCTCGAATTCGTCTGCGCCTTCGGTCGAGAGCGGCGCGGTGGCAGCGAGCAAGGCGTCGGTCATCAGCAGCTTGGCATCGGCGACCGCGTCGAACGCCACCCGCATCACCGCGTGCTTCTTCACGTCGATGACGATCAGCCCGTCCTCGACTCCCTTCAATACACCCGTGAGCTGCTTTCGGCCATCGATCGGCTCGACCAGCTTGAGCCGCGCTTCGTGGCCCGCCCAATCCTGATAATCCTTGAGCCGGGTCAGCGGCCGGTCGATCCCCGGCGAGCTGACCTCGAGCCGGTACGCGCCCTCGATCGGATCGCGCCCCGCGGCTTCCAATTCGTCGAGCCGGTCGGAAATCCGATGCGACAGCGCGCCGCAATCGTCGATGGTGAGTTGCCGCGTGTCGGGGCGTTCGGCCATCACCTGCAACGTCGGGTCCGACGTGCCGCCGATCATCTTGACGCGCACCAAATCGAAGCCGAGCGCGCGCGCTTCGGGTTCGATGATCCGCGTCAACTGGTCGATGTCGGCCATCAGGGCTCCAACAGGCATGTCCGTTTGCCGCCGGCCCCGGTGGGGACCAGCCTCTGCAACGTTACCGATGTAGAGAAGGCAAGCGCGATATAGGCGGATTGGTCGGGGTTGGCAACTGTCCCCTGCTCCTGCGAAGGCAGGACCTGGGATTGCGCGCGACAGCATTCGGAACTCTCGGCTCCTGCCTTCGCAGGAGCAGGGGTTGCGTAGTGCCATAGGCTAGCCAAACACCCTCTCCTTTGGCATCACCCCCGCATCACACGAGAGTCTGGGGAGCCATCAATGACCGAATTTACCCGCCGCGGCGCGCTCGGCGCTGCCGCGCTCGCTTCGCTGGCCGCCGCGATGCCCGTCTGGGCGCAGGACAAGGCCAATGCCGCCACCGACGCGACCGGCGCCGTCTGGGACCTGACCGACATCTACCCGAGCGATGCCGCCTGGGACGACGCCCGCCAGCAAGCGCTCGCAGCGATTCCGGGGCTCGCCAAGTACAAGGGCACGCTCGGCACCGGCGCCGACGCGCTCGCCGCGGCGCTGGTCGTGCAGTCGGACGTCGGCCGCACGATCGCGCGCATCTACACCTATATCAGCCTCAAGGCTGACGCCGACGTCCGCATTGCCGCCAATCAGGAAAAACAGGCGCAGGCGATCGACCTCTACACCAAATTCGGCGAGGCGACCTCTTGGATGGCGCCCGAAATCCTCGCAGTTGGTGCGCCGAAGATCGACGGCTTCATCACCGCCAATGCGACGCTCAAGAAGCGCTTCGACTTCTATCTCGCCAACGTGCTGCGCGAGGCGCCGCATACGCTGTCGCCCGAGGGCGAGGCGCTGCTCGCCGGCACGTCGGCGCCATTCTCGGGGCCGGAGGAAATCAGGAGCCAACTCGTCGCCTCGGACATCCCGTGGCCGACCATCACCTTGTCGGACGGCCAGCAGGTGCGGCTCGACGACCAGGGCTATACGCTCCACCGCGACGCGCCCGACCGCGCCGACCGCAAGGCGGTGATGGACGCCTTCTTCGGCGAATACGGCAAGTTCCAGAACACCCTGGGCGCGAGCTATCTCGCCCACGTCAAGGCCGACGTGTTCGAGGCCAAGGCGCGGCACTACCCGACCAGCCTCGCCGCCTCGCTTTCGGGCAACAACATCCCCGAGGCAGTCTATCGCACGCTGGTCAGCGAGACGCACAAGGGGCTACCCGAGCTCTACCGCTATTTCGACCTGCGGCGGCGGCTGCTGAAGCTGCCCGACATGGCCTATTACGACATTTATCCGCCGCTGGTTCAGCTCGACAAGCCGGAGAGCCTGGTTCAGATGCGCGAGACGGTGCTCAAGGCGGTGGCGCCGCTCGGCCCCGACTACGTCGCGATGCTGGCCAAGGCGACCGCGGAAAAATGGATGGACCCGCTGCCCAGGCCGGGCAAGAAATCGGGCGCGTACATGAACCCCGGCGCCTATGACGTCCACCCGTACCTGCTGCTCAACCTCAAACTCGATTATTCGGGCATGACCACCTTCGCGCACGAATGGGGCCATGCGATGCACTCGCTGCTCGCCAACAAGGCGCAGGTCTACGAGAAGTCGGATTACCCGCTGTTCCTCGCCGAGATCGCCTCGACCTGCAACGAGCAGCTTCTGGTCGCCTATATGGTCGGCCAGGCCAAGACCAGGCAGGAGAAAATCTACTATCTCGGCCAGCAGCTCGAGCAGATCCGCGGCACCTATTTCCGCCAGACACAGTTCGCCGAGTTCGAGTTGAAGGCGCACGACATGGCCGAGGCCGGCGAAGGCCTATCGGGCCAGGCGTTCACCAAGCTCTACGGCGACCTGCTCGCGCAATATTACGGGCCGAACGTCAAGATTCCGGCGACTTATGCCAGCGAATGGGCGTACATCCCGCATTTCTATTCGAGCTTCTACGTGTACCAATACGCCACCTCGATCTCGGCGGCGTCCTACTTTGCGCGGCAGATCCTCCACGGCGGGGCGAAGGAGCGCGACAATTACCTCAACGTGCTGCGCTCGGGCGGCTCGGATTATCCGACCGAAATCCTCAAGCGCGCCGGCCTCGATATGGCGAGCCCGGCGCCCTACCAGGCGATCATCGCCACCTTTAAGGACACGCTCGACCAGGTCGAAGCGCTGATGGCGTAGCTCTCGTCACCCCAGCGAAGGCTGGGGTCCATGTCTGTTTCGAGAAGTGTCGCCGGCGCGGCCCATCGCTACAGACATGGATGCCGGCCTGCGCTGGCATGACGAAGAGTTGGTCTCGCTTCTACTTCTCCGGCCGCTTCGCGCCGGGCCGCGCGTGCTGGTACATCGACCAGGCGATGTCCTTCATCAGCGCCTCGCGGTCGTCGCCGCGCTGGAACAGGTCGAAATGCGTCTTGTTCGGCACGAAGGTGATGTCCTCGTGCGCGCCGACGCTGTCGAACGCCTGCTTGAGCAGGTGCGCGGCGCCGTCGAGGTAGAAGGTATCGGCAGTCCCGACATAGAGGTGAATCTTGCCGTCGAGATCGGCCTTGAGCTCGGGCCAATGGTGGCGGATGCGATAGGCGATGTCGTAATGGTCGCGCCAATAAGCGGCGACCGCCGGATCGACATCGCCGGTGGCGAAGTCGAACAGCGGCTCGGGCCGGCCGTCGGGGCCCTTGGGCGAGAACACCCAGTTGAACGAGGCGAACTGCCCGCCATAGGAGCCGAGCACACGCTCCATCTTGGCGAACTGTTCGAGCGTGGCGATCAGCCTGCCATGATCGCGGACTAGCGGGATCGGCTTGCCCTCGGCATCGTGATAGGCGTTGGCGCCCGCCGCATAGATGTCGACATTGGTGAAGTTATGGAAGTCGCTCGGATCGGGCGATGTCGGCCACGAGCCGCCGAACACTTTCGGGTAGCGCACCTGCAGCCACAGCGTCGCCCAGCCGCCCGACGAATGGCCGGTGAGGAAGCGCGACGACGGCTTGCCGTCCATCGCATAGTGCTTCTCGATCCACGGAATGAACTCCGTGGTCAGCGCCCGCCCCCACGGCCCGTTGTTGACCGAATCGGCGAACTCGTGCGTGCCGCGCGGGCTGCTCTCGTCGAGATAGACCCAGATCATCGGCGGCATCGCGCCCGAGGCCATCTCAGCGGTCATCCGCGCGGCCGAGACCTTGTCGTAATCGAGATCCGAGCCGAAACCGCCGGTCGAATAGACGGTCGGGAAGGTCTTGCCCGGCGCGCCATAGCCGGGCGGCAGCGCGATCCAGCCGCGGATGTGCATCGGCCGGCCCCAGAATTGGGTCAGCACCGGGCTGGTGAAATCGACCGATTTCACCTTGGCGAGCGCGTCGATCATTGGCTGACGCTGCGCCGCTGGCATACGCGACAGGCGTTGCTCGATCGACGAGCCGGGCAGCACCCTATCGAGCGTCAGCGTCGGGATCGGACCGGGCAGCTTCGCCTCCACCACCGACGACACGACATCGCCGGGCCCGCGCCCGCCGTAATTGTAATCGTGGTTGCGATCGAGCACCGCCTGGAAGGCATAAGTGCCGGCGGGCAGCTTGCTGAACGCGCTCGGGAAGCTGTCGGTATCGCCGTCGACGGTGGCGACCTCGCCAGGCTTCAGCGACCAGGTGTTGCGCGCGGCGATCGCGGTGCCGGTCGGTTCGAATGGCGAGGTGTCGACCTCCTGCGGCGGCTTCGCGCCATCGTCCACCTTCTTGGCGAAGACGATGATCCGCCCCGACTGCACGCCGTTGATCCCGCCGCCGAGCGTGATGGGAATCGTCTCGTGCACCTGCTGCTGCGCCGCCACCGGCGTCGCAGCGAGCAGCGCCAGGATCGCGAGCGTGGTCTTCATGGCCGTCCCCCCTTCTGAATCGATATGGCTGCTGCCATAGCCCGCAGCGCGCGCCATGCAAACGCGCGTCAGCTCTCGATCATCACCGACCGCAGCCCGAGTTGCGCGACGAACGGATCGAAATCACGATCGGCGTAGAGCAGACTGTGGCCGTCGAGGATGCAGCGCGTCGCGATCAGCGTGTCGATCGTCTTGCGCACGGTGATCCCACGGGCACGTAGCGCGCGGTAATTGGCGGCAGCCGCGATCGCCACGGCTCGATCGACGATCGGAATCAGCGGCGGCAGCGACATGATCTGCAGCGCCTGGCGGAATTCGCGATCGATCGTGAAGCCTTGCAGCACCTCGGTCAGCATCAGATCGCCGACCGCCGCCTCGTCGCTGCCGAGCAGATCGTTGAGCCGGTCGGTTTCGGCCGATCGGACGCCGCGGAAATAGTCGATCCAGACCCCCGAATCGACGAGGATCATCAGTCGCGCCGCATCGCGTCGAGATCGCCTTCCCAATGAAGCTTGCCGCGGAAGCGCCGGATTTCTTCCTGTCGTTTGAGTGCGACGATCCGCTCCAGGGCGATCTCGACCGTCTCACGCTTGGTCTTGGCGCCGAGCGCGGCCTGGGCTTCCTTCATCAAGTCGTCGTCGATGACGATGTTGGTGCGCATGATGTGTATCCTTTTACCGGATCGTACACATAGCGATGCTGCCGCCCGATCACAAGAAGCTGTAGGGGTCGACATCGACCGCGACGCGCACCTTGGCCGGCCATTGCAGCGTGCCGAGCCAGTCGCGGATCACGTCCTGCACGTCGAGCGCACGGCGGGCGTGGATCAGCAGGCGGAAGCGGTGCCGACCGCGCAGCATGGCGAGCGGCGCCGGCGCGGGGCCGTAGACGTGCATTCCCTCGACCCTGGGCGCGGTGCGGCCGATCAGCACGGCGGCCTCGTGCGCCGCCTCCTTGTCCTCCGAACTGACGACGATCGCGGCATAGCGGCCGAATGGCGGGGCGTTGGCCTCGCGGCGGGCTTCGGTCTCGGCGGCGTAGAACGCCTCGGCATCGCCGGTGACCAGCGCCTGCATCACCGAAGCGCCCGGCGAATGCGTCTGGATATAGACCGTGCCGGGTTTCTCGCCCCGTCCGGCCCGGCCGGAGACCTGCATGATCTGGTGAAAGGTGCGTTCCGCCGCGCGCAGGTCGCCGCCTTCGAGGCCGAGGTCGGCGTCGATCACCCCGACCAGCGTCAAATTGGGGAAGTGATAGCCCTTGGTGACGAGCTGCGTGCCGATGACGATGTCGATATCGCCTGCCTCCATGCGGTGGACGAATTCGGCGGCTTTGGCCGGCGACCAGATCGTGTCCGAGGTGACGATCGCGGTCTTCGCCTCAGGCCACAAGGCCGCAGCCTCATCGGCGATCCGTTCGACACCGGGCCCGCAGGCGACCAGGCTGTCTTCGTGATCGCATTCTGGGCAGGCGCGCGGCACCGGCTCGATATGACCGCAATGGTGGCAGGCGAGACGGCGCACCAGCCGGTGCTCGACCATCCAGGCGGTGCAATTGGGGCATTGGAAGCGATGCCCGCATGTCCGGCACAGGGTGAGCGGCGCATAGCCGCGGCGGTTGAGGAACAGGAGAACCTGCTCGCCGCGCGCCAACGTCTCGTCGATCGCATTGACCAGCTTGGGCGCGATCCAGCGGCCGCGCTCGGGCGGGTTGGTGATGAGGTCGATCGCCTCGATCGCCGGCATCTCGGCGGCGCCGTAGCGGCCGGGGAGCTTGAGCTCCTTGTAGCGCCCGATCTCGACCTGCTGGCGGGTCTCGATCGGCGGCGTCGCCGAGGCGAGCACCACCGGGCATTGCTCGAACAGCCCGCGCATCACCGCGACGTCGCGGGCGTGATAATGCACGCCGTCCTCCTGCTTGAAGCTGGTCTCGTGCGCCTCGTCGACGACGATCAGCCCGAGGTTCGCATAAGGCAGGAACAGCGCCGAACGCGCGCCGACGGTGACCAGCGCCTGCCCCTCGGCGATTTGACGCCAGGCACGGCGGCGCTGCGACTGGCGCAGACCCGAATGCCACGCCACCGGCTCGCAGCCGAAGCGCGCGGTGAAGCGCTTGAGGAACGGCTCGGTCAGTGCGATCTCCGGGAGCAGCACCAGCGTCTGTTTACCTGCGGCGATGGCCGCGGCGACCGCCTCGAAATAGACCTCGGTCTTGCCCGATCCGGTGACGCCGTCGAGCAGCCAGGGCTGGAATTCGTGCGCGCGCGTCGCCGCGACCAGCGCGTCCGCCGCCGCCTGCTGGTTGAGCGACAGCGTAGGCACGGCATGGCCGGGATCGGGCAGCGGGAACGGGCTGTCGATATCGACCTCGACCGGCTCGATCGCACCGGCCTTGACCAGCCCGCGGATCACGCCGTCGGAAACGTCGGCGATCAGTGCCAGCTCGCGGATCAGGCCCTGACGATCGCCGATCGCCTCCAGCGCCTGCGCGCGCTGCGGTGTCATCCGATCGGGCAGCGTATCGGTGGCGCGATATTCGGTGATCGTCCGGCCGCCCTCCAGCGCCGAGGTCGAGGCGAGCGCCATCCGCGCCACCGCGGCGGGCGGGGCGAGGTAATAATCGGCCGTCCATTCGATCAGTCGCCGCAACGGCGCGCGGAGCGGCGGCGCCGGCAGCACGCCGACGAGGTTGCGCAACCGGTTGTCGCCGACCTCGGCATCGCTCGGCAGCCGGTCCGGCTCCCACACCACGCCGACCAATTGCCGCGGCCCGAGCGGCGCGACGACGATCGAACCGGGCTCGACCGCCATGCCGTGCGGCACCCGGTAATCGAGCGGGCCGAGGGCGGCATTCATCACGAGAACGCGGGCGCGGGAGGACGACATCGCCGCTCCATATGGTCGATTGCGGCGCGAACGAAAACCGTCGCGGCTGCGGCGACTATCGGGCGGCTCCGTCTTGGGGTACAAGATTTTCGCCGATCGAGGAGATGATTGCCGTGCTGCTGCCGATCCTGTTCGCCGCCTCGCTCGCCGCCGGGCAAGCCCAGGCGTGTCCGGCCGAGCCGGTCGCGCTGCCCGCGGCGCTCAAGGGCTGGCGCGAGCCGGCAGCGGCGCCGGCGCTCGGCCACGCCTTCGAGGTGCGCGGCGCCGATCCCGCCACCGTGCGTGGCCTCACGCCCGGCGCGGTGGCGCGCGGCGGCATGGCCGCGCTGGTGCCGTTCGAGATTCGCACGCAAGCGACCTACAGCATCGCGCTGAGCGACGGCGCGTGGGTCGATGTCGTGGCGGGCGACAAGGTGATCCCGTCGAGCAGCCATCGCCACGGCCCGACTTGCTCGGGCATTCACAAGATCGTCGATTTCCGGCTGCAGCCCGGCCGCTACGCGCTGCATATCTCGGCGATGACGACGCCGAGCGTGCGCGTGATGATCACCAGGGCCTGACGGGCACGGTGGCCGACCCGATTCTCGCGCATCCGCTGGCGATCGAATGGCGCCGGCATCTGGCGCGCGACCGGCGGCGCTCCGAGCATACTGTCCGTGCCTATGGCGCCGCCGCCGAGCGGCTGCTCGCCTTCCTCGCCGAACATCACAGCGCCTATCCCGATCGCGCCGCGCTCGCCCGCCTGGCGCCCGCCGACCTGCGCGCTTTCCTCGCGCGGCGGCGAATGCAGGGGCTGGGCAACGTCTCGGCGGCGCGAGAGCTGTCGGCGGTGCGTGGCTTCCTTGCCTTCATCGGCGGCGTGGAGGCGGTGCCGCGGCTCGCCGGGCCGCGTGTCAAGAAGGGCGTGCCGCGCCCGATCTCGCCCGATGAGGCGGTGGCGCTCGCCGAGGATGTCGCCGAAAGCGCCGCCGAGCCGTGGATCGGCGCGCGCGACTGGGCGCTGCTGCTGCTGCTTTATGGAGCGGGCTTGCGCATTGGCGAGGCGGTGGCGCTGACCGGCGCGGCGCTGCCGCTCGGCGAGACTTTGGTCGTCACCGGCAAGCGCGCCAAGACGCGGATCGTGCCGCTGCTGCCGCAGGTGCGCAAGGCGGTCGACTCCTATGTCGCGCAATGCCCCTGGCCGATCGGCCGCGATGGCGCGCTGTTCCGCGGTGCCAAGGGCGGGCCGCTGGCGCCGACGGTGGTGCGCCGCGCGGTGCAGGCGGCGCGCGGCCGGCTCGGCCTGTCGGAGCGGACGACGCCGCACGCGCTGCGGCACAGCTTCGCCACGCACCTGCTCGGCCGCGGCGCCGACCTGCGTGCGCTGCAGGAGCTGCTGGGGCACGCCAGTTTGAGTTCGACGCAGGTTTATACCGCAGTCGATGCGGCGCACCTGCTCGATGTCTATCGCAACGCCCATCCGCGGGCGTAGGTGCCTGCGCGCGCAGCAAACCGTTCGTGTCGAGAGCCATCGAGCGAAGTCGAGATGGCGTATCGAGGGACAAATGTGTCTCGATACGATGATCATCTCGACAAGCTCGAACCCTACTCGACACGAACGGGAGGAAATTATTATTTCGGCCGCCAAGTCACGACGCGCCAGAGATACCACAGCACCACGCCGGCAAACACCGCGATCGCTGCCGGCCCGGTTAATTTCTCCAGCACGGTGAAATGCCGTCCGAGCCAATAGCCGAGACCCGCACACAAGGTGTTCCACGCCGCGGTGCCGATCGCGGTCGCCACCAGGAACTTCCATTGCGGCATGTGCGTCAGCCCGGCGGGCAGCGAGATCATCGTGCGGAAGGTCGGCAGCACGCGGAAGATCAGCACCGTCTTGCCGCCGTGACGGTGGAAATAGCCATTGAGCCGCTCAAGATCGCGCCACTCGACCGTCAGCCAGCGGCTCCAGCGCTCGACGAACGGCCGCAACCGCTCCAATCCGACGAAGCGGCCGAGCAGATACCAGGCATAATTGCCGGCGACCGATCCCGCCGTCCCGGCCATGATCAGCAGCGGAAAGCTCATCCTGCCGTGCGCGACGGCGATGCCGCCGAAGCCCATGATCACCTCGGACGGCACCGGCGGAAAGACGTTCTCCAGCGCCATCAGCAGGGCAATGCCCCAATAACCGGCGCTCTCGATCAGATGGAGGATAAAGGGCGTCACTTGTCCCCCTCCCGCTCGCGGGAGGGGTTAGGGGAGGGCCTGCTATTCGCGTCCGCCATGGGAAGGATACGCCCTCCCCCTGCCCCTCCCGCAAGCGGGAGGGGAGTTTTAGCCACGTTCCGCGATCCGCCGCTCGATCGCGTCCCAGATCATGCCCGCGGTGTCGGTGCCGTTGAACGCATCGATCGCGACGATGCCGGTCGGCGAGGTGACGTTGATCTCGGTCAGCCATTGGCCGCCGATCACGTCGATGCCGACGAACAGCAGCCCGCGCTTCCTGAGCTCGGGGCCGAGCACGGCGCAAATCTCCTGCTCGCGCGTCGTCAGCTCGGTGCGCGCCGCCGAGCCGCCGGCGGCGAGGTTGGAGCGGAACTCGCCCGCGCCGGGCACGCGGTTGATCGCGCCCGCCACGTCGCCGTCGACCAGCACGATCCGCTTGTCGCCACCGGTCACCTCGCGGAGGAACGCTTGGACGATGAAAGGCTCGCGCCAGCTCTGCCGGAACAGCTCGACCAGGGCGGCAAGATTGCCGCCGTCGCTGCCGATCCGGAATACCGCCGAACCGGCGAAGCCGTGGACCGGCTTGACGACGATCTCGCCATGTTGGGCGAGGAACGCCCGCGTCTCGGCGAGCGAGCGCGTCACCAGCGTCGGCGGCATGAATTGCGGGTAATCGAGCACGAACAGCTTTTCGGGCGCATTGCGCACGCTGGCCGGATCGTTGACTACCAGAGTCCGGTCGGCGATCCGTTCGAGCAGGTGCGTCGCAGTGATATAGCCCAGATCGAACGGCGGATCCTGTCGCATCAGCACCACGTCGGCCTCGTCGCCGAGATCGAGCCGGACAGGCTCGCCAAAAGTGAAATGGTCGCCGGCTACCCGCTGCACCGTCACCGGGTGCGCGTCAGTCCAGACATGGCCGTCGGCATAGTTGAGGTCCTCGGGTGCGTAGTGGAACACGCGATGCCCGCGCGCCTGCGCCGCCAGCATCAGCGCGAAGCTCGAATCGCCGGCGATGTTGATGCGGTCGAGCGGGTCCATCTGGACGGCGATGCGAAGCGGCATTCAGGTCTCCTCAAACCGTCACCCCGGCGGAAGCTGGGGTCTCGTCGTGGCAAGAGACCCCAGCTTTCGCTGGGGTGACGCGGAAGTAGGGAAGGCGCGGCCGAATGTCACCCGATCCAGGCATTCTCGATATGCCGCGGCCGCGCGCCGGGGGCGAGCAGGATGACGTCGACGCGGATATCGTCGCCCGGCCCGGCGTAGCGCGGCATCAGCACCTCGGCCGCCGCGGCGACGCGGGCGAGGCGGCGCTCGTCGATGGCGAAATCGAGCTCGGTCGCGGTCTTGCGCGTCTTCACCTCGACGAAGGCGACGAGATTGCCCTTGCGCGCGACGAGATCGACCTCGCCGGCGGGCGTCCGCACCCGCCGATCGAGCACCCGCCAGCCCTTGAGCCGCAGCCACCACGCTGCGATCCGCTCGCCGCGCCGACCAGCGGCCTCGGCGGCCTGGCGGCTTGGGTTCCCCTCCCGCTTGCGGGAGGGGTCAGGGGAGGGTCTGTAACTCACGGTCGGGACATGCCCTCCCCCAGCCCCTCCCGCAAGCGGGAGGGGAGTTATCGCTTCATCGCCAGCGCCTGCGTATACAGCGCCTTTCGGTCCATCCCGAGCCGCTTCGCCACCTCGCCTGCCGCCTTGGATGCGGGCAGCCGGGTCAGCGCCTCCGCAAGCGCAGCCTCCGCCTCATCCGCGCTTGCCGGCGGCGCCTCGCCCGGCGGCGCCACAACTACCACGATCTCGCCCCTGGGCGGCGCCTCGGCGTATCTCGCGGCGAGGCCGGTCAGCGTGCCTGTCACCGCCTCCTCGAAATGCTTGGTGATCTCGCGCGTCACCGCCGCTTCGCGTTCCCCCAACCCCTCGGTCAGCGCCGCCAGCGTCGCCGCCAGCCTCGGCCCCGATTCGTACAGCACCAGCGTCGCGCGCACCCCCGCCACCTCGGCGATCGCGTCGGCGCGCGCCTTGGCCTTGGCCGGCAGGAAACCCAGGAACAGGAAACGGTCGGTCGGCAGGCCGGCGAGCGTCAGCGCCGCCACCGCCGCGCAGGGGCCGGGGATCGTCACCACCTGATGCCCCGCCGCGCGCGCCTCGCGCACCAATTTGTAGCCGGGATCGGAGATCAGCGGTGTCCCCGCGTCGGAAACCAGCACGATCGCCTCCCCCGCCATCCGCTCGATCAGCCGCGGGCGCACGCTTTCCGCATTGTGGTCGTGATACGGCATCATCGGCCGCTTGATACCGATGTGCTGGAGGAGCTTGCCCGTCACCCGGCTGTCCTCGACCGCGATCAGATCGGCGCGCGCCAGCACGTCCGCGGCGCGGGGCGAAAGGTCACCGAGATTGCCGATCGGCGTTGCGACGATATAGAGACCGGGTGATAGTGAAGCGTTCATGAGGGGATCAGTCATGGCAGAGGCAATGGTCGGACGGCAACGGGGCATGACGCTCCTGAGGACGATAGCGGTGCTCGGCGCGAGCCTGCTCGCTGCCTGCTCGACGATCGTGCCCAAGGGCCCGCCGCCGCCGGTCACCGGCCCGGTCGAGCGGCCGACGCGGCCGACGCCGGTCCAGCCCGGCATCCCGACCGACAACGACCGCGATCGCGTCGCGCTGCTGGTGCCGCTGACCGGCCCCAACGCCGGCGTCGGCAAGTCGCTGGCCAACGCGACCCAGATGGCGCTGCTCGATACCGACGCCAAGCGCGTGCGGATCACCACCTATGACACCAACCAGGGCGCAGTGAATGCCGCCAATCGCGCGCTGGCCGACGGCAACAAGCTGATTCTCGGCCCGCTGCTTTCCGAGGACGTCCGCTCGATCGAACCGATCGCACAGCGCGCACATGTGCCGATCATCACCTTCTCCAATGACGCCAGCGTGGCGGGCGACGGCGTCTACCTGCTCGGCTATGTGCCGTCGCAGGCGATCGACCGCGTGGTCGATTACGCCCACGATCAGGGGGTGAAGAACTTCGCCGGGCTGGTGCCCAACGGCCTCTACGGCCAGCGCGCCTCGACCGCATTCCTGCGCTCGGTGGAGGATACCGGCGGCCAGGTGCTGTCGCTGCAGACCTATGACCGCTCGAGCGCCTCGGTCAGCCAGGCGATGACCCGACTCGCCAAGAACGCGCCTTATGGCGCGGTGCTGATCGCCGACAGCGGCGCCACCGCGGCGATGCTGGCGCCGGAGGCGAAGAAGGCGAGCGGCGCCGGCGTCCGCCTGCTCGGCACCGAATTGTGGAATGCGGAAAGCTCGATCGCGGGCAAGAGCGCGCTCAACGGGGCGTGGTTCGCCAGCGTGCCTGACACGCTCTACCGCCAATATGCCGTGAAATACCGCAGCCGCTTCGGCGCCGCGCCCTACCGCCTCTCTAGCCTCGGCTATGACGCGGTGCTGCTCACCGTTCGCATCGCCCGCGACTGGCGGCCCGGCACTGACTTCCCCGAGCGCGCGCTGGGCGATCCCGGCGGCTTCTCCGGCATCGACGGCGCCTTCCGCTTTGGCCGCGACGGCATCGCCCAGCGCGCGCTGGAGGTGCAGGAGATCAGGGACGGGCGCACCGTGGTGGTGTCGCCGGCACCGACCAGCTTCGACAAATAGGGGAACGAAAAAGGGGAGCGGATCGCCCGCTCCCCTTTCTCCTTGCCGATCGATCGGGATCGGCTCAGAAGTTGAACCCGACATAGCCGAGCACGGTCGAGCCGCGGCCGAGCTTCTGGTCGAAGCGGCCGCCGAGCGCCGGCACGGTTGCATCCGACACATCGGTGTCGAGATAGGTCACGCCGACCTTGAACGGCCCGCCGACCGCCTCGGCATTGAGCGACCAATCCCAATAGCTGTCGTCACCGGCATTCAGGTTGACATAGCCGAGCGAGCCCTTGGTATGGCCGACATGGCCAGTGACGGTGACCGGCGTGCCGGGAATGCCGACCGCGGCCTGGCCGTAGACATAGGTGTTGTCGTCCTTGTCGATCAGCCCCTTCTGGCCGCTCCAGGCGTAGTTGACGCCGACCTTGGTGGCGACCGGCCCGATCGTGTAGCTGACCGAGGCATAGGGCTCGAAGAAGTCGGTGTTCACGCCCTTGTCGCCGCCCGGATAGTAATAATAGAGCAGGCCGGCATCGAAGCCGAGGCCGTTGGTCAGCGACTTCGTGTAACCGCCGTAAAGGTCGACCTCGGCGCCGCCATAGCCCGGCAACGAGACCTTGTCGTCGATCGTCGAGACGAAGGTGCCGACATAGAGGCCGGTCGACGAATTGACGTTGACCGTCGCCTGGGCGGCGCCGTCGCCGTCGCTCTGGGTGATGCCGCGGAATCGATAGTCGGAGGTCAGCGTGACGTTGCCGGTCACCGTGATCGGCTTAGGCGGCGCGGTATCCTGCGCGAGCGCGGGCGTGGCGGAAGCGGCGAGCAACAGCCCGCCGAGCGTGATCGTGGAGAGGCGCATCTTGTCCCTTTCGAAAGGTTGGTGGCTGCGACGTCCCCGCCTGCGCCGCCCGGCGATCGCCATATGCTCGAAGGCGCAAGCAACCTTCGGTGCGTCTGTCCGTAAGCGGCGCAGCAAGATTGCCGGCGATTGCTGCGGCGCACAAGATACTTTCTGTCACCGAACCGTCATCGGCGGGGCAGCGTGGCGTGGGGGCAACAGGTCAGTCGGGGAGCGGCGGGGTGCCGGGCAGGCTGCGGATATGCACGTCGCGCTGCGGGAAAGGCAGTTCGATGTCGTGTTCCTTGAACAGATACCAGATCCGCTTGAGCACGTCGGAGCGGACCGCCCCGACCCCGTCCTCGGGGTCACTGATCCACAGCCGGATCTCGTGAGCGACGGCGTTATCGGCAAACGCGCTCAGCCGCACGCTCGGCTTGGGATCGTCGAGCACGCGCGGCGACTCGGCAGCGGCGCGCAGCATCAACTCCTCGACCAACGCGAGATCGGCGCTGTAGGAAACCCCGACAGGAATGCGGACGCGAACCTTGCGATCCGAATAGGACCAGTTCTCCACCTCCTGCGTCATCAGGTTCTCGTTGGGGATCAGATGCTCCTTGCCGTCGCGAGTCAGCACCGAGACGGCGCGAACGCCGATCTTGTTGACCCAGCCGAAGCTGTCGCCGACGACGATCACGTCGCCCGGCTTGATCGACCGGTCCATCAGCAGGATGATCCCGGCGATCAAATTGCCGACGGTCTTCTGCAGGCCGAAGCCGATCGCCAGCCCCATCGCCCCGCCGAACACCGCAAAGGCGGTAATGTTGATGTCGAGCAGGTCGATGCCGACGAAGAAGGCGACGACGACGATCGCGATGCCGGCGAGCTTCTCAGCCAGCAGCCGCTGCGTCGGGTCGAGCGAGGTGGCGGTGCCAATGGTGTGGCCGATCAGCCGGTTGGCGAGCCGCACAGCGGCGAACAGCACCACCACGACGATCGTCACGGTGATCAGCGCCATCAGCGAGAAGCGGTGCGTGCCGACCTCGAAGCCGATGCGGTCGAGCAGCCGGGTGATCGCCGAAAGCCCGCCGACCGCGTGGCTGACCAGCGCGACGAACACGATCACCGCGAGCAGCCAGGCGACGCCGCGCGCGATGCTGAGGCCGCGCAGCAGGTGATAGGTGCCGAGCGCCGCGCAGCAGCCGAGCGCTAGCCCGATCGGCAGCGCCGCCAGCGGCCGCCACGAATAAGCGGCGAGCACGATCGCCAGCAGCAACACCGCGACGACATGGCCGCCGATCGCTACGAGGCGCGGCCCGAGCCCGTCGGTTCGGCTGCCGCCGCGCTGCTCCCATAGCCGGGCGAGCGCCGAGCCGAGCCGCCGCCCCGCCAATTGCCCCACGACCAGCGCGAGCGCGGCGAGCCCGAAGGCCAGGGCAACGTGGATCAACTTGGGCGTGGTCGACAGGTCGATGCCGTTGGCGCGCAACCAGTCGCCGGGGCCGTTCATCCCCTCGGCTCCAGTGCCGCGAATCCCCGTTCGAGATCGGCGATCAGATCGTCAGGGTCCTCAAGGCCGATGTGCAGGCGGACGAGCTTGCCACCATGATCGGGCCCGTCGAGCGCGCGATGCGGGTCGGCGGGCACCGCAAGGCTCTCGAACCCACCCCAGCTGAAACCGATGCCGAACAGATCGAGCGAATCGATGAAGGCGGCGCGGCGTGCTTCGTCGGCGCCCTTGAGGACGAACGAGAATAGCCCGGAAGAGCCGGCGAAATCGCGCTCGAACAGGTCGTGACCAGGGCAATCGGGCAGCGCCGGGTGGAGCACCGCGCCGACCTCGGGGCGTTGCTTGAGCCACCGCGCGACCTCGAGCGCGCTCGCCTGGTGCTGCGCAAGGCGAACGCCCATCGTCCTGAGGCCGCGCGAGCCGAGCCAGCAATCATCGGGGCTGGCGACCTGGCCGAGCTGGAAGCTCATGTCGCGCAGCGCGGCGAAACGGCCGGGCCCGGCGGTGACCGCGCCGAGCATCACGTCGGAATGGCCGACGACATATTTGGTCGCGGCGAGGATGGTGAGGTCGACGCCCTTGGCGATCGCCGGGAAATAGAGCGGCGTCGCCCAGGTGTTGTCGAGCAGCGTGACGATGCCGCGCTCCTTGGCGACGGCGACGATCGCCGGCACGTCCTGCACCTCGAAGGTCAGGCTGCCGGGGCTTTCCATCAGGATTGCGCGGGTCTTCTCGCTGATCATCTCGGCGATGCCGGCGCCGATCATCGGATCGTAGAAGCGCGTGGTGATGCCGAAGCGTGCGAGCAGCCCGCGCGCCATCGCGCGGCTCGGCTCATAGGCCGAATCGACCAGCAGCAGCTCGTCGCCCGCTTGGAGGACCGAGAGCAGCGCCGCCGCGATCGCCGCGACTCCCGAGCAATAGAGGAAGGTGCCCTCGGCCCCCGGCTCGAGCTCGGTCAGCGCGTCGGCGAGCGCCCATTGCGTCGGCGTGCCGCGGCGGCCGTAATAGAGCTTGTGGTGGGTATCGCCGCGCCCCGTCTCGCGCATCTGCTGAATCGAATCGTAGAGGATGGTCGAGGCGCGCCACACCGGCGGGTTGACGATCCCCTGCGTCCACTCCTTGCGGCGCCCGGCCTCGACGAGCCGCGTCGCCGGCTTCACGTCCTTCCTGCTCATGCCGGCCCCGTTGCTTTTGGCGCGGTGGGGGTGGCACCCCATTCGGCCCATGAACCGTCGTAGAGCGCGGCATCGCGCCCCAGCAGGTGTGCGCCGAACACCAGCACCGCCGCGGTGATCCCCGAACCGCAGGTCGTCACCAGCGGGCGGTCGAGGTCGATCCCCTGGTCGGTGAAGGCGCGGGCCAGCGCGTCACCCTGCTTCCAGGTGCCGTCGGGGTTGAACAGCGTCGCATAATGGACGTTACGCGAGCCGGGGATGTGGCCCGCCTCGGTGTTGGCGCGATGCTCGGGCTCGCGGCCCTCGAATCGCGCCGGCGAGCGCGCGTCGGCGACCTGCTCGGCGCCGCTCGTCAGATTGGCGGTCATCGCCGTCAGGTCGCGCATCGGCGCGAGATCGGGCGCCGCGTTGAAAGAACGCGGCGCGCAGGTGTCGATGCCGCGCGCCACCGGCCGGTCCTCGCCGAGCCATTTCGCCAGCCCGCCGTCGAGGATCGCGACCTCGCGCGCACCGAACAGCCGCAGCAACCACCAGGCACGCGCGGCGCTGTGCAGCGGCGAATCGTCATAGACGACCACCCGGCTGTCGCGCGCCACGCCGAGCCCGCCGAGCCGCCGCGCCGCGAAATCGGCGCCCGGCACCGTCGACGGCAGCGGACTGTCGCGGTCGGCGAAGCTGGCGAGGTCGAGGAACGCTGCGCCGGGAACATGCTCGGCGGCATAATCGGCATGAGCGTCGCGATCGTGCTCGGGCAGGAAATAGCTGGCGTCGAGGATTCGCAGATCGGGATCGGCGAGATGGCCAGCGAGCCACTCCGTGGTGACGAGAGAGTCCATGCCGTGCGTCCTAGCCGCGCCCGCCAGCCGCGTCGAGCCGCCGCTTCCATGTCGAGCGCAGCCCCCCTACATAGTGCGCCATGACACCCAAACATCTCGGCCGGGCGAGCGCGCTGCCGGCCAGCCCGGCGGAGGCCGAGCTCGATTACGTTCCCAACCCGCGGGCCGGCCAGCTCTACATGGTCCGCTTCGCCGCGCCTGAATTCACCTCCTTGTGCCCGGTCACCGGCCAGCCCGATTTTGCGCACCTCGTGATCGACTATGTCCCCGATTCGACGATCGTCGAATCGAAGTCGTTGAAGCTGTTCCTCGGCTCGTTTCGCAATCACGCCGCCTTCCACGAGGATTGCACGGTCGGCATCGGCCAGCGTTTGTTCGACGAGATGAAGCCGCACTGGCTCAGGATCGGCGGCTATTGGTATCCGCGCGGCGGCATTCCGATCGATGTCTTCTGGCAATCGGGCCCGCCGCCGGCCGGCGTGTGGCTGCCGGATCAGGGAGTGCCCGGCTATCGCGGCCGCGGCTGAGCACGACCGCGCGGCGGGTTGACGCAAGTTAAGTCGATTCTTGATGTTGCATTGCAGCATCGCTGCAACCATAGAGTAGATCAGTCGTTCGGTCCCAAGGAGCTGAGTCGGGTATTCCTCTGTTGCGATAGCGAAAGGATCGAGATGGCGCCGCCGTTGAATGGTTCCCCCGGAACGACGCATCTGGCGCTGATCGGCAACTTCCTGCCGCGCAAGTGCGGTATCGCGACTTACACCACGCATACCTATGCCGCGCTCAAGCAGCGCTATCCCGATATCACGGTCGACGTTTATGCGATGGACGATCTGCCGGGCAGCTACGCTTACCCGCCCGAGGTGACGCGGACGATCGCGCAAGACCATCGGCTCGCCTATCTGGAAACCGCGCGGGCGATCGAGGCGAGCGGCGCGCAGGCGCTATGGCTGCAACACGAATACGGCATCTTCGGCGGATCGGCCGGCGAGATGATCCTGGCGCTGGTCGACCGCGTCTCGGTGCCGCTGATCGTCACGCTTCACACCGTGCTGGAGCAACCCAATCCCGACGAGCGGCGGGTGCTCGAGGCATTGCTGCGCCGCGCCGCGCGGGTGGTGGTGATGGCCGAGCGCGGGCGCGACATCCTGCGGCGCGTCTATCGCGCCGATCCCGGCAAATTGGTGATGATCCCGCACGGCACGCCCGATCGCCCGCTGGTCGATCCCGACGCGATCAAGCCGCGCTTCGGCTGGCAGGGGCGCAAGACGGTGCTGACCTTCGGGCTGGTCGGCCCCGGCAAGGGAATCGAGACGCTGATCGCTGCGCTGCCGGCGATCGTCGCTGCCGAACCCTCGACGCTCTACGTGCTGGTCGGCGCGACGCATCCCAACCTCGTCGCACACGAGGGCGAAGCCTATCGCGATCGACTCAAGGCACAGGCGGCTGAGCTGGGCGTCGAAAACAACATCGCCTTCGTCAACCGCTTCGTCGAGCAGGAAGAACTGCTCGATTACCTCCAGGCCGCCGATCTTTACGTGACGCCCTACGTCAACCCGGCGCAGATCACCTCGGGCACGCTCGCTTATGCCGTGGCGGTGGGCAAGGCGGTGGTGTCGACGCCTTATGTCTATGCAACCGAAATCCTTGCTGACGGGCGCGGCCGGCTGGTGCCGTTCGGCGACAGCATGGCGCTGGCTGAGGCAGTAACCAGCCTGCTCGACGACGATGCCGAGCGCCGCCGGCTGTCGGAGCGCGCTTATGCCTATGGCCGCAGCACCACCTGGCCCCGGCTCGCCGAAGTGGCGATGGCCGAGATCGACGCGATCGTCGCCGCGCGCCCGCGCCGGCTGACCCGCCCGACGGTGCCGCTCGTACCATTGAAGCCCGATCTCGCCGCGGTCGAGCGGATGAGCGATGCGACCGGCATCCTCCAGCACTCGATCTATTCGGTGCCCGATCGCCATCACGGCTATTGCATCGACGACAATGCCCGCGCGCTG